>Ga0209006_10005837_pt1 | contig 11183 bp, 21 predicted proteins | sample JacPin_JW_Ref_O2_FD_188567 | JGI IMG/M metagenome (GOLD analysis project Ga0209006, IMG submission 188567) | Forest soil microbial communities from Algoma, Ontario, Canada - Jack Pine, Ontario site 1_JW_Ref_O2 (SPAdes) (version 2) | ecosystem: Environmental > Terrestrial > Soil > Boreal... | reverse complement strand
CACGGAATTGGGATCTGCTAGAGAAGGAGAGGTGACGTAGGGCGGGGCGCCATTTCCAACTTGAAGGAGTCGTGGAAACGTTGCTTGTAGATTCACTTGGTGGTGAGTATTGATGTTCTGCGTCGTTGGGATTAGGGAGACTGGAGGAGCGAGCGTGCTTGAGGAATGGGTTGTTTGTTCTCCCACCGGATCTAAGTTTGCGTGAGAAGAGCGACACGCGAGGGGGAGTACACGGGGTGGTGTCCATAAATGTTTGCGCGAATGGAGAGGAAGAGCGGAATGAAGGACGCAAATTGAGCAAAGAAGGCCTGCGTGATGACTTGGACCGGTAAGAAGATGAGGGTGGCAACTGTTATAAAAAACGTAAAAATGTGTACGAAAGAGCGAAATTGTATTATGAATGATAGACGTACCTCGATGGTGCTCCGATGTACTTGCGGAACGGGGGGGAGATTGACATCATCTACAGAACCGTAATCACGCAAAGTGCCAACATCGTCGAGGATTGGCTGAAAGGAGACCCTACTCAGATGAGGATATGCGAGGTATGGATTACTATCGGTCCCAATTGAGGGAAAAAATTCGTGATTGTTCGTGGGTGTCAGATCAGTTGATGGAACAGTAGTGAGTTGCTGTTCTTGAATCCAACGGTCCAGTAGGCTTGAACGTCGTCGTCGTGGCTGGCGAATGACACCATTGTGTTGTATAAAGTTCATAATCGTGAGTGATGAGGGGGGAACGCTGAGTGAGTGAATGTGGGATGAGATTTGAGTGAGTGGGAGGGAGGAGGTCAAAGCGAGGCAAGGTCAAAGCCAAGTTTCTCGTACGATCACAAACAAAGTGACTCACTTGGCAGTCACGTGTAGTTTATTTATTTTTATTTTATTTTATTCATTATCTCCTTGAATACTTTCCCTGACGGTGTCTTTGCATACCGTTCCAATAACCCACCCTCTTCATCTCCCCCTTCAATCCCATCCAGCAGCGTAACCAGTTCAGTATCAACAGGAAGCCGTCCCAAGAACACCAAGCCTTCCTTCTTCGCCATCTCTTCACCCCCTCCAGTTGAAAACACATTACAAATCTCTCCACAACATGGACATGCGTACCCGCTCATATTTTCAATCAACCCCAACACGGGAATGTTCACAGCTCGTGTAAACGAAAGGCATTTCATCGCGTCCATCAACGCTACCGCTTGAGGTGTCGTTACGATCACAGCAGATACGCGGGAACGAACTGGTTCTATATGTTCCAGTAGAGATAAATGTTCATCCGAGGTTCCTGTAATCAATGAAATATTTAATGATGGTATTGGTCTGAGGGTAATGAACCGTACCAGGAGGTGTATCGATAACCAGATAATCCAGCTCACCCCATCTCACATCGCTCAGGAACTGTCTAATCATCCCATTCTTCTTCGGTCCTCTCCACACCACTGAATCGCCCTTGTTGCGTAGTAAAAACCCAACACTCATACAAGCCAATCTACCGCAATTCTTGTCCGCGAACACGGGCACCCACCCGTCGCTACTCTGGTGTACTCCGTGCCCATCCAGTCCCAGCATGCGTGGTATAGAAGGACCGGTTAGATCGATATCCAGTATCCCAACGCGTGCCGTTGGTGACGAAGCAAGCAAGCTTAAGGCGAGTTGAACGGATACAGATGATTTACCGACACCACCTTTGCCTGAGCAAACGATCATGATATGTTTGATCAACTTTAGACGTCGGACAGTGGCAGTTTCTTGTAGCTGAGCCATTCAAGTTCATGTTCGAGATGAAAAGTCTGACATAAGCTCGATCCTCTGACTCCTAACATGGCGCCTGCACGGAAAAAAACCAAGAAATCCAAGGAAAAGCAGCCCGTAACGGCTCAAAACTCCACAGGTCAACTTGCCCATTTACCATTTGACATTCTCTTCGAAGTACATAAACCTTTCCATAGTCATCAAACTGATCTGAAGGCTGTATCTTTTGACATAGATATTTAACTATCTGCACCCTTTGGATCTTCTCCATATTTCTCGGGTGTCCAAGCCTTTTTGGTCCTTTCTGTCAGGTCGCTCCTCGATTCCAGTCTGGCGAATGGCTTTTGCCTCAATTCCCGATTTCCCGCCATGTCCAGAATATTTAACGGCGCCTAGATACGCCCATCTCGCTTTTGAAGAGATCTGTGATGTGATTCTCCTGTTACTAATTTGCCACCATGAAACATCTTATTAGGTCTTTCTTTCAGTTCTGTTTCAATACTACAACCGATGCCGTCATTTGGGAATTTCGTGCACGCTACTGCTCGGGATGCAAACCTTCCCAGTAAAGCTTCTTTTATCTCACAGTAAATGAATTCACCCTCCAACATCGTAACCATAGACTTAGAACCTGCATCCCGGCTTCTCTGAGAAAGCATGATGCATTTGACTTCGACGGAGTCTTCCCAACGATCAGTGGGTTGTGCATGGCCTGTTTATCTTCTTGCTTACCGTTCTGCAGATTCCCGTTTCCCTCGGCGCTATCATAAATATGAAATAGAGGCCTTTGCAGATGTATTCGTTTCTCTCGAATCAACCGAGGACAAGCTCTTGGCGATACAGAATCAGCAACAGCTAACAGAGAGGATCGATGAGGTACTTCTTCATTAGTTTCCATAAACTCAACATTTTTGACCATATCTATGCACTAGCATGCTTGCCTATGCCATCGGTGGTCCTCGAATGTGTCTAGAGTGCGAATGGAAAATCTAGCGAAAGAAAGACGCGCTCTTGAAGCAAAAGCGGAAGAAAACAGGAAGATCAGATTTGCTGAGTATGCCTGACCGTGGTTCAATCGCGCAAGCGTTCTGCTGATCCCCCATTTGTTTCGAATAGTATTTGCAAGCGTCTCGAGGCCCAAGGGTGGGGCGAAGAACTTGAAACAATCGGGAAATATCCCTACTCAGACCTTGCACGTCATCCCTTAGTCCTCAAGAAAACGACACTCACCGATAAGGGTAACCAGTCTCCTATTTGTCTCAATTGGACTGATTGTGAACTTTAATTTTTTTCGTGCAGGCTGGGCAGCAATCTCTCCCAAGTTGACACAGTTCCTGGAAGAGAAAAGAACACAACGTCTCGAAATTGCTAACAGGGTCGTCTTTCATGCACGCCTGGAACCGCTGAAACAATTCGTAAACGATTTTTACCGCAATAACAATCTGAAAACTGCATATATGCCTCATATCGTCGACATTTGTTGCTTTCCCGAAGTCCAAGAATTGATGTCAGGCATATTGACCGTAGCCGTAACCTATGAGGATCTAAAAAGGCAGATCGAGCCCATTTTCTCTGATCTTCTTGCTCGTTGGCGTGTCATTGCCGAAAGACAGCTAGTTGCACGCGTCGCCACCCAACTCGGGCCCTCGAACGATATCAACCATCTCGAATTGGCAACCGCCACATTCTTCAGATGTTCCAAATGCATTAGTTTGCGAACGTATCCTGCCGTCCTGTGGCATAAATGTCTCTGGGAGCGACAACGTGACAACCAAGCGGCAGATCCTGGATCTTATGAAGGCAGACTCTTCGCTATATATCATAGCCAGCCGTGGTCCTGTGGCGTGTTGGATCTCACGACACGGGCGACAAGAGTCGAAAACCTGATCAGAGCTTGTGGGGGGGACCCCAGAAGAACAACATGCAGTGAGCTAGATGCAATAGATCCCAGGTTGGCTTGTGAACTATGCCACCGCCCAGGGCGGAAAGTGATCATGACTTGGCGGACAGCGGTAAGTCTACATTCACCTTTGTATACGACGAGCTGCGTTGAACCATGCCGTAGTTCGATCACTGCATGAGTACTCATTTTCGGGCCGAATCTGAAGATGTATCATGGGAGCTGGTTAGCAATGACGAAGCCTCCCGAGCAAGAGAGCTTGAAGTAGTATCGGACCAAATTTCTCGTAGAGCATACAGAGCTGAGAGTATCTGGATTTGTGCCGATTGCTCCTGGAAGGGGCGCTATGACCAAGTCGAAGAACATAGGATTAGCGGGTTCGGTTTGATTGGCTTTTGTGAAACTTGATTTAACACTGATGTGTTGACAGCCATAATGACGCCAGTCCTACTGAGGGCCGGGACTACCATCACCTCCCGGACTCAGACCCTTTCTTACTCAAGCCTGTTGCACTCATTTCGGAAGCTCGGTCTGAAACCAGCCTTCAGCCTTGGGAAGGAGAATGGTTGATTGAAGGTAGGGCGGGTTGGTACTGCTTTCCTGCATCTGCATAACTCAATGGGCGAGATAAGGTAATTTCTATATTTCACAATAATAATATTACACCACTATCTCATGCCACATCATATCTATGACTATCCAAAGATAATGTTTTATATTATGTGACTTGATCAGGTTCTTGAGGATGTAGTGAAAACTTGAGTGCCTGCCTATGAGAGTGCAAAAAGTTCTGGTTTCATATTCTGCGCGACCAGTTCGTGAATATTTTCCAAAAGAGATAGATGCTACCAACCAGTTTACACAGGCGTCCTATTAACCCAGCCAGCTGAATCAAAGTGCCCACTCCTTCCAGAACACGCATATGCGTGAACCCGATCTCCTGCGTAATAACGTTCAGACATCAGACATGCAGATACCTGAGGGCAGCGCAACGCTACCTTAATAAACTCTAATTTTGTGTACTCCGGCATTCTGGTTTACTTGTCAATGGATACTACGCAAGGATAGGAAAAAACCCACTCATCAAATGTCTTCACGACCCTGAAAATCGTCACAACAATATCGACAGCACTGTACCCCTGTTCCCACAGCTCGTTCAATTTCTCCATAGCACCGTCTATGTTACCCTTCATACAGGCCCGGATGATGGCCTGCACGATAATGGGATGTGGTTGATCGCAGACCTTGAAAACATTGTCGCCAGAAACGAAGCCGAACCCAGAGTGGGTTGATTGAAGATTATTGATGGCTTGCCTCATATCGCCTTCCGAGGTGAAGATAAGCGCCGTGAGGCCGTCATCGTTGTAGTCGGCCTATAAATGTGAGTTCCGATGAGTTCTACTAGGAAGAAACCAGTCTCACCTTCTCCATCTCACAGATTTCCAGAAGCCTCTTTAAGATCTCCTGATCCCTCAGTTTCGCATACCTCAGCATAGCGCACCGACTTTGTATTGGTTCGATGATTTTATTGCTCATATTGCATGCGAGGCAAAATCGTGTAGTGTTCGAAAAAATTTCCATAGTCCGTCGCAGTGCTTGCTGAGCTCCGGCCGTCATGCTGGGCGAAATACATCATCATATGTGTTATTAGACATTGAGCGAAGATAGAACTTGCCTATCTGCCTCGTCAAGAATCACAATTTTGTGCCGCCCTGGTGGCAGTGTGACCTTCTTCTGAGCAAAGGCTTTGATTTTATTTCGGACAACATCTATACCTCTAAATGAATGCCACCTAAGCTGATAATCTGACACAGATTCACATGTTTGATACTTGCCTCTCATCTGAAGCATTGAGCTCCAGAACGCCTTCTTTGTAGGCGTCTCCCAATAACTGGTGTGCCAAGCAGTGAATGCTTGTCGTTTTCCCGATTCCAGGCAGGCCCTACATAGTTGTATCATTATGAGGATAAATTTTCCTCAGTAAGTGATCGCCCTGACAGATATGATAATATGTGGACAATTCCCATTCTTTGCAATGACTTTGAGCCGTTCGATGGTATCAACGTTTCCGACGATATCGTCCAATACTTGTGGCCTGTATTTCTCCACCCTGGGGGGCAGTGTCACGAATCGAAGTGGGTTTAAATGATATAAGGTTACCATGGAAGTTCATAAGATGTATCGACCGCGGCCGTCTTTCCTTTCGATGATGAGGACATTTCTAAAGGTGTACACGTGACACGTAACGTAACGCGTGTGTGACTCATGAATAAACCATTTTTTTGAATGGCAACACTCTTGCCTCGCACAAACCGATCATTCCTCCCTTCACTCCGTCCACACGTCAATGGTGAGTTATTGGGATAGATTGATCAAGGTATCAAAAATATTTACTCACTTCGAGGTTCAAGACTTCAGACATGTTACTACTCATCAGAATCCAACCTTCCAAAACCCCGGCTAGACTACCGTACCATCTCGGAACAAGCTGCCTACAAATCACATAACGTTTTGAACCGCAAATCTCTCCTACCAGTTGAGGCCGTTCAATCCATACCCCATCTCTACGAGCAATTCAAACAGCTCTCCGCTACATTGAATGACAGACGGAACGCGCGCTCGGCAATAGGAGACCGTATACGCAAGAGTAGTCAAGATAAGGATACACGTGCTGTCCAAGATGTTCTCGAAGATGCCAAGAAACTCAAGCAAGAATTAATAGAGCATGAGAGGCAGGTATCCGAACTCGAGGAAAAACTACATACGATTGCATTGGCTATACCGAACGATACCCATCCCGACTCTCCCGTAGGTCCTGCATCATCGGCCGTCATATTGTCGACTCACGGGCCAGTGCCAACACCGCCTTCTCCCATTCGAGACCATGTTGACGTGGGGCGTGAACTGAGCCTTCTTGAATTCGACGCCGGATCTACAGTGACAGGCTCGTCATGGTACTATCTCATGAACGAAGCTGCGCTGCTAGAAGTAGCCCTGATAAATTATGCCCTTTCCATTGCTATCAAGCACGGATTTACGCCAATCACCACTCCCGATGTCATTCGCGCTGACATTGCGAGTAGATGTGGATTCCAACCTCGCGATCAATCTGATTCACTATTGTCTCAAATGTACAGCGTCGCGACTTCTAGCAACCCCTCTGCGCCTGAACTTGTACTCGCTGGCACAGCTGAAATCCCGCTGGCTGGGATGTTTGCCAACAGAATTTACCCGGAAACGTCATTGCCTATCAAAGTCGTTGGACTTGGTCATGCGTTCCGTGCTGAAGCGGGGGCTCGTGGACACGATACACGTGGCTTATACAGGGTGCACCAATTCACAAAGTTGGAGTTGTTTGCGGTGACTGCAAATGATGCGAGCTATGAGATGATGGAATTCATGAAGCAGGTACAAGTTGAGATACTTGAGGGATTGGGCTTCCCTTTCAAGTAAGCTACTTTGAGTGCTTTTGTACTATTGTACTGACCGCTTTACGAAGGATCTTTGATATGCCGACAGAGGAACTAGGCTCAAGCGCATATCGAAAATATGATGCTGAAGCCTGGATGCCTGGACGCGGAAGTTGGGGCGAAGTGTCTTCATTGTCAAATTGTACCGACTACCAAGCTCGTCGACTACATATCCGGTATCGCCCATCCCAGGTAGATCAATCACCCCTACCCTTCGCACATACTTTGAATGGTACGGCTGTGGCCATTCCACGAGTCATAGTAGCGCTACTCGAGAACGGTGTCAGGTTGGGTGCCAATGGTAAGGTGGTTGGTTTAAATCTACCTGAAAGTCTGCAGTCGTTCTGGGTTGGAGGATCAGGGAGTGGAGTAGTGGAGTGGGTTCAAACGGGCTAATCAATGGCAAACACAATACGTCACGTCTATAACTAGAAATTATGTCCCACGCCTATATGATGTGCCCGTAGCCATACACAGCAACATTTAACTTGCCTGAAATCTCCTTCGATGTCCGCGATCAGCTTTGCGAAAGCAGGTGTAAAGGCATTGAGTCGCGAGAAACCTCATGTGTGTTCTTTTGTGATTCTGTGGACATCCTAATCAACCAGATCTTCCCGAAGTCCTCTATTACGACTTTGGTCGACATCTTGACGTCAAGCAATTATGAAAACGAGGCATACGATGGGTCAGACTCGAGCTTTGGAATGGTTCATTGCTATTTATCACAAATCTCAAGTTAGGATTCCCGAATTGGCAAACTCTATCAATCTGCAAGGGTCAGGGTGTGTAACTTTATACTGATCGTATCGCAGCACAAGAACAGAGAACCACTTTTCACAGGCCCACAGAAGCTTCACGAGCACTCCGCAAGAAACTGAAGCACGGAGATTCTCATCAACAATATCGGGCCCTCGTCGTCGGTGTTTCCTTGCCAAATCTTTTCTTGATACGTTCTCATTCAATCGCAGATATTGAAGGCCCTTGTGGAAAATTGTGGTCACAAGTTCCAAAGTGTGCCATTTACTGTATAATCGTCCAACATGAATTAAACTTCTTCCCAGCCACTTTTGCCGATGGTCAACTCACGGATGCCCTCAAGAATCTTAGCAGCGATCCTTCAGCGGATCCCAAGGTGAAAAGGAAACTCTATTCTGTGTTGGCTTCATGGCACAATCAATTCAAAACGGACTCCTCCATGACGCTCGTCGCCGGACTGTTTCAACAATGCCGTATAGGAGACCATGTCCCGGAGACAAGGACGATGGAGAGTCTGGGTGTCTTCGAGGCTTCCGAGAAGAAGAAATCGGAAAAGGAGGACGCGAAGAGGGCAAAGCGGGAGAAGGAAAGTGCCAAAAGAGAAGAGGAGAGGAGGAAGAAGCAAAGGGGACGTAATGCTAAGAGGCCAACTTTTGACTTTGAAAAAGTGAGCAAATATTTCCATTTCGTGCATCCATACCCACATCCTGTACAGGAGAAACCACAAGTCTTAAACTCTATAGCTGGCGCCTCGCAAGCATCCAGTAATCTTGTCAACGCAATTGTCGTAAGGAGTTGACTGGTGGACGCGACCTTGGCTAACTTGCCTTTGTTCAAAGCTCGTCAACCAAGAGAACGATAGCGTCCAGGAAAATGAACGTGTACAGGAATGTCTCGCAATTGCTAAGCAGGCCCGCAAGTCCATCGTCCGATATATCCAAGTGAGCATAATTATTTGATAAATTAGGATCCCAAATGCTAATTCGTATTCACCTCTTAGCTCGTCGAGAACGAAGAATTGATCGGTACGCTCATTGAAACAAACGACCGAATCGTCTCTGCCTTGGAAATGTATGATAATTTCTCATCGCCCAATGCCGCTGCGGCCGATACTTCGGGCCCTGAGAGCGAAGTTGCTAAGCTCCAGGAGAAACAGAGGGTAGCTGTGCAGCGTGCAAGGGAGGATGCAGCTGAAGGCCGCGGACACTTACACCCCGATTTACAGGATTTGAGTTTTGGACCACTAGGGAATGAGAAGATGTGTGTTGAGCTGTTTCTCTCGAATTAAAGACGTGTAACGTCTGTTGATCCTCTCCAGGAATCTTCCTCCACCCCTTCGGCCCTCTGCACCCGGTGTCAGTTCGGCTGGCGAAGATCCTGATCCTTGGGAACGCCGAGGGTCCTTGTCCGATTTCAGTGACTACGAATCATCGGACGAGGAAACGCATGCAAGGGCTGGGAGGAGTTACCTCAGTGAATCGGACGATCCTGGTGACCATGACATTGGAAACGGCAAGGGTCACAGTGGTGCAGAAGGTAAACCCATGGAGGATGACCCTTTTGCGGATCCATTTGCCTAATACGTCCTCGAAGACTGGATGTTTATTCAATTTTGTATACCGAAATCTGCTTGTGTATATCAATGCTAGGGAATGAATCTTTCGATGCTATGAAACCTTGCCTGTACATAATAATTGAATGTACGACCAAGGAAAGACTGCTACAATGGCTGGATGGATACAAGGAAAGGACAAGGGACTAGGACTCACATCCACAAAATATCACGAAATAAAGCACGAAGAACAGAACCTGGGCAACTCGCAGAAACCTCAGAGCGACACAACGATTGTTCGTCATGAACCGTCTTCCACTCTTGCCATTCCTGACGAGCTAACACCATTCATACCATTTCCATTTGGCCCAACTTGAACACTGTTCTGACCTCCCTGTCCAACTTGACCGATGCTCCCATTCGGTAGAATGCCGTTGCCCATCAGACCAGGATAACCAGACAGAGGCCCAGGGCTAACACCAACCGGGCTCTCCAAGTATAACCGGATCAGGATACTCTCCAAGGCAGTAACGCTCGGGCCAGGGTACTCAAATCCACGTGCATGATCACGGATGGAGTGAAACAACACGGCCAGGCGCTCCCAACGGTCTTGCATGATAGAATGATTGCTAGAACGGTCTGAAGGTGGGACAGGAGCAGAGAATGCAGAAGGTTGGAAGGTCTGGGGCGGGTATGGATTGGTATGAGCCTGGGGATGGGCGTAAGGATTGGGAAGGGGTGCGAGCATGGATACAGAAGATGAATATTGCGAGTCCTGTGAGTGCATTGATGCGGAAGTCGCCATTGTGTTTGCAGCAGCGCCTGAGGGAGAGGGTGGTGTCGAGCCACGGCCGTTGCTGGCATTATTGAGCGATTTCTGCGCTCTCTTCGTCCGATCTTTCTCCTGTTGGACAGCTGCTTTGCGGCCCCTCCGCGTGAACGGGAGGTTGGCGAGACCGATTTCATGAGAGTGTTGAGACACATCTGAATTTGGCATGAGTACAAAGCTGAGAGCAGTGAAGATCAATGTGCACGCACAGCATGCACGAACCTCATCCGTATCGAAATATGTTTTGTAGCTGATGGAAGCTGTGCATCCTTGTCCTTCGAGCTGCCTTATCCACAAATTAGTGTTTGATTTTATTGGAGAAAGAAATGTGCGATCCAATTAGACACACACGCACCTTACGACTTGGAACTTTTCGAATCCTCTCAGGATGCTTCTTAATGTACTTCTTTCTACCACTTCTAGAATGGCGCGCACAGACAAGCTTGGTGTGGTCTTTAAATCGGGGTGGAACAGCTTTGCTACCATGAGTGTCGCCTTTTACAAATTCGATAACTTTTGTCTCTTCTTCACGGACTCGCCATTCATGAAAAGCTGTAAGATTTGTAAATACGAGGGTGTAACCATCATCAGAGTCACCCGAGCCATAGGGAGGTTTTGATGTGGAAGTTGAAGGAGAGGGATGATGATTGAGAGAATTATTATTTTGTAATTGGCCAGGAAATTGTGGTGCAGAATCGTGGTTTTGGGTGCTATTGTTGGGTGATGATTGGGCTTGAACTTGTTGGTGAATGAGATGGGGCGGTAAAGGTTGGCCCATTGCCAGCTCTCCAAGCCTGAAATTCTGGAAGCTCATTGGACTGAGATGAGATGAAGATGGACGGTGTATGGGTGGTATGGATTAATTCGAGGATAAATGATATTAAACTTTTGGGATGAACTTGGACAATGTTTTGGAGATGATCTT
>Ga0209006_10005835_pt1 | contig 11185 bp, 9 predicted proteins | sample JacPin_JW_Ref_O2_FD_188567 | JGI IMG/M metagenome (GOLD analysis project Ga0209006, IMG submission 188567) | Forest soil microbial communities from Algoma, Ontario, Canada - Jack Pine, Ontario site 1_JW_Ref_O2 (SPAdes) (version 2) | ecosystem: Environmental > Terrestrial > Soil > Boreal... | reverse complement strand
ATCCGCCGCTTCCGCGTCCGAGAATCGATGCTTCGCGACGAAAGCTGCGATCTTGCAGTATCGAATTGCCTGCTCCGCCATACCAGCTGCGTCGTAATGCACGGCCAGCCATCCGCTGACAGCTTCGAGATCAGGCGCATGCAGCTCCTCCAGCGCACGCGGCGCCGATGAGCGGTGGAGTGGATGAGGATGACGTTCCTTTTTAAGGGCTGCCGGCTCTGTGTCAGTTTACGTCGCTTTCTCGGATGAATCTGCAATCGCAGATACGGGCGGAGAGTTTCTCGTGGCTGGGTATGTGGCTTCCGAAGAGAATTGGGAATGGATAACTAGAGCATGGCAAGAACGCGTCTTAGACGGGCCTCCACGTTTGCCGTACCTTCACATGACGGATATTCGGAGTTCTGCATGGAGAGCCGAGAACTCAATATCATTCAATGATGCTGAAAATAGAGTGTCCGAAGCTGTTCGCATTCTCTACGGATCGGGCGGCCTTACCGCGATGGCATCGGTCATAAAACGAAAAGACATAACGGAGATCATTCACAGCCTTTATCCGACAAAAAAGAAGATTCCACTGGGCCTTGACGAACCAGATTACGCCTGCTACATGGCGTATTTGGGGATTATGCTGATAAGGGTTCGGGCCGTCTCCCCCGCTGCCACATTGGTGAACTTTGTTTGTTCTTCTAAAAACAAGAAGATCACTAAGGGGCTGAACGCGATAATGGATGTTACTCGTGCGTACCTCATGGATAATCGGCCCGAGCGAGCGCCTCTTCTCGGAAACCTTATTCCTGCATCGCCACAGCTCCAATTGCCCCTTCAGTCTGCCGATGTGCTGTGTTGGCACTTACAGCGTTACTACAGTGGCACCTTCGATAGAACCGAGGAAAGTAGAATGTGGTACCTCCTCAAGGAGAGAGATGGAGCGATACATAATTGGGAACGAGAAGATCTAGAGGTTTTCGTCAAGGCATTGCGTGAAAAAGGGAAGGTATAAGATCAATACGAGCGACAGCCAAGGCCGGCCAAAGGATCAGCCCGAAACTCTTGCCGCCATCTTTTCCCGCGGGGCTTAAGCTGGGAAAGGATGGTTGCCAGATTCAACTTAATGTTTTCAGGCTCGTCATTTCATGTGGAAACGCCACTTCCCGCACACCCCAGCGATCGGTTTTCGGGGGATCCGGGCCCTCTCATGTTCAAGATCGCAAGTTGTGATCTTGAACGCTTCCTGCCATTCCACCGCGTTAATCTGGTCTCATGAATCTTTCGGATCTCGCGGCCAGCCTTGGCTGTGAATTGCGGGGCAACGGCTCGATTGAAATCACCGGTGTCGCCGGGATGGAGCATGCGGGAGCGACGGAGGTAACCTCCCTTCACAATTTGAAATATGCACCAAAAGCGAAGCGCACCCGCGCTGCAGCCATCCTCGTCAAAGCGTACATCGAGGATATCGCGCCGGCTCAGTTGCTCTCGAAAAATCCGTATCTTGACTTCGCCCGCGCGCTGGAACTTTTCTACCGACCACCCCGTCCCGCTCCTGGAATCCACCCCCTTGCCTATGTATCCGCGACGGCGCGTATCGGCGAAAATGCGTCGATCGGACCTTTCGCCTCGGTAGGAGAAAATGTAACCATCGGCCGCGACGCGGTGCTGCATCCGCACGTAGTGATATACGATGGCGCGAGCATTGGCGATCAGTTCCTCGCCCACTCCCACGCTGTGGTCCGCGAGTATTGCCGAGTCGGCGATCGCGTGATCCTCCAGAACAATGTCGTCATCGGCGGCGATGGATTCGGCTTCGCCAAGCGAGCCGATGGCACCCACTACAAGATCGTCCAGAGCGGCATTGCCGTGATCGAGGATGACGTTGAGGTCCAGACTCTCACCTCAATCGATCGCGCGTCTACCGGCGAAACCCGAGTCAAGCGCGGCGCAAAGATCGACAGCCTGGTGCAGGTCGGGCACGGCTGCGTGGTAGGCGAAGACAACATCATCTGCTCGCAGACGGGTTTGGCCGGATCCAGCATCCTGGAGAAAAACGTCTTGCTGGCGGGACAGGTCGGTATCTCGGGACACCTCACCATTCACGAGAACGCCGTGATCTATGCCCAGTCGGGAATCGGCGGGGACGTCGAGGCGGGAGCATTGATGAGCGGCTCGCCCGCATTCGAGGCGCGGGAGTGGTTGCGCGCCATCACCGCGTTCCCCAAACTGCCGGTGCTCCTGCGCACAATGCGACAATTGGAGAAACGGGTGGCCGAACTCGAAGCCGGTCCTGCCAAAAATTCCCATGCATGAAAGCCTGGATAAGTCCGCGCTGGCGTATCGCAATCAGCAGTTCCTGGACACGCCGGAAGCGCGCTCGCTGCGTATTTTGAGCGAGTATCTCTACCCTTTGTCCCATTTCCGCCAGCAGAAAATTCAAGACACTATCGTTTTTTTCGGCTCGGCGCGATTGATGGAAATGGGGCCGCTGGGCCGCTACTACAATGAAGCGCGCGCGCTGGCCAAACGCATCACCACGTGGTCGGATAGTTTAGGCGAGAGCGGACGAAGGTTCGTCGTATGTAGCGGCGGCGGCCCGGGAATAATGGAAGCGGCCAACCGCGGCGCTCAGGACGCAGGCGGAAAAACCATCGGGCTCAACATCGGCTTGCCGTTCGAACAGCGGCCGAATCCTTTTATTACGCCCGAGCTCTCTTTCGAATTCCACTACTTCTTCATGCGCAAATTCTGGTTCGCTTATCTGGCGAAGGCACTGGTAGTGTTTCCGGGAGGCTTCGGCACCCTCGACGAGTTGACTGAAATTCTGACGCTCGCGCAAACTCAGAAACTCGAGAAAAAGATGACCGTGATTCTCTATGGCACGACATTCTGGAAAGAGATTGTCAATTTCGACGCACTGGTCCGCCACGGAATGATCGCTGAAAAAGACCTGCAACTATTCTCCTTTGCCGATGACGTGGAAACCGCATTTTCCCTGCTCGAAGCGGGGCTGACTAAACACTACATCAAACCGGACACCCAGGTACCGGAAATCGCCAAGTCGAGGGTGTAGCGATTCGTGCGCGCCAGCATCCAGACAATCATCCGTTGGATGGGACGCGCCGGTATTGCGTTTCTCGCGTTTCTGTTGTTGTTTTTTGTGCTGGATTACTTCGCACCCCTCAGCGGCGTGAAATTCCTGGCCGCGGTCGGTGTGTTTATCACCGCTCTGTGGCTTACGATTCGCCTTCTGAGAAAGGCCGTGTGGCGGCTGCGCAACCGCCTGATCGTTACGTACATGTTTATCGCGGTGGTGCCGATCGTGCTGATCGCGGCGCTCGCCTCAATGGGCGGTTATCTGCTCATCAGCCAGCTTGCGGTCTATCTGGTGACCAGCGAACTGGGCCGCCGCATAGAATCGCTCGACACTGCCGCGGAGAGTATCGTGCGCACCGCGCCAGCGGATCGACCCGCGGTAATGCAGCGCATGACGGAGCTCTTTTACAGCGAACACAACCCGGGCCTTGAAATTCTCCTCCGGGAAGGTGGCAAACTGATTCGATATCCGGAGAATGGTATGCTGCCCGCGCCGCGCCGGGAGTGGAAGGAAACGCGAGGAGTGCTGTTGCGCGAAGGACGGCTATACGCCTGGAGCCACCGCAGGACCGAGACCGGCGATGTTACCGTCGCAGCTCCTTTGACGGGCGATTTTTTGGCTGCCTTGGTGCCGAATCTCGGCATTGTAGACTTCGTCGAATCCCGCGGTGGCCTGGCCATGCGTGGTTCCCACAAAGGCACCCTGCCTCCCCCGATAAATCGTTTCGATCGTGAAGTGCTATGGTTTGCCACCATCCCCGCAGCCACTTGGGAGCAGCCCGGAAAGGAGTCGGACGGCCCGATTATCGCGGTTCGGTCCCGTATTTCCGCGGTCCTGTCGACCGTCTTCAATCGCGAGGCCGATCCTGCGCAGCAGGTATTTCAATACGGCCTGATTGGTGTTGCCATCGTGTTTCTGGTCGTCGAAATAGTTTCCATGATTATCGGCGTTTCCATGACCAGAACCATTACCGCCGCCGTCCATCGCCTCTACGAAGGCACGCAAAAAGTGATGGAAGGAAATTTTTCCCATCGCATCGAGGTTAAGGGCAAAGACCAGCTCGCCGATCTGAGCGAGTCCTTCAACCGCATGACGGAAAACCTGGAACGCCTGCTCGTAGTGGCGAAAGAAAAGGAGCGTCTGCAATCTGAAGTCGAGATCGCACGCGAAGTGCAGAGCCAGCTCTATCCTCGCGTCGTTCCGCAGACTCGCACCCTCCGTCTGACCGCCGTTTGCCATCCTGCACGCATGTGTTCCGGCGATTATTACGATTACGAAGTGATTCGCGACTCCCAGGTCGCGCTCGCCATCGGTGACGTGGCGGGGAAGGGAATTTCAGCAGCGCTGCTGATGGCAACGTTGCAAAGCTCGCTGCGGTCTCAATTGCAGAGCGCTCTTGAGATTGCGGCAACCGCCGGGGGTGGAAGTAATTCCCTACTGCCTCTTCTCTCGACGTCGCACCTCGTATCCCGTCTCAACAATCAGCTTCACGCCTATACGTCGCCCGAGAAATACGCGACCTTCTGTTTCGGCATTTTCGACGAGCCTACGGGCATCTTCACGTACACCAATGCCGGGCACCTGCCACCGCTCCTGGTCCGCGGCGGCGTGGCCGAACGCCTGGATGTGAATGGCACAGTAGTGGGCGCGTTTCCCTTTGCCATATACGACGAGAGCCGCGTCGAATTGAAATCGAGCGATCTTCTGGTCTGCTTCACAGACGGCATCACGGAGCCCGAAAATGAGTACGGCGAAATGTTCGGCGAGGATCGGTTGATCGAGTTGATCGCCCGCAGTTCCCATCTCAACGACGAGCAGATTATCGAAGTGGTGCTCGAAAGCGTTCGCGAGTGGACCGCGACCGACGAGTTGCAGGACGACATGACCCTCCTGCTTGCCCGCCGCGTCTGAAAATCAGGCAAGATAAATAACATGACCAGAAAACTGCTGCTTGGAATTAGTTTCGCTGCTATCGCGCTATTCGCCGCTGACGATGTCGTGACGGCAGTCGAGGGCACTGTGAAGAAGGTGGATGCGGGAACGAAAACCGTGGTGGTGCAGACGGCCGATGGAACGGAGCACACGGTTCACTTCGTATCCAAGACCGCCGTTCACGGCTGGGACGCAACCGAAGCCGGGGCGAAGGATGGAATGCACGGCGTAAAGGAAGGCAGCCACGTGGTGGTGCACTATACCGTCAAAGGCACCGAGAAAACCGCGCAGGAAATGGACCGCATCGGTGACGGGGGATTGAAGGTGACCGAAGGGACCGTGTCAAAAATCGATCGCGGCACCAAAGTTCTAGCCGTGAAGACGGCGGACGGCGCAGAGGCGACTTACCGGATCACCGACCATGCGGTAGTCGACACCGGAAAGGGAATCGAGAAAGCCACCAAGGTCACCGTCTATTACACGGAAGAGGGCGGCAAGAAAGTCGTACACTTCTTCAAAAACAACTAGCTAACTATCCCCTTCCTTAGTGTCGGGGTTCGGTACCAAATAATGAGGGCGATCACCAGTCCCAGGCCGCCACCGAACCCCGACTGTGAAGGAGGGGACGCGTTCAAATTCCCGCCGACGCCAGTTTCTCCCACGCAGCGGGCCACGTATATCGATCGAGATACAAAGCGCGGCCCGCGTCGCCAATCTTCCGGCCTCGCGTGGGATCATCAAGCAGCCCCTGCACTGCGCTCGCAAACTTCGCTGCATTGTCGGCGAGTAGTATTTCTCGCCCGTCCTGAGCCCCCAGCCCCTCCGCTCCAATCGTCGTCGATACGACGGCGCGTCGCCCCGCCCATGCTTCCAGAATTTTGAACCGTGTGCCGCTGCCCGACAGCAATGGAACCACGACCACACGCGCAGCAGCGATTGCAGCGACGGCATCGTCCACCGGCCCAATCCGGCGAACGCGCGAATCGCCTCGAACCAGCGCCGAAATCGCCTCCGGATTGCGGCCGACTAAATTCCAGCTCAGTCCATCATTACTCTCCCGCAGACGAGGCCAAATCGCCGACGCGAACCATCGCACCCCCTCGATATTGGGATGGTATTCCAAGTTGCCGCTGAATACGATACAGTTTTCCTCCGCCACCGCTGGTACTTCGATAACGGGGAGTGCGTTCGGATACACAACGATGTTCCGATGCTCGATTCGCCCGCGGTCCGCTTCCGAAGCAGCGAGGATGAAGTCGAACTTCGGAATCCATGCGCGCTCCAGCCTTCGATAAGCGTCCGCAAATCGCCGATGAGCGTTCGATTCCAAACCGCGCGTAGCCCGCGCATGAGTCGCCGCCAGCTCGCTCTCGATGTTATGCAGATCGAGCACCAGAATATCGCAATACGGCCGAATCGCCTCGGAATACGGCGCGCACCAGAAATGCTCAATCACCGCGACCCGATAGCGTCCATCAAGAGCAAGCTGACCCTCAAATCCTGCGAATCGATCGATCAGCGGAGGCACTCCGCGTACCAGCCTCCATCCATTCCTCCACACCCGCGCGGCGAAATGTCTCGAGTGACGCGGCAGAATGAAGCTTTCCACTTGGACATCGTATTTGGTCCGCAGGTATTCGAGCAGCGATGCCGATCGCAACCCTCCTCCGCCAGTGCCTGCTCGCGGCACCTCCGGCGTGAGAAACAGCGCCCTGTTTCGCTGGCTATTTTGCGAATAATCGAGTTGCGACGTTGTAGACCTCTCTAGTCTTTTGCGCCGTCTTCGACCAGGAGAATTGGGCCGCGCGCTTCAGCGATTCCTCCCTCCGATGCGGCCCCTCACGCATCGCCTCCGCCAGCGCGCGAACATCGCTCGCGTCCACATGGACGGCCGCGTCTCCCGACACTTCCATAATCGCCGGATCGCGCGAAGTAATCACCGTTGCCCCACACTGCATCGCTTCAAGCACCGGGAGGCCGAATCCTTCATACAAAGATGGGTACACGAACGCGATTGCGCCGGAATAAAGTGCGGGCAACTCACCCTCGCGCACCGCGCCCAAAACGCGCAACCCCTCTTCGGGAGCCGGCGCCGCGAAATCGGCGCGCCTCCAACCTGCCAGCACCAGATCGACCGTCTGCGATTTCCGAACCTCCCTCCACGCTTCAATCAATCGCGCAATGTTTTTCCGCGGCTCGAGCGTACCCACGAAAAGGAAATATGGACGCTCGGCCGGAGCCGTTTCAACAGGACGGAAATGACCTGACGCCGCCAACGGCACCGCCATCACGCGTTCGCTATCGAGCCCGAATCGCGAGATCGCCGCTCGCCTGACTGCGTCACTCGGTGTAATAATCATCGTCGGAATCCGCGCCCGCAGCAGAAAAGGCACACGCCGCCGCACCCGGCTGGACGCATCTCTCAATAGCCATGGAGAAAGATCGTGCACCGTCATCACGCTCGGCCGACGCGTTATGTAAGGAACTGAAAAGTCGGTACCGTGAAACACTTCGACGCCGCGCCGCATCATCTCTCGATTGAGTCCCCACAACCACCAGCGCCGCTCAGCGACGGTGCGCGGGCCATCGCCCTTATGAAGATTCGCCGAAATCGGCACTGGCATCGTAAACTGCTGATCCGACAACAGCCAATATTGGTCCTCCCCATACTCACCCGCCAGCGCCCGCGCCAGTTCCCAGGTGTAGCGCGTAACGCCCCCGGTGGGAACAATCAGCGGGGTGGCATCGAGGGCGGCTATCACAAAGGTTACAAGGAAAGTGTAGGATATCTAACGTGGGCGATGAGAATCTGAATCCTCTTGAAGAACTGAAGCGTCTGGACCAGCAGGTCGGCCTCGTGGCCAGTCTGGAGGGCCTTAAGCCAATTTATTACCGGCTCGACGAGATCGCAAAACATTACGCCAACGATTTCGAAGTGCAACTGGTAGTCGGCGATATTAAGCAGCATCTGGTGAATCGCGGCACCAAGCTCAAGGAGCAGGAGGCCACTATTGCGACGCCGCCCGCAATGGCGCCGCCGCCGCTTCCGGTTCAATCGTCTCCCCCGCCGCTCGCCACTCCGTCGGCCCCGCCGCCATTTCCAGTTCAATCGGCGCCCCCACCTCCTTTGCCTTCGCAAAGCGCTCCACCGCTGCCGACCCTAGTTCCTCCCACGAAAACAATCTCGCAGCCACCCACGCCCCCGCCCCCAGTCCCAGTCGTCGCGCCACCCACGCCCCCACCCTTCGCGACGCCTCCACCGATGCAGGCCTTCGTGCCACCCACGCCGCCGCCGACCCCCATCTCTTCCAGCCAATTCTCGCCGCCGCCAATTCTACCCACCAGCGCTTTTCCATCCACTGGACCGCAGGCCGTTCCACCCACGCCGCCCGTCGGACCGCCTCCAATGAAACCGCCCAGCGGCGTCACGCCACCACCGAAACAGCCAGCCGCTCAAAAACCGGTTGCGTGGAAGAAGGCATTGTTCTTCGGTGCGATACTCGGCCTTATCGTCGCAGTCGTCGGCATCGCGTTCCTGGTGAATATGGCGCGCAAGCGCAGAGCCGCGGAAATCGTCACGACTCCGGCAGGCATTGAAGTACAGGTGGCCACCACTCCGCCCGGTGCCGCGATCAGGCTCAACGGCGAGGATAAATGCACTTCGCCCTGCTCCGTCTCTCTATCCCCAGGCGATTATCAGATCACCGCTTTTCTCCCCGGCTATGAGCCCGGCGCGAATGGAGTCACCGTGGCCTCCACGGGCGCGCCCCCGCAAGTGAACCTGACGCTCGAACCATCGCCGCAGCCCATGAGGATTCTCGCCGAAGGAGTCGACGGCGGTCAAGTCACCGTCGACGATCAGCCTGCCGGCGATGTGCAGGACGGCCAGTTCGTCATCGATAATGTGAAGCCGGGCCCACACACCGTGAAAATCGTGGCTAAAGGCGGAGAGGCAGCTTTCTCCTTCGAAACCGCCGAGGCGAAAGCTCCCACCATCACGGGAGCTACCGCGAAAAATCTTCTCGCCGTGGTCGTCGCAAGCTTCGGCAACAACGCGCGCCTTGCCACCTCAGCCGGACCCCTCAAACTGACTCTCAACGGCCAGCCCCAAGGCGACGCATCGCCCGGTGGAGTGGACTTGCAGGGCTTCCAGGCCGGATCCGCCGAGATCGCCGTCGGCGGTGGGCCCGCCCAGAAAACCATGCAGGAGACCTTCGGCTCCGCTCCCGCTCTCACCGTTTTTCTGCGCCCTGAGAAAGTCGGCCCCGCCATGGGCGACTTCGGCACGCTCATCGTCGTCACCGGCGAAGATGATGTCCGCGTTTTCGTCAATAATAAGGAACAGAAAAAGCACACAGCGCGCGGCCAGCTCCGCGTCCCCACTCTGCCCGGCAAGGTATCCGTGCGTGTTTATAAAGACGGATTCATGACTCCCGCTACCCTGTCGGTCGATGTTGTGAAAGGCACCGACGCGCGCGTCGAATTCCAGCTCCAGAAAATGGACATGGGAACTCCGAAGCCAACGCCGGTCGCAACTCCCACGCCTGTCGGCAGCACCACTGGGACAGTTCACGTAACCCGCTCCCCCGGCGCCGCGACGATTACCTATAAGCGCGATAACGACGCGCAAACCCATCCGCTTAACGGTGCTCAGGTCGACTTGGCCCCGGGCAACTATACGTTTGGCGCGAAAGCCCCCGGCTTCACCGACCGCACGGAACGCGTCCAAGTCTCCGCAGGCGGCCAGTTCAACGTCGATCTGACACTTGCCGCTGCCCGCATTGCGCCGCCCCCTCCCAAAGTCGGAGGCATGGCGGATTTCGAAGACCCCTCGGGCTGGACCCGCGACGGCGAGGCATGGCTCCACAAAGGCGGCAACTTCCTCCCCTACAAACTTCCGTCTAAAGGGACTTTCACGTTTACCGTCCAGTTGCTCAAGGGCGGCAATATCTTTAAAGGAGGTCATATCCGCTGGTATGTCGACTACGTCGACGCCAAGAACTACGGCCTCTTCGAGATCGATAAGAAGACCTTCTGGGCCAAGGAAGTCACCAACGGCAAAAGTAAGGATCGCGAAAAAACTCAGCACAACGTCGACAATGAGAAGTCTTTCACCATTCAAATCAACGTAACCCCGGACCACGTGGTGCATCGCATCAAGAACGGAGACACCTGGCTCACGCTGGATTCCTGGACCGAACCAGGCCGCATTTTCTCGGACGGCAAGTTCGGCTTCTACATTCCCGGCAACGATGAAATCGGCATCAGCGACTTCAAGTTCCTGCCGAACTAACAATCGGCAGGGAGGTCCCCGACCTGTCTTTAATGAAGAGACGTGAGAAGGGATTTTCGATACCAAATCAGATGGCTTGAGAACTATTCGCGTGCGGCCGCCTGGACGCACTCCTCGAAGCACTGGATCGATTTTTCCACTTCGGCCACATCCAAGGCTTTAGCCGCGATTTCTACCGTGCAGCCGATAGTGCTAAATTCCGGAAACCCGTAGCCTGTGCCGATCCCTTTGCAGTTGTGTCCGATCGTTTGAATGGAGCTGAAATCTCCGCGCGCCAGCGCTTCTCTCATGTTCTTCAAATCGAGTTGGCGATTGGTAAGAAAGGCCGGCCGGCGGGTCGCAATCGATTGGGGCACCTTCTCTTTCCGCCCTCCGGAGCGTCTCGCAAATTTGACGATGGCCGCGATGAGGTCATCCCGCTCCACCGGTTTAGTGAGGTGTCCGTCGCATCCCGCCTCGATACTCTCCGCCGAGGCTCCGCTCAAAGCATGGGCCGTCAGCGCCACGATCGGTACCCGCCGCCTGCCTTGCGCCTTCTCCCACGCGCGTATCTCGCGGGTCGCCGTATATCCGTCCATCACCGGCATCTGGACGTCCATCAGCACCAGGTCGTACTCGCCGGACTGGTGTTTCCGCAGCGCCTCGGCGCCATTCCGTGCGAAGTCTAGCGAAAGGGACCGGTTATCCAAATATGCCCGCAGCAGAATCACGTTCTCCGGATTGTCTTCCGCCATCAAAATTCGCGTGTCCGGCTCCAAAGCCTGCGACTGTTCGGCCGATTGGGCGGATCCCATCCTGTCCCGCACTTCCTCTTTCCTGGCCAGGGGAAACAGCGCCGTAAAGACAAATTTCGAGCCCGTCGCCCCCGACTCTTC
>Ga0209006_10005834_pt1 | contig 11187 bp, 13 predicted proteins | sample JacPin_JW_Ref_O2_FD_188567 | JGI IMG/M metagenome (GOLD analysis project Ga0209006, IMG submission 188567) | Forest soil microbial communities from Algoma, Ontario, Canada - Jack Pine, Ontario site 1_JW_Ref_O2 (SPAdes) (version 2) | ecosystem: Environmental > Terrestrial > Soil > Boreal... | reverse complement strand
AGAACCGATACGCGAGACACAGCTGCTCTTTTGTGTATTCCAAAGGTTGGCGCGTTAACAATCGCCACTGGCAGCAAAAAGAAATACACCGACGCGCAAAGGTCAACGGTTGCTCAGATGAGTTCTCTCTAGATTCCGCAATGATGGTGTCTTGTAAACTTTCTGAATCATCGGGGATTTGCATCACGAATACGACGACGATGATAACGGTAAGTAACGCAGGCTACAACACGTGCAGTACGCAACAGCCTCATTACATACAAGTGTAAATAAAAAATAAAATAAAAATAAAAATACTACCCCGCCATCCTCTTTCGCGCATGTTCATCGAGTCTAGACAGAATTTCGTTCTGCTCTTCCCGTGATTTGCGAGCACTAGATGATTTTTAGCCAGTGCTTTGCACATGTGCAACAACATTTACTAACAAGTTTTGAGCAAACACCGCAATGTCAGCAGAGCTGTCGATTATCCCAAGCTCGATCATTGCCACTTGTCGCGACTCCAATCTATTCCGAATAATCTCAGCCTGGATCTAGCAGGTGGATAATCAAGCAAACTTGGCCTGTGGACTCATCGGTGCTTTGTGATGTCTTCGCCTTGGTGGCCATTGAGGCTGAGAAACGCGCACTTGTTTCGCATCTGTTCTGCGACGCTTTCTTTCCTGTCAGTGTCGCTCGCGTTTAGGTCACCATAAAATAAGCACGGTAAGATTGGGGTACCGAGGCAACATTGCGGGCGCGCTCTTCCTCAATTCGACTCGGAAGAAGCACCTCATCATTACGATGGCTGTAAATCACACCAACAGAGTTCAATGTCTTCTGGATGACATCCTCTTTGAGTGGCGGAGGAGGGTCTAATTCGGCCGGTATCTGTCAGACCGTCCGGACTAAATTCAAATATTTACTGACCGTCGTTAAAAAGCAGAGCCCCGAGCCCTCGTAGATCACTCTGAAAGACTTCAGACTACGGAAAAGGATCCACTGGAGATCAGGACCTACCTCTTCTTTACCAACTTTCACATCCACTTCACGAACCCACTCTTCCGTTTCGCCTTTACCTTGCTTTTTGGACTTACTTATACCCAAGTGGGCTAATGCCCAGTCAAGATCCGCAAGGTTCGCCTTCTCGATCTAGCATTCTCGGTCACAAACAGTGGCACTTTTAAAGACAACTGGTGTTTCACCGCCATCTTTGTCGCAAGAGTGTTTTCGTGTAGCTTGAAAATGTTCTTTATGCCAAACAACTCCCCTTGTTTCGTTGTATCGCCTTGAACACCTTCGAAATATCTATCGAATCCCGTTAGAGATGCGGTCCGTCAGTTCATCAGGTCATCAATACCTAGTCTGGACGCTCGCTTGATATCCAATCGCCATCTGTTGTTGTTTGTAAAGCTGACGGGCGTATATGAGCTCCTCAATAGAACCTGCCCCTAAGAGTCGGTAAACAGAGACGTCCCGCTTCTGGCCAAAGCGGTATGCACGATCCATAGCCTGCAGGTCATGTGCTGGGTCTGTCCGTACATGTTATATCAGCCTTACAACTATGAGAGATCTTAACTTACTCCAGTTTGGATCTGGAGAAGCAGATCAATAATTTTTGCAGATAATATTTTACCAACACACCGAAAATAACAACTTTGTTTGCCCCCGTCAGGTTCAATCCAGTTCCCCCTGCTAGTGTCGATATCAAAAAAATGAAGACATTGGGATCTTCGTGAAATTTGTCAATCATAGGCATACCTGCATAACCAACGATCAGTTTGAAACCTCGTGGTGAGGAGCTAGGCACTTACGGTCCGCCTGCTTTGTGGAGCCATCCAGCTTTAGGAACCCATAACCTGAATGGCAATAAATGGATAACCGGATGCTGAGCAATCAAAAACCAACGACGCACTCTGTGAATTGAGGTGAAATTCGAGCATTTCGAGAAGCTTCACAGATTTAGTGAAGATGAGCACTTTATTTGAGCGATCTTTCCGCCATTCTTTCAGCAATGTTTCCAGGACCTTCAGTGGTACAGTTTAGAAAAGGAACAGTATGTAAAAGAGTAAAACATCTCACAGCCCACTTGCCACAGAATTGTGGTTGCAGCATCACCGAACCGTATTTCGGGATGGGCTCGTTTGGAAAAGCGATCTCTGCCAATTGACGATTTCGCAATGTCTGCGGAAGCTTCAATTTAATTAGTCCAGAGGCAGGATAGACCCACCGCACTTGTTCTGCTGTGTCAGTCGGCGCTAACAAAGTGGCATTAGTTTTCGATGGCGTATATAAAATACGGGTGCTTACCGGGTAGTATCAAAGCTAAGTGATTCGACAATTTTATCAATACGGACATGAACCTGAAGACATCACCCGTCACAAAGGGATGGCAGCAATTTTTACGCCTGCGAGGCAGAGGTTGTTCTGGGGAGAAAGAGACAAAGAAACACAACACTAACTTTTTCGTGGATCCGCAGTCACAAGCGTCGTCCTTACGGATCAAATCCTGGACTTCACGCATCTCTATGATGCGTTTATATACCAAGATCTGGGTAACAGTCAAGGGGCAGAAAACTACTTCGTCCGTTTTCACAGGAAGCTTGAAAAGAAACTTTGAGTCGATGAATTTGATTTCAAGGCCGAGGACGCACCTGGTCTTTGATAATATCCTTCATTCTTGGATAAAAGGTCAAATGTGCAATGACACAGGAGAACAACGAAGCCATGCCTTCTTAGAAAAAACTGGGGCAGTAACTTGTCTCTTAAAATAACGGCAACAGCCTGACGTTTATGGTGACAATCAGCCCAGATGTTCAAACCGAACGCGGCAGGGCCCTTACGAGTGCTTTCGTCCTTTGGTCCTCAGAAGCACCAGCTGATTGACCGACGGTAAGTGGTTTAGCTACGTAACCATTCCAGTGTTTTTCTTCGCCAAGCCGTCCTGGGTTTGTCCAATCTAGAATGGTCCACATTTCCGTATACGAATTTTGGATAGTGGTACCAGTTAGCCCAAAACGACGCAAGCAAGTAAACTGGTGACAGGCTCCGGCAGCTTTAGATCTCGCGTTCTTGACGTGATGCACTTCATCCACGATGATACAGGACCAAGGAAGGTCATCGAGAATATCGATGTCCCGACGAGCTAGATCAAGAGAAGTGATAACTGGATGACTACGATCAGCAACATTACCGCTGAAAAGTCACCATCGATTACCAATATCCAAGCGCCCCATTTTGAAGTCATTGAGAATTGCTTCCCTGTCCTTTCGTATCCCCATGTACACTCCAACTTCGAAGTATCCCCACTGGATAGGAGGCTGAATGACTTTCGACAACTGCAACGCCAAAATACACACCGTTTCGAACTCACGTTCCCAGTTATGTACAACGGTGGATGGGGAGATTATAAGACTTGGTATAGGAGGTCAAGTTCGGAAGGGAAACGTGCTGATGTCCACTCACACCGTGGGCCACGTTGCATTAGCAGGCGGAAGAGTCCTTGTCTGGTGCCAATCTCTTCCATCTTGTAATTGAGATACATGGTCGCGACGACGATTTTGGTCTCTCTCGTCTCCATTTTTCTTCATAATGGCGGATAAGAAGGCTATAACCTGAATTGTTTTACCTGTATGCCTGTTGGGCGTGCAAAGGAAGACAGAAAGAATCTAACCCACCCTGTTCGTCGCGTGAGGTCATTTTAGCGCTTCCTTACGATGGTAACTCGCTTGAGAGACTCACTAAGCCCATATCGTCGCCCAATAGACCTCCACACCCTTGTTGATACTTATCCCAGAAAAACCTTACACCATCCCTCTGATATTCCCGCAAGTAAGTATTTATAGAAGCAGGCACCATCACTTCCTGTTGGTGGTCCAAAATCATTGGTCCCATAGGCCTCTGTTCTGCGGAGAGGGGAAACCCTGGTCGAGTGTTTGTAGGCCGAGACTACCTTTACGTCAGGAACGCGTATACTTCGAGAGAGACGGGATAATTACAACATCGACTGTAATTTCACACTCGGATTCAGACTCTGTGGCAGAATCTGAGGAGGTTCGAGCGCGACTTGACGACAGCACTTCCATGCAACATATTTCAGTCATGTTGCCAGGATAATGTCGATGAAATGTTACTCTGTTTCTGTCGATTAGCATTCATCATCTTGAGATAATCCTCATCCGTTTCAGATTCGGTGGCAGAGCCGTGTTCTTGTAAAGCGAGTGAGAACCGATAGCCGCATCAGGGGGAGTTACTGACTGCTCTTTGACTTCTCTGGCACAAAAGAGATGGGTTTATCATCCTCGCTTTCTGACTCTTGGGCTAATCAGATCACAAAATGGGTCGACGGATGAACACTTACCTGTGGCAGAGTCGTTCGAAACTAAGAAAGATCTCGCACTGTGCTTTTTATATGATGGGGTAGTACCAGGCATAACAACCGCCAGCGATTTGAGAACTGCGGGCTCATCGTGGCCATCGTGTTCATGATCGGACGCTTCGTATTCGTGTTCGAGAGTTTCGCTTTCACATTCTCGTGCTGCGTCTAACTCGTCCTCCGAAGCGGAGTGAAGGTCGAGATCATCTACCGTGGGGGTTAAAAACCAAAAACCGCACTATGCAGATAACGCACGAAAATATGCTAGTAGAGGGTTCTGCGAACTTGATGCTGCTCTTGAGCGCTTTTCTAAGTTACGACACACGAAACTCAGCTGCAGTCGTTGGTAACAATTAATGGAGTCGCACGGCTTTTTGCTTTTCTGCGTTGAGGCAGCTCACTCGCTCTTTCGGGCTTAGAATGTTTCCCCTTGACCGTATGCTCATACTTATACACACCGGATTTGAAGTCAGAGTCAGAGTCGGATTCTATAGGAGTGGTAACGATGTGAAATAAATAGAGATTTGCCACCTACCAGGGGGAGCTGGAATGGACACCAAAAGTCCTAGATTTGACTTAAACAGTGATTTCTGAAGGCATTGCACGAGGAGGGGCTCACGTTGGTCATACACAGATGAGTTCCTGGAGGGCAATTTATTGGGAGGCATGGTAAGGCAAAGGTCATGGAATCGGCACGTGACCCAACTTAGAATTTGCTACTTAACTTCGGAACATTGAATGCGATGTTACAGATTGAAACCAGACATAATGAGATTAATCAAATGCTTCCTCAGCACTCCTGCGAACCAGACGTCGCACTTTCTTCTTGTATGCTGGTTCTCATATGAGATTATGACGATTAGGGGTCGCAAAGGATGATACATACTTTCTGGTTCAGTTCGTGCTTCCTTGGCTGCATCGATATTGGCAGGGCTCTCCAGATTTGGTGTATCAGACGACAAGAGTGAGATGACGCTGATAAGCTGTAATAAAGTATCAGACATGGCGGCTTCTGCAGACAAAATTCAAAAATAGCCTCACGATCGATTCCACAGTGTGGACAGGCATCCATCTTTCTCCAGCGTCCTCGTAGCCGTACTGATCGTCACCAGGAGCATGCTAGAGGGGCTCCAGTCAAACATGATTACCGAAACATGGAGGGTACACACGAGGATGGAAACACAGACAACACCGTCTGGATAAACTGTTTATATATCAGCTTCAATTTTCAACGAAGGTTTCAGCAGTAAATGAACAATGTCGGCAAGACGTACTGTTGGGATGCCACATTGGGGTTATGAAACGCATTTTAGGTGGCAGAAGAGGAAATTCAGGTGGAAATGTTAATCGCGCTTTGAAGAACCCTCCTTCACTACAAAGAATTCGGTGTCTGGACTGAATGAGGGCATTTATGGAGTGTAGGGACATACTACAAAGTGTCAGGAGGGCTATTTCAATGGCGATCAGCTGCGGCCAGGAGAACAAACAAGATGTTGAATGCACCCAATGACAAGAATTTCCCACTCGTAAAGGTTGCTCTCATCCACAAGACCTTTCCATGCCCAAGATTTAACATCGATGGAGGGAGATGACACAAACCTACCTGCTGAGAAACCCTCGACCGGGTGTTTGGTAAGCTCGGCGAGCTGACGACGGAGAAGAAGAGTGTTTGAGGCGGTCTTGGACATTATGTATGTGTAAAGTGTGCTACGGGGGTTGAGATAGCCCTGTCACTTTCCGTGGGAACTACGAATCAAGGTGACTCTCAGCAAACGAACCAACTCATCAAATCAGCGCACTTGTCACCAAACAATGACACCAAACGATGAAGAGAACGAATGGGAACAACCCAATCGCACAAATTGGCGCGGTTTGGGTCTCACAGATCCAATAAAGAGCGTCGAGGTTCGTGTTATGCGTCTTGCATATCTCAACACTATCCATACTTTGTCCACCAGGACAAATGGCTTTTGCTACCTGCCTTCCTCAAGGTCAAAGGCCTTGTCAAACAACACATCGACTCTTTCAATCATTTTGTTGATGTAGACATCAAAAACGTCGTCAAAGCTAACAACAAAGTCACTTCCGATGTCGATCCTCGCTTTTGGCTCAAGTATCTTGACATCGACGTCGGTTATCCCCATCGGACCGACGTAGACGCGGTCGACAAGAGTGTAACCCCCCACGAATGTCGACTACGCGATATCACCTATAGTGCGCCCATAACCATCACCATCCAGTACACACGAGGAATGAGCCTTGTCCGCAAAAAAGCCGTCATTGGTCGTCTTCCTATCATGCTCAGAAGCAGCAAGTGTGTGCTAACTGGTAAAAATGATGCTCAATTGGCGCGCATGACTGAATGTCCATTGGATCCTGGCGGTTATTTTGTTGTCAAAGGCACAGAGAAGGTTATTTTGGTACAAGAACAGCTGAGCAAGAATAGAATTATTGTAGAAAGGGATCCAGTTAAAGGGGTCCAGGCGTCATGTACATCGTACGTCGTGTTTACTTCACGTTGGCAATATTCTCTTCTAGAACATGTTGTAGCTCGACCCACGGTGGGCTTAAGTCGAAGACATACGTTGCAACCAAGAAAGACAAAATTTACCTCCGACATAACTCCATTCATGATGATGTACCTATCGTAATTGCCCTCAAAGCTCTCGGAATCCAATCGGACAAGGAAATTCTTCTTCTCACGGCTGGAACCTCGGAATCATACAGAAGTGCCTTCACAGCCAATCTTGAAGAAGCCTCCCGACTAGGCATCTTCACTCGTCACCAGGCATTAGATTACATTGGCAATCGAGTCAAGGTTAATCGAAGGGTCATAGGACCAAGGAGACCCGCTTGGGAGGAAGCATGGGAAGCCCTTGCAACCATTGTTCTTGCCCACGTTCCCGTCGATGGCCTAGACTTCCGCCCCAAGGCAATATTTGTCGCTACTATGACACGGCGCGTATTGATGGCCATGGACGATGAGAAAATGGTAGATGACAGAGACTATGTTGGGAACAAACGACTGGAACTGTCGGTCACTTTGCCGTTGAGTCTCAATCCTGGACTTAATTCCCTCCAGGGCCGGCCAACTGCTCGCGCTCCTTTTCGAGGACCTTTTCAAGACATTCAATGCCAATTTAAAATCTGCTATTGATAAAGTTCTCAAGAAACCTTCGCGTACAAGCGAGTTCGACGCTTTTAACACCATGCAAGTTCAAGGCGATCATCTTACATCGGGCTTTGTTCGAGCAATCTCCACGGGTAATTGGTCTCTTAAACGGTTTAAAATGGAACGGGCTGGAGTCACCCACGTTCTCAGTCGCTTGAGTTTTATATCCGCACTGGGAATGATGACTCGTATTTCTTCGCAATTCGAAAAAACGAGGAAGGTCAGCGGGCCTCGAGCATTGCAGCCGAGTCAGTGGGGTATGCTGTGTCCCAGCGATACACCTGAAGGCGAGGCTTGCGGCTTAGTCAAGAATCTAGCACTGATGACACACATTACGACGGATGTGGAGGAAGGCCCGATTATTCGGCTCGCCTTCATGTTGGGTATTGAAGGAAAGCCCTTCCTCACTCTGAATTCGCGAATCCTTAGTCACCGCGTCATTAGACATCGGCCTTGCAACGGGAACGGAGATATACGGCACCCACACGTTTGTAGTAAATGTGAATGGGACTATAATCGGTCTTACACGTCATCCCACGCGCTTCGTTACCAGCTTCCGAAGATTGCGTAGGGCGCGAAGGTTCAGCGAATTCGTCAGTATTTACATCAATCATCACCACAGAACAGTCCACATCGCCAGTGATGGCGGTCGCATTTGTAGGCCGATGATCATCGTTGAGGATGGCCGTTCAAGAATCACTTCCGATCATATCTCGGTATAGCTCTCTTCAACCGTGACTTCCTTTACTCTACCTGACACCATTGCGATTTCTGTTCGAATCCAGCTGCTCAAGAATGGATCTGTCACCTTTGACGATTTTTTATGTCAGGGCCTAGTCGAATATCTTGATGTCAACGAAGAAAACGATTCGTACATTGCCTTATACGAATCGGATATTGTTCCACAGACATCACACCTTGAAATTGAGCCATTTACTCTACTCGGCGCTGTTGCAGGGCTGATTCCTTATCCGCACCATAACCAATCGCCTCGGAATACGTACCAATGCGCAATGGGTAAACAAGCAATCGGGGCCATCGGATATAATCAACTCAATAGGATCGACACACTACTTTATTTGTCAGTGTATCCGCAGCAACCGATGGTAAAGACAAAAACGATAGAGTTAGTTGGATACGATCGTCTTCCGGCTGGGCAGAACGCTACAGTAGCTGTAATGAGTTATTCGGGGTATGACATAGAAGACGCTCTCATCTTGAACAAGGTGAGGTTTTTGTATTGATTCTGACTAGAACCGTCCCGACTCCCATCCTTTTCAGGCTAGTTTAGATCGCGGCTATGGCAGATGCCAGGTTTTACGAAAGAATGCCATCCTTCTTCGCAAATACCCCAACGGCACGTAAGTCCGAAATCTATATTCTGCTCCGAATTGGCTGTCGATGACTGGATCCGTTTCTTAGATTTGACCGCTTGGCTGACGCCCCACTGGATGAGAATGGCCAAGTACATAAAAAGTATGATATCATTCAAATGGACGGCTTAGCTGGAGTGGGAGAGCGAGTCGATCCTGGTGACGTGTACATCAATAAACAAACGCCTACGAATGCCAACGACAACACGTTTACTGGACAAGCGGCAGCCGTACCATACAAGAATACCCCCATGTCATACAAGTCGCCTGTATCGGGTAATATCGACAAAGTCATGATCACCGACACGGAAAGTGAACAGACATTGATCAAAGTACTAATCCGGCAAACTCGGAGGCCTGAGTTAGGCGATAAATTTTCCTCACGGCACGGGCAAAAGGGTGTGTGCGGACTGATCGTAAACCAGGAAGATATGCCTTTCAACGATCAAGGCATCAATCCCGGTTCGTTTCATCCTTTATTGGTGGGATACTGAATGAGGCAACGTGATTAGACACTATCATGAACCCGCACGGTTTTCCTTCCCGAATGACAGTTGGCAAGATGATAGAGCTTCTAGCAGGGAAGGTTAGTTGTTTTTCTAATCGTACTCAGATGCCCTCACAAAAACCATTGTAGGCTGGAGTTTTGAGCGGCAAGCTACAATACGGAACAGCATTCGGTGGATCGAAAGTGAGTCCATGGATTTACGCCAAAGATGTCGGTTGATATATACGGGCTTCCACAAGGTGGAGGATATGTCCCGAATTCTGATCGAAAATGGTTTCAGTTATGCTGGTAAGGACATGCTTACCAGTGGAATAACAGGCGAGCCACTCGAAGCCTATGTATATTTCGGACCAGTTTATTACCAGGTAAGCGAAAAGTCGTACCTACTTTTTCTACATACTCATGAGCTTTTCCTGCAGAAGCTGAGTAAGACAACCAGTTGCTGTTAGGTTATGGTCTGACTGGAAATTATACCCAGAGCACATGGTAATGGATAAAATGCACGCGCGGGCAAGGTACGTCGACTTTAATATTTGTTGTTTTAGATCAGGGTCGCCAAATTTCCCTCTCTAGGGGCCCGCGTGCAACTCTGACAAGGCAACCAACCGAAGGTCGTTCGCGCGAAGGTGGCCTCCGACTTGGCGAGATGGAACGTGATTGTCTGATTGGCTATGGCGCAACTCAACTTCTTCTAGAACGTCTGATGATATCGTCCGATAAATTTGAGGTTAATGCGTGCCAAGAATGTGGTTTGATGGGATACAATGGCTGGTGCACCTACTGCAAGAGCTCGAAGAAAATGGCTCTCTTGACGATTCCGTATGCAGCAAAATTATTGTTCCAGGAGGTGAATCTGTATCTTATGCTTTATCATTCGCTGATCTCATTGATATATTTCTCTAGCTTATGGCTATGAACATTATCCCTCGTCTAGTCCTTGACGATGCTTGACCTAGACCATACTTAGCGCAGTTATATAGTCTGAATAACGTTCAGGGCTGTGATCATGCACGGCGGAGTTTATTACTAATTATATTAGACCCTTGAATTGCAACGACCATGAATCAACGAAGCTCGTCTGCCACTGCCCTCAGGCGATTGATGACAGAATACAAACAGCTGACCTCTGGAGGTCCGAATTGTCGGTGCTTAACAAATGAATTCCACTGATTATCGATGCTTCAGGTTCACCAGACGGAATGTTCACAGCGGGTACATCCGGCCTTCCTCTTGTTCTGCTGATGACCCGATTCCAGGTTTGACGTATTGTTTGTTTTTTTTGAAAGGGCCGATATCCGAATCAGATTTTTTTACCTGGGAGGCCCTGATTTGCGGTCCCAAAGACACGCCCTTCGTAAGATTCGTCTGGTTTATTGATCGAACAGACTAAATAATACCAACTAGGAAGGCGGTATATTTGTAGCTCGGCTGACATTTGAAAGTTTCATGTGTTCCCCTTATTGGCTTGTTAATGACATTGAATTCGGTCATGAACAGCCGTCCGATTACCCTCTCTCACCGTTCAAAATGAAGTTCGACCCCCCATTGTTCCACCCAAATGGTATGAGAATGGATGTTCAGTGAGATGCGAGTGACTAACCAGATCCTATAGTCTACCCTGATGGGACCGTTTGTATATCAATCTTACACACTCCCGGAGATGACCCAACCATGTACGAGCAAGCATCAGAGCGCTGGAGCCCGGTCCAAAGTGTTGAAAAGGTCATTCTCAGTATCATATCGATGTTGGCGGGTATGTATCTCGTAGCAAGTCAAATTC
>Ga0209006_10005833_pt1 | contig 11187 bp, 11 predicted proteins | sample JacPin_JW_Ref_O2_FD_188567 | JGI IMG/M metagenome (GOLD analysis project Ga0209006, IMG submission 188567) | Forest soil microbial communities from Algoma, Ontario, Canada - Jack Pine, Ontario site 1_JW_Ref_O2 (SPAdes) (version 2) | ecosystem: Environmental > Terrestrial > Soil > Boreal... | reverse complement strand
GTCGGCGAAGTCATCGACTTCGGTTACCGGCAGCGTATCCGACGTCATCGAAAGCAGGAGGATCGGCGAATCCGCCGGATTGACTTTGCGGTAGGTCGGCGGCGTCGGCAGGCTTTTCGGCAGCTGGCCGCCCGCCGCATTGATGCCTCCGAGGACATCGTTGGTGGCGGCATCGATGCTTCGGTTGAGATCGAACTGGATGGTGACCGAGGTCGAGCTCAGCGAACTCGTCGACGTCATCTGCGTGATGCCGGGAATCTGGGCGAACTGTCTTTCCAGCGGCTGCGCCACCGACGTTGCCATGGTTTCAGGACTGGCGCCGGGGAGGTTGGCCGATACCTGGATGGTCGGGAAGTCCACCTGCGGCAGCGGCGCGACCGGCAATTGCGGGTAGGCGACCAGGCCGACGAACAGGATTCCAGCCATCAGCAGCGATGTTGCGATGGGGTATCGGATAAACGGCGCCGAGATGCTCTCGTTCATTTTTATGGGACCTTGGCCGGGGCCTGCGCCGAATCCGCAATCGCGGTCGAGACCAGCGAACCGGGCTGGACCCGGTACTGACCGCTGGTAATCACCCGCTGTCCCGGCGTCAGGCCCTCATCGACCACCGATCGGCCATCGACCGATTGGCTGACCTTGATCTTGCGCAGGTTGGCCTTGTTGTCCTGGTCGACGATGAAAGTGTAGAGACCGTCGCTGCCATGTTGAATCGCGTCATCCGGGATAACGACGGCGTCCTTCAAGGTTTTGACGAGCAAGCGCGTCGAGACCGACTGGCCCGGCCACAACGCGTGATCCTTGTTCTCGAAGATGGCCTTGAGGCGGATCGTCCCGCTGGCGACGTCGACCTGGTTGTTGATCAAGGAGAGTGTGCCGGTGGACAATGCCCGCCTGCCGTCGGCCGATAGCGCGATCACCTTGGGCGGCTGCGAAGCGAGCGCGGCCTTGATTTCCGGTAGCTGTTCCTCGGGTGCCGTGAAGATCACGGCGATCGGCTCGATCTGGGCGATGGTGACGATGCCGGTCTGGGTCGAAGCGTTGACGATGTTGCCCTGGTCGACCAGACGAAAACCGGTGACGCCCGCCAGCGGCGCGCGAATGGTCGCATAATCGAGCTGGGTTTTGGCGTTTGCAATGGCGGCGACATCGCCCGCGATCTGGGCGATGAGCTGCTGGACCGTGGAATTCTGGGTGTCGGTCTGCTGCTTGGTCGCAAATTCGCCCAGGCTGACGTAGCGATGGAGGTCGAGCTTGGCATTGGCCAGATGGGCTTCGTCCTGGGCCTTCTTGGCGACCGCCTGATCGAACGCTGCCTGGTACGGACGCGGGTCGATCTCGGCGAGGATGTCACCCTCGTTCACCAATTGCCCTTCCTGAAAGGCGATCTTGTTGATCTGACCGTCCACCCGGGTGCGAACGACGACGGTGTTCAACCCCTGGACCGACCCCAGACCGAACAGATAGGACGGAAAATCCGCCTTCTCGACCGATGCTATCGTCACCGGAACGGGCTTGGCTGCCGGGGGACCGGAACGCTTTTGAGCATTCTCGGCCTGAGCGCCCGGACCTGTGCCGCGATATTGCTGCCAACCGAAAAACCCCAGCGCAGCAACGGCTACGATCAACGCGATCCAGCGGATTGTTCGAGCTCGGATCATTTGGGGCCCATCAGTTCAAAACTGTGTGCGGCATCTCTTAAAGAATGCCTGGAGCCACATAATATGCATGCACTTAATGTGTAAACACACTATCACTTGAGAAATCCTAAATTATTGGAAAGCTTTGGGAACCGCCACCGCAAATGTCGCTCGATCTGAAACGCCAGCTGATTGCGCAACTCGTCGAAAGCTCGCGGTTGCTGCGCAACTATATCGACCAGCGCGCCAAGGGCCGTGGCACCACGCGCGCGCAGTGGATCGTATTGTTCAGATTGCGGCAGCAGGAAGGATTGTCGCAAGTCGACCTGGCCGAAGTGCTCGAACTGCAGCCGATCTCGCTGGTGCGCCTGCTCGATCGACTGGTCGAGCACGGCCTTCTCGAGCGCCGGCACGATCCCAAGGACCGGCGCGCCAACCGGCTGTTTCTCACCGCGAGCGGGCGCCAACTGGTCGACGATCTCGACAGCCTGCGCGACTCCATTGCCATCGATGTGCTGCAGGACATTCCCGCAGGGTCGCTGCAGACCAGTCTCAATACGCTCAAGGACATCAAGGAACGTATCAAGGGCTTCACTGAGCCCGGCGATATCGCTGCCAAATAATCGTCGTTACTGCAATTCCCGCCTGCCCCAATAAACATGGAGAGGAAATAACAGCGACAACGAAAATCCGGCAGCGATATGGATCCAGCTCATCCAGGGCCGCAACGTTTCCGATCCAAGATAATAAAGTCCGAAGGCGGTCGCGATCAGCACCGCGTTGAACGTGACCATGGCGGATCCTGAAACGCGGTTTTTCCGGCTCCGCCAAGCGCGCATCACGTGTACCGGGATGAGGGCGCCCAGCAAGAGCAGCGTCACCATCGCCGCGCCGCCATGCACCATCAGCAAATAGGCAACGCTCTGCTGCCAGATCTCGTCGGTGGAAATATCCTTTTGCCAATCCGCCACGAGCCAACCGGCGCCTGTCAGGAACAGGACCCCGAAAGCGGCATAGATCGCGAAGCGGAATGAAGGTTTAAGCCGCAAGGTACACTGCGTGATGCCAGTCAGGGGTGATCTGGACGTCGCCGTCCGTCGAAATCAGTAGCGCATTTGCGTTGTAATGCTCAAGCAATTCGGTTGCGTCAGTTCCGGCAATCATGACGATTTTCGTCAGCGCGTCGGCGGTCATGCAAGAGGACGCACGCACGGTCGCCCCGTCGATGGCGGGCGCCGGCCTGCGGCGGACGGGATCGATGATCGCCGAACTTGCGGTATCCGCCGATTGAAAGGGATCGAATCTGCGCGCCGTCGATGCCAGCGCCCCATCGGTGATCTCGACGCTGCAGATCAAGCGGCGGGGATCGCGCGGGTGACGAATATGAACTGCCTGCGGCGCTTCGCCGAAGACGGCGAGATCGCCGCCGGCATTCACGATGCCGCCGGCTGCGCCGAAACCGCGCAATACCTCCAGCGCCCGATCGACCGCGAAGCCTTTTGCGATTCCTCCGAGGTCAATCCCGACATTGGCCTGTCGAAAGCGAACCTTTTGCCCTTCAAGCAGCTCAATCGGATCAAATGCTCGCGCTTCGGCGTCGATCGGATTCTGATCGTTCGCCCCGGGCAGCAATCCCATGGCCTGCAGCTCTGGCGCGACGGCAATATCAAACATGCCGTTTGACCTGCGATGCATCTCAACGGCTGCCTGGAGGACCTGGTACGTCCAGTCGTGAACATTGATCGGCCGAACAAAGGCTTCACGGTTGAGGCGGCTGACATCGCTGTCCGGCTCGTGAAAGCTCATCAGGCGGTGGACCCAGGCGACAGCCTCGAACGCGGCGTCAATTGCCGTATTCATAGCGGATTTGGCCGCCCCCGTGACCTCGATCTCCACGAAGGTACCGAGCAGCGGCCTGGCGCGACGAATTTTATCGGAGGCGGTTGCCATAGGCTGCCAATACTCGCTTCACACCTTCGGTGATGTGCGTCGAAGACAGGGTTGCGCCGGCGATATTCCTGATATCGCCATTGATCTTGAGCGAGCTGCCGCTGTTCTTTCCGACAAACTGCGCGAGCCAGCTCGGGCTTCTGATCTCGCCCCCATAGGACTCCCGATATTGCAGAATCTCGACGGCGTGCACCCCGCCGCTTGGCGTCAATGCCACTGCGTAGTCGATATAAAGATGCTTTCCAATCACCCGATCGAAGATGAAGAAGCCGGCGACGCGGCCGCCAGCTTCGGCTTTCCAGACCCGTCCTGCCTGCACTTCGGTGAAGTGCGTGGCCGACGGAAATGCCTGCTTTTGCGCTTCTTCAATCGAAAGATACTGCATCGCATAGGCAGGCGAAGCGACCGAAACAATCGCCGCGGCCGGCAGTGTGTATCGAACCCATTGCGTCATAATTCTCGTTACTCCCGGCATGTCCGATCAATCGCAGCGGGGCCGTTGCCGAAGGCCCCGCGATTCTCCGATAAACGCGTGTCTGTTCGGATCAAAAGAAAAATCCGACGCCGCCGAGAAACGAATCCGAAAGAGCGCCGGTCAGGCTCTTGTCGATCACCCGTTGATAGGTCGCCTTCAGCACCACTTTGGGCGATGGGAAGACCGCGACACCCGCCGTATGGAATTGGCGTTGGCCTGCACCCGTCGGCAAATTGGCGTCAGTTCCGGCAAATCCGCCGGTCTGGAAGTTTTCATAGGTGTAGTTGTAAAACGGCACCGCCTCCCAATCGCTGCCTTTAATGGTCCCTAGAGGGATATGGTAAGCGATCTCGCCGGAATAGCCGTACATGGAATTGCCGACATTATCGGTGGGGTCGGTGTCATTGTTGGCGCGCAGGTTTTCGGGGTGACCAAATCCGACGCGGACGTACTCGCCGCGCAGTTCGAGGCCCGTACTGGGCACCCGGTAGCGGAATTCGGCGTCGAACATGGCGAGACTCGACGCGCCGAGGAAGTTGCCAAAATCGTCATGGGCGCCGCGTGGCGTCGTATCTGGCGAGTAATAGGCGCTGATGCTGCCTCCAAAGCCCGGAAGGAATGTCGGCGTAAAGTCAAGCCGGCCGGATACGGCAACGGTGTTAGAGAGCTGCTGGAAGCTGCCTAGCGGCGGGTTTGAGAATGTCAGGGCATTGAGCCCGTCAATGCCTGGAAAATAGGGCGTGCCAGGCGGAGGGACGGTCCTGGCCGCCGTGCGAGCGTCAAACGTATCGCCAAAATCCTCGTTGCTGGCCGAGAGCATCACTTGATACTTCAGGTCTTCGGTGATGGTGCCATAGACGCTGGTGCCCGGCACCTTCCAGGTCGACGGAATGAGGCCGTTATAGAGTTCGGGCCGATTGACGCTGTAGAACTGGGTCGGTTCGTGATGCTGGTTGATATAACCGATCGGCACCAGATCGATACCGGGCGCGCGCCAATTGAACTGATCGATAATCTTGAAATCGATCCAGATCTGCTCGATCTCGGCGGTGCCGTGCAACTTGTCGTCGTTGTCGAAACCCGAACCGGCATGCTCGAATTCGATCTCGGCGTTGAAGATGATGTTGTCGGTGATCGCATAGGTCGGCAACAGCACCATCCGCGCCGTATCGAAGCCATTTTGCCATTGGCCGTTGGCGGCGGGATTTTGCATCGTGCCGAACTTGACCTCGCCGTAAGCCCCGATGCTCAGTCCCGTCACGGGCGAGGGCGCGAGGCCCAGTATCGGCAGGTCAGCCGGATTGGACGAAACATCGATCGGCTTGGACGTTGGCGAGGACTTGCCAGGGGGCGCCTGTGCCGGGTCCGCCGGTACCACGGCGCCGTCGCTCTTTTTCGACTCCGGAGCGGGCGCCTTGGGCAGCTTTTCGGAGGACGAGGAGGAGGAGGTCGGCTTCTCGGCAACGGCAGCCTGCTTTTCGGCAGCAGGAGCCTTCTTCTGCTTGAGTTCGGCCTCGAGCGACTGGATGCGTTGCTCCATCGCCTCCAGCTTTTTCAACAAGGCTTCGTTCACGTCGCCGTCTGCCGCCCGGGCGCCGCTACAGCTGATGATGGACATCGCAGTTGCCGCGAGCAGCGCCTTTCGCCTGCAACGTCGGTCCGGGTTGAATAGCGATGGCAAGCGCAGAAACTGGTGCAACGACATAGGGGCCCCCCTGCGGAGATCAAAGCTCCGCGGCACACCTACACCGTTGCAAAACATTTCTGGAATCAGAAAATGGAGTGCCGACTGGAATCTTTCCACTTTAGAATTAGAACAAAACTAAAGTGCGAAAGCTAGAATGGTTCTAGTCCGTCGATTCATTCGGATTGAACGGTAGTGGCGCCTGAGCTTGACGCGTGCGGTATCACCGCGCAAATCGCGATCGAGACCTTCTCGCCAACCCCGCAACCAGTCAGGAACGCACGATGGATGAATTGAACGGACGCATGATCGCTTGTCAGCTCCTGATCACCGGCCTGATTGCCCGCGTCGCCAACGACTCGTCCGATCCGTTGCGGTTTCTCACCGACTTTCGCGACGAGATCAAAGCGGTGGTGAAGGGCGTCAACATTGCAGGTATGGAAAACACCGATCGCGTGCGGCTGACGGCGCAACAGACCGTCGATGAGCTGTTTTCACTGATGAAGGCGCCGAGCGTCGATTGATCGGCGTTGACGGAACCAGGGAATGGAAAAAGGCCCGATTTACAGGCATTTCTCTGCATCAATTTAGAGCGCTTCAAATAGATTTTTAGAACGATTTCAAACTGAGATTTAGAATCGCTTCGATCTGGATGGATTCAAGCATTACGACGCCGTAATCGGATTGACCCGAATTTTCGCGCTCGATAACCAACATGCAGTTGCTCGTCGCTGTGGGGTGCATGAGCAGACTGAATCTGGCTTTTAGGGGCGTGCTTCAATGAACAAGACAAAGATGCCGGGATCGCTGCGTTTGAACGCGGCGATGAACTCGGTCGGTGAGACATTCGACAATTATTCCGGCCGCAAGGTCTCGGCGGTCGCCGGCCTGATGGCGGTCGCCTCGTTATCGGGCGCCGAGGCGCAGCAGGGACCGTTGCCGCCGGTGACGGTGGACGCGCCGGTTGCTCGTCCGCGCCCCGCCGCCTCGAAACCGTCGCCGGACCATGTGCGCGCCCGCACCGCCTTGCGGCGCGCCGCGCGCCGGACACAGGTCGCACGAGTCGCGCCGGTGCCGTTTCCCAACGCGGGCGCCCTGAGCGCGGACCGCAACCCCTATGCGGACGCGGCCGCTCCCTACAAGGTCGACCATGTCCAGGCATCGGGAAAATTTCCCGAACCGCTGTTGAATACGCCGAAGACGATCACGGTCCTCAGCAAGGAAGTGCTGGCAGACGAGAACGCCACGTCGCTGAAGCAGGCAGTTCTCAACACCGCCGGCGTGACGCTCGGCACCGGCGAGGGCGGCAACGCCTTTGGCGACCGGTTCTTCGTCCGCGGCTTCGACACCCGCAATGACGTGTTTATCGACGGGGTTCGCGACTCCGGCGTCAGCGTCCGCGAGAATTTCTTCACCGAGCAGATCGAGATCCTGCGCGGACCGGGCTCATCGTTTGCCGGGCGTGGCACCACGGGTGGCGCAATCAATATCGTCACCAAGCAGGCGACTACCGAAAAAAGCTTCTACAACATGGATACGACGTTTGGAACGGACAGCACCAAGCGCGTGACGCTGGACGTCAACCAGGTGATCAGCCCGACCTTGGCGATCCGCGCCGGTGGCCTGTTCCAGGATGCCGGTGTTGAGGGCCGCAACTTCATCACCGACGATCGCGGCGGCGGCTTCGTCGCGGTGAAGTGGACGCCGTATGACGCCGTGAAAGTGAGCGCGAACTACATTCACACCGACATCCACGGATTGCCGGACTTCGGCGTGCCGTATTTTCGGCCTGGGTCCACCGGGGTCAGCGGTCAGGTCTTTACGACAACGGCCGGCGGCCCATCTCCGGATTTCGGCATCAATCGCAACAATTTCTATGGCTTCGCCGACCGCGATTTCTTCTCGGTTCACCAGGACATCGCCACCGTCAACACCGAAGTCCAGATCACCCCTGATCTCGTGATCAGTGACAAGGTGAGGGCTTCGCGTTCGGTGCTGAACTACATCGGCACGCTTCCGGAATCGCCCAATCTCGCGGCGGGAACAGTGACTGCCAATCCTCAGAGCCGTTTCCAGCCGACGGAGGTGGTGGCGAACCAGACCGAGGCGACCTACAAGTTCGACACCTTTGGTTGGCATCATACCGCGGTTGCGGGCGTCGAAGTGTCCCGCGAGGTCTCCAGTATCGACAGCTATGCCGGCTTGAGCTCGGAGGCGCTGCCGGGCGGCTTCAACGGCGGGGGCTCTCTGACCGGCGTGAGCATTTCCAATCCGCAATTCACGTTCTTGCCGTTTTCGGGGACCCCGACACTGACCGGATTGCCCACGAGGATCGCCATCGACACCACGAGCGGGTATGTGATGGATAGCGCGAATTACCACGACCTGGTTATTCTCAATGGCGGCTTCCGCTACGACGATTACAACATCAAAACCAGTGGTTTCGGCACGGTGCAGGGAGTGTCGGGCACCTTCGGGCAGCAGGCCGCGGATTTCTTGATGCCGAACTTCAACGTGGGCATCACCGTGAAGCCGCTTCCGATTACCAGCGTCTACGTGGCCTACGCGACTTCATCGGACCCGGTGGGCTCCGAATTTGACGGCACCAGCGCGAACTACGGCGGATTGGCGCCCGTCCTCAACGGCACCCCGAACCAGATATTTGGGCCGCAGAAGAACGCGGCGATCGAGGTGGGCAACAAATGGGAATTGTTCGATCGCCACTTGCTGGTGAGCGGCGCACTGTTCCAGACCAACGTCACCAATGCGCGCGAGTCGGTGAATGCGAGCACGACAGTCCCGGTTCCGGGCTGTCCCTACCCGGCTGGTGGCGTAGGCACGATTTCCTGCGTTACCGCCGGCGCTGCCTATCAAATCCAGGGCATTGATCTCGAAGTGGCCGGCAAGATCACCGACAAATGGAGCGTGTTCGGCGGCCTGGTGCTGATGAAGTCGGAGGTGACGAAGTCGCTGGTTCCCCCGGCCAATCTCGCATTGTTCAGCACAAACGTCGGCCTGCCTCTGGCCAACATCGCCAATCAATCTTTCAGCATGCTCAGTAAATATCAGCTCAACGACATCTGGGAATTTGGCGGACAGGCCGTCTATCGCTCCAAGATTTACGGCGGCACCTTGCTTGCCGCGAACCAGGGCACGTCGATTCCGAGCTTCTGGCGTTTCGATGCCTTCGCTGAGGCGAAGATCAACAAGAACTGGCAGGTGAAGTTGTTCGTCAACAACATCTTCAACAAGCTCTATTACACCGCGTTGTATCAAAGCGCGACACCGTTCGTGCTGGAAGCGCCCGGCCGCACGGCATCCGTGATGATCTCGGCGAGGTTCTGACTGTTGATGCGATGCTGATCTGTGTTCCGGAGGTGCTGAGCAAGGATGATGTGGCGGATTTCCGCCGCATCATGGACGGCTGTGCGTGGGAGGACGGCCGCTCGACCGCAGGCGCCCAATCGGCGCTGGTGAAGCGCAATGAACAATTGCCGCCGGACGGCGAGGTCGCGCGCAAGCTCGGCCATCGCGTCATTTCGGCGCTGTCAGCCAATCCGCGGTTCATTTCGGCTGCGGTCCCGCTGCAAATCTTTCCGCCGTTGTTCAACCGGTATGCGGCGGCGGACGGGCACCATTTCGGCATCCACGTCGATAACGCAGTGCGCGGCGATCATTTGACCGGCTTGCGGATCCGGACCGACCTGTCGGTGACGTTGTTTTTGTCGGAGCCGGACGAATATGACGGCGGAGAACTCGTGGTCGAGGATGTCTACGGTTCGCATGAAATCAAGCTGCCGGCCGGCGATCTCGTGGTTTATCCTGCGTCCAGTTTGCATATGGTCACGCCGGTGACGCGAGGCATGCGCGTTGCGTCTTTTTTCTGGCTGCAGAGCATGGTACGAGATGCCCACGCCCGCAGCCTGATCTTCGATCTCGACACCGCGATCCAGGCCCTGGTCGAACGTCTTGGGCGAGATGACCCTGAAACGGTCAAATTGACTGGTATCTATCACAATCTGATCCGCTACTGGGCCGAAGTATGAATACATCACCTTTCCGAGCGATCGTTGTTGTCCTCTTTGCGCTGGCAATGGTGTCGCCTTCGCTGGCGCAGCAGAAACCGGCCCCGTCCCCCGCACCGCAACAACAGGTGCCTGCAGCGACGGCAGCGCCTGTCGTTGCCGCGCCGCCTGCCGCTGCGCCATCGCCTGTTGTTCCGGCGCAGCCGGTTGCATCGCCGGCGCACGCTCCGGCATCGTCAGCGGCTGTTCAGTCTGCTCCCGCGCCGTCTCCGACCGTTCAGTCCGAGCCGGCGTCTCAGTCCGCTCCGCCTGCATCGACCGATCCGACAGCGGCGCCTGCCGATAGCGGCGCCAGGTCGCTGAAGTCGACAACCGTCGCGCTCCGCGAGTTGTCGCCGTGGTCGATGTTTTTGGCGGCGGATGTCCTGGTCAAGGCGGTGATGATCGGGCTCGCTTTCGCCTCGCTGGTGACATGGACCATCTTCATCGCGAAAATGATCGAGCTGTCTCTCGTCCAGCGCAAACTGCGCAGGGCCCTCGCCAAGATCGGCGATGCCAGATCGCTATCGGAGGCGCAGTTCGCGCTCGGCGCAAAGGACAGCGTGTTGTCGGCGTTGCTGGCCGCGGCGATGCGTGAGGCGCGGCTGTCGGCCGGCATCTCCAGCGACAGCGGCATCAAGGAACGGGCGGCCTCGAGCTTTGCCGAGATCGTGCGCGCCGAAGCGCGCCGGATCCGGCTCGGCATGGGACTGCTTGCCACCATCGGGGCGACCTCGCCATTCGTGGGACTGTTCGGCACCGTCTGGGGCATCATGAACAGCTTCATCGGCATCTCGAAATCGCAGACCACGAATCTTGCCGTGGTGGCGCCGGGCATCGCCGAGGCGCTGCTCGCCACCGCGTTCGGTCTGGTCGCGGCGATCCCGGCCGTGATCATCTACAATCATTTTTCCCGCGTGACCAAAGGCTACCTCGAACTGGTCGGCCGATCGTCGGGCGCTGCGGGCCGGTTGCTGTCGCGCGATCTCGATCGCACCCACATCAGTTCTCCCGGCAATACGCGCTCCCGCGCGGCGGAGTAGGCAATGGGTGCTTCGATCGCAGATACCGAACTCGACGATGACAGCGATTTCGCCGAGACGCATGACATCAACGTCACGCCCTTCATCGACGTCATCCTGGTTCTCTTGATCATCTTCATGGTGGCAGCACCGCTGTCGACCGTCGATCTTCCGATCGATTTGCCGTCCTCGACCGCGACCCCGCAGAAGAAGCCGGACAAGCCGACCTATGTCAGCATCAAGCCGGACCTTGCGGTGGCGATCGGGGAAAACCCGGTCAAGCGGGTCGATCTGGTTCGTTCGCTCGATGCGATGGCCGACGTGAGCAAGGATCGCTCCATTTTTCTGCGCG
>Ga0209006_10005832_pt1 | contig 11189 bp, 8 predicted proteins | sample JacPin_JW_Ref_O2_FD_188567 | JGI IMG/M metagenome (GOLD analysis project Ga0209006, IMG submission 188567) | Forest soil microbial communities from Algoma, Ontario, Canada - Jack Pine, Ontario site 1_JW_Ref_O2 (SPAdes) (version 2) | ecosystem: Environmental > Terrestrial > Soil > Boreal... | reverse complement strand
GCCGAGGACGGCGTCAGCGCTCTCCGCGTCGGGAATGCAATTTGCCGAGATCGTCGGCGAAGAGGCGGCGAGCCTGGTGATGTTATCCACGCGTTTCGACTTCAACCGGGTAAACGCGATACTCGACGAACTGGCGGGGCGGCTCGAGGCATTTCGCACTGAGACATTGCGCGACGCGGAGACGTACAAGATCGAATATTTCGGTGAGGCCCGCTACCTGTCGCAGGTATGGGAGCTCGACACGCCTCTCCCCAAGGATCGGTTCCGCACGCAGAGCGATCTCGACCAATATTTGAAGAATTTTCACGACGTACACGAACGGGTGTTCGCCGTTCGCGACAGCGAAAGTCCGATCGAGACAGTGAGCTGGAAGGCCAGACTGACCGTCCAGATTTCACCGCCCCGTGTGTCGATGGCGAATGGCGCCGGCCGACAGGAGACCGGGATCACGACGGTGCGCCCCTGCTACTTCGGCCAGTCGGGTTTTCTCTCGACGAAGATTCACAAGGCATCGGATCTCGCTGCCGGCCAGAGGATTGAAGGGCCGGCAATCGTCGAGGAAGCCACGACCACGCTAGTAATCTCTCCTGGCATGCACGTCACCGTCAGCTCGCTGGGCAATTATCTGCTCGGCGACGCCGCCTAGCATCGACACCGCGAAGGGGACCGCCACTTTGGCAACATCAGCCGACCAGTTCGATCCTTATATGACTGCGATCATCGCTAATCGCATCGACGGGATCATTCGCGAAATGACGAACACCCTTTTGCGCTCGGCGCGCTCGGGCGTCATCAATAGCGCGCGCGATTTCAGCTGTTCGATCTGCACCGCCGACAACCGGCTTCTCGCGTCCGCCGAGGGTTTGCCGATTCACATCTTCGGCAGCCACATGCAGACCAAGGCGATGACCGACTTCGCCGGCTCGGGACTCAAGGAAGGCGATTGCTACCTCCACAACGACCCTTACTCCGGCAATACCCATGCCGGTGATCACACCTATCTGGTGCCCATTTTCGTCGACGGCGAGCACCTCTTTACTGCGGTCGCCAAGGCACATCAGGCCGATATCGGCAATGCTTTGCCGACCACCTATATGGCCGGCGCGCGCGACCAATACGCCGAAGGCGCGCTTATTTTTCCGGCCGTCCTGATCCAGCGCGACTACCAGATGATCGACGACGTGGTGCGCATGTGCCGTTCAAGGATCAGAGTGCCAGGCCAATGGTACGGTGATTTTCTCGCCGGCATCGGCGCGGCGCGGATTGCCGAGCGGCAACTCAAAGAGCTGTGCTCCCGATACGGCGTCGATACCATCAAATTGTTCGTCAAACATTGGCTGGCCTACTCCGAGCAGCGCATGATCAATGCAATCCGCAAGCTGCCCAAGGTGACGCTTCGCAACACCGGAAAGCACGATCCGTTCGGTGACTTGCTGCCGGAGGGCATACCGCTCAACGTCGAGATCAGGATCGATCCGACCGCGGCGTATATCGATGTCGATCTGACCGACAACATCGACAATGTGGAATGCGGCTTCAATGAAAGCGAGGCATGCGCGTCGGCATCGACAATCGCCGGCGTGTTCAATTCGATTGATTCGTCGGTGCCGCGCAACGCCGGTTCGTTCCGGCGGATTCGCCTGCATTTGAAGGATGGTTCCGTCTGCGGCCGACCGAAGTTCCCGCATAGCTGCTCGGTCGCGACCACCAATGTCGCGGATCGGCTCGTCAACATCGTCCAGTCGGCATTTGCGCAGATCAACGACGGCTATGGTCTGGCCGAAGGTGGTCTCGGCCTCGGCGCGGGCTGCGCCGTGGTGTCGGGCAATGACTACCGAACCGGCGACAGCGCCTACGTCAACCAGTTGTTTCTGACCAATGCCGGAGGTCCGGGCGGACCGTCGGCTGATGGCTGGGTGACCTACGGATTACCGGTGGCCGCGGGGCTGATGTATCGCGATTCCGTCGAGATCGACGAACTCAAGCATCCCATGGAAGTCCGGTATTTGCGGCTCATGCCGGGGACCGGGGGGGCCGGGCGCCATCGCGGTGCTCCGGCGATGGAACTGGCCTATGGCCCGATGAAATCAAGCATGGAGGTTCTCTGGCCGTGTGACGGCACGGTGTACGCCCCGCGAGGCGTTCGCGGCGGCCATGACGGACACAAATGCCGACACTGGAAAGTCAATGCCAACGGCCAGGCCGAAGAGCTGCCGAGCGTCGCGGTGGTTACGCTGAACAAGGGCGAGATGGTCAAGGGCAATCAAGCCGGAGGCGGCGGTTACGGCAATCCGCTCGAGCGCGACCCTCAGCGTGTGCTACATGACGTTTTGGAGCGATACGAGACCCGCGAACGAGCGGAGGCCGTCTATTGTGTATTGCTTGTCGAGGACGAGCACGGCCAAATGACTGTCGATGCCGAAGGCACGCGGCGTCTTAGAGCCGGCCAGACTGTCAGACAATAAGCTTGGACATTCCACCAGGGCGTTTCACGGCCGGACGACGCGACTCAACCGGTCGCGATGCAAAAGACGACGAGCCGCAAAGATACGAACGTAGGATCAAACAACGCCACAGGAATGGTCGGCCCGAGCCGCCCTGATATTCTTGCGCTCCCGTGATTTCGTCGGAGCAAGGCGTGGAAGGAAATAAGCCGGTGTCTCATGGACAATATTGCCAACGCACGTGCATTCTTAGGCGAAAACAAGGATATTGAGGTTCTTGAAGCGTTCGTCATTGACGTAAACGGCGTGCCGCGAGGAAAGTGGATTCCGCGCGAGCGCGCGTTGGACGTGCTCGACAAAGGCATGTCCATTCCGCGCTCGGTCTATGCCCTCGACGTTTGGGGCCGCGACGTCTATGCCGCCGGTTTAGCCGAAGGCACGGGCGATCCGGACGGTATCTGTTTTCCAATATCCGATTTTATCTCCCGCGTCGTTTGGCTGGAGCGGCCCACTGCTCAAGTGATGTTGGGCATGCGTGAACAGGACGGCGCCGGATTCTTCGGCGACCCGCGCCAGGTGTTGGTCAGAGTTGTCGATCGCTTTCGGGAGATGAAGCTGACGCCGGTCGTCGCCGTCGAGCTCGAATTTTATCTGATCGATCCCGTACGTTCGGCCCTTGATCCCGTGCGTCCGCCCAATTCACGCGAGGTGCGCTGGCAGAGCGGTCAGACGCAGGTCTTATCGATCGCCGAGCTGCAGGACTATGAGCACGTATTCCGCGACATTTCACGGGCTTGCAAGGCGCAAGGCGTGCCGGCAGATGCGATGTTGCGGGAAAACGGACCTGGGCAATATGAGATCAATCTCAATCATGTGCCGGACGCGTTAAAGGCGGCGGACTACGCGGTGCTGCTCAAGCGCGTCGTCAAGGGTGTCGCTCGCCTTCACGATCTCGACGCGACCTTCATGGCAAAGCCCTACGGTACTCAGGCTGGGAGCGGCATGCATGTGCATTTCAGCATTCTCGACGACGCCGACCAAAATATCTTTGTCGGACCGGACGCGCCCTCGGACCAGTTGATGCACGCGGTCGGCGGACTTCTTCACGCCATGCCGGACAGCATGGCGGTTTTCGCCCCCCATGCCAACTCGTACCGGCGCCTTCGCCGCAGTGAAAACGCGCCGACGTTCGCGTCCTGGGGCCGCGACAACCGTTCGGCGGCCGTGCGCGTCGTCACCTCAAACAAGCCGTCAACGCGGATCGAGCACCGCGTCGCAGGCGCGGATGCAAATCCCTATCTCGTGCTCGCCATGATACTGGGTGCGGCGCTCACCGGCATGAACAAACGGATCGATCCCGGAGAAGCGACGGCCGGCGAAGATCACAAAGCTTCTCATGATTTTCCGACCCAGTGGGACGATTCGCTGCATCGGTTCGCGAAATCCGAATTCGCATCCGCTATCTTAGGACCAAACTATCAGGCTCTTTACACGGCCTGCAAACAGCAAGAGCTCGAGGAGTTTTCGCTGCGGGTGACGGACGTCGAGTACGATGCCTACATAAAGACGGTGTGAATGAGCGTCGACTCCGAGACCGCTCGGCACGCCGCGACGTGGTACGCGGCGACGGCGAGGCACGTCGAACGGCACCCCGAGCTAGAGGGTGAAAAAGCCGCCGATGTCTGCATTATCGGCGCCGGTTTTACCGGCATTTCGGCCGCTCTCGAACTGGCGGAGCGCGGCTACGCCGTCGTGGTGCTCGAGAGCGTCCGCGTCGGCTTCGGCGCTTCCGGTCGCAACGGCGGCCAAATCGTAAACGGCTACAGCCGCGATTTGGCAACGATTGCCCAGAGGTACGGCGCCGAAAAGGCCGCGAAACTGGCGGCGATGTCGTTGGAAGGCGCTCAAATTATTCGCGCGAGAATCGACAAGTACGCGATCGATTGCGATCTCGTCGATGGCGGCTTCTTCGCCGCTCTGACCGAGAAGCAAATGCGCGAATTGGAATCGCAGTGCGATCATTGGCGACGTTTCGGGCATGATGGGCTGGAAGTTGTTTCCAGAAAGGACATCGGCGGTATCGTTCGATCCGACCGTTACGTCGGCGGTGTCCTGGATCGACAAGGCGGCCATATTCATCCGCTCAACCTCGTTCTTGGGGAGGCGGCAGCTGTGGCACGGCTGGGTGGGCGCATTTTCGAGAACTCGCAGGCGATCGCCGTTGACTTTGGCGCCAGCCCGCAGGTGCGCACCCGCAAAGGAGCCGTGAAATCGCGCTATGTCCTGGTCTGTGGCAACGCTTATCTCGGCACGCTCCTGCCGGCGCTCACGAGCCGCATCATGCCGGTGTCCAGCCAGATCATTGCCACCGAGCCGCTTGAGGCGGCATTCATCCACGATCTTCTTCCCGCCAATTATTGTGTCGAGGACACCAACTATGTCCTCGATTACTACCGCAGGACCGCCGACAATCGTTTGTTGTACGGCGGTGGCGTTGGTTACGGCGGATCAGATCCGCGAGACATCAGCCGAGCCGTCCGCGCCAAGATGCTGAAGACATTTCCGAAACTCACGGACGCGCGAATCGATTATGCGTGGAGCGGCAACTTCGCGCTGACGCTTACGCGCATCCCGCACATCGGCAAGCTGGCCGACAACGTATATTTTTCTCATGGCGATAGCGGTCATGGCGTAACCACGACGCATTTGCTCGGAAAAATACTGGGCGAGGCGGTAGCCGGACATGCCGAGCGCTTCGATGTTTGGTCGTCGCTGAAAAATTTTCCGTTCCCGGGCGGCCGGGCACTTCGTGTCCCGATTACTTCGTTGGGCGCCTGGTGGTATGGCTTGCGCGATCGGCTCGGCATCTGACGGCAGGAACGTCAAGTCAATGATGGCGTGCCAGAGTCCCGTCGGCTCGTCTCGGAGCACTGCATAATGTTACGTTTGCTCGTTGCCGATGGTGACGTGGCCGAAGGCCGTCGCCGCGTCGCCCAGACCGCCGGCGCTACGTTCGCTGAAACCTACGCCGAAGTTCTGCGCAGCCTTGCGCCGGCGGCGCACATCGATATCGGAACGCCCGCGGATGAAGGTGCGCGCTTGCCCGCCGACATTGGCTCGTACGACGGAGTCGCAATCACCGGATCGTCGCTTAATGTCTACAAACGCGAGCCGGGCACGTTGCGGCAAATCGACTTGGTTCGAGAGGCATTCGATAGCGGTGTTCCGATATTCGGATCATGCTGGGGTCTGCAGCTTGCTGCCGTCGTGGCCGGAGGGGAGGTCGCTCCCAATCCTAAGGGGCGGGAGATCGGCTTTGCGCGCAACATAACGCTGACCGGTATGGGGCGCGAGCACGCCATGCACGCCGGTCGTCCGTTGAGCTACGATGCCCCCGCGGTCCATTACGACGAGATCGTGCGCCTGCCGGACAATACTGTCGTCACGGCGGAAAACAGCATGAGTGACGTGCAGGCGGCCGAGATTCGATTCGGCAACGGTATTTTTTGGGGCGTTCAATACCACCCCGAGCTGTCGTTGCGCGACATGGCGGCAACCATGCGGCGCAACCGCGCTGCACTCCTTGCCGAAGGGTTCTTTCTGTCCGCCGACGATCTCGACCGCCATGCCTCCGATCTTGATCTCCTCCACGGAGATCGGAAACGGCGCGATATCGCCTGGCGCATCGGGTTGGGAGCCGAGATCACCGATGACCAAAAGCGAATTTGCGAGATCGCAAATTGGATAGCCTGCCAAGTCTTGCCGAGAGCGACCTCACGCGGCCGTGAGTGACTCAGCGACTTGGACTCACCGACTTGGACCCGGCGATTTCGCGGTGTCCCGGGTGATTTCCAGCCGACCCATCGTATAATGATTCCAATCCGTAGACGAAGTGCACGCCGCGTCGGTCTGACAATTTCATCTGAGGGTGATCTGTGAACGAAGGCCGCTATCCCCGCGACTTGGTCGGCTACGGCGCCCGCATGATCGATCCGCACTGGCCGGGCGATGCGCGCGTCGCCGTGCAGATCGCGCTCAACTACGAAGGCGGCGCCGAGCTGAGCATCCTGCATGGCGATGCCGGCTCCGAATCGATGCTGACCGATACCGGCCTTCCGGCGGTGGCGGGGCAGCGCAGCATGCTGTCCGAGTCCTCATTCGAATACGGCAGCCGGCGCGGGGTGTGGCGCCTGCTGCGCATCCTGCGCGAACGCGGCATCAAGATCAGTGTCTTCGGCGTCGCCATGGCGCTGGAGCGCAATCCGGAGGCCGTGCATGCCATGGTCGGTGATGGTCACGAGATCGTCAGCCATGGCTGGCGCTGGATTGATTATCAGCACGTTCCGGTGGAGATCGAGCGGGAGCACATCCGGCTTGCGCGCCAATCCATTACGCGCACGACTGCGGCGCCCATGTAGGTCGTCGGCAGCGCGTTGCCGCAATCGGCCTGGTGCGCTTTGGTCAAGACCGTGAAGCGGTGCACGCCATCGTCATCGATGACCGGGATCAGGATGGTGTGATCGGCGGCGTGGGAGTTGCCGTGGTACGGCGAGTTGTGCAGGTAGGCATCGCCGCGTCTCAGGTCGGGGTGAAATTCCTTCATCGCGCGCGCCATGAGATTGGGCCCGACCAGCGTATGAATCGGCAGGCTGTCGGCGGCGGCGAGCAATTCGCAGCCACTCGTCACGATGCAGCAGGAAAAATCGCGGGCGCGATTGAGAACGCCGGAGCGGCCGGTTCGATAGAGCGTGTTGCTCATCTTGCGAACGATGCCCTCGAAGCGATTGATCAGGATCGCGAGTTCTGCGCCGTCAAGCGAAGTGTCGGTCATGGCCTTCCCGTTGCGGAAGCATAGGCTTGCTTGTTGGCGCCGCCGGCAGCGCCGGGCGTAATCACAAGGTTGCCGCCGGTGCTGCGGACGAATGCGGCCTCGGTATCGATGACGATCGAGGTAAAGGGCGACTCCACGATCGCCGGCCCATCGGTCTGTTTGTTTGGTTCGATCTCCCCGAACGCGAGAACCGGAACGTCGAGCCAGCCGCTGTGCGGGAAAAAAGCCCGCCGCCATTGCGGCGCCTGCGAGGTTGCCGCGGCGCGGGCCAATTGCAAATTTGCTTCGGTCGCGACCGCGCAGCGCACGGCGGCGCGCCAGGCGATGACCTCGATCGGCGATTGCGGATCGGAAAATGCGAAAATGTGCTCGTGGGCGCGGTGGAAAGCTTGCGCCAGCTCGTCGACGCCGCCGACCCCGAACAAGCGATCCGGCTCGATCGCGACGTCGATCTCCCAAACCTGGTGCAGGTACCGCGCTTCGACAAGAAAGTCGACGCGGACATCTTTTGCGTCGGCGTTCGCGGTTTTCGCAAAAGCCAGCGCCTGGCCGCGCAGATCGGCGACAATCGCGGCCGCGCCGTCGCGATCGAAGTGCGCCGTGCTGGTGACAAACACGCGGCGATATTCCCGTGCAATGTCGGACACGGTTGCGCCGAACGCGCTCAATGCCGCGCCGACTTCCGGGATGATGAGCTGCTGGCAGCCGAGTCTCGCCGCGATCGTCAGCGCGTTGAGGCCGGCGGCGCCACCGCCGCCAACGATGACGGCTTGCGCCGGATCGATACCGCGGTTGACGGTGATGTCCGAGATGGCTTGCACCATATTCTCCGACCACACCGCCATGATCGCGCTCGCCGCCGCCTCCAGCGTCATGCCGAATGGCGTCGCCACGTCGCGCTGCACGGCCGCGAGCGCGGCATTGCGATCGAGGCGGATACGACCGCCAAGAAAGAATGCCGGGTCGATATAGCCAAGCGTGAGCGCCGCATCAGTGACGGTCGCATGCGTGCCGCCCGCCCCATAGCAGGCCGGTCCGGGCACGGCGCCGGAGCTTTGCGGACCGACACGCAGGACGCGGCCCTCCTCGACCCAGGCGATGCTTCCGCCGCCGGCCCCGATGCTGCGGACATCGACCGAAGGGAATCCCGTCAGATCGCTCTGCAACGGCTGTCCGAGCCAGGTCTCCTGGGTGAAGGGAACGCGGCCCTGGCGCACCAGCGAGACGTCGAACGTGGTCCCTCCGGTGTCGAAGATAATGGCGTCCTTGTCCGCCGCATCCATGGCCGCGAGCCGTGCTCCGGCAATCGGCGCCATGGACGGTCCCGAATTGATCGCGAGGATCGGCGCACGCCGCACTTCTTCGACGTCGACCATGCCGCCCTGAGAGGTCAGCACAAGAATGCGGCCGCCGAATCCCGCCTCGCGCATGGAGATCGTGAGGCCGGCGAGATATTTGTTCATCAGCGGCTTGAGCGATGCATCAAGCGCCGCCGAAATCGCGCGGCGGTATTCGCGCAGCGCGGGATTCAGTTCATGGGAGAGCGTAATCGGAACGCCCGGCAGGCGCTCGGCCAATATCTCGCCGACCCGCCGCTCATGCTGCGGATGCAAGACCGACCATAACAAACAAACCGCGACAGCCTCGACGCCAAGCCGGGAAAGTCGGTCGGCAATGGCCGCGACCGCGTCTTCGTCCAAAGGCGTGCGGATTTCGCCGGATGCCAATATGCGCTCCGGCACCTCGAAAGTGAGCGAGCGGGGAATGTAAGGATCGGGGTAGGGGACCGTGTGATTGAAAGGCTCGCGTCGCCCGCCCTCGCGTAGCAAGAGAATGTCCGGGTGGCCGCTTGTCACCAAAAGTGCCGTCCTGGCTGTCGTTTTGGTGACGATCGCATTGATGGCATGGGTGGTGCCATGGATGAACATGTCGCCACGCCCGAGCAGCGCGCGGCGATCGACCTGAAACTCCCTGGCCGCAACCTCGAAAGCGTCGAGTACGCCCTTGACCGGTTCGGCGGGAACGGTCGCCGCCTTGAACATCCGAATGTGTCCGGCATCGTCTTCGATGATGAGGTCGGTGAAAGTGCCGCCGGTATCGGTTGCGAAGCGCATCTTTGTTGATCGCCGTGCGCTCAATAAGCCGACCAGCCGCGATCGACAAAAAGCACCGTGCCGGTGACCGAGTCGGCGTCGGGCGATGCCAGGAAAACCGCGCTGCCGGTCAGTTCGTCCGGCTTCATCCATCCGCCAGGGCCGCCGAAACGCTCATCGATGGCGCGCAGATATTGAGTGTCGGTGTTACGTGCGTGCTCGTTCATCGGCGTCTCGATCCAGCCCGGAGCAATGGCGTTGACCTGAATGTTGCGATCGCGCAGCTCAAGAGCGAGCGACTTGGTCAGGAGTGCAATGGCGGCCTTGGTGCCGCAATAAACCGCGGAGCCCGGATAGCCGTCGTGTCCAAAGATCGAACCGATATTGATGATTTTGCCGCCGCCCTGACGCTCGAAAACCGGCAGCACCTGCTGGCACAGGAAAAACACGCCTTTCAAGTTGGCGGCGACCATGGTGTCGAATGCCTCCTCGGTCGTTCCACCGAGGGGAGACATCAGGTAAACGCCAGCATTGTTGAGGAGAATGTGAACGGTGCCATAAGCGGCCACGACTTGCGCTACCGCTGCATCGATGTCGCCGACTCGTGCAACGTCCGCTTGGACCGCAAGCGCCTCGCCGCCAGATGAACGGATGGAATCGACGACCGCCGCTGCCTTGCTCTGATCGCGGTTGACGATCGCGACCGATGCGCCCTCGGCGGCGAAACGGCGAGCGAAAGCCTCACCAATCCCCTGCGACCCGCCGGTGATGATAGCAACCCGACCCTTGAGCCTCATACCTGCCCCACCCCTCGCACCCGTCTGCTGCGACGCGCGCGACGCCTTTTCCCCGGCTCAAGGCGGACACGATCTGGACGGTCACAACTGTCGCAAAGCCTTTCATATGTGGCACACATTGGCAAGACGTCACCGCGCTCCAGTGATTACCCCGAGAGTTGTCCGGCCAAGCATTGCGATCATCGCGACAGATCGCGATCCAATCGTGGATTTTTTTTCACGCTCCCGGGCGGACCCAACTAATCTACGCGGTGCCGGAGCTGATTGGATTCGAGACACACCATTGGAGAAACGAAATGGGTAAGTTGCAGAATAAGCGCGCGCTCATCACCGGCAGCAGCTCCGGGATTGGTGCAGGCGTGGCGCTTGCTTTTGCCCGCGAGGGTGCGGACGTCGCCATTAATTACCCCACTTCGCGGCAACGCGATGCGGCCGAGGCGGTCGTTGAACAGGTGCGCGCCACGGGGCGAAAGAGTATCGCCGTGCAAGCGGACGTCAGCGAGCCCGATCAGGTTGCGCGGTTGGTCGACGAGAGCGCCGCGGCGTTCGGCGGCATCGACATTCTTGTCAACAATGCCGGCATCGCCGGCACCAATCAGGTGCAGGACATGGCCATCGATGAATGGGACCGCATGATAGCGGTCCACTTGCGCGGTGTGTTTCTGGTGACGCGCCTCGTCCTGCCGATGATGTATCGGCAGAATAACGGCAGGATCATCAATACCGCGTCGCAACTGGCCTACAAGGGCTCCCCGGGACTTTCGCATTACGTGGCGGCCAAAGCCGCAATCGTAGGCTTTACGCGAAGCCTGGCCCTGGAGATCGGCGACCGCAACGTGAACGTCAATTGTGTAGCGCCGGGTGCGACGCGCACTGCGTTGATTGCAGATATCGCCGACGCCGTCATGGAGAAGATTCGCGCATCCATCCCCAAAGGCCGTTTTGGCGAGGTGGATGATATCGTTCCGTCCTACGTCTTTTTGGCCTCCGACGAAGCACGTTTCTACCAGGGCCAATGCGTTAG
>Ga0209006_10005831_pt1 | contig 11193 bp, 14 predicted proteins | sample JacPin_JW_Ref_O2_FD_188567 | JGI IMG/M metagenome (GOLD analysis project Ga0209006, IMG submission 188567) | Forest soil microbial communities from Algoma, Ontario, Canada - Jack Pine, Ontario site 1_JW_Ref_O2 (SPAdes) (version 2) | ecosystem: Environmental > Terrestrial > Soil > Boreal... | reverse complement strand
CCCCCGATTCCAGACGTGCTGCTGTCTCCCAGCAAATTACGTTCAGGGCCAAGACGAGACATCGCGCCCAAGAATCTCAACTTCGCCAAGCCGCCCGAACTCCTGCGGCGGACGCCCGTCACAATAAGAATCGAGCTGAAACGTGAGGACTGGCAGCGAGAGTCTGGGGCGAAACCACTAGTGTTGTTCTTGGCCACCAGCCTCACTGATTACATGTGCATGCCAAGCGGACGTTGCAAGATTGACTAATGAGGTCTATCAGCCGCCGCTTAGTCCAACGCCGCGCTCCGCGAGAAGTTGTTGAGCTTAGCCGGTAAGTTTGTATTTTTCAGGCGAGCCTTGGTCAGCAGCCACGACAAATCCCTTCTCAATAAGCCGATCAAGACTCTTACTTTTATCTGCATTCAAATTCGCACCCCGTCCTTCTAATACATCGCACAGGAGCGCAATTTCTTGGTCAGTGATGAGGGCATCCGCCATTACACGGCTCCCGAACCGACTCGCGTTTCCCCTCGACGATCATCAGGCCCACCAAGGCCGGCAGCGCCTGCACTACGCGCCCGTGACGCATCTTACCCCACGTCTTTTTGAGCAGCAATGGACCTCGATCGTCAAACAAACCATCAAGCAGATGCGAAAAGCGAGCGTTCTACGCACGCCGGCACCGGCGTGAACGACGGCGTAGACTTGAAGCGGTTCGGTGGCTGCCGTTCTCAGTCGAATTGCGGACGAGGGGCTTATTTCCGCACAATCAGTACTTATATCTGTATTACCTTCCGATCCAATGTGATGCCGATCAACGCGACGAAAGACGCACTGCATTTGCGACGTGATAGCCGCACAGGAGAAAGTTACCGATGAAATCGGATCAAGCCCGGCAACAGGCAGAAAAAAGTTTCAGAAAGGAAGCGCGCGCCCAGGATGCGCGAAAGGCGACGACGGAATATGAATGTCAAGCCCTTGCTACTCGCGAAAAGACCGCACGTTTGAAGGAGCTTCGATTAGCTAGAGAAGCCAAGACGCGGTCGGTGATAGCTCTTTGAACCTCGCAGTTCCGCATTCGATCTCTGTTGCGAACTGAAGCCTGCGCTCACGTGCGCGGGGCTTTCTGCGACTTAATCGACGTCGAAGCGGCTCAAAGAATTCGTTCGACGGCACAAGAAAGAAAGGCCTGGAATAAATCCCAGGCCTTCGTGATATCAGTTGGGCGTGGCCTTAATAGTCCATGCCGCCCATGCCCCCGCCAGGCATGGCCGGGGCCCCATTGTCCTTCTTCGGCCTTTCGGCGACCATGGCTTCTGTGGTGATCAATAGCCCGGCGATCGACGCGGCATTCTGAAGGGCCGCCCGAACAACCTTGGTCGGGTCAATGATGCCCTTGGCGACGAGGTTTGCATACTCGCCGTTCTGGGCGTCGAAACCGTAGGCGTACTGATCCTTCTCAAGGATTTTGCCGACGATAACGGAGCCGTCTTCGCCGGCATTGGACGCGATCTGGCGGGCCGGAGCGGAGAGCGCCCTTTGGACGATCTCGACCCCGGTCTTCTGGTCGTCGTTGTGCGTGCGCAGCTTTTTGAGCACCTCGATGGCGCGCAGGAGAGCAACGCCGCCGCCGGGAAGAATGCCTTCCTCAACTGCTGCACGGGTCGCGTGCATGGCATCATCCACGCGGTCCTTGCGCTCCTTGACCTCGACCTCGGTCGCACCGCCGACGCGGATCACTGCAACGCCGCCCGCAAGCTTGGCGAGACGCTCCTGAAGCTTCTCACTGTCGTAGTCCGAGGTGGTCTCCTCGATCTGCGCCTTGATCTGGCCAATGCGCGCTTCGATAGCGGACTTCTTGCCGGCGCCGTCGACAATCGTCGTGTTTTCCTTCTCGATCGTCACCTTCTTGGCGCGGCCGAGCATGTTCACCGTAACCTTGTCGAGTTTGATGCCGAGATCCTCACTGACGACCTGAGCGCCAGTAAGAATCGCGATGTCTTCGAGCATGGCCTTGCGGCGATCACCGAAGCCGGGTGCTTTCACCGCCGCAACCTTGAGGCCACCGCGCAGCTTGTTGACGACGAGCGTAGCCAAAGCCTCGCCTTCAATATCCTCGGCGACGATGACGAGCGGCTTCGAGGTCTGCACAACCGCCTCGAGTAGCGGCAACAATTCCTGCAAGCCCGAGAGCTTTTTTTCGTAGATCAAGAGATAAGGGTCGTCCATCTCTACGCGCATCTTTTCGGCGTTGGTGATGAAATAGGGAGAAATGTAACCGCGATCAAATTGCATGCCCTCGACGACGTCCAATTCGGTTTCGAGGCTCTTGGCCTCTTCGACCGTGATGACGCCTTCGTTGCCGACTTTCTTCATCGCATCGGCGAGGAACTTGCCGATTTCGACATCGCCATTGGCGGAAATCGTACCGACCTGGGCGATTTCTTCGTTCGACGTAACCTTCTTCGAATTCTTTTTCAGGTCCTCCACCACCGCTTCGACCGCAAGATCGATGCCGCGCTTGAGATCCATCGGGTTCATGCCGGCGGCTACGGACTTGGCGCCTTCTCGTACGATCGCATGCGCCAGAACTGTGGCGGTCGTCGTGCCGTCACCGGCGTAGTCAGATGACTTCGAGGCGACCTCACGCACCATCTGCGCGCCCATGTTCTCGAACTTGTCCTCGAGCTCAATCTCTTTTGCGACGGTAACGCCGTCCTTGGTAATGCGGGGCGCCCCGTAAGACTTTTCGAGCACGACATTGCGACCCTTCGGGCCGAGTGTCACCTTCACCGCATTGTTGAGTATGTCGATACCGCGCAACATTCGGTCGCGCGCATCAACTGAAAATCTAACTTCCTTGGCAGACATTTTGCTTCTCCGTGAATTTCTGTTCCGGTGATAGGAATGCTTAGGCGGCCTTCTTCTTGGCCACCGTTTCCTGGAGTACGCCCATGATGTCGCTCTCCTTCATGATCAAGTAATCGACGCCGTCGAGCTTGACTTCGGTTCCTGACCATTTTCCGAACAACACGCGGTCGCCGACCTTCAGGTCGATCGGGATCAGCTTGCCGCTCTCGTCGCGGCCGCCCGGGCCGACGGCGATGATCTCGCCTTGCGACGGCTTTTCCTTGGCGGTGTCGGGGATAATGATGCCGCCGGCGGACTTCGCTTCGGGATCAAGACGCTCGACAACAACACGATCGTGCAATGGGCGGAATTTCATGGGTGTTCTCCTGCGGTTTCCTCTAAAAGTCGGGCGGATTTGGAAGGCTGATCGTTATTTCTATGGTGTTTCGTTATCGGTCCGCTAGCTATTGAGCGACCTTTACGATCAATTGGCCTTATTAAATGCTTTGGAAACGCCTGTCTTGATTGTGCCGGCGGCCTCGGTCGCCATCTCCTGAGCGAGCGCGCAAAATTCCTTGTTCTGCGCGGACACGATCTCGAATTGCTTACGCATTTGCGCGGTCGAAAGCTCAAGAAACTCCGACGGGGACTTCGCACCCAACAGCTCATGGATGCAGTCAAAGGCGGCGCGCGTATTGGTACGGGTAATCTCGATAAGCTTGCGATTGTAGTCTGTGGTTCGCTTGGCAGTGGCCTCGTAGGTGTTTTCGAGCAAGTCGGCTGCTTTCTCGCTGGCTACCTTGGCCTTCGCATACGTGTCCCTGGTTTGCTCGACGCCCTTTTCGGCCATGTCACGAAATGCCGCCGGCATTTCCATATTCGGCAAGCCAAATTTTGGCATCGCGAATTTCGATATGCCGTAGTCCGGCAGGGTAAACGAGGAGGCGGCGCGCTCCGTAGTCTTGGTTTTGGGAGCGGCAGTCGTGGTTTCAGTCATGGCACTTGTCCTTTAGAGGGCGGGTTTTAACTAAACCTCCTGACGCCGCCCTTAACGTCGGATCCCGGTAGAGATAGTGTTTAGTTCGGCCCTCGTTACGCCTTAGACGCCATCGTCCCCTTCGTCGGCTGACCTAACTCTCCTGCTGCACTCCTCGAAACTCGGCAAAGGGCCAAAAGAAAGGGCGACGTCCTCAATCGCGCACCAGCCGCGTTGTCGCGCTCGAACTTGCATAGCTTCGCGCTTCGACGAGATGCAGGGTCCGTGAACGATGCCCGGATGCCCGGGCGTTCATGGCAACCGCTCGCGAATAAAACTCTATTTGGAGTCATTTGTGCCGACCGACGGCACCAGGACTGCCAATATGGAGTACCGGGACTTCGGTACGTCGCCGATTTTCGGGCAGCTCTCAGGCAAGCCGTTGCCTGCCAGTGTCTAAACACTTGGGGTGTCAGACCGTAAAGCACAACGGCGGATTGAGACATTGTGGCCGCCAAAGCGGGCGACGATGCCAGCGCCGAAGAAACTGCTTCTTCGTCGGCAATCGCCGGAAGTCTGATCGACCTTTAGATCTGCTGGCGACTCGGCCAGCCGCTTGGAGCTCACGTCATTCGATACGTCGGCGCCGGTATAGCGTCGAGGAGACGTGGAAGCGCCACCCTCGTCGTCCCACCGCGCAATAGCAGCAGCGTGGTGGGTCGCATCGGCTTGATGTTTTTCTCTTGAGGTCATCCACGACATATGGGGTGCGGGTCCAACCTTTACCATGGAGGACGGAGAGATGGAGCGCAGGGAGTGCTCTCGATAGTGCCACGGCTCCAAGTCTACCGTCCAAAAAAGCTACCCTTCAAAAAGCCTCCGACACTTGGCCCCTGCCAGCCCCCGGCTACCAACGTCTTCCCCAATTTCCTCCCCAACTCCTTCGCCATCCACCTCGGCCACGAACGAGTCTGATGACCAGTAACAGCAGCACTGCGCCGATGGTGGCGTTGATGATCGCCGAGATGATGCCCGAGCCGAGATACAGGCCGAGCTGAGGAAGGAGCCAACTGCCAATCAAGGCGCCTGCGATTCCGATGAGGAGGTCGCCGACGATCCCGAAGCCGGTGCCTTGCACGAGTTGGCCTGCGAGCCATCCGGCAACGAGGCCGACCACCAATATGATCAGGAGGCTTTCACCCGACATGTGCATATTCGTTCCCTTCAGCTGCATCAGCAAGCTGACAAATTTGCGCCCGCTCGCGAGACGCGAAACCAATCACCGAAGACCGGCGCGGCCGAAAATAAACATTCGCGTCTTCAAGGAGGAGGGTCTCCTCCACGCTGGCCAGTAAAGCGCCATGCGAATGTGAAAACTGTGCAGAAGTGCTCACAATGCCCGAAGTCTGTGGATCGTATCGCCCGTCAGCGCCACGTGCGCGTCAATAAAATACAAGCGATCACGCCTCGAATTTGCGACCGTCGTCGCCAAAATGACTTCCAGGACGACAAAAAGCCCAATCATCAAGGGCGTCGGAGGTTGACTCTGCCCGGGCCGGAACAACTCATGCTCGCGCGCGTTTCCTTATTACACCGAAATACCGAGAACAAACATGAACAGCGCTCCGGTGATTCACAACGACAAGAACATGCCGCACAAACCGCCCGACAAAAGCTTCGGAACGAACCGCGGCACGCACTAGACTGTTGCCTGCTCTGTGACGGTCATCATTCTCGGGAGTTATTTCATCTACGGCAGTCGTGACAGCAATCCCAGACTTGCTGGCGCTACTCCCGCGGTTGAGCAAACTCCGGTTCCTGTGTCGCCGGCGCAGTCAAATTGAACAGGAAAGCACACCAGCTATTTGGTGCTCATCCCGAACGCTCCGCCTTCAATGGAGATGGGACATGTCGCAAGCTCGATCAAACGATCAATCAATTGACGCAATTCGCACCCGCTATCGTACTTTTTTTGACAACGCCTTCATGCCGAACATTCGATACGACCAGATGCCCGGGGCAGACGAACGGGTCGCCTATGCCGCGGAGTTTGCGGCGTATCGGCTTGGGCAGATCGACGAGAAATTGGCACGCCTGATAGAGGTAATGGAGCGAGGAAGCGGTCAATCCTCGTAGCGAAAAGGAAGGCAGTTGTGGCAAGGAAAGCTCTCCACGCCGACACTTCGGTCAGCTGTCCCAAGTGTTCTTTCGAAATTGCGATGCCGGGTGGACCGGGTTTGCCACGAGAATTTCCCGTACTGTGCCCGAACTGTGGTTGGCGGAGAGTGTACCATTTGGCCGATCTGCACGATCCACAGCAAGACGCAACCACGGCGCATATATTTGCAAGAGTTCAATTTGGTGAGAAGAAGTCGATGCTGCAAAAATCTCGGCTGAACGAATAGCCGTCTCGGTCGGTGCAGCAGGTTTCGGTGGTAATTTGAACGATCAAAGAAGGATTGTGATCTCCACGTATCCAATTAATGTACGCTTGACCTAAAAATTATCGAGACAAGTTACCAGATGCGGATCCGGAGGAAGCTAAGGTCCGCAATGTTCCGCGTCTACACCTGCCTGACGGTTGACCACGACTGGCGCCTGGTTGTGCTTGCGGTCACCGTCTGCTTCCTGGCCAGCGCTGTGGCAATCAGCCTGTTCCACCGCGCCCGAGCAACAAGTGGGCGCACGCGGCTCTTTTGGCTGAGCGTAGACGCAGTTGCGGCCGGCTGCGGCATCTGGGCAACTCACTTCATTGCGATGCTCGCCTATGATCCCGCCATCGGTGCGGGCTACAATCTCGTTCTGACAATCCTATCCCTGCTCATCGCTGTATTGATCACCGGCGTGGGCCTAGGGGCGGTCCTGCTCAATTTTGGGCGTTGGACCGCGGTTTTGGGCGGCGCGGTGGTCGGCGGCGGCATTGCGGCGATGCATTACACCGGAATGATGGCGCTGGAGCTGCCGGGCAGCATTACCTGGGTGCCGAGCGTCGTCGTCGCCTCGGTAGTGTTGGGCATCGCGTTCGCGGCCCTTTCAATGTTTTTCGCGGCACGGCGTGACAGCTGGCTGGATACGTTGATCGCAGTCTTTCTTCTTACGCTTGCGATCGTAACCATGCACTTCACAGGCATCGGCGCCGTTTTGGCCATGCCCAGTCCGATGCTCCTCGCCGACGCTGCGTCCCTGTCGCCCGGATCTCTTTCCTTAATCATTGCCGGTGCAACGGCGATCATTCTCGGCATATCTCTCGTCACGGCATTGAGCGATCGCCAATCAAAACGCAAGTTGCGGCAGCAGAAAATCCTGCTCGACACCGCGCTAGAGAACATGTCGCAAGGACTTTGCATGTTCGATGCGGACGGCAAAATCATGCTTTTTAACGAGCGTTACGCCCAGATGATGGGCTTACCGGCCGCTTCGCTAAAGTGCTTGTCACTGTTGGACCTGATCAAGCGCCGCAAGGCGGCCGGAGAATTTGCCGGCGATCCGCAGGAGTTTTTCGCGCGCGTGGTCAGGGAAGCGCGTGAAGGCAAATCTAATACCAGGGTCATAGAGACATCTGCCAAGCATGCGCTACGCGTGGTCGAGCAACCGATGCAACAGGGCGGTTGGGTTGCAACCTTAGAGGACATTACCGAGTGGCGGCTCGCTCAGGCGCTGATCTCGCACATGGCGCATCACGATGGGCTGACCGGCCTGGCGAACCGCACCCGATTGGTCGAAAAATTGGAGAAGGTGCTTGCTGTCCTTCCGTTGAAAGGTGGCAGCATCGCAGTGCATTTTATCGATCTCGATCGCTTCAAGACGGTCAATGACACTCTCGGACATGATGGCGGTGATTTCCTGCTCAAGACGGTCGCCGAACGCTTGCGCTCAGTGACCCGCGTCGACGATGTCGTTGCCCGGCTTGGCGGCGACGAGTTTGTCGTTGTCCAGACCAAGGTTACTACCAAGGATCAGGCCGAGGATCTGGCAGGCCGCCTCACCTCCGCGGTGACCGCGCCCATGACGTTCAAGGAGCAGTCGATCACTGCCACGGTGAGCGTTGGCATCGCATTAGCGCTGGAGGACGGCAACGATCCGGAGCGGCTTTTGAAAAGTGCCGATCTGGCCTTGTACAAGGCCAAGGCCGACGGCCGCAATTGCATCCGTTTCTTCCTCCCCGAGATGGACGCCGAGCTGCAAGCGCGATCCAAGCTGGAAAGGATAATTCGGGACGCGGTTCTGCATGATCGCTTTGAATTGCACTACCAGCCGCTTTTCGAAATGTCGGAGCGCCGCCTGCTCGGCTTCGAGGCGCTGATACGTCTGCCTGCGCCAGACGGTACACTTATTGCGCCGTTGGTGTTCATTCCCGTTGCCGAGGAATTGCGGCTCATCGATAAGATCGGTGCATGGGTGTTGCGGCATGCGTGCCGCACTGCCGCGAGCTGGCCGGAGGACCTGACCGTTGCGGTGAACCTCTCGCCCGCGCAATTCTCAGCGGGTAGCGTCAGCGACATCGTTGCCGCGGCGCTGAAAGAGGCAGGCCTCGCACCGCATCGGCTTGAGCTGGAGATTACCGAGACTCTGCTGCTCGGCGATTCTGAAGCCATCATGGCGGAGCTGCACGCGCTCAAGGCGATGGGCGTGGCAATCGTGATGGACGATTTCGGTACCGGCTATTCGAGCCTCAGCTATCTGTGGCGCTTCCCGTTCGACAAGATCAAGATCGACCGCAGCTTCATGCAGGGCTTCAACGGCTCCGGTCGTGATGCAAGGACGGTCGTGAAAACGATCATCGCGCTCGGACGCGAGCTGAACATGCGGGTAACGGTCGAAGGCGTCGAAAACGCCAAGCAGGCAGCTTTTCTCGACGAGGTCGACGGCGACCAGGCTCAGGGGTTCTTCTTCGGCCGGCCAGTCCCCGCCTCGGAGGTCGGCGCCAATATTCTCGCGGATTTTCGGAAAACTCATCCAGCATTGTCGTCTGCAGAGGCCACACTGCGCCTGGTCAAGTCAGCAGCTAAACGATAGCGCGACCAAGATGCGGTTAGGCCGACGCGCCGCCGACTGTATCTCGATCTTTTCAATCTTGCCGCGCGGGACTGACCGTAGAGCCCGCGAGTGAAATTCCATTGGTTAGCGCCTTACTGCTGCGAGATACCCTGCGGCGGCGGTTCTGGCGTGAAGGGAGCGGTAGCGTGCTCTGTCGCGTGCACGACCTTGGCGTGATTGTCAGTCAGCCATTGCGCATTGTCGGCGAGTTCGGTGAAGCTTCGCTCGAGTTGCTGAAATTCGAGCACCTCATTGGGGCCGTTCGCTATTCCCGCCAACTTGGCATATTCGCTCGCTTTAGCGCGATATTGCTCGGCAGTGAACATCGGCGAGCCTTTCTGTGAGAGGTGACACGCTCCAAATCGTCGCGCGATTTTTCTTATTAGAAAAATGATGCTGAAGACCAACCTAGGTCGGACGGCCGAGCAGAGTCTGTACAAAACTGCTCACCCGGGCACAGCGGCGAGGTGAAGCGGATCGCGGACTAACACGCGAACGTGTCCACATCGCATGCAACCCTGGCGGCGATCCAGAGTTGTCGTTCACCTCAGAACAACTTTTTGTTGGTGCATATTTGGAGAATCAAATGCTTCATAGAACACTCTTCGCTCTCGCTGCCGCGATCGCCATCGGTAGCGTGCCCGTGGCGACGAATGCGTTAGCTGCCGACCATCCCGGTGGTCATGCCGGCGGACATGCAATGGGCGGACACGCAATAGGCGGACAGGCAACTGCCGGACACGCAATGGGCGGGTATGCGAGGGGTGGGCCTGCCGGCGGATATGGTGGATATGCCCGTGCCGGTCATGTTGCGCGCTACGGGAGTGGTTACGTCGGGGGTGGCCATGTCGGAGATGGTTACTCCGGCGGACCGCTCTACAATAGCTGCCGTGGCTACGATGGCCCCGGCTACGGCTGCCCCGGCTACGACCTTCCCCTTGTCGGCGGCCTGATAGGTGGCGTTCTGAGCGGTGTCGACGCCTATTGAACGACCGGCGCAACTGAACCACAGCGGCCGCCTTTTCTGATTGGAAGCGCGGCCGCTTCCCCGCCACTGCTCATAGCGAAACCGGCCAAATTTCAATTCTTGGTCTGCGGCTTGTCGTACAAGACGACATTCAACAAGGAGTTATGGATTTCCAGTTTTCCGTTGTATTCGATATAGCCCAATTTGCGGAATTTGTTCATGAAATGGCTCACGCGTGATCGGGTCGTCCCGACCATCTCCGCCAGGATTTCCTGACTAAAAACTTGCCGACGATTGGCTCCGGCCCGCCTTCCTTGCCGAAATTCGCCAGGAGCAGGAGAACGCGAGCGAGGCGCTTTTCGCTCGAATTGAACAACTGATCGATCAAGTCCTCCTCAATCCGACTGTTCCGATTCAACAAATCCGCCATGAACAGCTCGGAGAATTTCGGCTCATCATGCATAGCGGCAATCATTGCCGTCTTGGCGATGCGCGTAATGACACACTCCTCGATCGCGGTAGCTGTTGTGACCCGCAACGGATGGCCGTTGAGACACCCTTCGCCGAAAAAGTGACCGGTCCCGAGGACGCCGACGACTGCTGCCTTGCCCGCTCGGAAACGACGGTGAGCTTGATCTTTCCCTTCAGGACACAAAAGACAGCGTCCGCAACGGCGCCTTGTGAAAAAACAATCTGATCCTTTTGATATTTCGAAATTGCTTTGCCCTCGCCCATTTTGGCGAGAAAGTTCTTCGGATCGAACGAAGCCCTGCCTCTCTTGCGCAAAACGGCTGTGCTTTTCCCATTTACCGGCGCTCTCCCGGGTGACGGCCGCGCGACGTCAGGGTTGGCGGCCTCTACGATCATCTTCACCATCCTGGCACCCGTTTCGTATGCGTCAGGAGAACAGCACCGTAAATCGCGCGCCTTGGTCGCCAAGGCCTGGACCAATCCGCAATTCACCGCCGATCCGCGCGACAAGCGATTGAACAATCCTCATTCCCAGCCCTTTGCGGCTGGTGGGATCGAATCCTTCCGGCAAACCCGGGCCGTCATTGGAAACCGACAATGCGTAGCCCGTTCCAGGATTGGATTCCAAGCTGATCGTAATTCGACCTGTGCCGTATTTGGCGGCGTTCGTGATCAGTTCATTGGCGATAAAGCCGAGCGGAATAGCGGTAATGGCCGGCAACTCGATTTCCGTCCCCTCGACGACAATGGCCCGATCGGGATGCTGCGCGGACAGCATCATCGAGAAATCACGACAAAGATCCTCGATATATTGCTTGAACGCAAAGATCTGTATGCCATCCAATGAGTGGAGACGCTGATGGATGCGCCCGATCGTGTGCGCGAATTGTGAGGCTCTCTACCACATCTT
>Ga0209006_10005830_pt1 | contig 11193 bp, 10 predicted proteins | sample JacPin_JW_Ref_O2_FD_188567 | JGI IMG/M metagenome (GOLD analysis project Ga0209006, IMG submission 188567) | Forest soil microbial communities from Algoma, Ontario, Canada - Jack Pine, Ontario site 1_JW_Ref_O2 (SPAdes) (version 2) | ecosystem: Environmental > Terrestrial > Soil > Boreal... | reverse complement strand
AGATGTTCGTCGGCGTCGGCGCGTCGCGCGTGCGCGACATGTTCGAGCAGGGCAAGAAGAACGCGCCCTGCATCATCTTCATCGACGAGATCGACGCCGTCGGCCGTCACCGCGGCGCCGGCCTCGGCGGTGGCAACGACGAGCGCGAGCAGACCCTCAACCAGTTGCTGGTCGAGATGGACGGCTTCGAGGCCAATGAAGGCGTGATCCTGATCGCCGCCACCAACCGGCCCGACGTGCTCGATCCGGCGCTGCTGCGTCCCGGCCGTTTCGATCGTCAGGTGGTCGTGCCCAATCCCGACGTGGTCGGCCGCGAAAAGATCCTCAAGGTGCATATGCGCAAGGTGCCGCTGGCTTCCGACGTCGATCCGCGCATCATCGCGCGCGGCACGCCGGGCTTCTCCGGCGCCGATCTCGCCAACCTCGTCAACGAGGCGGCGCTGATGGCGGCGCGCAAGGGCAAGCGCTCGGTCACCATGGCCGAGTTCGAACAGGCCAAGGACAAGGTCATGATGGGCGCCGAGCGCCGTTCCATGGTCATGACCGAGGACGAGAAAAAGCTAACGGCATATCACGAGGGCGGCCACGCCCTGGTCATGCTCTATGTTCCCGGCCACGAGCCGCTGCACAAGGTCACCATCATCCCGCGCGGCCGCGCGCTGGGCGTGACCATGTTCCTGCCCGAGCGCGACAAATACAGCCAATCGAAGATGGAGCTCGAGGCGATGATGGCGAGCCTGTTCGGCGGCCGTATCGCCGAGGAGATGATCTTCGGTCCCGAGAAGGTCACCACCGGCGCCTCCGACGACATCCGCCGCGCCACCAACCTGGCGCGCCGCATGGTCACGGAATTCGGCTTCAGCGACAAGCTCGGCCCGTTGCGCTACAGCGAAAACGAGGAAGAGGTCTTCCTCGGCCACTCCGTCACCCAGCGCAAGAACGTCTCCGACGCCACCGCCAAGGTGATCGACGACGAAATCCGCCGCATCGTCGAGCAAGGCGAGCAGACCGCGCGCGACATCCTCGTCGCGCATGTCGACGAGTTGCATCTCCTGGCCAAGGGGCTGCTGGAATTCGAGACCCTCTCGGTCGACGAGATCCGGCGCATCATCCGCGGCGAGAAGATCGTGCGCGACACCGGCGGTGCGGTCGAGCCGCCGCCTGCCGCCGCGCCCGCGGCCGGACGCCGCCCCTCGGTGCCGCCCGCCGGCAGCGGCAAGGCCACCGGCCTCGAGCCGGAGCCGCAGCCGGGCGGCTGAGCCCGCGTTCTGGGGGACAGTTTTCTTGAAATCCGCCAAGACGCGCTCGCTGTTCGGCACCGACGGCATCCGTGGCATCGCCAACGCCGAACCCATGACCGCCGAAACCGCCTTGAAGGTTGCGATGGCGGCCGGTCTAATCCTGAAGCGCGGCGATCACCGCCACCTGGCGGTGATCGGCAAGGACACGCGGTTGTCCGGATATTTGATCGAGCCGGCGCTGACCTCCGGCTTCATCGCCATGGGCGTGGACGTGGTGCTGGTGGGACCGATGCCGACCCCGGCCATCGCCATGCTGACGCGCTCCTTGCGCGCCGATCTCGGCGTCATGATCTCGGCCTCGCACAACCCCTATGAGGACAACGGCATCAAGCTGTTCGGTCCCGACGGCTTCAAGCTGTCGGACGCGATCGAGGCGCAGATCGAGGCCGCCTTCGAACACACGGCGGCCGGGCGCGCCCCGGTCAACGCGCTGGGCCGCGCCAAGCGGCTCGACGACGCCGGCGGGCGCTATATCGAATTCGTCAAGAACACCTTCCCCAAGGGCCTGCGTCTCGACGGCCTCAAGGTGGTGGTCGATTGCGCCAACGGCGCCGCCTACAAGGTCGCGCCCACCGTGCTGTGGGAATTGGGCGCCGAGGTCGTTTCCCTGGGCGTGACGCCCGATGGCCTCAACATCAACCGCGATTGCGGCACGCTCGCGACCCAGGCGATGCAGCGCGCGGTGGTGGAAAACCGCGCCCATCTCGGCCTGGCGCTCGACGGCGACGCCGACCGGCTGGTGGCCGCGGACGAAAAAGGCCGCCTGCTCGACGGCGACCAGTTAATGGCACTGATCGCGACCATCTGGCGCAAGACCGGGCGCCTGACGGCGGCCGGAATCGTCTCCACCGTCATGTCCAATCTGGGCTTCGAGCGCTATCTGGCCGGCCTCGGCGTCAAGCTGGCGCGCACCCAAGTGGGCGACCGCTACGTGGTCGAGGAGATGCGCCGGCTGGGCAGCAATCTCGGCGGCGAGCAATCGGGCCATATCATCCTGGGCGATCATTCCACCACCGGCGACGGCCTGATCGCCGCCTTGCAGGTGCTGGCCGCGATCGTCGAAACCGGCGCCCCGGCCAGCCGGGTGTGCAGGCTGTTCGAGCCGGTGCCGCAATTGCTGCGCAACGTGCGCATCAACGGCGATGCATCGTCGCTCGAGGCTTCCGCCGTCATGGCCGCGATCAGCTCCGCGCAGACCCGCCTCGGCGCCCAGGGCCGCCTGCTGGTGCGCAAATCGGGCACCGAGCCGTTGATCCGCATCATGGCCGAGGGCGAGGACAAGATTCTGGTGGCCGCCGTGGTCGAGGACATCGCCGCGGCGTTGGCGGCGGCGGGACACGCGGAGGAAAGCGCGGCCGAATGAGCGGCCGCGTGCTCATCATCGCCGGCTCGGATTCGGGCGGCGGCGCGGGCATCCAGGCGGACATCAAGGCGGTAACGGCGCTGGGCGGCTATGCCGCGACATCGATCACCGCGCTCACGGCGCAGAACACGCGCGGCGTATCCGGTATTCTTCCCGTCGGCCCCGATTTCGTGCGCCGCCAGATCGAGGCGGTGCTGTCGGACATCGGCACCGATTGCGTCAAGACCGGTATGCTGGTCGACGCCGCGGTGGTCGAGGCGGTGGCCGACGCGCTCGATGCGTTCTTTGCCTTGGCGTCCAAAACGCCGCTGGTGGTCGACCCGGTGATGGCGGCTTCGAGCGGCACGGTCCTGCTCGACGAGCCGGGGATGGAACGCTTGAAGCGCCGGCTGATCGCGCGCGCGGCGGTGGTCACGCCCAATCTGCCCGAGGCCCAAATGCTCACCGGCTTGACGGTCGAGAACCTCGACGGCATGAAGCGCGCCGCCGATGCGCTGTTGCGGCTCGGCGCCCGGGCGGTGGTGATCAAGGGCGGCCATCTGAAGGGCAATGCGCTATTGGATCTGGTGGCCACGCCCCGGGAAAGCTTCGTGCTGAAGGCCACGCGCATCAAGACAAACTCGACCCACGGCACCGGCTGCGCCTATGCCTCGGCGATATCGGTGGGATTGGCGCAAGGCATGAAGCTCAAAGCCGCGGTGACGCGCGCCCATGCCTATGTACAACAGGCGATCCGCAACGCCCCCGGCCTGGGCCAGGGCAACGGGCCGATCGGCGTCGGCGCCGCGCGCGGCAAGCGCAAATCATAAATCGATAGCTGCCATTCTTGCGAAGGGCTTGCGGCTGGGCGCGGGGCCGCTAGATTGGCGCGGGCCGCAAACGGGGAGGGGACATGGCCAAGAGTTACGACATCGCGGTGATCGCCGGCGACGGTATCGGCCGCGAGGTGGTGCCGGAAGGCATCCAGGTGCTGGAGGCGGCCGCGCGCCGCTTCGGCTTTTCCTTCAAATGGCGCGAATTCGACTGGAGCTGCGAGCGCTTCGCCAAGACCGGCCGCATGATGCCGGAAGACGGGCTCGACCAGTTGCGCACGCGCGACGGCATCTTCCTCGGCGCGGTGGGCTTTCCCGGCGTGCCCGATCACGTCTCGCTCTGGGGCCTGCTCATCCCCATCCGCCGCGAATTCCGCCAATACGTCAATCTGCGGCCGATCAAGCTGCTGGCGGGCGTCGACTCGCCGCTGAAGGACCGCAAGCCCGGCGAGATCGATTTCTACGTCGTGCGCGAAAACGTCGAGGGCGAATATTCCGCCATCGGCGGCCGGCTCTATGCCGGCACCGATCAAGAGCTGGCGATGCAGGAGACCATCTTCACCCGCAAGGGCACCGACCGCATCATGCGCTATGCCTTCGAACTGGCGATGAAGCCGGGGCGCAAGAAGCACGTCACCTCGGCCACCAAGTCGAACGGCATCGTCCACACCATGCCCTATTGGGACGAACGTTTCGCCGTGGTTGCCAAGGACTACCCGCAGGTCAAGACCGACCAGTACCACATCGACATCCTCACCGCGCATTTCGTGCGCCATCCCGATTGGTTCGACGTGGTGGTGGGCTCGAACCTGTTCGGCGACATCTTGTCGGATCTGGGCCCAGCGGTGGTCGGCTCGATCGGCATAGCGCCCGGCGCCAACATCAATCCCGAGCGCGAATTTCCCTCGATGTTCGAGCCGGTGCACGGCTCGGCGCCCGACATCGCGGGGAAGGGCATCGCCAATCCCATCGGCCAGATCTGGACGGCGGCGATGATGCTGACGCACCTTGGTGAAGCCGCTGCCGCCGCGGCGGTGGAGGGCGCGATTGCCCGCGTGCTGGCCGACAAGTCCGGTCCGCGCACGCCCGATCTCGGCGGCAAGGCCTCGACGCGCGAGCTGGGCGCCGCCATCGTCGCGGCGCTGGGCTGACGTCGTCGATGACGGATCGCTATCTCGACGATTTCAAGCCGGGCGACAAATTCACCACCGGTTCGGCTTCGATTTCGGAACGCGAGATCGTCGATTTCGCCTTGGCCTATGATCCGCAGCCCTTCCACACCGACGCCGCCGCCGCCAAGGCCTCGATCTATGGAGGACTGATCGCCTCGGGCTTCCAGACGCTGGCTTTCGGCTTCCGCCTGGTCTGGGACAGTGGCGTGCTGAAGGCCGCCAGCATGGGCTCGCCGGGAGTCGACGAATTGCGCTGGCTGAAGCCGGTGCGGCCGGGCGACACGCTCCATGTCGAGATGGAGGTGAAGGAGGTGCGCGCGTCGCAATCCAAGCCCGACCGCGGCATCATGCGCGCCTTCTATCGCTACGTGAACCAGAGCGGCGAGGACGTGCTCAGCTACACCGCCATGCATTTATTGAGGCGGCGGCCCAGGGGCTGAGACCGGCGACGCCTGGAAAGTCGGTATTATTTTGTATTATGACGCGCTGCGCGCAGAAACCACCGTGCGCGCGTTGAGTGCCGATTTATCCTGCCGGCGGAGAACCGCCGCCGCCGCCAGCCCGAAGAGCAGCTTCGAGGTCAGGCTGACCGCATAAGGCACCATATGGATGAAAGCCGGGCTGACGAGCGGCAGCACGACGAAGAAGTTGATTCCCCAGACGCCGGCCAGCGCCGCCAGCATGAACGGATAGGGGTTGACCGATCCGCCGCGCTTGGCGGAGAAGGCTCGCCAGGCGAAAGCCAGACCCAGACCGAGCGTCACGGCGAGCGTCATGTGGACTGCAACGCCGAGCCCCACGGAAACCGCGGGAATCAGCGCGCTCACGCCCGCGGCGGTGGTCACGCCCCGCGCCAGTATCGCGGCATTGCCGCCGGTGGCCAGGGCATAGAGCGAAACCCAGGCGATTTCCGCCAGGCCGCCGGCCGCGCCGGCGATGACGCCGTAACGGATGGTTTCAAATTTGTGGCTCATGGCTTTGTCCTTTTCCGATGTTGTTGTCACGATTGCGGCTCAAACCTCGATGCTCAGCCGAACAGCTTCTTCAGGCCGGGATGTTTCGCGACCGCCGGGAATTTCTCGACCAGCCCGTCGAGTCCCCAGACATGGCCGGCGCGATGCGCGATCAGGTAGACGATCACGAGCGCGTAGACCAGGTGGTAGTCGACGAACAGGCTGAGGTGATCCTCGATGAACGGCCAGTCCATATGCGCGAAGTGATAGGTCACCATGATCAGGATGCCGAACGGGCCGCTCACCCGGACCATGAGCCCGGACACGAGCGACAGGCCGATCAGCAGATGGCCCCACTTCACCAGGAAGTCGGTGTAGGGCAGCACCGCCGGGTCCGCGAACGGCGCGAACAAAGCGTGGAAGGTCACGACATGGGCAAGGAAAGCGCCGGCGCTGAAATTCTCCATGATTTGCCACGCGCCGGCGTAAAGAAAGAGCCAGCCCACGAAGATGCGCAGGAAGAAAATGACGAAGCGGTCGAGTTTTGTTTCGGTCATATGACGAATCTCCTCTTTCCGGATCGCCCGCGATGAGCGGTCCGCTTGTCCCGTCGGCTCAAGCCTCGTCCGACGGACTAGTGTCCCGCGCCCAGCACCGCGACGGTGCCGGCAATCAGCAGCACGGACATGCAAAACATCGAAAATTTCAGGCACATATCCAGCCTCCCCATCCCATTGGCGCTTAATTCTTAACCGGAGAATGTTTTAGGCGGCAGATTCGGAAATTACTCAGACCATACGCGCCGTGGGACGGCCAGGAATGGGCAGATTGGGCGCCCACCGCCGCCGCCCGCCCGCGTCACGGCGCCGCGTCTGCCGTGCGCGTTTGACGGTTGACGTGAAAACCGCTTCCCCATAGTTTCCTCGGCGGGACACGCCCCCCCAACGGGGCGCATCTATTCTGGAAGGAATAGTTCGATGAAGCCGAATCGCCGGCCCGCCAATCCGTCATTTTCATCCGGCCCTTGCGCCAAGCACCCTGGTTGGAGCTTGGAGGCGCTGAAACACGCGCTCTTGGGCCGCTCGCACCGCGCCAAGCCCGGCCGCGCCAAACTCAAAGAGGTGGTCGATCGCTCGCGCGCCATCCTGGGCATACCCAAGGATTATCGCGTCGCCATCGTGCCCGCCTCGGATACCGGCGCGGTCGAGATGGCGCTGTGGTCGCTGTTGGGCGCGCGCGGTTGCGACGTGCTGGCCTGGGAAGTGTTCGGCGAAGGCTGGGCGACCGACATCGAAAAGCAATTGAAGCTCAAGGATTTGCGCGTATTGCGCGCGCCTTACGGCGAAATTCCCGATCTCGCCCAGGTCGATTGGAACAATGACGTGGTTTTCCCCTGGAACGGCACCACCTCAGGCGCGCGCGTGCCCGACGGCGACTGGATCAAGGCGAACCGCCAGGGGCTGGCGATTTGCGACGCCACTTCGGCGGTGTTCGCCATGGATTTGCCCTGGGCCAAGCTCGACGTCGTCACCTGGTCCTGGCAGAAGGTGCTGGGCGGCGAGGCGGCGCACGGCATGCTGGTTTTGTCGCCGCGCGCGGTCGAGAGGCTGGAGAGCTACAAGCCCGCCTGGCCGCTGCCCAAGATCTTCCGCCTGACCTCCAAGGGCAAATTCGCCGAAGGGATTTTCCAAGAGGAGACCATCAACACGCCCTCGATGCTGGCGGTCGAAGACGCGATCGACGGCCTCAAATGGGCCGAATCGATCGGCGGCCTGGCGGGCTTGCGCGCGCGCAGCGAGGCCAATCTCGCGGCCATGGCCAAATGGGTCGAGCGCACACCCTGGATCGATTTCCTGGTGGCCGACCCGAAACTTCGCTCCTCGACCTCGGTCTGTCTCAAGGTGTCCGACGAGTGGTTCCTGCGCCTCGCGCCCGAGGCGCAACGCGCCCAGGTCAAACGGCTCGAGGCGCTGCTCGACGCCGAGGGCGTCGCCTATGACATCGCCGGCCACCGCGACGCGCCACCGGGTTTGCGCATCTGGTGCGGCTCGACGGTCGAAACCAGCGACGTCGAGGCGCTGCTGCCTTGGCTCGACTGGGCCTTCGACGAACTGCGCCGCGCCGCCGCAGCCTGAACCCGCTTCTTCCTCTATTGCAGGGAAAGATCTCGCCATGCCGAGAGTCTTGATTTCCGACGAATTGAGCCCGCGCGCGGTCGCCATCTTCAAGGAGCGCGGCATCGAAACCGTGGTCAACACCAAGCTGTCACCCGACGAGTTGAAAAAAATCATCGGCGATTTCGACGGCCTCGCCGTGCGTTCCGCCACCAAGGTGACCAGGCCGGTGCTGGAAGCCGCCAAGAATCTGAAGGTGATCGGCCGCGCCGGCATCGGCGTCGACAACATCGACGTGCCCGCCGCCACCCAGCGCGGCATCGTCGTCATGAACACGCCGTTCGGCAATTCGATCACCACGGCGGAACACGCCATCGCCCTGATGCTGGCGCTGGCGCGCCAATTGCCTGCCGCCGACCGCTCGACCCAGGCCGGCAAGTGGGAGAAGTCGCGCTTCATGGGCGTCGAGCTGACCGCCAAGGTGCTGGGCGTGATCGGCTGCGGCAATATCGGCTCGATCGTGGCCGACCGCGCCTTGGGCCTCAAGATGAAGGTCGTGGCCTATGACCCGTTTTTGTCGCCCGAGCGTGCCGTCACTCTGGGCGTGGAGAAGGTCGAACTCGACGAGCTGTTGGCGCGCGCCGATTTCATCACGCTGCACACGCCGCTCACCGAGGCGACCAAAGGCATCATCGACGCCAAGGCGCTGGCCAAAACCAAGAAGGGCGTGCGCATCATCAACTGCGCGCGCGGCGGACTTATTGTCGAGGCGGACTTGAAAGCGGCGCTCGATTCCGGCCAAGTCGCGGGCGCGGCGCTCGACGTCTTCCCGGTCGAGCCGGCCAAGGAAAACGCGCTGTTCGGAAACGATAACGTCATCGCCACGCCGCATCTCGGCGCCTCGACCAACGAGGCGCAGGAAAACGTGGCGCTGCAGGTGGCCGAACAGATGGCGGATTTCCTCATGACCGGCGCGGTGGTCAACGCGCTCAACATGCCCTCGCTTTCCGCCGAGGAAGCCAAGCGTCTCAAGCCCTATATGAAATTGGCCGAGCAGCTGGGCTCTTTCGCCGGCCAGCTCACCCAGAGCGGGCTCAAAGGCGTCTCGGTCGAATACGAAGGCCACGCCGCCGAGCTCAACGTCAAGCCGCTGACCGCGATCGCGCTTACGGCGCTATTGGGTCCGCAACTCGACGCCGTCAACATGGTCAACGTGCCGGTGGTGTGCAAGGAACGCGGCATCGCCGTGTCGGAAACCCGCAGCCCGTCGCCGTCGGATTTCCAGACCCTGATTCGCGTCACGGTCAAGGGCGACAACGGCGCGCGCAGCGTCGCCGGCACGCTGTTCGGCGGCGACCGGCCGCGCATCGTCGACATCGAAGGCATATCGCTCGAAGCCGAGCTCGGGCCGCACATGCTGTTCGTGCGTAACCACGACAAGCCCGGCTTCATCGGCAATCTCGGCCGCACCCTGGGCGAAGCCGGGGTCAATATCGCGACCTTCCACCTCGGCCGCTCCGCGCCCGGAAAAGACGCCATCTGCCTGATCCAGATCGATCAGCCGCTGGGCGAGGCGCTTCTGGCCAAGGTGCGCGCCATCGCCAACGTGGTCCTGGCCGCGGAACTTCATTTCTGACTTTTTTGCGATCATCCCCGGAATTTTCAAAAATTTAAGCCGGGGCGCTTTCCGCCGCCGCCGCCATATATCCCGGTAAGAGCCCGGGCGATCCGCCTGGGCCATGTCACGGAGACGCAAATGAGCGGGCTTTATCGATACGGCAAAATTGTGGCGGCGGCGGCGCTCCTGGCGGTTCTCGCCGGTTGCGTGGTCGTGCCGGCACCGTATTACGGCCACCCGCATTACTGGGGCGGTTACTACTACCGCTAACCGGGACTCGGGCTCTCGCCGAGCCGATGCGTAGCATCGGTGGCGCAGGGGCGCGGCCGTATTGCAAAGTAAAGAACCGCCTGTGGCGGCGGCCGCGCCGCGTAGTACCTGACGTACGAAGCCAGGGAATCGGCGCGGCCGTTATGTGAGGCCGGCCGCGGAGCAAAGACCAGCTTAAAGACCAGCTTCCAGGGTTTTGTTGCCGCCGCCGCGCAAAACGGCTATTCCGGCCCTCATGAATGAATCCCTGCACAAGGCGTTGCTGCCTGAAGGGCTGCGCGACCTGCTGCCGCCCGATGCCGGAATCGAAGCGGAAATGGTCTCGCGCATGATGGCGGTGCTGGCCGGCCATGGCTACGAGCGGGTCAAGCCGCCTTTGGCCGAGTTCGAGGAGAATCTGCTCTCCGGCGCCGGCGCCGCCATGGCGCCCGACACCTTTCGCCTGATGGATCCGGCGTCGCGGCGCATGATCGGCTTGCGCGCCGATATGACGCCGCAGGTGGCGCGCATCGCTGCCACCAGGCTCAAGAAATCGGCCCGGCCGCTGCGCCTCTGCTATGCCGGCCAGGTGCTGCGCGTGCGCGGTAGCCAGCTCCGCCCCGAGCGCCAGGTGGGGCAGGTGGGCGCAGAACTGATCGGCTCCGATTCGGTCGCCGCCGATGTCGAGGCGGTCGCGGTCGCTGCCGAGGCGCTGGCCTCGCTCGGCATCATCGGCCTGACCGTCGATCTGACGCTGCCGACCCTGGTGCCGGCGGTGACGGCCGCATTCAAGCTCGGCCCCGACGCCGCCGCGGCGGTGCGCCGCGCGCTCGATCACAAGGACGCGGCCGCGCTCAAAACGGCGGCCGGCAAAGCGGCGGCGCTGCTTGGCAATCTGCTCAAAGCGGCGGGCGAGGGCGCCAAGGCGCTCAAGGTGCTGGCGGCGCTCGATCTGCCCAAGGACGCGGCGGCGGAGCGTGCGCGGCTGGGCGACGTGGTGGCGCGGCTCAAATCCGCCGTACCCGGCCTCAGCGTCACCATCGATCCAGTCGAGAATCGCGGCTTCGAATATCACACCGGCATCAGCTTCACCTTTTTCACGCCGGCGGTGCGCGGCGAGCTGGGCCGCGGCGGGCGCTATCGCACCGATGACGGAGACGGCGAAGAGGCCACCGGCTTCACGCTTTACACCGATACCGTGCTCCAGGCCGTGCCCGGCGCCGCGCCGGCGAAGCGAATCTACGTGCCGGAAGGCGCCGATCCGGCAGCGACGCGCCGCTTGCGCGAGGATGGCTGGGTCACGGTGGCCGCGCTCGCGCCCGCCAAGGACAAGCGCGCCGAGGCCAAGCGGCTCGGTTGCGGCCATCTGCTCGAAAACGGCAAACCTATCGCCTTAAGCTGAGAATCCAGGGACAATCCGGCCATGGCGAACGTCGCGGTGATCGGCGCCCAGTGGGGCGACGAGGGCAAGGGGAAGATCGTCGATTGGCTGAGCGAGCGCGCCGACGTGGTGGTGCGCTTCCAGGGCGGCCACAATGCCGGCCACACCCTGGTCATCGGCAATGTCGAGTACCGCCTAAGCCTCTTGCCCTCGGGCGTGGTGCGGCCGGG
>Ga0209006_10005829_pt1 | contig 11193 bp, 11 predicted proteins | sample JacPin_JW_Ref_O2_FD_188567 | JGI IMG/M metagenome (GOLD analysis project Ga0209006, IMG submission 188567) | Forest soil microbial communities from Algoma, Ontario, Canada - Jack Pine, Ontario site 1_JW_Ref_O2 (SPAdes) (version 2) | ecosystem: Environmental > Terrestrial > Soil > Boreal... | reverse complement strand
GCGCAGACGGGCCGAGCAGCTCTCGAGCCGAAACCATGGCGGAGTGCCGCAACCTGCGCTGGGCTCGAGCTTTGGGTTTCTCGATCTGCCGCCACCTTGCCGACATCCCGCGTGCTGCAGTCAGTCGGCTCCAATGCCACGTATTAGTTCGCCAGCGACGGCTCTGCGACTAGAAACTCTGGATTGTCGAACGAGACTTCTCGTGGCGAATTTCAGTTTCCCAGCGCGGAATCAGCGAGCCTTGATCAGCTGAACCTTTTCGATCTTCCCAATCTTCATGAGCAGGCCGATTATGGCTGCTGGAGCATCGTTACTTTCATCACGTGGATCTGGCCTTTGTCTTTGTACACGTGAGCGCTTAGTTCGACATGATGCCCTACATGTTCTTTCAAAGTCTCCGGATTGACTATTTCCCAGGATTTTCCGCCATCGTCCGCGACAAATGTGATTTTGTCGCCGTCCGCTTTCACGGTGCCCCTGATGTTCGTCAGCTCAGGCTTTTTTTGATCCTGCGTCGCATCCTGAGATTTTCCTTGAATGAGGACTGGAACTCCAAGGGTTGCTACCGAAAGTGCTACTACTGCTGCGGATAGTTTCTTCATGTTGCCCCCTGCTTCCTGAAATGGCCGGATACTCTGAGTTTAAACGAGCCGCGAATCTCGAGGCTATCGGGTAATCTCTGTATTCGAAAGCCTTCCACCCACGGCAGACCGCTAGTTAGTATTCTTTCCCGTCAAAAGGGGTGGAGAACGGGAATTCCAAATGGATGCGATCCGCCGCGGTGTGTCTGATCACGCGGAGCCCTACCGCTATCGAGCTGGGCTTCAACCCTGGCGTCCACGAGGAAAAACACAAGGTCGCCATGCAGTGCAGGATCATTGGAATCATCGAGGGTGAACAGGGTAGGAAAAAGAAACTTGAACGAAATGATCGCGTTGTGGCTATCGAAAAAGAAAATCATAGCTTTGCGGACATTCAGCACATCAAGGACTTGGGCAAAACGTTTTTGCAGGAACTGGAAGATTTCTTCGTCAACTATCATGAACTGAGCGGTGAGAAATATCGAGTGTTGGGCGCGAAGGGGCCAGCGAGGGCCATGAAGCGAGTCAAAGATGGTATGCGAGCATTCAAGAACAAATGACCAAGAGCCAAGAGGTATGCATCTGCTGAGCTAGAGCCTGAGTTTCGGAGGACGCCGGCCGCGGCGTTTAGCGCCGAGAACTGGTTCGTATTCAAGAGGGGACCCAAGGGAGCTACACCGCAGGAGCAGGCTTCCACGGCTCATGTCACCCCGGCCAACAAAATCTGCCGGGAAGAGCAATCGTTCTCCAAAAACTTCCAACAGGGGTAGTGCATACTTTTGAGTTGCGATGCTCCCGAGCAAAATGACCTGAGTGTCGCGGCCCAAGAGTTCTCGCAAACGGACGACGTCGCGATCAAGAGGCTTTCGATACGCTGGATTTTCGGCGTCAACATTCGACGAGGAAATGGATCTGAGCCTGACCAAAGTCATTGGTTCTTCAGGCAGAAGAAGGCCAGCCGCGGGCGTAATGATATGTACTCCCGGGACTCCTGGCGGCGGATTCTTGAATCTCTCCGCGTAGACTAACTTGCCTCGAAAATATAGGCCGCTAATGAAGGTGAAGACTTCCCAAAGAGGAACGCTGGAATTCCTGAGGCGCTGTGCGAGGTCGAACTGCGCATTGGCGCTGAAAAGCATTTTCGCTCGAATCCCGCCGGAATTTGCCGGCGAGAGCAAGAAAATCCTGCGTGGCTCAAAGTTCCCTCGCTTAACATGTGCCGGTGTTTTTGGCTCCGGCGAGTGTCCCTCGAATGTAAGTCGTTTTTCAGTCAAGCTATAATCCTTTTGTGAAAGTCTCTCTCCACCGACAGCAGTTACATATACATGATTCCATGTAAAGTAATTGTGTTTCGAAGGATATCTAATACTCTTGAAAGTGTTTGTGGGACGGTGATGAGCAAAGTTCCTTTCCGGGCTTCGCCGATGCTCGCGACTTTGGTCGATGCTCCATTCGCCAGGCCAAACTGGGTGTTTGAAGAGAAATACGATGGCGTGCGGATGCTTGCGTATAAAGAAGGTACGCGCGTGTCCCTGATGTCAAGGAATGCGATCGATCGAACGGCCCGTTACCCAGAAATCGCAGCCGCAATTCAGAAACTCAAAGCAAAGACGCTCTGTATCGACGGCGAAGTGGTTGTGTTCGATGCCCTGAATGTTTCACGGTTCCAGTTGTTGCAACAAGGGAAAGGCCGCACTCAGTATGCCGTCTTTGATTGCCTCTACACGGACGAAGGTGACTTGAGAAACAAAACGCTCTCCCTGAGGCGAACGGCGCTCGAACGCATTGTAAAACCATCCGCACGTTTAAGGTTGTCAGCCATGTTGTCCGCTGACGGCCTGAAGGCGTTTCAAATTGCATCGAAGCGCGGGTTCGAAGGCATAGTGTGCAAGAACCTTGCATCCATCTATGTGGAGAAGAGATCGAAGGAGTGGCTCAAAGTAAAGGTTCACCAGGAGGATGAGTTCGTGATCGGTGGTTTTACCCGACCCACAGGTTCGAGACAGTTTTTCGGCGCTTTGCTTTTGGGAGTCTATTCTGGCAATAAACTCGTCTACGCCGGAAAAGTTGGCACGGGCTTTGATGCGGAAATGCTAGCTTCTCTTCATCAGAAGTTTCGACCTCTGATGCGATCGAAGTCTCCGTTTGCATCCGTGGTGCGCGAACGGGATGCGACGTTCCTGGAACCGAAATTGGTAGCTCAACTCTCATACACAGAGTGGACCAAAGATGGAAAGTTGCGACATCCGGTTTATCTGGGGCTGCGCGACGACAAAGAGCCCAAAGACGTGACTCGCAAGGAGGCTTGAATGGCGCCTGCATCAAAGACCTTGCCAATAAAAGTATCAAATCCCGAAAAGGTATTTTGGCCCGAGGAAGGGTATACAAAGCTTGACCTTGTTGCGTTTTATCGGGACGTGTTCCCGGCGCTTCGCCCCTACGTTAATGACCGCATCTTGACACTGGAACGCTGCCCAGACGGCATGGGTGGTGCCTGTTTCTATCAAAAGCAGAAACCAGAAAGCATGCCGGCAGGTACTCCTACAAAACGAATCGCGAACGATAGAGGTTCTTCTTCTCGAAAAGCGACTGACTACGTTGTGGGAGGCTCACTCGCCACTCAGCTGGCCTTAGCCAATCTCGGATGTATTCCCGTACACGTAAGCGGAAGTAGGGCCAAGACTTTTCCAAAACCTGATTGGGTTTGCTTCGACCTGGATCCTCAGTCGGGAAAGTTCGCAGATGCCGCAAAGGCCGGTCTGCTCCTAAAGGCTGTGCTGGATGATCTCAACCTTGTTTCTTTTCCGAAGACCTCCGGCAGCCGTGGGTTGCATATCTTCATCCCAATCCGCGTGGGCCCTGAGGCCGACGAGGTGCTGAAGTTTGCGGAGGAATTTGTGGCCCGTCTGGCAGCCGCCTATCCGAAACAATTGACGGTCGCGCATGCGATTGCGGATCGAGGCACTCGCGTGTACCTGGATGCTTTCAGGAATGGCTCCGTGCAGACTGTCGTAAGCCCCTATTCAGTTCGCCGAAAGCCACACGCTCCAGTCTCGACCCCGCTGGACTGGTCGGAGGTTAAGCCATCTCTAAATCCGTCCAGCTTCAACATCGGCAATTTTAGCGCTCGTCTTAAAAAGAAAGATCCGTGGAGCAACTTTTTTAATAACCGTCAGGCGCTGAAACCGGTGGTGGCACGATTGAAACAGCTATGAGAGCTCGCTGGATTCGTCACTGGTTTGTGCTCAAGATTGCCCGGGGAGGACAGATAGATGTCGCTCGACAAGTATAAGGAGAAACGGAATTTTCGGGTTTCGCCAGAGCCTTCCGGAAAATCACATGCGGGTGCAAGTTCAAATCGCAATTTGCTTTACGTCATTCAGAAGCACCGCGCATCGCAATTGCACTACGACTTTCGCCTGGAATTCAAAGGCGTGCTGCTTTCCTGGGCAGTTCCCAAAGGCCCATCGCTGGATCCATCGGTCAAGCGATTGGCGATGCAGGTGGAGGATCATCCTCTCGAGTACGGAAAGTTTGAAGGCGTCATACCGGAAGGCGAATATGGCGGCGGCACAGTAATGGTGTGGGACAACGGTGAATGGATTCCGGAGAGCGATGACGTCGAAGCCGCGCTAGAAAAAGGCGATCTGAAATTTGCTCTCGAAGGCAAGAAACTACGCGGGTCCTGGGTCTTGGTGCGGACGCGCAATTTTGGCGGTAAACCGGATAAATCCTGGCTATTGATCAAACACCGCGACACATATGCATCAGATAAAGACATAACAGCCACACAGCCGTATTCTGTTTTGAGCAAGAGACTGCTCGCAAATATCGCCCGCGATAGTGGTGGGGACGTGGAAAAAGCAGCCACCGGCGATCCGGGAAAAACCACAAAACGCAAAGTATCAACGACTAAAAATCATCCTATAAGGAAGAAACGAACAAAAACATGAAAACCGTAGCTGAACATTTGGTCGAAGCGTTAGTAGCTGCGGGCGTCCGCAGAATTTACGGTGTGGTCGGCGATTCCTTGAACAGCATTGTAGATGCTGTTCACCACAACAAAAGGATCGAGTGGGTGCACGTTCGACACGAGGAAGCTGGTGCCTTTGCGGCGAGCGCCGAGGCACAGTTGACCGGCAATCTGGCTGTCTGCGCCGGCAGCTGCGGACCCGGAAATCTTCATCTCATCAATGGCCTGTTTGATGCGCACAAAACTCTCGCGCCGGTGCTGGCAATAGCCGCGCAAATTCCGTCCAGCGAAATCGGAACCGACTATTTTCAGGAGACTCATCCGGAGAGACTGTTTCTCGATTGCAGTCACTTCTGCCAGCTCGTTGGCTCAGAAAGGCAGATGCCGCGCTTGTTGCAGATCGCGATGCAAACCTCAATCTCTCGCGGCGGGGTAAGTGTGTTGGTGTTGCCGGGGGATGTAGCGGCGGCCAAGATGACGTCTAAAGAGTTGGAGCATTCTGTGTTTAGACAGAGGCCATCCGTTCAGCCATCGAGCGGCGATCTTGGGAAGTTGGCCGATTTCCTAAATAGAGCGGATCGGGTGACTCTGTTCGGTGGCGCGGGTTGCGCCACAGCGCATGAAGAAGTCCTTCAGCTTGCGAAAATTCTTCAAGCGCCGATTGCGTACAGTTTTCGAGGGAAAGAATTCCTCGAGCGGGAGAATCCTTATGGCGTTGGGATGACGGGATTGTTGGGAACCGAAAGCGGACACTACGCGCTCGAAAGAGCAGAAGCCGTGTTGCTCCTGGGCACGGACTTTCCGTATACGGCTTGGTATCCGAAGAAGGCACGCATCGCTCAGATCGATATTCGAGCCGAGCATCTCGGCCGGAGATCCAAGCTCGATCTCGGGCTCATGGGAGACATTAAGGCCACGCTCGAGGCTCTCTTACCGTTGCTGAAAAACAAAAAGAGCGACAGACATCTGAAAGCCTGTCTCGAAAAATGTCGTGAAACTGAAAAATCGTTGAGCCGCTTTGCGGAAGGCAGCAAAGACGGAGAGCTGCTTCATCCGGAGTATGTAACGTCTGTCTTGAGCCAAATCGCGCAAAATGACGCGATTTTCACCGTGGATACGGGAATGACCTCCGTGTGGGCCGCGCGCTACGTGAAAATGACTGGGAAACGGAGGCTCATTGGTTCGTTCAATCACGGCTCTATGGCCAACGCGATGCCGCAGGCGATTGGAGCGCAAATGGCATTTCCCCAGCGCCAAGTCATTTCGATGAGCGGAGATGGCGGCTTCGCGATGCTCATGGGCGATCTCCTAACTCTGGCGCAGTACGAATTGCCAATCAAACTGATCATCTATAACAACAGCACACTCGGCATGGTCAAGCTGGAGATGCGCGTTGCGGGATACGAAGATTTCGGAGTGGATGTAAAGAAAACGAATTTTGCGAAGATGGCGGAAGCCTTAGGTATCCGGGGAATTCGTGTCGAGAATTCCGGAGATCTGAAGAGTTCGCTGGAGGACGCCTTGCGGCACAAAGGACCAGTCCTTGTAGATGCGGTGACGGATCCCAATGCGCTGGCCATGCCACCGAAGATCGATGCGAAGGAAGTCGCTGGCTATGGCCTGTATCTTGCCAAACAGACCTTGCATGGACGCTTATTCGAGTCGATTGACGAACTAAAGGGGAATCTGCCATAGCGCAGTGTTCAAAAGCATGCTCGAAATGACACCGCTGGTCTTTCGTTTTGTCGTGGGTGGCATCATAGTGTCCATATTTGCGACGCTGGGAGACCTGCTCCAGTGCCCGAGCGGTAAGGACCTGCGACGAGGATCATGAGCGATTTCGCAGACATGCTAAGCGACTTTTCTTTTGTCGGTGAACAGATGAAGGCAAGCGTACTGGAGCAGCATGATCGTCTTGCCGTCAGCAATCTCGCCACTTTCCATCGCAGCGATGGCGTCGTCAATGGAGAGTTCCAGAACCTCGATGTCCTCTCCCTCGCCGCGATTGCCCCCACCAAGCGCCGCTTTGCTGCTGGCGTCGTACTCGGCAACGAAAAAGTATAGTTTCTCCGTGACCGACCCAGGGCTCATGAACGCCTCGAATATCTTGCGCACGCGCTCCACCCGATAGCCCGTCTCCTCTTCGACTTCGGCTTTGATTCGCTCCTCCGGGCTAGCCGCATCGAGCAGACCAGCAGGCACCTCGATCAGCATGCCGGGGTGCCCGTTCACGAACGCGGGAAAACGAAACTGGCGCGTAAGAACCACCGTTCGTCGCCCCAGGTTGTAGAGCAGCATCGTCGCGCCGTTTCCGCGGTCGTACGTCTCCCGGCTTTGCTCCTGCCAGGTTCCATCGCTGCGCAAAAAGTCAAAGGTGGTCTTCTTCAGCAGATACCAATCATCCGAGAGGGTCTTGACGGTCTTGATCCGCACTCGATCAGTCGTTAACCGAGGCGCTTCAGAATTCGTCATGCCCAAACATATCGTGCAATATCGTGCAATGTCAAGTAATATCGTGCAGTGCCCCCATGCTAACCGCACATCGCAAGCAGCAGATCCTCGCGATTCTCAAGCGCAACGGCCAGGTGATTGCCAAAGAAGTGAGCCATTCCATGGGCGTCTCCGAGGACACCGTTCGCCGCGACCTGCGAGAAATGGCCCAGGAAGGCCTCTTGCAGCGGGTACACGGTGGAGCTCTGCCGGCCTCGCCCGCCGTAGCGGATTTCGCTGGGCGCGAGTCGATCGCGACCGAGGGCAAGGTGGCCATTGGCCGCGCCGCGGCCCATATGATTCACCCGGGGCAGGTGGTGATCCTGGATGGCGGCACGACCGCAAGGCAGCTCGCTCGCCATCTTTCTCCAGACCTAAAGGCGACGATCATAACGCACAGCCCCACGATTGCTCTGGAACTCGTCAACCATGCCGGCGTGGAGGTGATCCTGATCGGCGGCCGCCTGTTCAAACACTCGGTGGTCGCCGTTGGAGCAGCCGCCATCGAGGCGATTTCTCACATTCATGCCGACACATACTTCATGGGAGTTACCGGTGTGCACCCAAAGACCGGGCTCACGACGGGCGATTTTGAAGAGGCCGCTGTGAAGCGTGCCTTGAGCCATGCCGCCGCAGACACGATCGTGCTGGCATCATCGGAAAAACTCAACGCCGCGTCGGCATACGCCGTCGTTTCGCTCGATGAGATTAGTGGAATCATTACCGAACAAGCGACGGACGCTGCTTTAACAAGGCCGTACGAAAAGCTGAAGATCCGAGTGACGCGAGCCTAGATTTTTACTTCGATGCGCTCAAATTTTTTCGAAAAACCATCTTAGTCTGTCATTCCCAATAGCGAGGGGCCGAGGAATCTCTCCTTCGTTGGCATTTGTCAACGAGAGATTCGCCGCTCTCCGGACAAAGAGAAGACCTGCTGAAGATCGCCCTGGCCCACATCTCCCGTCCTGGCTGGGACCCTATTCTTCATCCAAACGGTCAGCAGAGCATGGAATTTTTGCGGCACTTCGGCCCGAATCCTGTCGATCGAACAGCAGGAAGTTTCGCATGCGTTCCAGTAGAGAGTCTTTTCAATTGCTTGGAATCTCCCGGGGTGTAGTGCCTATGACGTCTCCCGATACCACAAGCTCAACGCGCCGGTTTAGCTGTCGGCCGCTCGGGTTGTCATTCGAGGCTACGGGTCGTGTCTTACCAAACCCGCTCGCCGTGATGGAATCCGAGGCCACGCTCTGCGCGACCAAGTAATTGCGAACAGAATTGGCCCTTTGCTCAGAAAGGCGTTGATTGAAGTCATCGCCGCCCACGCTGTCTGTGTGGCCTTCGACCGCCAGTCTAAGCCCGGGATGACCCAGAACTATGCCCGCGATTTTCGCCAGCTTTTCCCGTGTGGCGGGTTTGAGCGTGTACTTGCCGGTATCGAAAAGTACATCAGACATGTTGACGATAAGACCCCTTGCAGTTTCCCGTGTTTCCAAAATCGTGTTTAACTGCTGCCGAAGCTGTTCTCGGAGTTGCGTCTTCTCCTGTTCAGCTTGCGCAGCGGCCTGGCGGGCTTTCTCCGCTTCCGACTCGGCAGTCTGCTGTTGGGCTTGAGCCGCGGCCTTTGCTTCTTCGGCCTGGGTCTTTTCCTGGTTTGCACGCTCGGCTGCCGTATCAGCAGCAGCCTTGGCGCTCTCTGCTTCCGCTTTGGCGCGCTCCGCAGCGGCGCGTTCCGTCTGGGCCTGCGATGTTTGCGCACGAGCCGACTCTTCTCGTGCTGCAGCCGCAGCCCGCTCGTTGGAGAGCCGTTCCTCCTCGATTCGACGGACGGCGATCAATCGAGCGTCTTCCGCCATTTGCGCCGCGTCCCGTGAGTTTTGCCCGACAGTTTTCTTGCCGACTTTGCCGCTGAGCTCCTCTTCCGCATTTTGTAGACTTGTTTCGGCTTTGTGCAGACTGTCGGCGGCGTACTGCTCGGCGCCCGTCCATTTGGCAATCCTGATCGCATTGCGAGCTTCGTAAAGCTCCAATGGAACTCGTCGGTCCATCGGATACGGTTGACGTTCAGTCGCGGGTGCGGTTAAGACGTACTGCCCGCGCTGCAAGAGTTCGTAGTGCACGTCTATCGGCTCGATCGTTCCACTAGTTTGATCGCTGACGATATTTTCCATGACCACAACGTCACTGGGTTGCGTGACAGCGAAGTAAGGCTCAGCCGTCACGATAAGCCCAAAAGTTTGAAGATCGGTTGTGACTTCCATCCTGCTGCTATTGCCGCCCAACAGAACCTCGCCCAAGTTTTTCGGACGCCCTTCGGGAGTAATTGCCCACAGGACATAGGTGAGATACTCGGGCCCAAACTGGTTCGCAGCCGTCAATTTTTCGACATGGAGTTTGATCTCGATGCGCCCCTGCTTACTGTTTACGGCAGCACCTCCCCTTGCCTCGGGGATCAGCGCGGTGCCCCGGAAATCGACATTGGTCGGACCACTGCGGTGCTGGTAGCTGATGGCCTTCGTCGAGCGAGCCACAACCGTCACGCGGTAAACGGGGGCTTGTCCCGTCGTATCAACCTGAACCTGGCTGAACGCCGTAGCGGCACAGGCCAGAACCCAACACAGCACCGTGCAAAACGAACGTATTTTCATAGATGTTTGCCCCTTCTGGACAGTATCGCTAACTCAGCGCAGGCTGTCGATCAGGAAAAGCTTATATTCCCCGCGAAAAAATCATGTAGGGCTTGGGAACTACAGGTGGATACGCATTCAGCCAGACCATCGCGAAGATCAGAATCACCATGGCCCCAAAGTTGATCCTCGGGCAGGCATCAATGCCGCACAACCTCGGCAACCGTATAGCCGAGCGCAGAGTACCCTGCAAGCCTCTTCTTGTACATACGAGCCAGCATAGGCACCATCACATCCGCATCTTCTCCTCTGGTCTCGAAACTCCACTTCTCGGAGTGGACGAGAGGTTTGGGACTGGGACGGCTTGTGGAATGGGTTCTTTGGGGGGTGATTGATTAATCCCGAGTATCACACGGAGATCCGCGTTCGTCGGCATTCCTCTTGCACTGTTTTCAGACGCTCTTGAATATTGTCCTGATCAGGCAGGCGGCTGTTCAGCGTTATGAGCTCCGCGGAAGATCTTATCCGAGGAACGAAGCGATCAAACAGCCGATCTTGTGCCCGATGAATGAATCTACGTCCACCTTTTAACCGGGAACAAATCTAGAACAAATTGGCAACAAAGCACGGGAGAACACCCTCAACAGGGTCTGTAAGTCGTTGAGAAGCTAAGACGGCTTATTGAATCCTCGGCTCAGACTCTAACCGCTCGAAGCCATAGGCTTCGCCGGTTTCTGTTGAATCTTTGCGATCTCGGTCAGGAGAAACAGATCCGTGAGGAGCGCACGCAGATGAATGGAAGCGTTCAGGTTGTCTATCAACGGTGAGCCGATGGCGGGTTGCGCCAGGACCAGCTCGATGGCGGCAAGCGAATCGCTCGCGTCCCGTTCGAGCACCGCGAAGAATGAGTGGTATTTTTCTGCCGGATCGAGGCGTTCTTGTTTCACGGCGGCAGCACAACTATCGGCCAGACCAGAGATGGCTTTCACGGCGCGGCCCAGAAATTCGCGGATTTGTCCGCCGGAGCGGCTTCCCTCATCGCTCGGAAGCCCTTGCGCCGCATAAGCCAGCATGAACTCGTAACATTCTTCGATCGTGTCGCAGCGTTCCGAGAGGTCAGCCAGCATCTCTTAGTCCCTCTGGGGCTTCTCCCCCGGACGCCGGCGATGCGGTGGGAGACTCGACAGGCCAGCGCTGCGGATCGTGTTCTTTCAGATAGAAGTCGCGGCTCATCCAGCCGAAGATCATGGATTTCGTGATCGCCCGCTTTTCCGGACGAAGCCCAAAATAGACATGCACCATTATCAAGGCGATCAGTCCCACGCCCGCCAGACCGTGCAGCACATACATCATCCCCCAAGTCATATCACTGAACAGATACGGATTGCGGGGGAAGAAGACCGTGCGCACGCGAGACATCATGAACACGCCCGTCTCGATCGAAGACAGACCCGCGGCGATGATGGCGAGGTGATAGAGTTTGTTCTCCAAAGGATACTTGGCGAATCTGTCCGGTGGCGGCGCG
>Ga0209006_10005828_pt1 | contig 11195 bp, 13 predicted proteins | sample JacPin_JW_Ref_O2_FD_188567 | JGI IMG/M metagenome (GOLD analysis project Ga0209006, IMG submission 188567) | Forest soil microbial communities from Algoma, Ontario, Canada - Jack Pine, Ontario site 1_JW_Ref_O2 (SPAdes) (version 2) | ecosystem: Environmental > Terrestrial > Soil > Boreal... | reverse complement strand
GCAACTCGTGCTCGCATTCATCACCTTGACGATTCTGCCCGCGATCCTGATCTTCCTTCTGGCTCAGCGCTACATCGTCGCCGGCCTGACCGCAGGCGCTGTGAAGGCGTGACGGCCGAGGCGTCGGCGTGGAGCCGATCCGAGTGCAGGCCGCCTCGGCATCCGCTGATCTGGGAAACCGATTTTCGCCGCCAGACGCTGGGCTGGTTGGACGCGAGCTTCAGAGCTGCGGGCTTTGAGATAAACTCGAATCTGGCGATCCAACCATGAACCAATGGGTTACAGACTAATGCTCGGCCTGGACACAGTCGAAAGCGTTGCGCACGTCATCCAGGTCGCACTCACACCGGTCTTCCTGCTTTCCGGAATTGCATCCCTTCTTGGCGTCCTTTCGACACGCCTCGCACGTGTGGCCGATCGCGTCGATGCGCTGGCTGAGCAATTGGAAGCGGATGGACCGATCGATAGACGCAAACTACGGCGGAGGCTGGCCTACCTCCGGCGGCGGTCCCACGTGCTCGACGCCGCCGTGATGATGGGAACGCTAGGTGGAGTCGCAACGTCATGTGCGGCGTTGCTTTTGTTCGTCGGCACGCTTCGAGATCGGCCCGGTGTGTCCTTATTCGTGGCCTTTGGTTTGGCGCTGCTTTTCACAATGGGCGCGCTCATCGCATTCTTGATCGAAATGCTGCTCGCCAGCCGTGGGTTACGCGATCAGGCGAACGACGCGAACGAGGTCGGAGAGATGCACGAACTCGCCGCGGAAGACGTTGACGAGCCGACTCGTGGCGAGTCGGACACCATATCAACGCGGCGTTGAACGGCGACGTCGGCATCACCATCATGCTGCTGAAGATGCGAGCGCACGGCATTAAATTCGGCGATACCGGCCCCGCTGATTATCCAAATTGTGAATGCGCTTCCCCCGTTCCCCTACGAGGTCGATAACGAAGAAGTATTGTGATCAAGCTTACGCGCAAAGGCGCCCTGAACCTTCCGCTAGAGGCTGAGGCTTTCGCCAAGAAGTCCTGGTCAGCGGCGGTGGTTGCCAAGGCTGCTAAATCTCACGACCTTATAAAGCGTCCGCACCAAGACAATCCTGCGGACAATGCGCGCTTGGCTCCGGATTTGCGCGCGGCTGGCAGATTGGCAGTTGAGGCGCCTGGAGGGCGGGATGGAACATTGTGCAAGGGCACAATGCCGGCATAGCGGCGGCTTTTCCGAGGTGTATTTCTTCGCGAAGGGAGACTTCTTCGTCTTAATCGCCAATCACGAGTCCGCGGCCTCCACGACGTGCGCCCCAAGCGCGCCCGCAGGCGCCGCCCCCCGCCGCCGATCTCCTGCGGCGCCAAGAACCAGCCGACTTGCGCTGACGAGCCGTTGGTCTCAGTTGGCGCGCCCTAGCGCGTTTCCGCTTGTGCGCATTGCAAGTGTCACTCGCTTGGCGGCAAGAGGAAGCGTGGAGACATGAGTCTCCAGCGCGGGAGGCCTCCGCCCAAAATGACCCGGGCGGCTCATAGCCCTTGGCCGACTTGCCGGAACCTATGAGTTCGGCTTGGTCCATGACGAAGTCCGAACGTCTTCGTCGAGCTCAAAGCGTTCCTTCAAAAATCCACCCGAACGAACCACCGGGGACCTGTGGAATAAATTCGACGAGCTTCTCCCAACCTTCTCCCCAGCCGAACGAGCAATCTACTTCGACGCCGCAGCGTTGGCGGATTCCGCCCTGCGCTCAAGCTCTTGCCGCTGCGTCAGTTCGAAGGAGGGGGCGAACTCCGACCGCTGGCGAAGGTGCTCCAGACTTGGGCTGTGCCCAGAATCGCCGAGGCGGTGACCGGTCGACGCCGCGAAAGTCCTACTGCTTTGCCGAAGGCCTTCTTCGCGAACAACATGACCTCGCCCAGAACGTCTTTGTCGCTTGGCGCTCTGGTTCCCGTGACGAATGCGGCCGACGGGGTGGATTGAAGTGGCCATCGCACGTTATTGCGGGTTGTTCCATGTGTTCTGGGTTGTTTCCGCCGCGTGGGCCGGGACAACCGACCGATGGTCAGTTCGCCTTCTCTTGGTAAGCTTGATATATCAAATTGATATCAAGTTGCTGCCTTGATCCGTACTTTATACTTGACTCGAAACATACCGCAGAGTTAACTAGGTTTACGCCGTAAAAGCAAGAGCGAGGAGTCGTTTGCTGGGCGTCGAGCGCCAGCAGGTTGTACCGCTAAAAATCGATCTCGAGGCTAGGCGACGCCTGGCCGGGGGCATGTCTCTAATCGGCCTGAATCTACATCATGGGGAAGCTCTTCTTCACCCAAATGGCGGTAGCTTGCCGAAACACCGAACAACCGACTGATTTTGTTTATATAAATGCCGGCAATGGGCTTCGTCGGCGATTGACTGAGTTATGGAGAAACTGGTGTTACACAGCATTCCAGTTGAACAGAATGAGAGCGTACAACTTGCGCCGTTCGCCAAGCGAGCGAGTTTGGAGCGAGGTGAGCGTTGGTTTGTGGCGCGCGTGCATTCCAGTCGCGAAAACAGCGCGCAATTCAACCTCGGTCGACTTGGGTTCCGCTGTTTCGCTCCGAGAGTAACCCGCACAGTTCGGCATGCGCGCAAATCGCGCACCGTTCTGGCGCCGCTGTTTCCCGGCTATGTTTTTATTATTCTTGATCTTTCAAGAGATCGCTGGCGCACAGTTAACAGCACCTTCGGCGTCGCATCGCTGATCATGGGCGTCGAACAGCCGATACCGGTGCCACACGGCGTCGTCGAAGCGATAATGACTCAGGATTTCGGGGTCGTTCGCTCGGATGACAATCTCAAGATCGGCCAACAGGTCCGGATCTTGTCGGGACCTTTCGCTGAAGCCCTTTGTCGACTTGTGCATCTTGACGACAAGGGACGCGTTCGCGTCCTTCTCGAACTTATGGGCACAGAAGTGACCGCCAAACTCGACCGGGCCCAGGTCGCGCCAGCCGCTTGACCTTTGTGCGGCTTTTGTCGGTCCAATTTCACCAAACTCACAAATAACCGGGAGGGAACCGCGGCGTGCTCGCTGATGCGCCGCGGTTTGCGTTTGAGAGCGCGGCGTTCGTTGGACTTCATTGGGAAAGCGACGCAAGCCCAGCGTGCCGCGCGGCTGCATCCAAGGCGTGATCCAGGTCGTCAACGATGTCCTGCGAATGTTCGAGTCCTACGCTAAGCCGTATCGTTTCGACGCTTACGCCTGCTCGTCGCTGTTCGTCGGGAGTCATTTGCCTGTGGGTTGTTGAGGCGGGATGACAGCAAAGCGTGCGGGTGTCCCCAATGTTGACCAGCCGTTTGATCAGCTTGAGGGCGTCATAAAAACCCTTTGCCGCCTCCAAACCGCCCTTCACGCCGAAAGTCAGCAGGGAGGGCGCCCGCCCGCTAAGATACTTGCGAGCGAGCTCGTTATACGGACTGTCCGGAAAGCCGACATAGTCGACCCAAGCGACCCTTGGATCGCCCCGCAGGAAATTAGCGACCTTCCGGGCGTTTTCGACGTGACGCTCCATACGCAACGCCACGGTCTCAATGCCCTGCAAGATGAGGAAAGCGCTCATCGGCGACAGCACCGCTCCCATCGTGCGTTGGTAGACGCTGCGGGCGCGGGCGATGAAGGCCTCGGGGCCAAAGCGATCAGCGTAAACGAGCCCGTGGTAGGAGTCGTCAGGTTCGCAAAGCATCGGGAACCGCGACGATTGGGAACGCCAATCGAAGCGGCCCGAGTCAACGATTGCGCCCCCCATCGCGACGCCATGCCCGCCCATGAACTTGGTCAGAGAGTGGACCACGATATCGGCCCCGTGTTCGATCGGCCGCAAAAGGATGGGCGTCGCAACGGTGTTGTCTACCAGCAGCGGCACCCCGCGCGAATGCGCCGCCTCGGCGAGCGCCTCGATGTCACAAATATTGCCCGCGGGATTGCCCACGGATTCGCAAAAGACCGCACGGGTCCTCTCGTCGATCAAAGGAGCGATGTCCGCTGCTCGATCGCTTGGCGCGAAACGCGCCTCGATCCCGTGCCATTTCAACGTGTGCGCAAGCAAAGTGTGTGTCGTGCCGTAGAGTTGGGGCGGCGCTACGATGTTCCCGCCGCGATCGGCGAGTGTCAGAAAGGCATAAGCAAGCGCAGCCTGTCCTGAAGCGACGGCGAGCGCCGACACGCCGCCTTCCAATTGAGCAATGCGCTTCTCCAGGATGTCCGTCGTTGGATTGGCGATACGGCTGTAGCGAAAGCCGGGTGTTTCCAAATTGAAGAGCGCGGCTCCGTGATCTGCGCTGTCGAATTCGTAGGCGACGTTCTGGTAGATGGGCGGCGCAACGGCTTTGGTCGCAGGATCGCAAGTAAATCCCCCGTGAATCGAAATTGTTTCTCTTCGCATCACTCGTCCCTCACGCGTTGGTATTGAGATCCAAAAACAGTTTTGCCACTTCCTCTGATTTCGATCTTTCGGGGGAGTGTTAGCGGCGACTTAACGCCAAAGCAAGGGCTGAGTCCAAGTCATGAGTCAGGAATATTCTACCTTGGAAGGGAGCGCGCGAACTCAATGTTTGGATGTATACTTTTCAATGCTTGTGTACAAAGCTAGCGTCTAGTTGGTTGTGGACCTATACGTAAAATTGACGAGAACCTCAAATAGAAGGGAATGAGACTATGAACGTTCAGATAACTAGCCGATACCAAAGGGTCATAGACGAGATCAGCAATTTTAACTGGCGAGGACTACGGCGCGAAGAACTGATGATCGCGTGCCGAGCATATTACTACTTCTCGAAGCAATTTGTCGATGCCGTGCATATCGCCTGTGATCTCTATCCCTCAGATCAAAACCTGATCTCGCTCCGCGAGGGAGAATGCGACACAGACAATCTGTCTCCTTACCCTGGCATCGCCGAGAAGGGAGAGAAAATGAACCATGACGAGTTCATGAGACGCGTTGTCGAATCTGCGAGCTTGGATCGGGCGGCGCAAGAGCGAGTCGACAGCCTTGGCCGCGAATATCTAGCCCAAGTCGGCCTCGCGGACCCTTTGACTCGGGCAATGGCTCTATCGAGTTACGAGGATGGCGGCCTCGAGGACATCTTTGGTGCAATGCTGAAAGCGTCCGATTGGAATGAGCCCTCGCTTGGGGCGTTCAAGCATTTCCTGGTCGAACACATCAAGCTGGACTCCGGCGAAGGATCGCACGGATCCTTGTGCCGGCACCTCGTGGCAGACGATCGAATCCTTCCGTTGTGGGAGGCGTTCAAAAACCTGCTTGTCGCTGCCGCCCCCCGGCTCCGCGATTAGAACTCCGAGCACTCTAACTCAGGCGCCCGGCAGCAGCGCGCCTGAGTCTGAATCGGCCCGCGTGAGTTTGCGGCCACACGGAACGACCGGCTGAGGTGAGGCACGCTGGATGAATGTTCTCACAAGATCAACGACGCGTTCCCGATCGGACGGAGAGCGGGTTAGCGTCGCAATCGGCCTGATCAACAATATGGGCGACGAGGCGCTGAAAAGCACCGAGCGTCAATTTGGCAGCTTGGTCTCCCAGGCGGCGGGCGACGTCGACGTCAGCTTTCGTATCTTCGCTCTGAAAAGTACGAGACGCTCATCACGCGCCCTGGACTACATCAATGCGCGCTATGAGCCCGCAAGCGCGGCGATGGATGGAGATCTCGACGGGCTCATCATCACCGGGGCGCAGCCGCAGGCCGACCGCTTGACCGACGAGCCGTATTGGGAGGAATTGGCTGAGCTGATCGACTGGGCGAAGCTCCACACCACATCCACCATACTTTCGTGTCTCGCCGCTCATGCGGGCGTGCTGCATCTCGACGGCGTCGAACGACGACCATTGCCGGAGAAATGCACCGGCGTGTTCGCCTCCGCGGCGGAGACGACCCATCCTTTGGTCGGCAAGCAAGGTCGGATGAGACGGGTCCCGCACTCAAGATACAATGGTCTGTTGCGGAGTGAGCTTGAACAAGCCGGTTACGTCATCTTAACGAGCTCGCCAGGGTGTGGCGTAGACAGTTTCGTGAAGTCTTTTGGCAGCCAATTCGTTTTCCTGCAGGGCCATCCGGAATACGACGCCAATTCCCTCGCCCGAGAATATCGCCGTGATATGGACCGGTATCTGCGTGGGGAAACCGAGATGAAGCCGGTTATGCCAAGGGGCTATTTCGGCGCCGAAGCCGAAACGGAGCTCAGAGCGATGGACCGCAGCGCGCACGGGGATCGCCGGCCGGCGCAGATCGAGGACATCTCTGTCATTGACGCGCTGGCGCCGGCCGAACCAGCATGGCGCGAGGCAGCGATCGCGTTTTACCGCAGCTGGCTTGAGATGATGGCCAACACGGACCTCGGATCCCGTGCGCCCTTGAGAGCGGTGACCGATGAATTCGCCTCGCTGCAATCTCTCTCATGACGCTCAGGATTTTTTGGCGCTCCAGTCTAGCTTTATGTCCGCCGTCCGATATTCTGCCGTTTGCGGCCGGGTCGTTACGGTCGGCGCACCGACACCTTGAACTCTGAACCTGCACTTGGGTCCGGCCTGGGATTTGGTTGATTCTCGTGCTGTTTCATGCGCCGGAAGTTTTCAGCTCCAATTCAACCTAAGGGGAACAGAACGACGATGTCCTTGCGAGCCACCATTCTGAAGGAAATCGAGACTGTCGCGGCAAACCAGAAAAAGACGCTGCCGCCCCTGACCGATGGACTCGCCCTTAATGATTCGGGGCTCGACTCGCTTTGTTTCGCGATCCTCGTGGCGCGCCTTGAGGATATCACCGGCCGCGATCCGCTTAGTGAGGCGCAGGGCGGGCAATTCCCGAGGACGATCGGCGAGTTCGTCGCACTTTATGAGGAAGCCCGTGTCTGAATGGCGGAACCTCATAAGTTGCATCCAAGAGGGACGTAGCCGGTGCAGGGTCGTCGCAACGCGAGACTATGTTCTGGCGCTGGACGAATTTGAGCATGCCTCGAGCCTCGGTCCAGATCTGACGAGATTGCGCGGCCGCTCGGTCGTTCTCTCAGTGCGAGACATGGCCAAGGTTGCCGCAGCGCTGATCGACCTCGACGGTTGCGCGCGTCGGATCCTGCTCGCTCCGCCGGGATGGGACTCGCGGCGCTTGGAAGCGGCGGCCTCAGACGCAGAAGCTGACGTTCTCGTTCATGATGTTGAGGGCGCCAGCACACTGACTTCGGTCGAACTTGCGGTCGCTTGCCGGTTGCCCTTGCAGCCGATGAGTTCGCCTCGCATTGCAAACTTGGAAACAGAATGGATCCTGCCGACTTCGGGCACAACGGGAGCGCCGAAGCTCGTCAGGCACACGCTGCGCACTCTGATGGGCGCAATCGGTGACGCGCCGTTGCAGCAATGGGCTACGTTCTACGACATTCGTCGCTACGGAGGCCTGCAGATTTTTTTACGCGCGCTTAGCGGTCGAGGCTCGCTCATACTCGGGGCAGAGGGGGAAAGCCTCAGCTCGCTGCTCGCTCGCTTTGGCGACGCCAAAATCACCCACATCTCTGGCACGCCCACGCACTGGCGCAAGGTCCTGATAAGCGGTGAAGGACTCCGGATTGACCCGGAATACGTTCGGCTATCGGGCGAGATTGCCGACGAAGGGGTATTAGCGGCGTTGCATGCGCTTTATCCGCGTGCGCGGATCGAGCACGCTTACGCCTCGACCGAAGCTGGCGTGGCGTTCGTGGTCGACGACGGAAAGGCCGGCTTTCCAGCTTCTTGGGCCGAACGGGATGGCGTCGTGCAGATGAAGATAGTCGACGGCACGCTACATGTGCGCTCGAACCGCTCCGCTCGAGGCTTTCTTGGCGAGGGCGCACTCGCGCTGACTGACGACGAAGGTTTCGTCGACACGGGCGACATGGTCGAGAGACGCGGTGACCGCTATTATTTTGCTGGTCGACGCGGCGGCATAATCAATGTTGGCGGCTCCAAGGTCCATCCGGAAGAAGTGGAGACGGCGCTGAACGCCAATGCGATCGTACGCGCTAGTCGTGTCTTCGCGCGGACAAGTCCAATCACCGGCGCTCTCGTCTATGCCGATGTCGTTCTCCGCGACGGATTCCTTCCGGATGCGGCGTCTGAGGGCGAGATCCTTGGCGCGTGCCGTGCGAGCCTCCCGGCATACATGGTTCCCGCGGGACTGCGATTCGTCGCCGACTTACCGATGACCGACGGCGGAAAACTCGCGCGGCATGGATAGTGTTATAGTAACCGGCGCTAGCCGTGGGATTGGCCTCGCGATTGCGGTTCGGCTTGCGTGCGACGGCTTCCAAGTGGTCGCTGTCGCGCGCCGGGACAGTAAGGAGCTTTCCTCTAGCGCCGCAAGGGTTGCGCAAAAGGGCCTAGGCTCATTGGTGTTCCGTACCCTCGATCTAAGCGATGTCGCTGCGATCCCGACGTTCGTGCGCGAGCTACGCAAGCAATTTGGACCGATGTATGGGCTCGTAAACAATGCGGGGCTCGGCGCAGAAGGGCTGCTCGCCAATATGCCTGACGCGGAGATCGAGGCCCTAATCCACCTGAACACGCTCTCGCCGATCATCCTGAGTAAATATGTCGTTCGAGGCATGATGGGGGAGGGACGAGGACGTGTGATCAACGTATGCTCGATCGTCGCCTCTACCGGGTTCAATGGCCTTTCCGTTTATGCCGCCACTAAGGCGTCTCTCGTCGGATTCACGAAGTCGCTGGCCCGCGAGGTCGGAGCAGTCGGTATCAACGTGAACGCGATCGCGCCCGGATTTATAGACACCGACATGACGCGCGGTCTCGAAGGATCGCAGCGCAAGCGCGTGATAGGCCGAAGCCCACTGCGCCGCCTGGCCCAGGCGGACGACATCGCAGCGATGTCGGCGTTTCTCATGGGTGAGGGGGGACGCAATATCACCGGCGCGGTGATGACGGTTGACGCAGGAAGCACCGCTTAATTCTCGATGATCCGATCGCTTAAAAGCTTATCGTGCGGTTTCGGATCGCAGCATACCGTTCCGCGTCGAGCACGACAAAGGCTTGTCGGTGGCCGTCGAACACATAAAGCGGGTCTTCGATACCATCAGGGTCAAAGCCCTCATCAACATAGGCGCGCCGCTTAGCTTTGAAGGTCTCCGTGGTTTCAATTTTAGCAGCGAGGCGTAAGAAAAGCGGCCGGGCGTATCTCGGCAAGATATCGAGCGGGCCGCGGAGCGCATCGAGATCGAAGTCGCGATCAATCTTAAGCAACGCCATTCCCGCGCGCCCGTCGGCACCGGGAACGACAACCCCATAGACCACAGCGTCCTCGACGCCTGGACAGGCGCGGAGGGCAGCTTCGATTTCCGAAGTGGAGACGTTCTCGCCCTTCCAACGAAAGGTGTCGCCGATCCGGTCGACGAAGGTATAGAAGCCGTCGGTATCGCGGCGCATCAGGTCGCCAGTTCGCATCCACGCGTCACCGGGCTTGAAGACGTCGCGGAGAGTTTTTCGTTCCGTCTCGACCTCTTCGCTGTAGCCTTCGAAGCGCGCGCCAGGCTCATTGCCGATTCTTCCCAAAGCCTCGCCCACTTCGCCGTCAGAGCAGCGAATGCAGAAGCCATCGGGTCCGCGAGCCGGAATTTGCGAGCCGTAGTCGAATCGAACGAGAGCAATCAGGTCGCGAACTGCGACATAGGGAGGCGCACGGCCGACCGATCCGATCCTGCCTTCGACATTGTAGAGCCAGACATTGCCCTCTGTCGAAGCATAGAACTCGAGAATCCGTAGCGGTCCGAACCGATCGATGAACGGCCGCCACGCTTCTGGCGAGAGCCCATTACCGATTGCGATTCGGACCCGATGCGATCTCTCCGCGGGATGAATTGGTGCAGCAAGAAGGTAGCGGCAGAGCTCGCCGATGTATTGAAAGGCCGTGCATTCCCACCGTGTAACGTCGTCCCAAAAGCCACGAGCCGAAAAGCGCTCCGCGATGGCGACCGACCCGCCGAAGACTAATGGCGCCCCCACGGCGACAACGCCGCCTACGCTGTGGTGCATCGGCAAGCAATTGTAGAGCCGATCGGACGCCGTCAGGCCGGCGAGGCCGGCAAACCAATGGATCCAGGTAACTAGCCTGCGATGGCTAACTTCAGCCGCCTTGGGCAAGCCAGTGGTTCCAGAGGTGAAAATCCTCAAGGCGCGATCGTTGAGGGTCACAGGCCGCAGTTCGTCTCCGGTCAACGGATCGCCGCTCGCGCCTGTAGCGCCAAGATCTATGGAGCGCGTCTCGCGTTCTCCACTCCCGTGGATCCAGATTTCGGCCGCCTCGCCAAGCGCGGCAACAGCGCTTCGGCAAACATCGGCGCATTCCGCCGAAGCAATGATGCGGTGAGCGCCTGCGGTCTTCAAAGCGTGAGCGACCGCGGGGGCTCGCAAGTCGGAACCAATTAGCGCCACGATGGCGCCCACTTGGATGAGCCCGAGCCAGATCACGAAGTATTCCGGGCGATTGCCCATCATAAGCGCGACTGACTCTCCTTTTTGAATGCCCTCGGCCAATGCCCAACGAGAATATTGGTTCATGCGTTTCTCGAGATCGCGGAAGCTGAAGCGCTCGCGGTCGCTAACGAGCGCCGGTGCATCCCCGTAGCCGCGCGCCCAGTCGGCGACCACGCGCGGGAGAACGCGATGAGGATCGCGGGTCGCTTCCGCTGTGGTTTCGAGGGCTCGCAACCACGCCCGTGCTGGATTGGCCGCCTGCCCGGCCTCTGGGTGCGGCGCGCTAGCTACGTCATCGTCACTCATTGTCTTTCGCTCCAGTCTCGACCAGCGTCAAACGTTCGTCGCGGATCTCAAGGGAACTATACTACGAATATTGTGCGCGTACATCAACAAGCGTCGAAGCGAATCTGCTTCATGATTGCTTGTGACTAGTCTAGATGATCTCTGACATCACGGATTTAATCTTTCTAAGGAGCCCTCTATGGTCAACTCGCAGCTGAACTTCGCGCGGACGGGCGCGCCCGCGTTGGACGCTGAGTTCACTTCGTCTTATGGGCCCAATGATGCGGAGCGGCTAGTCCTCGAAGAGGGCGCGCGCTCCGTCCGGCCAAGCGGAAGCGAGAGAGTGAACATCCTCGGCGTCGGCGCGATGCCGCTCGACCTCGACAAGGCGGTGGCGATGCTCGAGCAGTGGCGAATCGA
>Ga0209006_10005827_pt1 | contig 11195 bp, 12 predicted proteins | sample JacPin_JW_Ref_O2_FD_188567 | JGI IMG/M metagenome (GOLD analysis project Ga0209006, IMG submission 188567) | Forest soil microbial communities from Algoma, Ontario, Canada - Jack Pine, Ontario site 1_JW_Ref_O2 (SPAdes) (version 2) | ecosystem: Environmental > Terrestrial > Soil > Boreal... | reverse complement strand
TCCAGTGGCTGAACTGGCCGATAGGAGGCCTACGACCAGGCCACGACGCTGCGTGAACCAGCGCGTCGCCACCGTCGCCGCGAGCACGATGGCGGTGAGGCCAGAGCCGATGCCGACGACAAAGCCCCACAACAACACCAGCTGCCACACCTGCGTCATGGCGAGCGAGAGCAGGAGGCCACCCGCGATCAAGATCGCCGCGCAGATCATGACGCGGCGCAGACCGAACCGATTCATGAAGGCGGCGGCGAACGGCCCGAACAAACCGAACAGCAGGAGACGAAGCGCCAAAGCCGAGGAAATCTGTGCGTTGTCCCAGCCGAACTCGCGTTCCAGCGGCACGATTAGAACGCCGGGTGCGCCCATGGCGCCGGCGGTGACCAGCATGGTGAGGAAGGTAACGGCGACGACGACCCAGCCGTAATGGATGTTGCGGCGGGCCAGCGCGGCGGCGAGCGGAGAAGACACCATGCGTGTAGCTGCGTACGCGTGTTGCTGGGCGACCGTTACTTACCGTGCCGCAACAGCCGTTAAATGACACCCATCATCATTCTTGCGTATTGATGACGACCATCATATAACTTGTCAAGCGCCGCCCGGATCGGCGCATGGCTGAGCTGCACAAAGGCTGAGCTGCATCATGAGAGTGAGCCGAGAACAAGCGGCGGCGAACCGGGAACGCATCATCGATGCGGCGGCTTCGCTGTTTCGCGCCAAGGGTTTCGGCGGCATCGGCGTCGCCGACATTATGAAGGCGGCCGATCTCACGCATGGCGGGTTCTACGGTCACTTCGCCTCGAAAGACGATCTCGTCGCGCAAGCGAGCCGGCGCACCATGGCGCGAGCGGCGGTGAACTGGGGACGCGTCGTCGCGGACGCTCCGCAGCGGCCTTACGCGGCGTTGCTGCGGCACTATCTGACGCCGCGGCATCGTGACGACCCGGGGCGCGGCTGCGCCTTTGCAGCGCTGGCGACCGACGCGGCGCGCAGCGGCAAAGTGGTCCGTGACGCATTCGCGGACGGCTTGGAGCCGCTGATCGATATTCTCACGCAGTCCGTGCCGGGCCGATCGAAAGCGGCGCGGCGGCGTAAAGCCGTCGCTGCCATGGCCAGCCTTGTCGGTGCGCTGTCGCTCGCGCGCGCCGTCGGCGATCCGTCCCTGTCCGACGAAATCCTCAAGGCGGTGCAGCACGAGCTGCTCGGCGCGGCGGATCGCTAGGCAGCAAGCCCTCTCCGCCGCCGTTTGCCGTTCTGTTCCCTAAATGTTCTTGACGGTCTTGCGGATTCGGCTACTGTGCCGGCCTGGGCGGGGTCGGACATGGTCCAGCGCGTCTCTACGGTCGCATTCGAGGGCATCGAGGTCAGGCCCGTCGACGTCCAGGTGCAGGTTGCGCCGGGCATGCCGGCCTTCACCATCGTCGGCTTGCCCGACAAAGCCGCCTCCGAGGCGCGCGAACGGGTGCGCTCGGCGATGATAGCTTCCGGCTTGGCGCTGCCCGCGCGCCGCATCACCATCAACCTCGCGCCGGCGGACCTGCCGAAGGAAGGCAGCCACTACGATCTGCCGATCGCGCTTGGGCTGATGGCGGCTATCGGTGCCATTCCGCACGATGCCTTGTCCGGCTTCGCCGTGCTGGGCGAGCTTGGCCTCGACGGCTCGATCGCGCCGGTCGCCGGCGTCCTGCCCGCCGCCATCGGCGCCAATGCGCGCGGCGAAGGTTTGATCTGCCCGGCGAAATGCGGGCCTGAAGCGGCCTGGGCCAGCCCCGAAATCGAGATCATCGCGGCGGCTTCGCTGATCCAGCTGGCCAATCATTTCAAAGGCACGCAAGTGCTGTCGCGGCCGCAGCCGAAAATCCTCGAAGTCCCAGCCACCGCCCTCGACCTCGCCGACATCAAGGGCCAGGAGAGCGCAAAGCGCGCGCTCGAAGTCGCGGCGGCTGGCGGCCACAATCTTCTCATGGTCGGACCGCCCGGAGCCGGCAAGTCGATGCTGGCCGCGCGGCTCCCGTCCATCCTGCCGCCGCTCGCCCCGGCCGAGCTTCTCGGCATTAGGTAGTATCCTCAATGAGTTTGCTACCTAATGCCGGAGCTTCTAGAAGTTTCCATGGTGGCCTCGGTCGCCGGCGTGATCGAAGGCGGCGCGCTGACCAACCGGCGGCCGTTCCGGGCGCCGCATCATTCCGCCAGCATGCCGGCTCTGGTCGGCGGCGGCCTGCATGCGCGACCGGGGGAAATCTCGCTCGCGCATCACGGCGTCTTGTTTCTCGACGAGCTGCCTGAATTCGCACCGCAAGCGCTCGACTCGCTGCGCCAGCCGCTGGAGACCGGCGAGGTCTCGATCGCGCGCGCCAATTATCGCGTGACCTACCCGGCGCGCTTCATGCTGGTGGCGGCGATGAATCCCTGCCGCTGCGGTCACGCCAACGACCCCGGCTATACCTGCCGCCGCGGCGCCAATACCCGCTGCGCCGACTACCAGGGGCGCATATCGGGCCCGCTGATCGATCGCATCGACCTGCATATCGAAGTGCCGGCGGTGACCGCGGCCGATCTCATCCTGCCGCCGCCGACCGAGGGAAGCCGTGAGATCGCCGAACGCGTGGCGCTGGCCCGCGAGCGGCAGGCGGCGCGTTACGCCGCGATCGGATTGCCGCATTTGCGCAGCAACGCTGCCGTTTCGGGCGCGGTGCTGGAAGATGTGGCGCGGCCGGATTCGAGCGGCCTTTCTCTTCTTCGCGAAGCCGCCGACGCGATGCGGCTGTCCGCGCGCGGCTACCATCGCGTGCTGCGCGTCGCGCGCACGCTCGCCGATCTCGACGGCGCGGACAAAGTCGGCCGCGTGCACATCGCCGAGGCGCTGTCGTACCGGGCGCTGACCGACGAAATTCGCCGGGCGGCCTGAGACTGCCGCGCGGTGCCATCGACTGCGATTTGCGAGTCCTGAGCATCGCGCCGATGATTCACCGAGCGGCATCAATGCTCTGGCGATTCACAAAGCCGACGCGTGTCTCCCCCACTTCGAGAGCGCCGGGCTAAAGCCGAGCTGAGAGCGCACGCGCAGCAGGCCGAATCGACGAGCGCTCTAGATTTTTAGCGCAGCATGATCTTTCCGGAAAACCGGCTCCCGCCCCCGGTCAAGTCTGGGGCAAGCCGTTCGGGATCATGCCCCGCTCATCCCGCTCGCCAGTCCGCGCATGCCGATCGCGGACAGGAATTCGTGCCGGGTCTCGGCGTGATCGCGGAACACGCCGAGCATGCGGCTCGTGACCATGCTGACGCCGGTTTTGTGCACGCCGCGCGTGGTCATGCATTGGTGCGTCGCCTCGGTGACCACCGCAACGCCGTGGGGCTTAAGCACCTCATCGACGCAGGTGGCGATCTCGGCTGTCATCCTTTCCTGAATTTGCAACCGCCGCGCATAGACTTCGACCAGCCGCGCCAGTTTGGAAATCCCGACGACACGGTTGCGCGGCAGATAGCCGATATGCACCCGGCCGATGATCGGCGCCATGTGGTGCTCGCAGTGCGACTCGAAGCGGATATCGCGCAATACCACCACCTCGTCATAGCCGCCGGTTTCCTCGAACGTCCGTTCGAGATAGTCGCGCGGATGATCCTTGTAGCCGGCGAACCATTCCTCATAGGCGCGCACGACACGCCCGGGCGTAGCGCGAAGCCCTTCGCGGTCGGCATCGTCACCCGCCCAGCGGATCAACGTCCGTACCGCCTCCTCCGCCTCCTCGCGCGTCACCGGCTCCGGCCGAGCCGGCGCCACGGATTTCGCGCCGAGGCGCTTCGCATTCACAATCTTATCCATTCACCTTCTCCGGGCCGCGCCCGCCGTTCCATGCAATCCATCGGCTGCGTGGCGCAATGTTAACAAAGCATCAACCCTCGCTCCAATCGTTCATCCTGAAGGCAAGGGTTGCGCAAGGTTCATAGGCCAATATCGGCGAGACTGCATAGATAGCTGCATCAACAGCAACGCAAGCCGACGCGGCTGCAACCGGCAGCCGTGCCGAGCGGGATAGGGACCATGCGCCCTCGCGCCACCCTCCGAAAGCCCGCCATCCTGAGCCGTCGCATCTCCTCGATCGTCGTCCGCACCGTCGTCATTACGACCATGTCGTTTGGGATTGCCTTCGGCTTCCTTGCCGGGGCGACCTCGCCGGCGGCCCACTACGACCCATATATGTTCGCGATCGGCGTTGCGTCACTGTTCGGCGCCGCGTGCGGAGCGCTCGGCATCCTCATCTCGCGTATCCGCCAAATGAAGGCGGAGCTGCGCGACCTGGAGACCCGCCTCGACGAGGCGGCGGATCGCAACTGGGAGATCCGGGAAGCGCAAGAACGCACCACGAGCTTTTTCGAGGCACAGGACGACGTGATCGTGCGCCGCGATGGCGCCGGCGCGATCACCTATGTCAACGACGCTTATTGCGCGCTGGCGAGCCGCCCGCGCGAAGGCTTGCTCAAAACCGACTTCGCGCTTCCGGTGCTGGAACAAGGCGAGACCAGCATCCTCGCCGACGGTGCGCGCGCTCACGACCAGAAAATCGCCGCGGCCGATGGCGCCCGCTGGGTCGCCTGGCGCGAAGTCACCGTGCGGGCCGACGGCGACAGCGAGATGCAGAGTGTCGGCCGCGACGTGACCGACCGCGTGCTGGCGGAACGGGCTCTGGCGGTGGCACGCGACCAGGCCGAGGCGGCCAATCGGGCGAAGTCGCGCTTCCTCACGATGGTGTCGCATGAGATCCGAACACCGCTGAACGGCATTCTCGGCATGGCCGATCTCCTCGGCGACACCCCACTGACGCCCGAGCAAACGACATACTTGAAAGCGGTCAAGACGTCCGGCGAGACGCTGCTCTCGCTGATCGAGGAAGTTCTCGATTTTTCCAAGATCGAAGCCGGCCGCCTCGATTTGGCGGCACGGCCGTTTCCCCTCGCCGCCTTCGTCGAAGAGGTCGTCGAGCTGCTCGGCCCCCGCGCCCAGGCAAAAGGCCTCGAAATCGGTTGCTATGTCGACGAGCGATTGCCGTCGCGCGTGATCGGCGACGCGGCGCGGCTGCGCCAGGTCCTGTTCAACCTCGCCGGTAACGCGATCAAGTTCACGGAAAGCGGCGGCGTATCGATCATCGTCGAGCCATCCGCCCAGCCGGATGCGATCTCGATCTCCGTGCATGATACCGGCATCGGCATTTCGCTGCAGGATCAGGCGCGCATCTTTCTCGAATTCGAGCAGGCCGACGGCAGCCCGACACGCAAATTCGGCGGTACCGGCCTCGGTCTCACCATATCCAACAAAATCATCGAGAGCATGGGCGGCGCGATCGCGGTCGAGAGCGTCCCCGGCGAAGGCTCCACATTTCGTGTCAACGTTGCGCTGCCGCGCGCGGACGATGCGCAAGAGCCGACCTTTGCGGTGCCCGATCTGACCGGCAGCGAGATTCTCATTGTCGCGCCGGCTGCGACCGAAGCGTCGTTGATCGCGCGGCGCCTGCAACGCTGGGGCGCGCGCACGAAAATCGTTCCGGACGATCAGGTCGCGGCGGCGCTTTTGCCCGAGCAGATGTGGAGCGCCGTGCTGGTCGATCACGTGCTTGGCACGCCAGCCAGCGAAGCACTGGCACGCGCCGCAGCGAGCGTACCGCGGCGGATCGTGCTGGTCGCACCGGCCATGCGCAACGAGCTCGGCACGCTCAAAGCGGCCGGATTCACCGGCTATCTCATCAAGCCGGTGCGCGCGGCCTCGCTCGCCGCCCGCTTCTTGAACGACGACGCTTTCGATCTCGCCGCGGCGATGGAACCGACGGACGCGCCGAGCGTGGCCCGTCCGGGCGGCGGCTTGTCGATCCTTGTCGCCGAAGACAATGAGATCAATGCGCTGCTGGCGCGCGCCCTCCTCGTGAAGCTCGGCCATCATCCCACTATGACGGGAAGCGGTGGCGCCGCCATCGATTCCTGGCTTGCGGCACGCGCTGCCGGCACGCCTTATGATCGCGTACTCATGGACCTGCACATGCCCAGCATGGACGGCCTGGAAGCGACCCGCCGGATCCGCGCAATGGAGGCGGAGAGCGGTGCGCCGCGAACGCCGATCCTGGCGCTCACCGCGAATGCCTCCGCCGACGACCGCGAAGCCTGCCTGGCGGCCGGTATGGATGGCTTTCTGGTAAAGCCGCTCGACCGCGAGCGTCTCGCCGCCGCGCTTGCTACAGTGGGAAAAGCCGCTCTCGCGGCGTAGTCGGCGCACGCCAGCGGCGCCGTGACGCATCAATCGCTACAGCCTTCGCAGCGCTACTTCCTCGACTTCGTGGCTTTCGCCTTTCTTCAAAATGAGATCGGCGCGCGGCCGCGTCGGTAGAATGTTCTCGCGCAGATTGACCAGATTGATCCGGGTCCAGATCGAGGTCGCGGTCGCAATCGCTTCCTCATCCGACAATTTGGCGTAGCGGTGAAAATAAGATTTCGGATCGACGAACGCCGTGCCGCGCAACGTCAGAAAGCGATTGACGTACCACGACAGCAACACGTCCTCGTCGGCATCAAGATAAATCGAGAAATCGAAGAAATCGGAGACGAATGGAATAGCCTTGCCGTCCTTGGGCAAGCGTCCGGCCTGGAGCACATTGAGGCCTTCGACGATCAGAATCTCCGGCCGGTCGATCTCGATCCAATGGTTCGGAATGACGTCGTAAATCAGATGCGAGTAGACCGGCGCGCGCACCGGACGGCGGCCGGCCTTGATGTCCGACAGAAAACGCAACAGCGTCGGCAAGTCGTAGCTTTCCGGAAAACCCTTCTTCTCCATCAGGCCTTCACGCGCGAGCACGGCATTCGGGTAGAGGAAACCGTCGGTGGTGACGAGATCGACCTTGGGCACGTTCGGCCAGCGCGCCAGCAGCGCCTGCAGCACGCGCGCGGTGGTCGATTTGCCAGCCGCGACCGAACCGCCGACGCCGATGATGTAAGGCATCTTGGCGTCCTCGGTGCCGAGGAAGCCTTGTTGCGCGCGAAACAGACTCTGCGTCGCCGCGACGTAGAGCGAGAGCAGGCGCGACAGCGGCAGGTAAATTTCCTCGACCTCGGATATGTCGAGGCGGTCGTGCATCGAATGCAGCCGTGAAACCTCCGACGGCTCAAGCGTCATCGGCGTGTCTTGGCGTAGGTTCGCCCAGTCCGCGCGTGAAAAGACGCGATACGGCGAAACATCCGGCCCGGTACGCTGCTCCATGCCGTTAATCCTCAGCCGCCCTTGCGGGCGGCTTTTTCGTAGAGGCCGGTCTGCCGCGTGCGTTCCGCCAATTCTGCTTCGACCTCGGCGAGCGGGATGCCGCGCGCGTGGAGAACCACAAGCAGGTGGTAAAGCAGGTCTGCCGTCTCCGCGACCACCCGGCTGCGATCCTCCGCGATGGCGGCGATGGCGACTTCGACCGCTTCCTCGCCGAGCTTTTTGGCGCAGTGCGCCACACCCTTATCGAGGAGCGTGCGCGTGTAGGAGGCTCCGGGCTCCGCTTTCGCCCGGTCCTGTACGCGCTTCTCCAGATCGTAAACGGTAAACGATGCCATGGCCGTTGTTTCGGGAGTTCGTTTGGACATTCCTTCGGCCGTTCCTTAGCACCTCTCCATTCGGGCGGGGAGAGGCCCGCCGGCATAGCTATATTTCTATCGGCGTTTCGCTCCGCATAGGCCGGGACTAGGATTGTCCGATGACCGTGCCGGCCCTGGACTTCTGGTTCGAATTCGCCTCGACCTATTCATACCCGGCCGCCATGCGCATTGACGCGCTCGCCAGGAAGGCCAGAGTCGAGGTCCGTTTCCGGCCCTTTCTGCTCGGGCCGATCTTCAAAGCGCAGGGCTGGGTCACATCGCCGTTCAATCTTTTTCCGGCCAAGGGCCGCCATATGTGGCGCGACATCGAACGGATTTGCGCCGAGCTGAAGCTGCCGTTCCGGCGGCCGGACCCGTTTCCGCAAGCGAGCCTGCTGGCCGCGCGCGTCGCGCTGGTTGGGCTCGGCGGCGGTCGGGGCAGAGATTCTTGGGGCAGAGATTTTTGCCTTGCCGTTTATCGCGCGGAGTTTGCCGACGGGTTGCGTATCGACGAGCCGAAGACCATTCGCGCTATTCTTTCAGACCTGAAGGTCGATCCGGATAAGGCGATTGCGACGGCGCAGACGGACGACATCAAAGACAAGCTCCGATCGCAAACAGCAGAAGCCCAACGCTTGGAAATTTTTGGCGCGCCGACTTTCACGACGCCCGACGGCGAACTGTTCTGGGGAAACGACCGACTTGAAACTGCGATCGCCTGGGCGGCCCGCGGGCGATGATATCCATGTCGCTTATGGATCGAGCCGCAGCGGCAAGCCGGCGTTTGCCATAAACGTCTTGGCGTCGCGCACGGAAAACTCGCCGAAGTGAAAGATCGACGCGGCGAGCACGGCGCTGGCGTGACCGTCGCGAATGCCGTCGACCAAGTGCTGGAGATTGCCGACGCCGCCGGAGGCGATCACCGGCACCGATACCGCGTCGGCCACGGCGCGGGTGAGCGCGATGTCGAAGCCTTGCCGCGTGCCGTCGCGATCCATGGACGTGAGCAGGATTTCCCCGGCGCCGAGCGCGACCACTTCCCGCGCATAATCGATGGCGTCGAGGCCGGTGGGGTGGCGGCCGCCATGGGTAAAGATCTCCCAGCGATCGGTTGCTGGCGGCTTCGAGACCTTCTTCGCATCGATGGCGACCACGATGCATTGATCGCCGAATTTTTCCGCCGCTTCCTTGACGAAGGCGCGCCGCGCCACCGCCGCGGTGTTGATCGAGACCTTGTCGGCGCCGGACGACAACAGCGCGCGGATATCCTCGATAGTGCGCACGCCGCCGCCGACCGTGAGCGGCATGAAACACGCCTCGGCGGTGCGTTGCACCACGTCGAGCATGATGTCGCGATCTTCGTGGCTCGCGGTGATGTCGAGGAAGGTGAGTTCATCGGCGCCGGCCTCGTCGTAGGCAATCGCCGCTTCGACCGGGTCGCCGGCGTCACGCAAATTGACGAAATTCACCCCTTTGACAACGCGGCCGTCCTTGACGTCGAGACAGGGGATGACGCGGACCTTGAACACGTCACGCCGCCCGCGTCGTGCGGATGAGTTGCAAAGCCGCCGCCGCATCGAGCCGGCCGTCATAGAGCGCGCGGCCGGCAATGGCGCCGGCAAGCTTTTTGGCGCGCGGTTTCAGCAAAGCACGCACGTCGTCGATCGAAGCAAGACCGCCCGAGGCGATCACCGGAATGGAAACGGCATCGGCGAGCGCGACCGTGGCGTCGAGATTGAGGCCCTTGAGCATGCCGTCGCGGGCAATGTCCGTATAGATAATCGCGGCGACGCCGGCGTCCTCAAACCTTTTGGCGATGTCCAGCGCCGAAAGCTCCGACGTTTCCGCCCAGCCCTCGACCGCGACCTTGCCGTCGCGGGCATCGAGCCCGACGGCGATGCGGCTGGGAAATTTCTTCGCCGCTTCCCTCACCAGGGCCGGATCGCGCACACCAGCGGTGCCAATAATGACGCGGGCGATCCCCTTCGCCAGCCAGCCTTCGATGGTCGCGTGATCGCGGATGCCGCCACCGAGTTGCACCGGAATTCGCACCGCGCCGAGGATGCGCTCGACGGCCGCGGCGTTCATCGGCCGCCCGGCAAAGGCGCCATCGAGATCGACGATATGGAGATAGTCGAAGCCCTGCGCGGCGAAGGCGCGCGCCTGCTCGGCCGGATCACGATGAAAAGTCGTCGCGCGCGCCATGTCGCCTTGTTCGAGACGGACGGCTTCACCGTTTTTCAGATCGATCGCAGGAAAGAGGATCACGGCTTCCACGTGAGGAAATTGGCGATCAGCGCAAGACCGAGCTTCTGGCTCTTCTCGGGATGAAATTGCGTGCCGACCAGATTGTCGCGCGCCACGATCGCGGTGATCGGGCCGCCGTAATCGGCCTCCGCCACAAGGTTGGCGCGCTCCGTCACCTTAAATTCGTAGGAATGCACGAAATAGGCGTGCCGGCCGTCGGCGCCAAGCGCGAGACCCTCGACCAGCTTGTGCGGCCGCGTGACGTTGAGCGTGTTCCAGCCCATGTGCGGAATCTTCAAGTGCGGATCGTCCGGGGTAATGCGATCCACTTCGCCGGCAATCCAGCCCAGCCCCGGCGTCACTTCATATTCGCGCCCACGCTCGGCCAGCAATTGCATACCGACGCAGATGCCGAAAAACGGCCGGCCTTTTTCGTGCACCGCTTCGTCAAGCGCCTGGACCATGCCGTCAACAGCATCGAGCCCGCGGCGGCAATCGGCGAACGCGCCGACGCCAGGCAGCACGACGCGCTCGGCGGACGCAACGACATGCGGATCGTTGGTCACCACGATCGGCTGGCCGGTGCCGACATCGTGCGCCGCGCGCTCAAACGCTTTGGCCGCGGAGTGCAGATTGCCGGAGCCATAATCGACGATGGCGACGGTCACCGCGATGCTCCGGGTTCCGGAAACAATCCGACGATGTCGGGCGTGTGCGGCGTTGGCGGCAGGGGCGGCGGCGGCGCGGACGGAGAAGCCGGCGGCTCATTCCGTCTGCCGGGCGCCGCATCGGCCCAGGCGTCGAAAAATCGCCGCTCTGCGGCTTCGGCATTGCTGCCGCCGACGACGCCCACCTGCCGCCAGCCGCGCCGCGCCAACGTAAAGCGGCGCAGCGTGCTCGCCTCGACGCCGGCCAGGAAGGCGATGAGCAGCATGGCTAATGCACTGCCAGCCACGCCGACGCCGGCAAAATGCACCGCGTTTTGGATGCCCGCGGTCACGATGACGTAGATCAACAACACCAGCCACAGCCGGTGCCACAGCATCCAGAGCGGCGTGAGCAGAAACGCCCAAAAATAAAACCCATCGCGGACGAACACGAAACGCTCCGGATCGGGCGAAGCTTCGGTGGCGCGCAATGGCGGCTCGTGAACGGTGTAAACCGACATGACGTTATTCCATTTGATTTCCGCTTGGCGGAATTCCGCCTTGCGTATTCCGCCGCTGTCAAAATCCCCGCCGGCGAGGACAGCGCGTCATCCGCCGAGCGTACCTTTGGTCGAGGGCACTTCGTGCGCGGCGCGTGGATCGATCGCAACCGCCGCGCGGAGCGCCCGGGCCAAACCTTTGAAG
>Ga0209006_10005826_pt1 | contig 11196 bp, 19 predicted proteins | sample JacPin_JW_Ref_O2_FD_188567 | JGI IMG/M metagenome (GOLD analysis project Ga0209006, IMG submission 188567) | Forest soil microbial communities from Algoma, Ontario, Canada - Jack Pine, Ontario site 1_JW_Ref_O2 (SPAdes) (version 2) | ecosystem: Environmental > Terrestrial > Soil > Boreal... | reverse complement strand
CCAGGGACATCTTCGAACCCCTATCGCACCATCTATTCAGACTCAAGATCAAGTCACTCAAATTTGAATGGATCGTGTGGGATATCCAGGATGAAAAGCAGGAAGAAGAACTATTCAGATACTTTGCGACGATCCCGATATTGGGTCTAGAAAATGTGTCCTTCCCAAGGCCACCTCCACAGTATGATGACTCTAGAGATCAATTCCTCAAATTCATCACATCTTTCTCTTCGTTGGAGGTGTTGCATTTGAGGGGAATATACATCCCGAGCGTTCACGTTGACGATGACCCCACCATCCCTGATCTCACACTCTCACCACTCTTACGTTCTGTCTATTTGGCTGCACATTCCTTGACTTGGTTTCTTTCGGCTGTGCAATGGCCTCCTCTCAGCTTTCTTACCATATCCCATATTACAAGAGAAGACATGGATGCCATTCAGGCTGTTCTGCACTCTTTGGGACCATACTTACGGGACCTTACTCTGGGTTTTGCCCAGCCTTGTACGTTTTATCTCATGACATTGACGTTCAAACAAGCTCATCATGATCCCAGACTTTCATCCGCTGTTCAACTTGAGACAAAATATCAACCTTTTACGCCTTTGCATTTATGATATTGGGTTTGACGATGGGTGCGCAAACCTTGTCGAAATGTTATCGCAGATGGCTTCCTTCGATCTGGAAACGATTCACCTACAAGTTACATTCGTCTTTGTCGAGATGGTAGATTGGCAACAAATTGCACAAGTCCTAACTACTCGACCCCAGTTCGCCAAGTTGAACAAAGTTCAACTTGATCTGAAACATTATAACAGTTACAATGTGGATTATATTTGCGGACGGATGTCGATTTTGGGCAACATTCTTCGTGTCTCAGTGGAATTTGAACTTGTCTAGTAGTAATTTCAGATCCTGGGGTTCCTTTGACAATTCACTGTCTTACCGTCATTATCATGTTTCAAAACAATCGTGTGAGACAGAGATAATCAGGAACCGTTTGAACTATGTAGGACAAACAATGAAAATTTACATGTACGATCACGATTGGTGTTGGGGGATGATGCTGGTTGATCTGGGAGAGGATATGTCTTTGCAAATTGCCACGTTCCCATCTTCCTTCATGCCAAGATTGCCAGCCGAGCTCACAGATCGCGTTATAGACCATCTCCATGCAGACCATCTCACACTTGCGACATGCTCGTTAGTCTGCAAAACTTGGCTTCCCGCCAGTCGACATCACTTATTTGAAATCACTAAAATCTGTCTGACTGAAATCAACATACATTCTTTCGTCAAGTTGCTCAACTCACCCACAACATCTACTTTCTTCGGACACGCCCTCAATGTCTCCATCAATGTAGGTGAACATCGTAGCGCCAGGAGCATCTTCGATACCCTATCGCACCATCTATTCAGACTCAAGATCAAGTCACTCAAATTGGAATCGATGATGTGGGATATCGATGAAAAGCGGGAAGAACTATTCGAATACTTTGCGAAGATTCCGACATTGGAACTGCACAATGTGGCCTTCCAATTCCAAGGGTCACCTCCACGTTATACCAACTCTAAGATTCAATTCCTCAAATTCATCACATCTTTCCTTTCATTGGAGAGGTTGCACTTGGATGGAATATTCATCCTGGAGCCTGACGTCCCTTTCACCCTCCCACCACTCTTGCGTTTCGTCCATTTGAATATGGCTACACATTCGATGGCTCCGTATCTTTCATCTGTGCAATGGCCTCCTCTCAGCTCTCTTACCATATCCCATATCAGAAGAGAAGACATGGATGCCATTCAGGCTGTTCTGGAGTCTTTGGGATCGTCTTTACATGACCTTACCATAAGTTTTGCTAGGCTACGTGCGTATATCTCATGACCTTGGTGTTCAACAAGCTCATCATGATTCAGACTTTTATCAGCTTTTCGACTTGAGACAAAATAACAACCTTCTCCACCTTTGCATTTATGACATTTGGATCGAAGAAGGGAGCGCAACACTTCTTGGTAATTTATCGCAGATGGCTTCTTTCAATCTGGAAACGATTTACCTCCGAGTTGCATTCACCTCCGTCGAGACTGTAGAGTGGCACCAAGTTGCACAGGTCCTGACTCGGCCCCAGTTCGCGAAGTTGCACAAAGTGCGCCTTGATGTGATCCGTTATGGCGAAAGCTACGCAAATTGGGTGGATTACATTTGCCCCCTTATGTCGATTTTGGGCGACATTCTTCATGTCTCGGTAGTTCAAAATTAATATTCGGAGTGCGTTGCGTTGTTTTGAATTAGATTGCTTGCAATGAACAAGAGACAATTGAGATAAGGGGGTTATTAACCCCAGGCCAGCGATAACGGCAAACTTCAGACATTGGTCGTTGACGCAGCGTAGTCAAATATCGCAGCCTTTGTACTTATCATGTCAGTAGACGATGACCATAACGTTCCTAGGGTCTTTTGACGATCCGGTTGTATTACATCGTCACTGTATTATAATCAGTATTGCTCAAGGCTTCTATCATGTTTCACAACAATCGCTTCCTCTAGAGTTGACTTATTCGGCATCCTCTCCCAGATCGGATCAACGTCGGGCCCTGGTAGATCACCAGCACCATCCCACCCCCAACACCAAACTGTTTCGTTTAACAAATATCAGATCATCACTCGTTAGCAATCAACAGAGAGAACCAACTCACCATACTCTGGTCCAGGAACAAACTCGATCGGTTCGTATTCTTCTGCCGTAAACAGCCGATCGTGAGGTCCAAACCAAGACCTATCCTGTGGATCAGTCTGGGGGTTGTCTGGAAGTCCGCCGATCCGAACATATCCTCGTATGGCCGTAAGGTTTCGACGTTGAGGATGGATAATATCAAACACTTTCTAACATCTCCCATCTTCATGAGTTGATAGTCGAACAATAAAGAAACCGATAGTCTCACCCGATCGTACGCTAACTTTACCCGGGGAACCATCATAATCCGTCCATAACCAGCTTCCCAATAATCATTACAGATCAGACTGCATTCGCTCGCGCTGCACTCGTTCTCCGTGATCCTCGCCATCCTAAATCGTACGTGTGGCGGAGAGTAGAACGGTGCAGGGTCCAACACCGCAATCCCGTTCCAGCATGATTGTACTTGGACAGGCAAATGTTGTTGGAAACGCGACGAGGATGATTCCTCGTGGAAGATCGTTTCGAAGGGTGCGTTTTCGAGGGCTGTGCCGTTGATGTCCCGAGCCACCCAATTGTCATAAAAGACGGGAGAGCCCTGTTTTGTGATTAAATCAAAAAAAAAAATAAGAATAGAAACGAAAGGGATTTTCCTACAATTTCATCGTGGTACATGTAATCCGCTGCACAGGTGATCCCTGCGTTGTTCCTTCGGCTTTGCCATATTAGTTCCAAAACATCGTCAATGCAGGGCAGGATGTCGTTCATGAATATGATGGTATCAAAATATTCGTTTTCGGCATCCCGAAGCTCGTGTAGTGGCACAAACGCCGCGTTTCGCACCTCCGCGAGGTATTCGATTCGGTGACTGAATGCGCCGCGCTGGCGCATCGACGTCCGGATAGTGACCCTCATCCCAACGCTCCGCGTGAGTGCATCAAAGATACGCAACAAAGCCTTCGTCTGGTCGGTCGATCCGTTTTCATAGATAGAAACATACACATTATGGTATCCGAGGATAGCAGCTACGCGAAAGAGCGTCGCGAATAGATCGGGAATGATGTCGAATGAGTTGTACAGGTTGATCGCAAAGAAATATTTGTGTTCAGAGGGGACGCTCCTTTTCCGGCCACCCTCTGGACGTTCGTCATGGTGTCTACCGAACCCGAACCCACTGAACCAAGACGAAAGTGAGGGCGTCTGGTGGCCGATAAGTGCCGAGTAGCGTTCTCTTGCTTGTTCTGCGTACAGAGGTTGGGCGTTCCGTGTACATTCTTTTGCGTGGTGGGGTGACAGGGAACTTAGCAGTTCGAGGACGCGGAATCGTTGCTCGATGCTGGGCTGAACGATAGGCTGTCGTGTGAGTGTCCGCCAAGTTGGAAACACAGGAGCGCGTCCACCTCGCCAAGCCGGTCCGGTGGACGTCTAAAGACATACATGCTAAGGTCAAAATAATCAAAACGATACGACGATGCGTACCGTTGGCCATGGTACCAGTCGTGTGATGATAACGCCGATGAGAATACCTAGAAAGAACGAAAGTGGTGTTGGTATTCGTGTCAGCTGCTTGGTGGTCATTGTCCAAAACCATGCAACAGCGACGGTCACCCAAAGGATACGCTCATATAGCACCTCCGCTCCAGAACTCTCGCTCATTGTCCTACTCAAACACAGACAAGCCAGCACTCTTGAACAGGAGATTCCTTGGTGTCACCAACCGCATATGGTTCATCGTCGCCCTCTTCCTCTTCCTAATCACACTTACCCGCCTCATCCTCCCTAACCACCACCACACTCACCCTCCTCAGGCTTATTCTACAGAGAACTTGAAGCCAAAGAACTACGTTAATTCCTCTGAAGAACAGCCTAATCCTTTCGATTTCTGTCCTATTTTCGGTCCTGGTGACCACCTCGGAGCCAAATACGGCTCCTTGACTATATCGCAGAGCCGGCTTAACGTAGGGAGCGGCGCCAGGATACAACGCGTTATCCATAGAGCTCTTCTAGGCCACCCTATAACGATCAGCATTATCGGCGGTTCTGGTACGTCAAATTTCAATCCTTTGAAATCTCAAACCGATCTGCTTTTTGAAATCGTCAGTTTCCGCATGTCATGGAGCAGGAGACGACCCCATATCACCCGAATGCTACCCTTCGCGTTTCTTTAGTTGGTGGAATACCATTTTCCCCCATCCTGTGTCCGAGCTTACGAATGGTGCCATGCGACGGACGAGTTCGGCATATTTCGCATACTGTAACTCCCACCATCTCCCCGATGTAACTGATCTAGTGATCCTCGAATTGGATGTAGACGACTCGCCGTTCGTTCGTTTCTCTTCTCTTGCACCCCCGATGCTCAGATAATACTTCGTTTTTCAGTGACCAAGAAATGGTGGACAACTTTGAAATCCTAGTACGTTCCCTTCTGCTTCGCCCAGACCAACCCGCCGTCCTCGTCCTGGGTCATTTCAGCCCCCAAGTGCACGAAACACACGGTTTTGCTGGCCCTGATCATTGGCACAGCATCGTAGCCCAATTCTACGACCTCCCCCACATCAGGTCAAACCATTCATGTTCCAGACAACCGATGCACCCCTAACGTCGTTTTTTCAGCATCAAACCAGCGGTATACCCACTATACATGAACGACCCAGGATCCATCAAACAGTACTACGCCGATCCGGTGCTTGCAAACCCCAACGGCCACGCGCTGATCTCCGATATCCTTATCTCTTTCGTCCAATCCCAGATTTGCGCCACCTGGTCAGCCATAACAGGTCAATCGTTCGACGCCCCACTTCTTGCAGCCGATGCTGCCATTGCCGAAGCCCACGGTCTCTATGGAGGAGTGGGTCAAAAGAAAGGCGTGGCGCCTCCAGATAAACCTGATGACCACATCGACGCGGATGGGAACCGGAAGCTCCCTTCCGGCAGCAACGCCAATCACGCCCTACAATTACACATCCCACCAGGTCGTATCAACACGCGTCCGAACTCTCAGTACGACTTTGAAGAAATCGCACCGCACTGTGTCTCCGCGAACGATCTCATCAACCCACTACCGCCGTCCCTTTTTTACGGATCGGGATGGCATGCCTACCACCCACCACCCGGAACGTCTCCCCTTCAGATTATGGCGTATTATTGGCACTCGAATATGCCGACGAGCAAGTTGAGGATACCATTGCAGGTTGGCGCTGGGGATATCGGAGTTTATTATTTGAAGGAGCCCATTAAGACGGTGGGCCAGGGCAGCGCGGTTGAGTGCTGGGTTGATGATAATGTCCGTGGCGCGAGGACTATAGAGAACGCGGCGGATGTAGGAGAGACGATACCTGCGTATGTCATACTCTTTGCTCATGCGGTTATGGTTGATTTAGCTGTTGAATCAAGGTTGGAACTCATTGACCACTTTGTGTCAAGAGGTTCGCATTATGTGGAGTGTCAGCTGCTAGGGGACGAGGGAAATCAAGTACCAGATTTCAGGATTCTGGGTATCTTTGCGACATGATCCATTATTCCGGTTTGCTATCATTGAATGTAAAAGGACCTTACATGGAATAGACTTTTAATTCGGCCACCGTCGATTGAGCACCAGAGCACATGGACAGTTATAATCCTCCCTTTTATAGATGGTTCTGCGGCTTTGAATCATCAGGCAAATCTATACAAGGACTAATTTTGCAAAAAAAATAGTACCAAAATAAACATGGACTTTGTGGGATTTGAACCCACGACTTCTTGCAACCCCAAATTAGTGCGAAGCAAGCGCGCTACCCCTGTGCCAAAAGCCCCTTGAAATTTCGCTGCCATAATCATTCTAATCAACATTGGCACATATACCGGAATTCGTGTAGAAAACTTTGCCAGTATTTTATACATAACAAGGGGCCTTAGTCTACTTGTAATATCTCGAAGCCTTGGTGGCCCTTCGGTGCCTTTACGACAAGATCGGCCTGTTGACTGGAAATGATGGCACCCATGAGACTCCCAACAACCATCGAGTTATTCGAAATGTACTCACAGACGCATACGCAAAAGAAGTTTACGGTTCGCACTCTGCATATCCGCAACAGCTTGAATGGCGCGTGCAAACAACTCAGCGCGGTAATCCGGTTTCTTCGCCTGCAGGATCTAGGTAGATTGGAGCGAGTACATGAACATTCGCTGGTGAATATAAGTAAGGTCAAAGATACCTTGTTCTGGCTGTCAACGCGCCCTTTGATGTCTCCGGATTGAATGAGTGCTACGACGTGTCTCTCGACTTCTTCGACGGACCACCCAAAGGCGGTGCTCATCCGTTCCAGCTTGATAGTCGCAAAAGGCTGGAAATATAAAACGACGGCCGAGTTGCGAATGAGATTCGTTAGATCGTAGATGTGTGGTGATATGTGGATGTCGATATGATGGCGTGTCTTATTATAAATGATGAGGTTGAGCTACCCGGGGAAAGAATTTTGGGAACTTACTGAATACTGCGAAAGTAGTTCTAGAACGGTCTTGAAATTGCTATTCATGTATGCCTCGACTAGTTCACGCACATACGGCTCTTGCTCGATGTACATCCCGAACACGGAATTCTCAAGGATAAGTGACTTGATAGACGCGCGAGGTAGACTCGATAAAGCGCACAATGTCCCATAAATTGCAATGTCTCCAGCAGAAATGATCTAAAAACGCTTATATTTTCAATTATGGCGCGATTTGTAAACAATAGGAGAGTTTGCAAAAAAAGACGAACCTTTCCTAACCAATCCCCCAGCTGGCTCGCGGGACCGAGATTCAAAAACGCAATGGCTGCTTTCTCGTAGTTGGCGTAACCAAGATGAGAGAGAGCCGTGGCCAAGTCGAGTTTTGCTTGCACCTTCTTGCGCTCCACTGACTTCTTGGCTCCGTTCTGTGGGGGCGGCGCATTGGCATTACTAGGGGCAGGGGCATTGGCAGCTGAGGCACTGGCAGCATCCAAAGCTGAATCCGCTTTGAACACGTAAGTTGGGATGTGGGGGTAGTTTTTTTGCTCTATTAGCAGCTGAATGGTCTGTTAATACGTGCGAACAGCGATTTGATCAGAGTGAATTACCTCAAGGACAGATAGACACATTTCAAGTACATGCTGACTCGTGGTACAGAATTCTCGTGATTTGGTGTAATGTTTCAAAGCCGCCACGCCGTCTCCAGTTGAGCGGAAGAACCCACCGAGATCGCGATGGGCCATCTATTTTCCGAAAGTATATTAGACAAAACAAGAAATGTTAAAAAAAAAATCTGATAAGGGGCGCACGCGTATGCTCTCTTTGATCATGTTATTTGAATACGTTTTCAGCTCCACATCCAGCTTTTGGCGTTCAGCTCGGTTCTGTGCCGTTATTTCATCTTTCCAAGCGGGATCCAGGGTGGCGACATCCGACGGAAGAGGAATGTGGATGTCTGAATAGGAAGGCAGCTGCTCGTACACAGACAATGCGATTTTGTATAACGCAGGGTCGCGCAACTGTTGTATGTGTTGCACCGCGAGGTGAAATGCTTGTGGAGCGATTTGAGGGCATATAGAGATTATATGTATGAGACGGTCAACGGCCGTGCGTCCTGGAAACAATACTTTTTTTAGACTTCCGTGTAAACTTATGGGTAAACCTTTGGAGGATCGTTACCAGAGTAATTTGCAATGTAACTGTCCAAGTCAAAGGGGTGGGCGTCATCGACAGGAACGATGAGGTGCCTCGCTGTGGGTAGCGAATCAGCGATTTGCTGCATCTCGTCAGACATATCGATATCCATTTATCGAGCTGGTGCACTCCGGAAATGGGGGGCTAAGGTTGATATTATAATTATGTATGGCGTGTGTGACGGTTTTGGTTTTGAAGTTTGATCATGTTCCCAAGTCTGAAGCTATTCGAAACCCTATCCTCTCCTTTCAAACGGTCGCAACTGGGACTCTTTCATGGAAAGATCAAACAATTCGGCAACAACGTCCCTTTCTCGAAAAAGAAAACGAGAAGAACTTGGCTTCCCAACATCCAACGGAAACGCTTGTTCTCTGAAGCATTCGGAGAGAATATCACGGTGAAAGTAACAACGAGTGCACTAAGGACAATCAAAAAGGTGTGTGGTGCTACCTGTACTCCTTTTTGAGCGGTACTTGACTTGTGGAGGACTTAGTATGGCGGCCTTGATCAGTACGTGTTAAAAACTAAGCCTGAGCTACTTGGCTGGGAAGGAATGCGGTTACGTGTGGCCATCCGGGAACGTCGAGATCAAAACGAGAAAACGGCGGCACAGAGTCCAGTTGAGGCTGCAGGGGAAGGCACAGTTGGTGAACGGACTTGGTGATGATGGTGACATTGGTGGATATCTAGTATGTTACGGAACGTAGGCGACAGGCACTGTCTAAAGTCTACTCGAATCGCTTCCATGGGTGCTTCTCGTATACCTTGACCGCCGAACGTTTCTTGGGCCTGTAGATCCCGCGAAAAAAGCTCAGTACAAGGTTATCTTCAAAATAATGTAAAAAAAAAACGTACAAAACAAGTACCCGTGGCTCTATCAGTGCGCGATGCTGAAGGCTCAGGAAGCGGTCACGGAACAGATTCCCTTCAGGCTGCGCGCGGATTCAGAGATGAAGAGTTAAAGTTATGATAACTTGGGACATTACCTTCAACCCTCTCAGACTTTCGCTCAGTTCCTCACCCAACTGTACATTCACCTCGTTCCGTGGTACCTTGTATCTCCCAACCTTTTGTCCAATCAAACCAGATTTGAGCCTTTGTTGCATTGCGCGCCGACGTTCTGCATGTGCGTTATCACGGGCAACAAGCATATGTTTGGTCGTACGACGGAAATGTTTTATAGAATTGATGGTGGCTAGCATACGCTTCTTGGATAATTTGTCGGCCAAGAGACGTTTCTGAGACGATGGGGCGGGCGTTAGCCAAAGGTGCTACTTATGAAAGAAAAAGAAAAAAAATAAACCTCGGCTAGTAGCCTAGCAGCCTTTGCCCGTTGTTGCCTCGTCTTCCTTTCTCGCAACTTGGTTACTTCCCTAGGACAGCCTTCATCCAGCCCATCTCCTTCATCCTCATCAGACTCCACCAACCCAACCATCATTCCCACCGCCACTCCTTTCTCTACCGTGTTGTCATCCTTCATAATCATCGCCAGTTGTTCCATTTCCCCCCCCTTCATTTGTGCGAGCCTTTTTGCATCTCTTTCGCGCTCTTCCTCGATTTCATGAGCACGTAGGAGAAGTTCTTGGTGGGAGGATGCGGGAGGGTTGTATGAGGTTCCTTGATGTGGCTCGACTACGGCAGGGAGCTCGATCAAATCCCGTGGATGTGGGACAGTAGGAGGCTGGTTGGAGAAATATTAAAACAAGTTAAAAAAAAAAGGAGATTCAATGCTATCACACCTTTACTTTTGCCTTGATAGCTGGCTGAAAACCGTCTTGCTGTACCACGTTCTCCTTTGCATCGACGATTGGGGCCGCCCACGGATCGTATCTTCCACTTCTCTTCACTGCCTCACTCAACTCCCATATCGCACTCCCAGAACCCAATTCCGTCGGGTCGAGTACAGTGTTCATCAAAGGTCCGCGGCGCAAACGCTTTCCGATGCGTAAGAGCCGTGACTTCTCTTCACGATTTAAAGAAAGCCTCCCATGTTTGCGGCTAGTAGTGCGCGAGAAGATGGCGGGAAGAGCAGAACGTTGTGATAGGATTTTCCTCGAGGTTAGCTGTGAGGTCGAGAATCGTGGTAATGACTTGCGGACTATACATAAAAAATTTTCAAAAAAAAAATAGATAAGAGGTGGAAAAGAAAAGGGCTCAAACTGTTGTGTTCGTCGCCTTTGAGGTCGATTTGGAATAGATCCTCATCCCGTGTCTTCTGAAGGATCGTTCTGTACCAATAGCAATAGCATAGCCAAAAGTCAATGAACTTGTCCACAGCAAAAAAAAAAAAAAGAGAACGATTAAGAACGGACCCAGTGACTATTTCCTCTGTCCTCAAGCCTTCAAGCCCATCTTCCACCTCGCCGATATCGATATTTTTCCTCCATGCGCGTTTTCCTTTCCGACTACCTTGATTATGTTGTGAAGGTGCCCCAAGGGAGGAATGTGTAGTTTTTCTCGACGAACTCGAGGACTTGAGTGTCATTTTTTTTTTTGGTCGGAGTTGGCTATTGAATGACTTTTACCTACGATCACAAGTCCTTCAAATTCTCCTTCAGCTGATGCAACCTGAGATACGTATCGTTCTGAACGTCTACTAGTACTAGTACTGGCTATATCATTATGCTCTCCAAAAACTCTAACAGCGTACTGTCCCCGGGGCATTCTACTTAGTCCCTCTCACTCACCAAGGCCCATCCGTCCGCGTCAACCGTCAACAATTTTTTTTTTTTTTTACATGGACTATTGAACTCATGGGACCGGTTTTTTGCCTATCGTCTCGCCAAGGTACTTGCGTTCGGAGCTTCTTTTCAAAGGGATATAGTGCACAAGTTACGAAATACCGTAACGTGGTG
>Ga0209006_10005825_pt1 | contig 11198 bp, 9 predicted proteins | sample JacPin_JW_Ref_O2_FD_188567 | JGI IMG/M metagenome (GOLD analysis project Ga0209006, IMG submission 188567) | Forest soil microbial communities from Algoma, Ontario, Canada - Jack Pine, Ontario site 1_JW_Ref_O2 (SPAdes) (version 2) | ecosystem: Environmental > Terrestrial > Soil > Boreal... | reverse complement strand
GAGGGGATTCGACGGCGGAGCTGCTGCCGGTCTGCCCAACTCCATCTTTGCCTATGAGTTTGGCGAGATCACTCCGGAGCAGCAAGCCGGATTTGCCCGCGAGTATGGATTTGAGGGAACTGTCTTCGATCACGCTCAGCATATGCCCGAGCGGTTGCGAGCCCTGGATGAGGCACATCTCCAATTGTTTTTTCTTTGGTTGACCGTGGATATCAGCAACGGGCAAATCAAATATGAGCCGGGGATGGAAGCCGCGATCGAGGCGCTGCGCGGGCGTGGAACCGTCGTATGGGTCGCCATTCAGGGGGAAGGCGCCGGAGCGGAAGAGCGCACGATTCAGGCGGTCGATCGAATTTCTGATCTTGCCTCGCGCTCCAACCTTCGCGTCGCGCTCTATCCTCACTATGGTTTTTATCTGGCCCGCTTCAAAGATGTTGTGCGGGTTGCCGAGCGAACCGGGCGAAGCAATGTGGGGGTCACGTTCAATCTTTGCCATGAATTGCGCTCCGGGTTTGATCCCCAATTCAATCAGGTACTGGATAACGCCATGCCACGTCTGTACGGGGTCACAATCAACGGAGCGGACCGGCAGGGCCAGGATTGGAACACGTTGATTCAGCCGCTCGGCCGAGGCGACTACGACGTCGGCGCGTTGGTCCGCACGATTACAAAAGCCGGGTACCGGGGGCCCTTCGGCATACAGTGCTATGGACTGAAGGGGGATCCTGGCGTGTATCTGAAACAATCAATGGCGGCATGGCGTGCTATTTCCGCGAGCGTGATCCCTGAGGGCTAAAGAATCTGCTTACGCACATTCTTCAGCGCCGATTGTTTCGATCAAGCGTTCTCGCCGGTTCAAAAACCTGCTCACCGGATTGAAGCCCCAGGGGCGCGCGTGGAGATCCTTGACACCAAATTTATATGAGCATCTAATCGCTCGAAACTTTATGCGCCTCCACATCTCGTTACTCGTCGCCGGCTCTCTGCTCATCTCCCTCGGAGGCTGCAGAAAATCGACCTCAACCACCGTCCCTGACGGCGCCGACTGGACCACCTACGGTAGAACCAACGACGAACAGCGATTCAGCCCTCTGACGTTGATCAACGAACAGAACATCGGCCAGCTCGGCCTCCTCTGGAGCAGAGAGCTCGGCACCACCCGCGGCCTGGAAGCGACGCCCCTCGTCTCCAACGGCGTGATCTACACCACCGGCCAGTGGAGCATCGCCTATGCGCTCGATGCAAAGACCGGCAAAATCCTCTGGACCTTCGATCCCAAAGTCTCTCGCGCCAATATCCGCACCATCTGCTGTGACATCGTCAATCGCGGAGTCGCCCTCTACGACGGCAAGGTATACCTCGGCACCCTCGACGGCAGGCTCATCGCCCTCGACGCCAAATCCGGCAAACCTGTATGGGACGTCGTCACCGTCGATCAATCCAAGCCCTACGCCATTACGGGCGCCCCACGCATCGCCAAGGGAATGGTCCTGATCGGCAATGCGGGCGGAGAGTTTGGCGTGCGCGGCTATCTCTCCGCCTACGATGCGGAGACAGGAAAACTGATGTGGCGCACTTACACCGTCCCCGGTGATCCGGCAAAAGGCTTCGAGACCAAAGCACTGGAAGTGGCCGCGAAAACATGGCACGGGCCCTACTGGGTGGCGGGCGGAGGAGGCACAGTGTGGGACTCCATCCTCTATGACCCCAAGCTCGACCTGATCTACGCGGGCACAGGCAATGGAAGCACCTGGTACCGTGATCTGCGCAGCCCGGGGGGAGGCGACAATCTCTACCTCGCTTCCATCCTGGCCTTGCGCGCCAGCGACGGGCAGTTGGTGTGGCACTACCAGGTGACTCCGCAAGAGAACTGGGACTACGACGCCACCCAGCCATTGATGCTTGCCGATTTGAATATCGCCGGCAGCCCGCGCAAGGTCATCATGCAAGCGTCGAAGAATGGATTCTTCTACGTGCTCGATCGCGAGACCGGCCAGTTCCTTTCCGCAAAACCCTTTGTTGGCGAAGTCACCTGGGCCACCGGAATCGATCCCCAGAGCGGACGGCCTATCGAGTCCAGGGCTGCGTATGACGGGCTCAACCCAGTCCTTGTCTCGCCTGCACCCGGTGGCGCGCATAACTGGTATCCCATGGCATTCAATCCCGAGACCGGCCTGGTTTACTTACCAGCGAGACAGGGCTCCTACGCGCTGCATGTTCCAGACAAAGGTTGGATCTCAAACACCACCAATTGGAACCGCGGCGAAGATGCAGGCTACCACGGACCACTGCTTGCCAAGGCAATGGCGCTTCCTCCGATGACCGGCCTTTTGATCGCCTGGGACCCTGCCCAGCAACGTGAGGCGTGGCGCGTCTCTCTACCCCAGGTAGAAAGCGGCGGAGTGCTCGCGACTGCGGGCAATCTGATCTTCCAGGGCCGGTCCGACGGAGTGTTCTGCGCCTACCGCGCAACCGACGGCAAGAAACTTTGGCAGTTCGACGCCGGCACCGGCATCATGGCTCCCCCGATCACCTATCTGCTCAACGGAGTGCAATACGTAACTCTCATGGTTGGCTGGGGCGGCTCCGCCGGACTCAACAACATCCCCGGCAGCGGCGTGGTGAAACCGGGCTTCGGCCGCGTACTTACTTTCTCTCTCGGTGCCACAGCGAAACTCGAAGTTCCCCCGTTCCGGTATCAGGGACCACCTTCTCCCGCGATCCATATGAGCGCCACGCAGCCCATGATCGCCGAAGGTGCTGTCTTGTACGCGCGACACTGCTTCTATTGTCACGGGGTCGGAGTCGTCTCAAGCTCCAGCGTTCCCGATCTTCGCTACGCCGGTGCCGCAACCCATCATGAGTTCGAGTCCATTGTGCTGGGAGGCGCTCGTCAGCAATTAGGGATGCCCTCGTTCCAGGACGCGTTAAAGCCTGATCAGGCGCGAGCGATCGAGGCTTATATTTTGTCCCGGGCTGCCGACACGAAATAGACTGCCGCTTTGATATAGTTTTGCGCATGCGTCACCGCCCGGATGTTCCTCAGAACCTCAAGCGAAGAATTTTGAAAGATGCACTGCGCAAGAATGAACAACGCGATGCTGCCTTTCGCCGCATCATTCGTTCCGTGCCCAAAGGCAAGGTTTCGACCTACGGCAAGGTTGCGGCGGCCGCAGGCTATCCCCTCTATCACCGTGCGGTGGCGAGTCTGCTGCAGAAGGAGGGGCAGCACTCAGTGCCGTGGCAGCGCATCGTAGGCGCCGGCGGCGAGATCAAACTCCGCGGAGAGGCGGCCGCTGAGCAGCGCCTTCGTCTCTCCATGGAAGGAGTAAAGTTTCGCGGTAAGCGAGTGAACATGGATCTCAACGAACACACCTTCCGCCCCTGGGAAACAGTTTAGCCTCAACTGCCCTGTACTCCGGACAACTCGAGACGGCGCGCTGATCGCCAGCGATCGCCTGGCGCCTTCACGTAGTGGGCAAACACATAGCCCCAGGGAATGGCGAGATAAACCAGCACGACCATGGATACAGCAAAGATCGATGGCTTGAGGGACTCGTCGATATGGCCTGCACGCCATTGCGGGAACGGAACCAGCAAGAGCCACAGGGTTTTCCAGGTCACTTCCCACAGCAGGATCGGCAGCATCTGCAAAGGAAAGCGCAGCCCGAGCAGGCAGAGTAAGGAAAAGGCGGCGAGCATGCAGGACTGCATCCCCTGTGCCAGTTCCCAATGTTTTTGCGGGTTGAGTACGCCGGGCCAAAGATAAACGCCAAGCCCGGCTACGATAAACAAATACATGGCGCGCAGGACATACAGGCGAAACGACGATACTTCGTTCATGGGTGTTCCTCTCTCTTGTTACTCAACGTCTTTAAGAATTTTTTCGACAACAGCGAGCCGGGATTGGATTTCCGCAAGCGCTGTGCCGAAGGATGAGAGCGCCGCTGCCATCTGCGCTTGCGTGCCCGCGGCCCTGGCCGCGAGTTCGCGATAAGCTTCATCCTGGCCGAGGCGTACTCTCGCCTGCAGTACGGCAGATACATATTTCATGAAGAAGACGAGGACAGCTGCGGCACAGGGAAAGAAAAAAGCCGCAAGGAAAATTTCTTGCATGTGTTCGGGCATGGGACCTCTAAGGTTCGAATTTGGCCGTGAGTGACTTTGCCGCCTCAGCAATCGCCGCGGGCGTGAGCTCGAAGTCGAAACTGCGGACTTCGAAGTAGTTGAGTGCCTTGCCATCCTCCGAAAGCTCGAGCCGGCTGGTGACAAGGCTCGCCTCTTCAAGCTTCTGCAGGTGCAGATGCAGCAATGGCCGGCTGATGCCAAGTTCCCGGGCGAGCTGGCTTACGTAGTTGCGTCCGCCAGACGCCAGCGCCGCAATGATTCGTAGCCGGTGCGGATTGGCAAGGGCCGCCAGCATCGCCAGCAGCTGATCTCCTTTCGAAGGGGAATCTCTTTGTTTCACATGTAAGAAATACCTGACATGTGAAACAAAGTCAATCAAATAATTAGCGCGTCCTTGGACTCTATCCCCTCGCCAATCGCCGGGTGCCCCATATCTGCCTGGCTTTGGTAGATGGGATGGCCCCCCCAAACTTGTTTTCGAGTCTCTTTTGATAAGCTCGCGGAAGTCACCATCCATGGAGCTACGCACCGTGCTCAGGATCATCGTTCTCGCCATCGCTCTCCTTCTTCCGGGTCTGGCTACAGCTCAACCTGCCTTTTCACGGCCACCGGCTATTACCGGTATTTCGCATATCACGCTCTTTGCCAACGACCTCCCGAAGTCGCAAAAATTCTATGTAGGGTTGCTGGGGTGGGACCAGGTGCCCTCCAGTGCAGCCAAGCCAGGTGTCCGCTTCTATGCGAATCACTTGCAATATGTAGAGTTGGTCTCTCCCCCGTCTCCAGGACTGGCTGATCGTGTGGACCTGGTTGCTTTTTCTACCAGCGACGCAGAGGCCCTCCGCATGTATTTAGGCGCTCATGGAGTCGCCGTTCCGCAGGCTGTGTCCGTGGAGCCGGACGGGAGCCGAAGCTTCGTGGTTCGTGATCCCGAAGGAAACAAAGTCGGATTCACGCAAGCGGGCGATCGCCCGCCAGTCGAGCCGGCTTCGGCAAAACAGAGTCTGAGTTCCCACATCATCCACGCCGGCTACGTGGTGCGGAATCGCGCCGCTCTCGACCATTTCTATAAGGAACTGCTTGGCTTTCACTTGTATTGGCAAGGCGGCAATCCGAGTGATCGCATCGATTGGGTAATGATGCAGGTGCCGAACGGAACGGATTGGGTGGAATACATGCTGTACCTGCCCACGAATCCTTCGCTGGCCCAACTGGGGAGCGCAAACCATCTCGCCCCTGGCGTTGCCAGCGTCGCAGAGTTGCAGGCAAAGCTGGAGGCGCGGGGCTGGAAACCCGCGCCCAACAAGAGCCCGCAGGTCCTCGGTGTAGACGGAAAGATGCAACTGGACCTGACCGATCCGGATGGCACACGAATCGAATTCATGGAGTTCCAACCGGTACGGACGCCATGCTGCTCGCCCTATACCGGAGCCCAGCCCGACCCGTCGGCGAACTGGTAAAGCTGCCAAGCCCTAGAATGCCAATCGCTCGGTTGGAACGACCCGGCGGAAATACTGCCAGGACTCCCAAACCAGGTTGAGGACTACGATCACCAGCACGATTCGGAAACCGGCATTCATCCAATCGTTGATCTGCGCCAAAGTGTGAAGATTTGCCGCCGGGCGCGTCGGAACGAAATATACCTTGGTGAGCGCCAATAGCGCGGTCGGCACCACTCCCAGAATCTTCGTTAGCAGCTCGAGTGGGGCTTCCCAGCGATGCTTTCCGCGGGCAAGAGCCACGACCTTGATGGCGAGCTGTGCCAACAATAGAACGATAATTGCGATGTAGAAGGGTCGCCACACAGGGGCGAATCCCGCCGACAGCGTGGTTAGGAAGAGCGCTCCTGGTCCCAGGATCAGGTAGGGATGGCGTGGAATCGCAAACACGTACAACATCCAAAGACAGTGCACCACGAGGTCTGCTATCCGGCTGGCAGGTGACTTCTGCTTTGGGGGATGCGCCAGCGATGACAACTTGGCAGGATCCCACTCGGTCAAACACGCACCTTGCCCGTGTTGCTTGTGGACATACTCAATCATCGCGAACGTCAATGTTATGGCGGTCCAGGAAATCAGCAGCACAGGCACAAGCTGTACGAAGCTTTTTGCCAGGCTAGCCGCGAACGCACCTGGATTCGGAGAAAAAATAAATGAAGCCAGGTGCGCAACGAAGTACAGCACCACCACCAGGGGCGCCGTCCTGCGCAGGGTAAGAACATAGAAGGGAAAAACCTCAGGCCCAATCAGATACTGTTGCGGCATATATCGTGCCGCAACCAGCATCGGCCGGCCATGGGCTTTCAAGATGGCTGCGACCTCGCTCTCGGCCAGCGGTCCTCCCTTTTCCTCCGCGCGCGCGTCCATCTCTGCCTGCAGATTCACGCGCAGCTCGGCCAGCACATCCTCCCTTGATCCTGGCGCAAGATATTGGCCCACGGCTTGCAAGTAGCGTTCCAGTAAGTTCATATCTTTACCTCGGTTGTTTCAGAATTTTGTTTAGCGACTCATTAATGCCGTTCCACTCCACCAGCAGTTGCTCCAGCAGCAACTCACCCTCGCCTGAGAGCCGGTAGAAGCGTTTGTTTCTTTTGTCTTCTTCACGCCATTCGCTCTTCAACAATCCCTGCGTTTCCAGCCTTCGGAGTAAGGGGTAGAGGGTGCTCTCCTCAATCGCTAACCCTTCATCGGCCAGGGCCTTGCGGAGGGTGTAGCCGTAGTGCTCGTGTCGGAGTTGGGCCAGAACTGCGACGATCAGGCATCCTCGTCTCAGTTCCAAGCGAAGCGACTCAAACATCCCGTTTTCTGCAGAAGGGGTCATACTGTGTAATACATACTGTATGTCACACAGTGTATGCCGTCAAGTAGTTTTTGGTCGGAAATGAGGCCTATTTTTTAAGCGGCCGGACAAAATTGTGAGTGGGTGAGCCAGGTCTCGCCTTTGAGACCTGGGCTTTGCTTGGCAAGCGCTGATGACGGCTGCCCTACATTTTCAATCTACGGGTGGGGTTCGTTTCCAGGCAGGTCAACTTCTTGCTTGAGGGGCAACGATTGAGAAGATCCGCCGACAGCGAACGAATAGCGCCCGGGCAGCACCCGCATATGATTCTCTTGCTCGTCGTAGATGGTGAGGAAAAGAGGATCGACATCGATGGTAACTTCGCGGCTCTCGCCGGGAGCGAGTATCAACTTTTCGTAGCCGACGAGACGTTTCGGTGGCTCCTTTGCAGCGGCGGGCAACATGGCATACAACTCGGCAACCTCGGCCCCGGACCTTCCGCCCGTGTTCTTCACCGTGAAGCGAACCTGCGGCTTTGTTCCTCCGTCAACATGCAAGCCGGAGTAAGCGAACGTCGTGTAGGAGAGCCCGAAACCAAAAGGAAACAGCACCGGTTTTTCTTCGGCGTCGTACCACTTGTAGCCCACCTTCAGGCCTTCATCGTAGTTCACCGAATAACTGGAATGGGCATTACCGCCCGCGCTCACGGCGGCCGAGCCTGCGCCGCTGTCTTGGGCCGGCAACGGTGGAATCACCGGGTGCGGCAGATCTGCATCCCGGAGGGGAAAGGTCGCGGCCAGCTTGCCGGATGGGTTTACGGCGCCGGTGAGCACACGGGCCAGGGCCGTGGCGCCGCGAGCGCCGCTATACCAGGCCTCCACAATACCCTGAACCTGCCCCGCCCAGGGCATCAACGCGGCGGTGCCGGTTTCAAGAACCACAATGGTACGCGGGTTCGCTGCCGCGACGGCCTCCACCAGTGCGTCCTGATTATCCGGAAGTGCAAGCGATGGCAGATCCATTCCCTCCATCTCCCATTGCTGCACGAAGACAATCGCGATATCGCTTTGCCTGGCAAGGGCAGCGGCCGCGCTCAGGTCATCTCCGGAGGCGAACTCGACCTTGGTGTTCGGAAGCATGGCCCGCAGTTGCCTCAGCGGTGAAGTGGGAAAGTAAACATGCGAGTGGGTTGCGTAGCTAATGGCGCCTTCAGAGGGGTTGATCGCGTTGCCACCCGGAGGGTCCACCTGGGCGGACCCTCCCCCGGACAGCATTCCCACGTCAGCGTGCGCGCCGATGACCGCTAAAGACCGCGTGAGCACTCCATCCAGAGGCAAGATGGAGTGCTCATTCTTGAGCAGAACGATAGAGCCCTCCTCAATTTGCTGGGTGATCTCAAGATGGCCTTCCACGTCGATGACCCTTCGATTCACTGGATAATCCATGATGCCGTCATCGAAGTAGGAGCGGAGCATACGCCGAGCATGATCGTCGATCTCAGTCACTGATACCTTTTTCTGCTTGACGGCTGTCTTCAGTGCGGGCCCGAAAAAATCGTCCATCGGCTCCTCATGATCCATTCCGGCGTGCGACGCCTGGATCGTGGAGTGAGTGGCGCCCCAGTCAGAGATAACAAAACCGGGGAAGGCCCAATCTCCTTTGAGAAGCTCGCGCAGCAGATAATCGTTTTCACAGGCGTACTGGCCGTTGAGGCGGTTATACGAGCACATCACCGCGCCCGGCTGAGCGTCGCGTATCCCGATCTGGAAAGCAAACAAATCGGACTCGCGCATCGCTCGCTTGGAAATGATGACATTTACGATGTCTCTTCCCGTCTCCTGATCGTTGACCGCGTAGTGCTTGATGTCGGAGATGACATGTTCGGCTTTCTCAGCCGCCATGAGCTGCCCGACAAGGGTTCCAGCCAGCACGGGGTCTTCCCCGAGATACTCGAAAGTGCGGCCATCTCGCGGTTCCCGGGTGAGGTTGATGCCGCCACCGAGGGACATGGTGAACCCCTGCGCTCGGAGCTCATTGCCAATCAGCGAGCCGTAGGCATACGCGGCATGCCGATCCCAGCTCGAAGCAGCCGCAAGATTGCTGGGCAACGCCGTTGCGTAGCGGCCCATGGCGCCGGCGGCGCGCACGCCGTAGGCGGCGTCGGAGATATCCACGGCCGGGATACCCAGCCTCGGTATGGGGTTGATGTAACCGGCACCGCCGTTGGAGTCGCGCGTGAGGGGGCGTTGCCATTGAGGCTCACGGGCCATTCCGTTGCCGTGCAGAAGTGACAGCTTTTCGTCCAGCGTCATCTGCTGCAATAAGAGATTGGCCCGTGCATCGGGGGAGAGACTGCGGTCCATCCACGGTTTCGTGGCCGCATCTTGCGCCCTGATCGTTGTGGAACCCGCGACCAAAACGAGACTTACTATGGCCGCCGAGGCAATACTTGCTGGCAGACTTCCGGGCCGCATCATCGAGCATCTCCACGGTGGTTCTGTAACCGCAGCGGAGCATAATCCGAGAGACGCCGGACAAGCCGATCAGCTATCGCGGTTTATCGCTTTAGGACTGGGCTGTGCTGCTGTTGCATATCGGAAGGCACAGAGGGTATGAGCCTCTGTGCCTTCCCCGGTTTCACCTAGAAGATAAATTTAGCACCGAACTGCAACACACGTGGATCGGAGGTGCTGGTCACCTGCCCGAAGTTACCATCGTTGCTCCCGCCATCCACCTGGTTGAACTCAGTGTGGTTGAAGGTGTTGAACGACTCTGCACGGAGTTGGAAATGCATCGCCTCGTGGATGGGGATCTCCTTGAACAGGGCGATGTTCCAGTTAAAGAGCCCGGGAGCTGTGACAATGTCCTTACTGGCATTGCCGAACCCTGTCCCGCCCGCACCTGCTGCGGTCCAGGGTGCTGCGGGCGCCGCGAAGGAGCTCTGACTGAACCACTGTTTCTGCGTCTTCGGATGGGAGATCTGGGCGACCACGTTGGGGCGGTTGGTTGTGTTACCGCCAGCCCCTACAACATCGGGACCGTTGTAGCTAAGCTGGGACCCTGCGCCCGCGAGAGGCGACCCAGACTCGGCGACAGTGACTCCGGATATCTGCCAGCCCCCGGCAACTGCCCGTTCCAGGTAGCTGCCAGAGTGCTCGAAGAACGGAAGATCGTAGACGTAGTTCACGTTGAAGATGTGACGGCGGTCAAAGGCTCCCGAACCACGATCGTAACGGAGGTCATAGGGATTTGAGGCAGTTTGAAGATCCTGACTCTGCTGCTGCCCGTCGATCTCGTGCGACCAGGTGTAGGCAACCTGCAACGACAAACCATGCCTCTTTTCCATGCGAAGCGCGGTCTGCAAGGAGTTGTAGTTGGAGTTCACCTCATTTGACGATTGAAGTATGTTCGAGAATCCCAGGTACGGCCGGTATAGGTTTGCGTTGGCGCCCGTTGCCACCAGCTCGTGGTTGCACTCCGGGTTCGTCGGACTAACCGGGTTAGCATTACAGGCGGAGAAGTCGGAGAACGCCAGGTCGTTCTGCTCAACCCTGGTGTTTTGGCTCCATGCGCCGGTGCCGACATACTGCATTCCAAAGACCAGGGATGGAGCCAGCTCTCGCTGGATGCCCAAGCTATATTGGACGGTCGCCGGGTTGGGGTAATAGTTGGCGATGGAGTTAACGGCCGCCGGTGCCGCGGGTAACTGTGTCGGAGGCGTGACTACCCCCGTCCAACTGGTCGTCGGACTGGAAAACCGGACGTTGCTGGCTGAAGGCTGGTAAGAGAACGGGGGATTGGTGTCCGCGTCGTAGATGTCGTTCCCCTGGACACGCTCATAGAAGACTCCAATACCGCCGCGCAAGACGGTCCTTCCGTTGCCAAACAGGTCATAGGCAAAGCCCAGACGCGGCTGCCAGGTGAAATAGCTGTTCTTGACCATTCCACGGGGAATGCCGTTCACACCGGCAAGTCCAATGCCGTTCAGGTAGAAAGGAGCGCTTATCCCTGCGGGTTGAGAGAATCCAGGCCCGGTGGGGCTCAAATTACCAGTACTGGCATTGGGCGGCTGCGCGTTCGCCGGATTGTAGAGGTTGGGGAAGAAGTCAGCAACCTGGTTGTTCTTCTCGTAGACTCGCGGCATTCCGTCATAGCGAAGACCAAGGTTGAGGGTCAGTCGCGGCATGACATGCCAGTTGTCCATGGCATAGCCGGAATAAGTATTGTTCAGCCAATGGTTTGTTTTGAGATCGTTCAACTGCTGGTACTGGCTTGCGTAGCCGAGCAGGAAA
>Ga0209006_10005824_pt1 | contig 11198 bp, 7 predicted proteins | sample JacPin_JW_Ref_O2_FD_188567 | JGI IMG/M metagenome (GOLD analysis project Ga0209006, IMG submission 188567) | Forest soil microbial communities from Algoma, Ontario, Canada - Jack Pine, Ontario site 1_JW_Ref_O2 (SPAdes) (version 2) | ecosystem: Environmental > Terrestrial > Soil > Boreal... | reverse complement strand
CCAGCATGTCCCGTTTCTTATTGTCGTGCGCGATCAGGGCAATCCGCCGCCGCGCAGGCGCTGGCGCTTGGTCGGCCATGTAGGTCCTCTCCACGATCCGTCGCGGGCTGCGTGCCCGTCAGGGTGCAACCTCGGCCCGGCTCGATGTCATACCAGCCAGCGGCGACTTCGCATTCAGTAACAACGCGCCGCCATTGGCTATGGCAAGGACCTGCCGCCTTCCGCACGCACGGCCCACGCTCTTGGCTCGCCATCCCGCGCGGCTGGACCCGGGCGTGCTCGAGCGGGCCGACGTCGTACGGACGGACCTAGCCGACTCCGACGCCGTTGTGCGGGCGACTCGCGGCGCCGACGCGCTGTTCTGGCTCGCGCCGTTCAAGGCAGATTTTGTGCTCCTACGGCGCGGCACGGGCGGCCAGTCCCGCGTGCTCGATGATGTCGCGAAGCTGGTGGCGTCCGGCGACGCCGAGCTTGGGGTAGGACCGGTACAGGTGCGATGCGACCGTACGGGGAGACAGGAACATGCGGTCGGCAATCTCACCGTTGGTCAGCCCGTAGGCCGCGAGGACGACGATCTCGCGCTGCTGTGCGGTCAGCCCGTCGAGCCCTCCTCGTGCGCCTGATGGGAGGTCCGCGGGCACGCCGCAGGCGCGCAGCTCGGCTTGCGCGCGGTCGGTCCAGGGCGCCGCGCGAAGGCCGCGGAACGTCTCCAGGGCAGCCGCGAGCGCGGGCTTGGCCTCGTTGATCCGCCGCTGGCGTCGCAGCCACTCCCCGTAGTCGAGCTGAAGCTGAGCCCGCTCGAAGGGCCACGTGTCCCCCGCCGCATCGGCCAGGCCCGCGGCAAAATACGGCTCCGCGCTAGCGGGCTCAGCAAGGAGGCCCCGGGCGCGGGCCGCCAGCTGGTCCAGCCGCGGAGCCGGCTGCACGAGCGCCAGCGCGCGCTCTACCAGGGTCCTGGCCTGAAGAACACGCTCCGCGCGCACTGCAGCTGCGGCGAGGTCGGCGATGCCCAGGTAGGAGAAGTGGTGGTGCAACGGCGTGCCGTCGGCGGCGAAGAGCTTGCCAAGCTGCGCGTAGGCCGCCACGTAGCGGCCCTGAGCGAGCTCGTCGAGACCGGCGGCGTGGCGGATCCTGACGCCGAACCCGCGGTATCCAGACGTGTCGACCGCGGTCAGGACTCGGTCCAGCAGCGGCGCCACGTGCTCGTGGTCGCCGCGCAGCGCTGCCACGGTAGCGATGGCGAGATCTGCCGAGCCCGCCACGGTTTCCATCTTGTATGCGGCAGCGATATCGTTCGCCTCGCGTGCGGCGGCCAGCGCGTCGTCCCAGCGCCCGCTGTCGATGCACGCCCACTCCAGCACAGACAGCACGGCACCGCTTGCGCCGCTGACGCCAGGTGCGCGCAACTGGCTGAGGGCGGCGCGCAGCACCCTGACCGCCATCTCGGTCTCGTCCAGGATCCAGGCTGCCCCGCCCACCTTGGCCGGGTCCGACAGGGATCCCTCATCTAGCCCGCGCAGCAATGGGAGAGTCCCGGCTCGTGCCGTGAACGGATCCGTGCATGCTCTGCTCCATACCCGCAGCTCGTCAGTTCGGCTCGCCGGCCAGTCAACGGCCGGCAGTTGCGGTTCGGACAGCACGTCGAGCGCGGCCCGTGCTTTGGCGCGGGCTTCGGGAAGCCCAGTCTGGTGAGCGACAGTTGCCGCCATCGCGGTGGCCTCCCACGCGATGGCCGGCTGCCGCTGGGCTGCATCGGCGGCCACGGAGATGAGTGTGTCAAGCGCATCGGCGTTCCGGTTCGACCACAGCAGCGACCAGCCGATATTCAGCCGGGCCGCGATGCGCAGCTCCGGATCGGATGTCAGCGTGAGAACCCTGCCCGCCAGGTCGCGCGCCCAGTCAGCCTGACCTGCGGGGTAATGGGCGATCTCAGCAGCGGCCAGCAACCGCCGGGCTTTGTCCGGCTGGCCGGGGCTGAGTTCGGCGGCGCGTTCCAGGGCACGGGCTGCCGCCGCGGCACCGCCGCGGCGCTGCGCCTGGAGCGCGCTGCGCTCCAGCAGCCCGGCCAGATGCTCGTCGGGTTCTAGCGCCGCGGCCGCCAGATGCCACGCGAAACGGTCTGGCTGGTCGCGAAGCGCGCCCGCAACCTGCAGATGCGCCGCAGCGCGCTCGGCGAACGGCGCGGCGTGGTAAACAGCCGACCGGACCAGCGGATGAGCGAACTGCGCGCCTGACGGGCCCAGCCGGATTAGGCCCGCCGCCTCCGCCGGGGCTAGCGCCTCCGCGGACAGCGCCGGTATCGCTTTCGTGGGCAGGTCCGGACTGTCAGCGACGGCGGCGACCAGCAGCGCGGCTCGAGCTGTCCGGGGCAGGTCGGCATACTGGGCGCCCATGAGGGCAGTCAGCCGATCGGTCAGCGGCAGTGGCTGGGCTGCCCAGCACCGTCCTGCGTCCGGGTCCGCAGCGACAATCTTCGACAGCTCTATAAGAGCCAGCGGATTCCCGGCGGCCTGGCCAAGCACCTGCTCGCGGGGCCGACCGCGCGGCGGGCGGGGTAGGCCGTCCAGGAGCCGGCCCGCGTCTGGCAGACTCAGCGGCGGCACCATGAGCTGCGGGAAGGCGCGCTGAAAGCCCGGTGGCGGTACGCTCCCCCGCGCCCCGATCAGCAGCACGAGCTGCTCTGATTCCAGCCGGTGGGCGACGAATGCCAGCGCGTCCAGTGACGCGTGGTCCAACCACTGCGCATCGTCAGCGGTCACCAGCACCGGCCCGTCGTCTGACAGCGCGGAGAGCAGCGTGAGCACGGCGATCCCGGTCAGCAGCGCGTCGGGCGGGACGGGATCCTCAGAGATCGCCAGGGCGCCGCGCAGAGCCTCGGCCTGCCGGGCTGGCAGTCCAGCTACGCGGTCCAGTACCGGTCGCAGCAGCTGATGAAGTCCGGCGAACGCCAGGTCCTCCTCCGACTCACGGCCGGCCACCGCGAGGACCCGCATCCCCGCCGACCTGGCGGCCCGGGCGGCCTCGGCCAGCAGCACGGTCTTGCCCGTGCCGGGATCACCAAGAATCAGGCATACCCGGCCCCGGTCGTGCGGCGGCGATACGAGTTCCCTGAGCCGGGACAGCTCCACATCCCGCGCGATCAGGCGAGTCGCCATGCTGGTCATCGCCCCAACGCCACCCTCACCTGGCCCAATATAGGCAACGCGGTCCGTCCAGGGTAAGGCCGCCGCGCAGCCGACGGGCAGTGCTGAGTTGCAGTCAGGTTGCGGATACCGCCCCCCGGCGCCGCGTCAGATGCTGGCAGGCATGAATGCAGCGAATTCTTACCTCGAACTGCCCAACAAGCTGGTCGCTGCGTCGAGCGGAGTCGAGTTCGCCTACCGCGACACGGGCGGAGGCGCAGGCGGCCTGCCGCTGGTCCTGTTCAATCACTTCCGCGGAAACCTGGATAACTGGGATCCGGCGCTAATCGACGCCCTGGCCGCGAGCCGGCGGGTCATCACGTTCGACAACACCGGCGTTGGCGGTTCGACGGGAGTCACCCCGGCCACGATCGGACAGATGGCGCGGGACGCCATCGGCTTCATCGCCGCCCTGGACCTCGGCCAGGTGGATCTGCTCGGCTTTTCTATTGGCAGCTTCGTGGCCCAGGAGATCGCGCTGCTCCGGCCGGCGCTGGCCCGGCGCGTGGTCCTGGCATCCTCGGCGCCCCAGGGCGCCGCGGGTATGCATGGCTGGGCCCCAGCAGTCATCGGAGCGGTCGGGAAGCCGCAGACTAGCCCCGAGGAGTACATCGGGGTGTTCTTCGCCGCGTCACCATCGAGCCGCAAGGCGGGTGCGGAATCGATGCAGCGCCAGTACGCCCGGGCTGAAGACCGCGACACAGCCACCACCTGGGCCACGAGGGAAGCGCAGTATGACGCCGTCTGCACCTGGGGAATCCCAGACCATGGTGCGTTGCAGCGGGTAGCCGCTATCGGGCACTCGGTATTCGTGGCCAACGGCGACAGCGATCCGATGATCCTGCCGCACTACTCGTATCTGCTAGCAGGTCTGATCCCGCAGGCCCGGGTGAAGATCTATCCCGACTCGGCGCACGGTTTCCTGTTCCAGCACTATGCCGAGTTCGCTGCCGACCTCGAGGAATTCCTCAGCGATCCTCGATCTTCGATCCACGGGCCAGCGGACTCGGCGTCCGCGCGCCACGGGGAGTTCTGGAGGAAGCAATGAGCCTTGGCTTCAGCGTGTTCGCAGTCGATCCCAAGCCGATTCCGAGCACGGTGCCGGGATTCGAGCAGACGGTGGGCACTGCAACATGGCCGCCGACTACCGCGACGCTGATCACCGATGATGACGGTGCCCTGCTGGTCGACTGCCTGATCACTCAGCAGGAGGGCCGTGAGCTAGCCGCCTGGGCGAAAGCCCGCCGCCCTGAACTGGCATACGTGTACATAACCCATCCCCACGCGGACCACTTCTACGGGCTGCCGGAGATCCTGACGGCGTTTCCGCACGCCATCCCGGTGGCCCTGGCCGAGTCCATCCCCGCGATGGAAGAGCAGATCTCGCCGGGCTATCTGCAGGTATGGAACGGGTTCTTCCCCGGCCAGCTGACCAGCAAGCCCGTCGCGCCAGAGCCCCTGGAGGGCACAACGATCCCGATCGGCCGCTCGGAGGCTACGGTGATCCCCGTAGGGATTACCGACACCGGTCACTCCAGCGTCGTACACGTCCCCGGCCTTAGCCTGGTCGTGTCGGGCGATGTGGTCTACAACCAGACGCACATGTGGCTACAGGGGTCGACACCAGAGTCCCGCGCCAGCTGGGTAGGCGCGCTCGACTCCGTGGCGACACTGGAAGCTCGCACCCTCATCGCCGGCCACCGCCACCCTCAGGCGGAGGACGATGACGCGCGCCGCCAGATCGCGGAATCTCGCCGCTACATTGCCGACTTCGAGACCGCGCTCGAGAGTAGTTCAACCCCAGCCGAGCTCATCGACCGGATGACAATTGCCTATCCGGACCTGGCGAATCCTTACACGCTCTGGGTTGCGGCCTACGATCAGCTCGGCGCGCGGACCTGACCGAGCCGGACGAGGCTTTGCCTATTCGGCGGTTGACTCGGGTCGGGCGGCGGACAGCTCCGCGATCTGAGCGCGGGCCGCGGCGACGAGCTCGGCGTTGGTGTTGGCGTGCCCGCCCAGGCCCCAGCCGCCGTCGGGTGCTTCCGTGAGCAGTACCCAGGTCCGCTCCGCCAGTGTCGGGTCGCCGGCCGCCCGGGCGATCAGGTCGGTGAACTGCTCCACGACGGCCAGTTGCTTACCGCGGTCCAGCGCACCCGCGTTGGTGAGGACCTGCACCCTGACGTGAGCGCTGTCGCCGTCGACGTTGGACAGCGAGTCAGCCGGCAGGTCATGAATGAACGCGGCGGTGTTCTGGCGGAACATCGGGATATCGGGCACCTGCTCGATACGCATCAGAGTGCCAGCCAGGTCCGCTGCCAGCTGGTGCTTGCCGTCGAAGGTCCCCGCGACAGCGTAGACATCGATCATGGGCATTTCGGGCTCCCGCTGGTCTGATGCGTCGTTCGCATCGCTCCCTGTACACCCTGACCCGCCGGAGGCGGCCTTGGTATCCGCATCATGACTGCACTTAGCACAGCACCACACGGCAGGCAGGCCTAGGCGAGCGGCTAATCCGGCCCGGCCAGAGGTTAAACGCCAGTCCCGGTGGTGTGCTCATGGAGCCACGCCGCGGCGAGCTCCGTCCACCGTCCGGTCTCGCCCGCCTCTTCCGCGAGTCCCAGGCTGTGCTCCCCGTGCTCGAAAACATGCAGGGCGTGAGCGACGTTATGAGAGGCGAGCGCAGCGGCTAGCCGGCTCGTAGGTATCGGTCTCCATCGAGGTGATCGCGTAGCCCAGGAGTGCGAAATCCGGCCTTCCTCGGTCGCCGCGCTCGCCGACCAGGGCCGCCTGGCCCCCCAGGTGCCCTCCGGCCGAGAACCCGATGACTCCCACAACAGGAGCGTCCTCGCGGCGTGCGGCGACCTCAGCCTGCACGGCGTTGAGCGGTCCAGGGTGGAGTGTGTTCAGCGGGTACCGGAACACGCTAGCTGAGATCCCGAGCGACTCCAGCCACGCGGCAACGGGTTCCGCTTCATGCGGTGCATGCACCTGGTAGCCGCCACCAGGCAACACGATCGCGTGGGAATTCGGCATTCGAATACCTCCGGGAACAGGTGATGGCATCACCCCCACAGACCCATCCTGCGTTCCCGGCCGGGCACTGGTGTATCGGCAACTTGACTGCACTCCCGTTGACGGATTGCTAGCGCGAGTGCAGGGCCGTCAGTGGCTCCCCGCCTCGCACCGCGCTGCGCCCGGCTGAATAACCGAGCCACAGAAGTGCAGCCAGGGCCAGGATGGCACCGGGCCAGAAGCCGTACGCGAGCAGGACGACGGCTGTGGCCGCCGCGATTGCCTGGCCGGCATCGTCGGTGAGCAGCTCCACCCGGCCTGCCGCTGTGTCCGAGCGTGCCCGGCGGTGGACACGCAGCCGCACCGCAAGTAGGAGCGCTGCGAAGCTGACCGCGAGGAACACGGCCGGGATCATGGTGCCTGGCGGGTTGCCATCGGCCCACTGCCAGCGGCCGCCGAGCTGCGCGCCCACGATCGACTGGCGCCAGACCCTGATCCTGAGCAGCGTGCGAGCGCGCATATCGGCTGAGGCCGCGCGCGCTATGGCGGCGGCGTTCCCGTCGAACTTCGCCCACGTGTTGATGGCACCGTCTTCGGTGGCATAGGAGACGGTGGCGAAGTCGGCGCCATTCGCCGGGGCGCGCACCCCGTTGACTTCGGCCGTGAAGTCCCCGGCGCAGGTGGCCAGATTCGCTTCGCCCACGCATGCCGGGGCGTGCCTGTAGCTTCGCGCCGCGGCTCCGTCGTGGCTGGTGAGGAAGGCTCCGAACAGGACAGCCACGGTGAGAGTGGGCGCGAGCCAGGCGGCCGCGTACCTGCCCAGCACGCGAACCCAGCTAGCCGGATGCAAGCGCATCGCCATGGGCGCGGCGATACCGGCGGCGTGCGTGTCCGGTGGCGCAGGCGGGAGCGGCGCGTGAGACGCGGGTGAGGACGACGTGTACAGGGCGTGCTGCCCACCGTCCGTGGCGCTCTTCGCCGGCCCGAGTTCCGCGTCGAACCCGCGCGCCCTGGTCTTGAGCCCGACCAAGACGGAGAGTCCGAGGACCACGGCAAGTCCCGCTCCGGTGGCCGCCAAGTCCGGGGTGAGCCGGGACGGCCTTCCGCCCAGCGCGATGCCGCCGAACGCCACTGCGATGCTGCCCAGCAGCAGGAGCGTCAGCGCGGCGGCGGACAAGGGACGCAGCGGCCGCACGCCGGAGTTCCTGCGGTTCCGGCCGATCCCCCACGCTGCGAGGAGGAGGAACATGCCCACGGCTGCCGCTTCCTCGCCGTTGCCGAGAGCACGCGCGAGCGCTGTCTCGGGCACCGAGACGGTGACCTCGGAGCGCCCGTCGGTCAGGACTGACGTGGCCACGCCCCGCCACATGGTCACGACGGCCGGGTTGCCGTCCGCCGCATCGCCGAGCATCTCGCTGTCCGAGGTGAAACTCAGGTCCAGCGTGGTCGATGCGGTCCGGACATCCAGCGCATAGTCCGCGCTCACCCGGCCACCGCCGGCGAACTCGGTGACCGCGGTCACAGTGCCGTTGACGGCCCGCAGGCAGTCGGCGCCGGACGGAGCGCCCGCCGGGCATCGGCGCGCGTTGTGGTACGCGGATATCTCCGTTGCCTGGTGGACCGCATGGACGGCCTGCACGCCGGCGCCAACGAGGCACGCCAGCCCGCCAAGCAGGCAGAACCATCGCCAGAATCGCGCTGCCACCACTGCCGGTACCCCCTGATCAGACAGCCGCCTGGACTTTACATCCTCTGCGGCCATTATGGAAAATTTGTCCGGGGGACTCTCGGGCTCCGCGGATCAGGCGCGAGCGCGCGGCCAGCCGGGCGGATTAGCAGGTAGGCACTAAGTTGATAAAAGTCGGGTCTCAACGGCCTTCACGGCCGCCGGCATCTGGCTGGCGGCGCGTCCCGCACCGCCAGCCAGGTCACATATGACAGCGTGCGCCGCCCATCCCTCTCACGACTACCGCCACGTCCTCCAGTTATATGGGCTGCGCCGGCTGGAACGGTCGAACGTCAACTTTGCCGGGCCCTGGCCAGAATTCGCGAAGGTCAGCAGTAGATTCCCTCGTGGCTGTAAACCTGCCAGCGGTGCGACGAGCTTGACCAGCCGATTCCAATGCCAGCCGGGCCGATGCTAAAAGAGCTGATTGTGGTGCTGCTCCAGTCATGGCCGTAACTGCTGCGCACGTAAGTCCCGAGGCCGGTGCATACAATGGAGCTGCTACTGAGATCCTCGACCGCCTCTCCGTTGTACATACTGTAGTCGCCATAGTCGTTATTGAAACGGTCCTGATCCTTGAATACCTCCCCGTAACTGTCCGCGTAGCCGATCGGCATGGAGGCGGGCCCGTAGTGCGATGTCCATCCCCACCGGGTGGCATCCTCGCCGGTGATCGAGACGGCGTGGTTGTACACCAAGCCAAAGCTATCGTAACCGCCTACGTTGCAGCCGTTGCAAAGGTTACATACACCACCGTCCACCTCACCGCAGAGCTGGCCTATAGCGGAATTGGAGAAATGCCATTGTGCGGTGGCATAGTAGATGTGCGCCTGGGTGTCGTAGGCGATGATTGGCGTGCTGACCACGATGCTCGAGCCAGTCGTTGAATTCGACGCCACTTTGCCCCCGGAGGTGCCATTGACACGGCCGCCATCGAGCGTGCTCAACGGAATGACGATGACGCTGGCGTCAGCGTCGGCAGCGGCCGCCGCGCCCATCCGGACACACAGTTTGGCCAGCGGTGCCACCATCTGTGAGTAGGTCATGCCCGCTTCGGCCATCTGGAACAGTTTCTGGTGGATCTGCCTGGAACGAGCCTTGACCTGGGAATGTGTCATCGCGGTTGTCGGCGAGGCGCACAACTTAGGCGTGGCCGGCTTAGCGCTCGCTGGCACAGCATAGGCCGATGTGGCCAGGAGGCCAATGGACGCGGTAGCCACTGCGCACAGTAGCGTTGTTCGTTTCCTCACTGGTATGAGAGTCCTTTCGCGAAGGGTGATCACCGGTTCGGGGAGTCCGAGCCGTGCTCGAATCTTCTTGAATACGGTTCCCTGGCCAACTGCATATATCGGATTCCCTGGGCGCCCACGCTATAGAACGGCCGTTGCCGTAAGCTTTCCACTGGCGGAAAGACGCGACTTTCTTGCTTTTGCGGCGAACGCGACCGTAACGGCCGGACGCGCTGGACAGCTCTTCGCACCGGGTGTGATCTCGCGGTAGCCTGCCTCACCGTTCCGAGTTCACCGGAGGTTCCGTGGCCACGTACGACGGCGTCTCCTTCGGACTGCTCGGTCCGCTGGAGGTCTTCCTCGATGGCAAGCCCGCGGATCTCGATCGCCGCCGAAACCGCCTAGTCTTGGCTGCCTTGCTGCTCAGCCATCCCCGTCCAATCGCCATCAGTCGGCTGACCCGACTGGCCTGGCTGGACCAGGAGCCGCCGCCCACCGCGCGCAACGGCATCCAGGCGACCGTATCCAGGCTGCGCGCGACACTCGCGGGCCATGCCGGCATCACAACCATTGCCGACGGCTACCGGGTCGATACCGACGCACCGACTATCGACCTCCATCGTTTCCGTACCCTGGTCGCCCGCGCATCCCATGCGTCCGCCGAGGAGGCGGTCTCCCTGCTGCGACAGGCTGAGGCCATGTGGCGGGGCGAGGTCCTGGCAGGAACGTTCGACGATCGGCTTCGGCAGTTGCTGACCCAGGGCCTCAGCAGCGAGCGGATCCAAGCCATCGGTCAGCGCATCGACCGTGAACTGCAACTCGGTCGACATGGCACGCTGGTGGGCGAACTCGTCGAACTACGCCGCCGACATCCGACCAATGAGCGGTTCCTTGAACAGCTGACGCTCGCCCTGTACCGCGACGGCCGCTCGCAGGAGGCGCTGGAGACTGTTCGCCACGCCCGCGAAGCCACCGCCGCGGAGTTCGGCACCGATCTGAACCCTTCTGTGCGAAACCTGGAGGTCGCGATCCTCCAGCACGCGGCCCATCTCCAACCGCCGCGCGCCACAACAGCCCTTCCCGCGCGCCGTCCTGCTCCGGCCCAGCTGCCACTGGCGGCACGCGGATTCACGGGACGGGCCCACGAGCTCGCACGGTTGGACGCCGTCATGGAGGAGTTCGAATCCGATCGGGCGGCAGCCACGGTGGTCATCTCCGGAATGGCCGGGGTCGGAAAGACGGCACTGGCGCTGCGGTGGGCTTCCTCCCGCGCCGACGCCTATCCCGACGGGCAAATGTTCTACGACCTTCGCGGAAACAGCGACAATGCGGAGGTCGCGACCGCCACGGTGCTGACGTCGATCCTGCATGCGCTCGGAACACCGAACGATCAGATTCCACCAACGCCGGCTGACGCGTCGGCTCTTCTCCGTACCGTTGCCCGCGACCTCCGGCTGCTGATCGTCCTGGACAATGTCCGCTCGGCTGATCAGGTCAGGCCGCTGATGCCCGGCAACCGGCACAGTCTGGTGCTCGTGACCAGCAGGTATCGACTGGGCGAGCTCCAAGTGCGGGACGGCGCATCTTCCCTCGCGCTCGAGGTCCTCCCCGCGACCGAGGCGGTCGAGCTCTTGCGTCGGCTAGTCGGCGACGACCAGGCAGGTCACGACCCTGATGCCTTGAACGACATCGCCCGGTTGTGCGCGTATCTGCCGCTGGCGTTGCGTATCGCGGCGGCACGCCTTGTCGAGCAGCCAGGCCGCGGCATTGCCTGGTACCGCGACGAGCTCGCGGGCGAAGACCGCCTGGACGTGCTGACGTTCCAGGGCGACGAAGGCGTCGCACTGCGCGGCATGTTCGACATGTCCTACCGTTCCCTCCCCAACCAGGCCCAACGGGTCTTCTGCCAGCTGGGCGCAATGCCAGGGACCGAGTACCGGCCGCACTCAGTCGCTGCGCTCACCAACCTGCCGCCACGGCAGGCGAAGCTGGAGCTCGACCGGCTTGTCGGCGTGCATCTGCTGTGCCAATCCCCCGGCCATACCT
>Ga0209006_10005823_pt1 | contig 11198 bp, 12 predicted proteins | sample JacPin_JW_Ref_O2_FD_188567 | JGI IMG/M metagenome (GOLD analysis project Ga0209006, IMG submission 188567) | Forest soil microbial communities from Algoma, Ontario, Canada - Jack Pine, Ontario site 1_JW_Ref_O2 (SPAdes) (version 2) | ecosystem: Environmental > Terrestrial > Soil > Boreal... | reverse complement strand
TGGTGTCGTTGTTGTAGATATCAACGGCCGCGATCCTGGCGCCGCGTTCCTTGCGGGCGCGCGCGGCATGGGTCATCACATTGACTTGGGTATTTACCGGGTTGGTGCCCCAGATCACGATCAGGTCGGAGACGCCCATCTCGCGCGGATCGACGCCTGCGACCTTACCGGTGCCGACGGCGAACCCGACCCGCGCGATGGTCGAGCAAATCGTCCCATAGAAGCGCGAATATTTCTTCACATGGGCGAGGCGATTGATGCCATCTCGCATCACGAGGCCCATGGTGCCGGCATAATAATAGGGCCACACCGACTCGGTGCCAAACTCGCGCTCGGCCTGATTGAAGCGCGCCGCGATCTCGTCCAACGCATCGTCCCATGAGATGCGAGCAAACCTGCCGGATCCCTTCGGGCCGACGCGGCACCGCGGATACGTCACCCGATCCGGATGATGGATACGCTCGGCATAGCGGGCAACCTTGGCGCAGACCACGCCGGCCGTATAGGTCTGCAGCTTGGAACCGCGTACCCGGCCGATTGCGGTATTATCGATCACCTCGATATCGAGCGCGCAAGCCGACGGGCAGTCGTGCGGACAGGTGGAATGCCGGATATCGATCTTTGCGCGTTGATTCATCCGCGCAAAGGTATCATCAAACACCCGGCCAGCCGAGCGCATTTATCCGGCTTGGGGTGCGCAAAGCGCTAGCGAGCCATGCATTATGCCCCAAACGGGGACTCCCGTTTGCCGCCGGCGCCGCATTTCTTGACGGCAAGATGCGACGACGCGACAATTCGGACGACGAGAGAACGCCGGAGGAAGCGTCATCGCGCGAAGGCTGAGCGATATTTCCGTGCCGCTGCAAAACGATATGCCGGCCGATCCGCCGGTGGTCCGTCCGACCGTTCGGTGCGACGATCACCAGCGGATCCGGCCTCAGATGCTCGGCTTCTTTGAAGGCCTCAAGGCTGAAGACCCGGGCGGTCGCCATCGTCGACTGACACGGCCTAACCTTAGTAGGCCCTGACGGTGCGGATTTGCATGGCGGGCCTGGCCAGTTGGACCGGAGCGATGTCTGGCGTCAAATTACCACCTCCGAACTCCGCCTGCACCGCTTCCGATATCCAGTTGGACGCAGCCGGCTGTGCGATCGCCAACCCGACGAGCGCGATCACAAGAAGGATGGGAAAAGCAAAAAATCCGATGCTCCAGCTCCGTTGCATACGATTTCCGGATTCGCCGGGTCTGTCGAACGAACCATGCATAGTTGCCTCCATCGAGCGGATGTACCTGGGCGTGGCTTAGCTCAAGGCAGGCAAGAACAATGTGAGCTGCTTCACAGTCGCCGTGGGCAACGCCCATTGGACCGCCGCGGAAATCCGCATCGACGCCGTATCAAGTGCGGAACTTTCGCCGGGACACGCTCTAGTCGCCGTCGTTGCCGGAACCCGCCTCGGCCAGCATTTCGAGCGGTTGGGGGTCGAGCACAACAATGGCCCCGTGCTCAAGGCGAACCCAGTGGCGGGCTGCCCATACCCGTAGCTGCTTGTTGATGCTCTCCCGGGTCATGCCGACCATCTCGCTGATTTCCTGCTGGGTGACCGCGACGGTCCGGCCCGCCGGCTCGAGCTTGTGCTTCTCGGTCAGGCGAATCAGCGCGCTGGCGAGCCGCCCCGGCAGGTTCTGAAGAATGACCTGTTCCAGCTGGTCGCTGGTCCACCGCAGGCGCGTGCAAAGCAGTTCGATGAATTTCATCGCCAGCGCCGGCTGGCTTCGCATAAACGGAAGAAATTCGCGCCGGTCCAGGACCAGGACCTCGCAATTGGTGTTTGCAGTAGCATCGGTGGTCCGCGCCAGCCCGTCGAGCAGCGCAATTTCTCCGAAAATCTCGCCCGCACCGACAAGATTGAAAATCGCACTGCGGCCGTCAACGGAGGAAACGCTCATTTTCACCGTGCCGCTCACCACCGCAAACAGGCTGGTTCCCGGATCTCCCTTGGAAAAGAGCGCCGCACCCCGCTTGAACGTGGCATGTCTGGCGTAGCGGCAAAGCTGGTCAAGCGCCTCAGGCTCAAGGTCACAAAAAATCGGTTGCTTGCGCAGGACCGCTAATTTGCTGCTCGGGAATGCGCGAGCTTCGTGGGTCTTGTCCTGATGCACGCTTGTTAAGCCTCCAGATACAAAGCCAGCAATGTGCGGCTCCGGAAACCAATCATTTCGGCGACGTATTCTGGCAAAGCGTGTGAATGCCGATGTAGATGCTGCCTTTATGCGCAAATGTCTTGAAGATCAGACCATGGGTCGCATCGACATTTTCACCGACCTTCAACACCGGAACTGTTTGCTCAAATTTTCCACTGTAAACGACATCGGCCATGGTTGACTTCTCCCGATGATTAATTTGTCACAAATCTGAAAACTTGGAGAGAGTTGCCCTAGCACGTTCGAGTTGAATAGTCATTTTCAACCTGGCAAACAGAGCTATCGCCTGGACCAGTTCTTCCTGAGCTTCGACTGTTTTGCCGGATTCGGCCAACAGATGGGCTAATGTTCCCTTCGCTGAGCCAGCAATGGTCGGGCTTCAAGTCTGGCGACTTCCGCTCGCCAGCGATACCGTCGCGAACTTCGGCGACCTGCGGCTTGGCACGATGTTCCGGGACGGCCGCTCCGCAGGGCGCGCAATACAGATCGCCCGCCTTCAGAGTCGATAGACGCACCTGACACGACACCCTCGACTTCCTCCATCGGCCCGGTCCAGATTAGCGAAAGATCGTGACGGAACAAGCGTTCCGAACCGTCTATGGCAGCCTGCGAAGACTCGGGCAAGGCATGCTTTACGGCGACGTTTTTCCGGTCACAATAATTGGACGACAGTTTTAGATAAGTCCACTCAAGACGGGGTAGTCGACCGGTAGCAATGCATCCAACGGATGTACGACGACCCCTTTCGCGGCCCCGACGGGATTAATGCGAATATCCCTCCGAAGACTCGACCGTCCAGCGCATTGCCGATTCATCATGACACACTCCTGTCCACCAGGTATGTCGGCGCATATGTATGCCGGAATGCCATCGAAGAGCTGTGCATGATCGCGGCAAGTACGCGTGGTGGCTGCTGGTGTTCTATGCGGTACCGGGAGTGTTGGGCCAATCTGCCAAAGGTACGTGGGTCGCGGTAGCCGCCGGGATGGGGTCGCACATTTATCGAGATCGGTTGCCTGAGCGGCAACGCCGGATCCAACAGATATGGCTCAAATCCGCTTCCACTGCGCGGTGCTGAAAACTGTCTATTCGGCAGCCAAAGCTGTCGTCCAGCTAAAACCATAGTGGAGGCTTGCGGCTTTCATTACCAAAACGGCAGTCAGCACAAGTATTATCTTCACCAGCGTTCCGGTGGTAAAAATCCTGTTCAATAGCGTCATGCGATGCTCCGTTGCGGTCGTATAGGGTATCGGAACGCCCGATACAATCGGAGTCTTGGTGCTATCCCTTGAACGACGCGCTTTAGAGGACCTCCGAAGAAACATGCCGTCCAAAAACAAAAAAGCCCGATGGCCTTTCGGCCACCGGGCGAGTTGAGAGTTGGGCTATGCGGCAGAGCACCGGCCGAAACCGGTTCAAACACTCAGATCATCCTGGACCGGAGCGGACTACGCCTTCCGAAGCACTGCAAATTTCAAACGGGCTTTCAGCGTCGCTTGGAAAACCCGATGAATTTTTGCCAATAGAGCGTATTCGACCAGCCCCAGGGAAATTGCGGCTGGTACAGCCGATAACCGGCACGAATGAAGTTATTCGCGGAGACCAGGTTGTCGGTGGTATCCGACATTACGCTGCTCCAACCGTTGCGTTTCGCACGTATTTCCGCCGCCCGCATCAACCGTAACTGAAGACCGTTGCCGCAGTGCTTTCTCATTACGCCGACGCGGGAAAAATATCCGGCATTGCAGGCACGCGTCGATGGAATCAGACCTGCAAAGGCGACCGGGATGGCTTCGACCAAAGCAAGCCACCAATGCCCCTGATCGAATTTTGGAATGGGCGCACCGTCAAAGAAGGTCAGGCGGTGCAGGTCCGCCAAGGTAGCTGCGACGTCGTCGTCAAGCCCATCGACCTCGCGAATCCTGTACATCGGGCCACGCCTTCCGGAGCCTTTTCCGCCGACGTGGATCGAACGGAGGCTCTATCTCGTTTTTGACATCTGATGCGTTTTCTTCACGCGGCCTGCTCCGCTTCGGATTAGGTCCGGGTGCAAGGCCGCGTTTTCATGGATATCCAGGTAGGGATGAAAGGGCTTTATCAATCGATTGCGTGACGATCACCGCGGAGCGTTCATCGAGATGAACACCGTCCGCCCAGCGCAACTCCCCCCTGGCGTAATCGATGTGCAGCCATTGACCCGGATCGGGAAACGCCGTGTGAACGATCTCGCGAGTGCTTTTTGCGAACCGGGATCCTTCAAGCGGTACTGAACAAGGTAACTCAAAAAACAGCACGCGCGCACCCCTCCGCTCGATCGCCGGGATCAACTGCGCTAATCTCGTGACATTCATCCGAACGGCAGCCGCTGGATCTTCTGCATTCCACTCCTGCAGTGCCCGATTCACATAGATTCGGTTATCGAAATCGCTGGGCGGCCGGTTGAGCAACTGGCGCAGAGAGCTCGAAACCTGCGCATGGTTGAGCGGTGCGTGAAGCTGATTTTCGTAGGCCGCGACAGCGATCCTGATTGGACGAAAAAACAGCGACCGGGCGCTGTCGGCGCTTGAATATTTCGCGACCAAAGCGGTATCGGTCGGCCTCGATAGCACGTTCGCTTCAGCCAGAATGACCCTCGGAAGGCGCGGTTGGTTCGCGACGATCTCAAGCCCCGTGACGGGGGAGCCGCCCGCCAACGCCAGGTTTCGCAAACGCGGGGTCGTGAAATATTCCTCCTTGAGCCGGACGGTAAGCGAACTACCCACCAGAACCACATCGGGAGTCGGTTCTCTGACATACCGGTTCAATGTGATCAACGTACCGTCGCGGGTTGTGGTCGACGGCAATTGCAGCCCGTTGCCGAACCAGGCGGTCGCAACGCCGCAGGCAAGCAGTAGCAACCCTGCAGCAAAGCCACATTTTGCGAACCATTGAACGACGGACATCGGTTGCATGCTCGGATTCAAAACTGAAAATAGATGAATGAGGTTTCCGGACCGGCCTCGAGGTACATCAGCGCTGCCATCAAGCCGTACAGATAAGGTTCTGCGCCGCCTAGCAATTGCTCGAACCGCGAGCGTGGCACAAGGTGCTGAATCATGACCGGCAGCGAATAGAGCAAAGCCAGATTATGGAACAGTTTCGGCGGATTAGGATTCGTGCTGAACGTGAACATGCCGGACAAATAGCCGGCAGCGTGATCGAAGTTCGGCAGCTTGAAGAAGATCCACAGCATGGTGACGCAAATAAAAACAACGCTCGTTCGTGCCGCGCGAAAAACGGCCGAGTCCACCGTCGCCAGGCGAGCCAGGAATGGCCGCTCGATCACGAGCAGAACGCCATGCAACAGTCCCCACAACAGATAGCCGAGGCCGGCGCCGTGCCAGAGACCACCAAGCCCCATCACGATCATCAAGTTCAGATAGGTTCTGAACGCCCCATGGCGATTGCCACCAAGCGGAACGTAAAGATAAGTCCGTAACCAGGTCGACAGCGAGATGTGCCACCGCGTCCAGAATTCGGAAAACGAGATGGAAATATACGGAAGATTGAAATTTATCGGCAGTTGATAACCGAACAGCAACGCAAGACCTATCGCGATCGCGGAATAGCCGAAGAAGTCTGCGTAGATCTGATAGCTGTACAGGAAGACCAGCAGCCACCGGTCCTGCGTTTGCAGCGTCTCGTAGAGAGGGAAATCCATATAGGATGTCATCTCATTGAGGTTGTTCGCGACGTAGAGCTTGAAAAAGAACCCCGTCAGTATCCATTTAGCGGCACCGACGAACGGAATATCCTCGAAATATTTCGGCCGGATCTGCGGCATGAACATTTCGGCGCGTGTAATCGGTCCCGAAACGAGTTGCGGAAAGAATATGATATAGAGAAAGACGCTCTTCAGATCCGGCGGCCCATCCCGCCTGCCGGTTAAATCGACCAGCAGGCTGATGTTATGGAACACGAAAAACGAAATCCCGATCGGCAGCGGCAACTGCAGAAGAAAATCGATCGGCGCAAGACCGACCGCGCCAAGAGGCGGTGGCCCAATGAACAGGAATTTGTATTTGAAGAACGCCAGCAGTAGCAGATTAAAGGCGATGCCTATCGGCAACCACAACGCGCGGTTCCGCAACGCTAAAATCAGAAACAGATAGGTTCCCAGGACCGCCACAGCCAGCAGCGGCAGAAGTTCGGGCTGGCCATAGCCGTAAAAGAACAGGCTCGCGACAACCAGTAACTGAACTTGAAACGACTTGAACGGCGGGAGATAATATGCCCCAAATACGATCGCAACGAATGCGCCGAATTGCCACGATGTGAAAGTCATGCCGCCCCTGGGGTGATCGGGTGGAATTTAACACCGCAGCCTGATCGGGTACAGCCTGAACCATGGTTTCAAAACAGTGGCGGCCCATCCGGGCATCCCTTCACGTTCTTGATATCCTTGTCGGCCCCCCTTGGCATGCGTCGGGGATTCCACGACCGCCTCGACACATTGAGCGACAATTCCCCTGACCGCCCAACAGGGGATGGGGTGTTCGAGAAACGATGTCAGTAGTACCCATTACCCCTAATGGCGTGGATCATTTGCCGAGCATGACTTTGACGCCGAGCCACACCGCCCCGACGAAACCCGTGACGATAATTGTAATCACGGCCTTGAAGGTAAAGCTCTGGGCCTGTTCAACGCTCTTGCGCCAACGCCTCAGGTGTTGAAAGTCCGCGCGCAACTCGGTGATGGTTCTAACCATTTTTCAAATCATGCTCGGGCAGATCGAAGGACGGAACATATTCGCACGGCGCCGTGTCGGCGTGATCCATCGTGAGATCGTCGGGCGGTGGCGCGGAGCGAAACGAAGCCGGCGGGAAATGCACCGGCTTTCGCCTGCGATTGAGCCTGGGAACGAATGCAATGATTTTCGCGCTCACGATAACGCCTCCCATACCGCGATCGCGATCAGGCCCGCCAAGGAAAGCGATATCAGGTAAGCCGTCATGCTGGCCTCTTCGTGTTGGTTCGTTGTTGTGGAGGGACGCCAACGGGCCGCGCGCACGCGCCGGCTGACTGGTTCGGACGACGACCCGACGGGAACGCGTCTTGCGGCAATGCGCTGACAGGGAGATGAATGCGCCCGCGAATACGGATCGCCGTCCGATTCAAAAAGCCCGCGACCGGTTTCCCGGCGCGGGCTCAATTCTTGCGATGATGAACATATGCAGGTGATTTGCCCGACGTGGCAAGCTTTTTCTTGGCCGGTTTTTCCTGGCCAGCTTCCTGGCAAGTTTTTTCTTCGGCTGGGTGGCGACAGCGCGATGGATATATGAGAGGCTATCGTTGCATTCGACTCAAACGATCGTTTTGCAAGGGGAAGCGTCTGATGTATTTCGTGACCGCAGTGCTGGCTGTGCTGACCGGTCTGTTCTACGCCGCCGGCAACAATGAACTCGGCAGTCTGGGTGCGCAGATGTGCGAATACGGCGGCACGTTCTGCGATCATCCGTCATACGTTCTGGCTGGCGCCATCCTTGCGGGGCTGTGGGCCACCTTTGTCAGTATTCGCTGAGGCGAACGCACAGAGCCATCTGCGGGCGCGAGGCTGAATGAGAATCATCGCCCTCGCGAGCGCAGCGGTCGCCTAAGGTGTCGCAGGGTTTGCCGGTTGAACCGGCTTCGGCACAGGGGCGACCGGTTCGAGTTCCGGCTTGGGCATCGTTGGCGTCACCGTCGCGCCGGCGGCTCGTGCGGCGGCACTGGTGGTGGCATAGTGAGCCTCCGCGGTTTGGACGTGCGGACGATTCCACGGACCGTGATCGACAATCAGCATCGACAGCAAGCCGAAGACGGCGAGCGCCAGCGCGTATGCGACAGGACTGCGAGCCCTTCGCACGAAATGCGCTCCGTTTTTCGAAAGATCTGTGCTCATCGAATATACCTCGAACGATTCCTCTCGTGAAATAAATCAGGGCGAGCACGAAAGTTCCGGAACACCGTCGTCCTCGGCGACCTTGTTTTCGGGAACGATTCTTGGGTTCCTGAACGAGCTATTGCAAAGAGCGCCCGACCTCTTCCGGCCCGCATTCAAATCGCGCTTCAATCGCCTGATCCGATGGCATTGGTCGGGGTTGGCCGGTCGGTGATCTGCTGGCCAAACAGGCTACCGATGAGTTCGACAGCGGTGCGCGCGGTACGGCCCCGCTCGTCAAGGAACGGATTGAGTTCCACCACATCGACGGAACGAACCAGCCCGCAATCATGCAGCATTTCCATCACCAGATGCGCCTCGCGATAGGTGGCGCCGCCCGGCACCGTGGTGCCGACGCCGGGCGCGAGGCCAGGGTCGAGAAAATCGACATCAAAGCTGACATGCAGCACGCCATCGCGGGCTCGCACCTTTTCGATCACGCGGCGAATCAGCACTCCGACGCCGAACTCGTCGATCTGCCTCATGTCGGCAACGCTGACGCGGCGATCTCGCAGCAAATCCTTTTCCAGCCTGTCGATCGAACGTATGCCGAATAATTCCAGTTGATCGGGCCTGATCGACGCGCGCGGCTCTTCGCCCAAAAGCCGGTCCAGCCCCGGCTCGCCACACAGAAATGCCGCCGACATGCCATGCATGTTACCGGATAGCGTTGTCGCCGGCGTATTGTAGTCCGCATGCGCATCCAGCCACAGGACGAACAGGTCGCGGCCGGCTTCGCGCCAGTGGCGGGCCACCCCATTCACCGAACCCATCGAAAGCGTGTGATCGCCGCCGAGAAAGATCGGTATTGCCCCCGATCGCGCCAACTCATAGGCCCGTGCACTCAGTTCCCGGGTCCAGCGCTGGATTTCCCGGTAATGCTTGGCATTGTCAGGCGGAAGGTCCGCCGGTTCGGCCACCTCGCGGATCGAGATATCGCCATGGTCGCTTACTTCACACGCCAGGCCGTCGAGCACGGTCAGAAGACCGGCCGTTCGCAGCGCCGCCGGTCCCATCAGGGTTCCGCGTTGCGACGCGCCGATATCGATCGGCGCACCGAGCAGCGCAATTCGGCGCGATGTATCCAGCTTGCATGCTGTATCCGATTTGATGGTGTCGATCACAACAGCCCCTTTTAAAGATGATCCGCCCGAATGCCCGGAGGCATCAATTTTCTTGCTTGCCGGTGCAAAATAGCGAATGTCGTTGCGCTAAGCGATTGCCAATTTAACTCATCTCCAACGCAAAGCTTTTCATGACCGAACCCAATCGCCCGGAGACCATCAAGCCCCGCAACATGGTGCTTCGGCTGCTTGGTCCGGGATTAGTGACTGGTGCCGCTGACGACGACCCGTCGGGCATCGCGACCTACTCGCAGGCCGGCGCGCAATTTGGCTACGGCCTGCTGTGGACGGTATTTCTCACCACCCCGTTCATGATCGCAATCCAGTTGGTGAGCGCGCGGATCGGCAGAGTTACCGGCAAGGGTCTCGCCGCGAATGTCATGGAACTGGCACCGCGCTGGCTGGTGCTGGCGCTGATTTTTCTTCTGGTCGCTGCCAACACATTCAACATCGCGGCCGACATCGCCGCGATGGGTGAATCCCTGTCGCTGGTCATTGGCGGGCTCAATCACGAACATGCCCTGATTTTCGCGTCGGCATCAACCTTGCTGCAGGTCTTCGTTCCGTATCGCCGATATGCTCCGGTGCTGAAGTTCATGACGCTCACGCTGTTCGCCTACGTAGCGACCGCACTCACCGTGAAGATCCCGTGGAGCACTGCGTTGCTCGCCGCGATCTGGCCAACGCCCACCATCAATGCCGACTATTTCCTGATGGTGGTGGCTGTTCTCGGCACCACGATTAGCCCCTATTTGTTTTTCTGGCAGGCTTCGCAGGAAGTCGAGGAAATGAACCAGGGCAAGATAAGCCGCCCGTTGCGTGAACTCGCCAGAGGTGGCGTCACTGAGCTTGACCGCATCGGAATCGATACCACCGTTGGAATGATCTTCTCCAACGTAATTGCCTTTTCCATTATTCTGACCACGGCGGCCGTCCTGAACGCGGGCGGGGTTACCAACATCAATTCGGCAACCCAGGCGGCTGAAGCGCTAAGACCGCTGGCGGGTAATTTCACGTTTTTGCTGTTCGCTCTCGGCATTATCGGTACCGGCATGCTGGCGATACCGGTGCTGGCTGGCTCGGCGGCCTATGGAGTGTCCGAAGCGTTCGGATGGCCCGCAACACTCGAAGCAAAGGCCCCCGACGCCGTCGGATTCTACACCATCATCGCAGCGGCTACCGTTATCGGCTTTGGGCTTGGCTTTACCGGCATCGACGCCATTCACATGCTGGTGTGGAGCGCTGTGCTGAACGGCATTGTCGCCGTTCCGATCATGGCCATGATGATGGTGATCGTCGCGAACTCACGCCTGATGGGCCGGTTCAAGGCCCGTCCCTCGTTGACCGCGATCGGCTGGATCGGCACCGGGCTGATGGCTTTGGCCGTGGCCGCATTGACGTGGTCTTTTTTCGCCGGCTGACCCGGCGCGGAACGGCGGCAGCCTTCAGGGTTGCAAGGACGACACATAGGCCGCGAGCGCGATCATGTCGTCATGCGATAGTTTTTCCACGACCGGCATCATCAGCGCGCCCGCAGCTCCGTTCCGCGCGTGCTGCTGGAAATTATATATCTGCCGCACGACGTAGCTCGGCGAGCGTCCGGCGATCCCGGGAATGGCGCCGATGCCGTTGAGGCCCGGGCCGTGGCATCCGGCGCAAGGGATCGTCGTCCCCGATCTCCCGGTCTTCGCCAGGGCTTCGCCCCTGGCAATGCTTCCGGTCGGAACATAGGCCGTGAACCGCGAACGCGAGTCGCGATGCTCGAACTGCTCGAGATCCATGGGAACCTCGACAATGCGCCGGCCGATCGGCTCGGTGCCGCCATTGGCCACGGTCGTGTAAAAAAAGCGCGCAATCTGCGTCACCGGGACCGTATCGGTCTCGACGACCTTGATGATCGGCTTCGGCTTC
>Ga0209006_10005822_pt1 | contig 11199 bp, 6 predicted proteins | sample JacPin_JW_Ref_O2_FD_188567 | JGI IMG/M metagenome (GOLD analysis project Ga0209006, IMG submission 188567) | Forest soil microbial communities from Algoma, Ontario, Canada - Jack Pine, Ontario site 1_JW_Ref_O2 (SPAdes) (version 2) | ecosystem: Environmental > Terrestrial > Soil > Boreal... | reverse complement strand
GAAACGGAGCTCAATCCTTCCTGGTCGCCGGACGGCAAGAGCATCGCCTATTTGAAGCGCATCGGTCGCCCATATCAATTGATGTTGCGCGCTCTCGATGCGCCCGTGCCGGTGCAGTTGACGAAAATGCCGGACGGCGTCGACTTTCTTACAGGCCGCCCCATCTGGTCGCCGGAAGGGAACCGGATCTTCTTCATTGGCCGGCGGCCGAACAGGTTGTGGTCCGTGGCCATAGCGGGCGGTGAACCGCAGGAAGTCTTTCCCGGCACGCCGGTCAACGCGGCTACCCTCTCCGGTGACGGCAAGACCTTCGCGCTTTGGCAGCAAATCCGGCAGGAGAAGAAAATAAGATCGTCGCTCTGGATCTCGTCACCGGCGGGTGCCCCTCCGCGAAAGTACGAGCCAGCGTTTGATATCGACGTAGCATATCAAAACAACTCGATTCAATTCTCTCCCGATGGCACTAACATTGGCCTTTCGTTCGAAAGGAACGGAGGCTCGGAGTTCTGGCTTTTCCCTTGGCCCGAGGGTCATTCGGCTCCGCGAAGGCTATTTTCGAGCCGCCATCTCCCAGAAGCGCCTCGGTTCGATTGGATGCCCGACTCCAAGCACCTTCTGATGGCGGAGCAAGGGAGTCTCTGGGCTGCCGATATCGAAAGCGAGATTCTTCAGCGGGTAACTGCGTCGCCGACGGAAGACGACGATCATCCCGCCGTCTCTCCAGACGGGCATCGCATGGCTTTCAACACCCTGCACGAGGACTATGACATCGTTTCAGTTCCCTTGGACGGTTCGGCACTCCGGCCGATCCTGGCGACGGCCTTAAACGAATTCTCGCCCTCCTGGTCGCTTTCGGGCCGGATGGCTTTTATTACCGACCGCTCCGGGCAAGATGAAGTTTGGCTAAGAGATGCTCAGGGGGATTTGGAGCGGCCCATTGCCACACAGAGTGATTTCCCGGACGATCCTACGGAGCTTATTTCTAATGCCGCGATATCGCCAAACGGTGGACGTGTCGCATATGTCCGCTTCGCCGGCAAATCCGGAGGCGCTCTTTGGATTTCTCCAGCCGGCGGCGGCCGGCCGGCATCCGTGCCGATACCGGGGCACATTCCCGACGGCTTCTCCTGGTCACCGGACGGGAATTCACTTGCCGTCGTGGGAGGATTTGACGGAGCGCAACTCGCCATCGTGCGGATCGGAAGCGACCGCGGGCCGAACTTCCTTGGCGTAGCTTGCGGCACCGCACCGGCTTGGTCTCCGGACGGACGCAGGATCGCCTGCGGGGTTCCAAGCGAGTCCGCCATCCTTTTAATTTCCCCGGACGGGAAGGAGTCGCGCAAACTGCTTAGCCCCGTGCGAATTAACGCAAATTCTTTAGTCATGGTCTGGTCGCGCGACTCTTCGACGATTTTTATCGCTTCCTCCTTGAGCGACCCGGCGCGGCTGGATGCCATTGACGTGCGGACGGGTGCTGCACGAAAAATTGCGGATTTCGGGCCCGACATAACTTTCGCGGTGAGTAGGGACTTTTGTTTAAGCGGCAGCCTGGCGCCGGATGGGAAAAGCTTCGCGACGACTGTACTTAAGAGGCCTTCCGATATCTGGATTCTGGACGGCTTCTCGCCCACCAAGCATCGTTGGTTTAGTCGCTAAATACTTCGCACGAACGTCCCCCTGCCTAGTATTGGTCGGCAAACTTAAGTTGTACCAAGCGCTCCCGTCAAAAATAGCGTTTACGAATCGCGGAAGTGCGAAGTCACCTGGACGGAGAACGGCCATGTCGTCGATGTGCGCTCTATGAAGTTTAGTAGAGAATAGGGGCCGATAATGTCCGATAACAGGTGTGTGCCTCGCTTGCGGCAAGCTTCCCACAACAGGGCTTGACACCCAAATCCGACCTTTTTCCGGGTGGCGTCATCGGCCCGGAATCGTGTGGGTGGAAGCGCGTCCGCTTAGCTGGTGAGGAAGCCGGCAGCGTCAGCCAGAAAGTGGGCGATCATGTTGGACGGGAGGTCTTTCCTCCAGATATACAGCAAAGCAAAGACAAAGCCGCCGCCCCCGACGGCGATTAACTGGACGGGTCCCCATCCGCCAAGATGAGAGTAGGTAAATGCCGCGACGGAGAGGATGACGGCTGCCGTGGCGCTCTTCGAGAGCTGCCGGACCTTTTCGATCAGATAGCCGCGATAGATGACTTCCTCAGTGAAGGCGGCGCGCAAGACCAGCAGGATTCGGTACCAGTATGGCGTGTTCATAATCGCTTGGCGTCTTGCCATGATCGCCCCCGTGTTGAGGTGAAACAGAGGAACGATGACGGTGAACTGGAGAATCTGGATTGCTGTAAGAACGAGGGCGGCGACAATTCCGAATAGGATGCCCTTCCACGTCAGCGGGCAAAAGCCGATGGAACTGAGGGGCAATCGCTCGGCGTATCTGAGCCACAGGAGAACAATCGCCGTAAAGCCCCAGACAACTGCTTCGCGGGCCAGCAAGTGTCCGATCGAATCGCCTTGAACGAGCCAATCGGGGATCGGAAACACGGCGAAGGCCAGCACGCCTGCCAAGCCGCAAAGCGCAGGAATCTTCGCGCGCGGACTAGACCATTCATCCGAAGCACTTGTCATTGCACAAACAAATTTAGCAGAGCTGGCCGAATTGCTGGGCAAATCGCGAGCAGGTCACCGAACTACTTTCGTTCTAGAACTGTAGCTTCAGCGAAAGTTGCGCCGCTCGGGGGCCGCCTATATTGAAGATGGAGTTCAGGCCGAATGCGCCTCCGCCGACCCCGCTGTTAGCTACCGTCGCGGTCGATATGCCGAATAGTCCCGACCCGATGAAATCAACAGGGTTCGCAAAATTAGGGTGGTTGAGCGCATTGAACACATCCGCGCGAAAGAGAAGGCTGACGGTGTCTCTAATGCGGAAGGTGCGGCGCGCTGAGAGATCCATCTGTACCAGGTCAAAACCACGGAGCGCGTTCCGTCCGAGATCTCCCTGCACCGGGGCGGCAGGCACAACGAGTGCAGCAGGATTGATCTGCCTCCCTCCGGCAACGTCAGGATTGTCAATCCACACCGGCACTCCCGCCACCAGGTCAGGCCTGAAAGCGTAGGTCCCGAACCCAATGCTGCGTTGAACCGTTACATCGATTGGGAGCTTGGTCTGTGCGGTGATAATACCGTCTAAACCCCAGCCACCGATGAGCGCTTTGAGCCAGGCCGCGCCCGGTGTCCCCGGAATGTTGTAAGAGAATCCCCCGTGGAATGATTGCCGGATATCGAAATCGGAATCACCGCGGTTCGACGACGGCGCCTCATAGACTCCGGGCACATACGCGGTAGTATCGGAGGAATTAGTATCGATCGAATGACTCCAGGTGTAGCCCATGCTGGCTGCCAACCCATGGCTGAGATGACGCTGATACTGAACCTGCAAAGCGTTGTAGTCGGAACTTCCTGAGTTGTCAGTGTAAGTGACCGGGTAAATGTTGGCAGTGACCTCCGGATAGGCAACCACATACAACAGCTTGCGCCCCGCGGTGCCCACGTAAGCCACGGTCAGTGTCTGATCCTTGCCCAGCGCTTGCTGAACGGCTCCATTCCATTCCCATACTCGCGGCGCCTGAAAATCGGACGGAAAGGTGAAAAATTGATTTCCGGGAGGCGGCTGATCCAGGTTCAAGCCGGGCAACCGCACCTGGGCCGGGCTCACCGGCAGGCTGCTGCTCAACAAGACAGTCGCCTGCCCGGAAGGGTAGCCGCGGATCCAGGGCAGAGACGATGCGTCCGCTATACCCGTATCGTAAAAAAGACCACCTCCCGCGCGAAGGATCGTTTCCTGGCCGGGCTTCCTGCGCAATTGCCAGGCGGCGCCCAGGCGCGGAGCGAAGTTTGTATGCTGGGGTTTCCACAACGCCGCCCCGGGAACGCCTACTGTCACGTTTCCTGTGGCGTAATTCCCCAGCAGAGGGACTAGATTCCCATTGTTCGGATCCAGACTGTGCGGAACGGAATTAAAATCCCAGCGCACGCCGTAAGTCAGGTTCAGCCGTGAAGACACCCTCCATGTGTCTTGGCCATACGATGAGAGACTGGTGATTTCGGTCCGCGCACGTGAAGGAGCGGTGCTGTGAAACGCCTGCAATTGGTTTTCAACCAGTCCGCTGACGCCGTTGAATTGAAAATATTGGTCACCGCCCGAGGTCACTAGCGGAAGTAACTCCCTGTAATCGACTCCGAATTTCATCTGATGAGCGCCGGATACGTAGCTGGTACCGTCGACCACATTAATCTGCCGCTGTTCCGATGTTCCGATGCTCCCGCCGAACAGATCCCCGCCCGGATCGCCCAGGGCAACGAAAGAGTAGTTGTTCGCCGGAGAAGTCCCCGGTACCAGGAGATCGTTGGCCGGAACAACGGCGCCGCCAAAAGTATCCATCGTAAAATGCGAGGCATTCACGTTCTTACTGAAGTTAGTCCGGAGTTCCGTAGTCAGAACGGCGCTGAAGATGTAAGTTAACCCCGCCGTCAGCGAGTCTTCGCGAAACTCCACCACGTCGCTGTCGGCCAGACTTGCCGAGCCGCTGTTCGTTCGGCTCGTTTCACTGGACGGAGCATGGGTGAACGTCCCGAATGCTCTGAGTTTGGATGTAAAATTCTGATCCAGTTTGGCAAGCGTGGAATCCGTGCTCAACGGATTCGAGTAGCCGGAGGAAAACTGGGCCTGGTTGTTCCCGAGATCGGGGCCGTTCGGGAGAGGGAAGGCATTCAGAAAAGGCTGTGCGATTTCGGGCGCCGCCAGGCGAGCCGCACGAGTGGGGACGGTGGTCACTGCGAATTGCGGCTCCGCCAGCCGTTGACCTTCGTAGGAAACGAAAAAGAAAGTCTCGTTGTGTACCAACGGCCCCCCCAAGACACCTCCGAAGTCATTGGATCGCAGCCGCGGTTTGCGCTGACCCGCCTGGTCCACAAACCAGTCCGCGGCATCCAGCTTGTCGTTGCGAAAGTAATCGAAGGCCACTCCGTGGAATGAATTCGTTCCGGAGCGCGTGAGGAGGAGAACCTGCGCTCCCGGGTTACGTCCATACTCGGGGGCGTAAGAACTTGTCAGGATGCGAAATTCCTGGAGCGCGTCGACGGAGACCATGCTGTTGGTGCCGCCCGCGGCATTGTAGCTGGCATTGTTCCCTCCGGCCGCCTGATAGCCAACAACCGTGCTCACCGCGTTTACTCCATCGATACTGAAGCTGTTGGCGGAGGCACGCAGACCACTGACCACAAACTGACCGTCACTGTTTTGTGCGTTCGACAGATTCACGCCCGGGGCCAGTGTAATCAGATTCTGGAAGCTCCTCCCGTTGAGGGGCATGTTATCGGTAAGTTGCCGGTCAACCACTGTGCTCACGGATGCGTCGGTCATCTGGAGCGTATCGGCGCCCCCGCTCACGGTGACAACCTGAGACGTCTTACCAACTTCAAGCGTAAAATCAAGCTGAGCTTGCTGTGCAATTTCGAGCAGAACGCTCTTTCTTTCCTGCGAATCGAATCCGTCAGCCTCAAGGGTAATGTCATACTTGCCCGGAGGCAGACCCGGGAGACTGTACACGCCGGAGTCGTTGGATCGTGTGGATCGTGTCAGATCAGTCTCCTGACCTGTGACAGTGATAGTCGCGCCCGATATGGCGAGTTGGCTGCTATCGAATATGCGGCCCGACAAATTGGCCTCCTGGGCCGGTAACGCCGACCCCAAGGAGATCACAAGCAAACACACTTTTGTCAGGGTCGCCGCGTAGTAGTTCGCCATATTGAGATTCCGGCCAGCCGAGACTACTATTATCCTTCGGCTTGGTTCTGCCCAGGTTCAATCCGAAGCGTGAGCGTCATCCGAGCGGCCATCGAAATAGGGGCCGATAAGGCTTAGGATTCTTCGTCCATTAACTTTTCGGAGCAATGGGGCGGGCCCTCTTGCATGGTGGTTTAGCATGGGGCGAATCGTCGGCCACTCGTACAAGGCTTAGACTGATCACGCAGCCCCGAGCGACCTCGCAATTGGCCGGAAACGGCATTTCGGAAAGCTACCGTTAATGTTGCTTATCAGTTCATTGACGCGTCGCCGACATCTCGGGAGTAATCTTGGACGCCGCGTGGCAGGGCATACGCACCGGCAATTGGCTCTCGCAGCGGCAGGCGCAGGCCCTCCTGAGCGCTCCGGATATCTCGACACTCCGGGGACTGTTCAGTGTTGATGCAATCTACGCATGGGTACGTGCAGGTTTAATCCCCGATTGCTGCATTCTCCGGATCGGCAGCATGCGGATCGAATCCGATCAATTCGATACTCTTCTCCGGGCTGGAAAGCTGTACCGTCCTCGGGGCCGTAAAGCCGAAGAGCAGGCCAGACAGCCTCGGCCAACGGCGCAGGAGGCAAACGGTGATTGATAAGGCCGCTTGCTTTAGGGCTTCGCGTTCGAACACCCAGATGAACAAACATCCCATGAGTGATGATACGTTGACCGCTTACTTGGCCGAACGCGTTATGAGATGGAATGCGACGCCCGATCGCTTCATCAAATCTGGGCGGAGTTGGATCCCCCGATGGCGATTCAGCCGCTCGTGGAACTTACCGACGCTTTTCAACTGCTCGACCAGGCCACGCATCGATACAGCCTTACGAGAGATCGTCATGGCATCTTTAGCGCCAGCGTTCAAATTGGCGGCTGCCGGGGAAAGGCGTACGGTGAGGCTAAAGCACGGACCGTCACAATTGCAATCGCCCGGGCGCTTGGAGTGGAGGTTTAGAACGGTGAACAGGGCTCTTGTTGAACCTCAACCCATCGTCATCGATCCGCACTACTCGCCACAGTTCTACGCCGAGTTGTGGGCCTGAGCCCCTCCACCGTGGTTCGCTGGTTCCAGGATAAAGACGGGGTTCTCAAGCTCAGCAAGCCGGCCAGGATCGGGAAGCGCGTTCGCGTCGAATTGCGGATTCCCTATTCGTTGGCGATGCAGGAATATCGTCAGCGTAGCCGGTCAGAGGTAGCATGACGACCATGCTAATTCTTCAAAGACGGCACTCCCCAAAGTGCCCAGACCGCAACAAAGGTCCGAACTACCTCAAATGCCGCGGCGGCTGCCTGTTACGGGCATGCGGGACGACGTCTGACGGCGAGAGGAGCCGACTATCATTAAAAACTCGCGATCTACAGCGAGCCGCCCGCAAGTTGACCGAGATGGAAGACCGGCTATCGGGGAAGCCCCGCAAAACAATCCTCGACGGCGTCCAGGCGTTCCAGGTGCAACACGAGCAGAACGCGGATGAAACCAAGCGCAGGTATAAGCGGCTCCTCGGCTACTTCACTGACTTCTGCAAGAAAGACTCCCTGGTCTACTTGGACCAGATCGATGTCGAGGCATTGGACCGATACGCCCTTCCGCGATGCAAACTCCGATCCTGGATTAAGGACGTCGAACTTCTGCGGCATTTGTTTGAGTTCTGCCGGGACCGCGAATGGACGGCCAAGAATCCTGCTAGGGCTCTTAAGGTTCCAAGAGCGCGCGAAGCGAATGATGTGGTGCCATACACGCGCGACGAGATCGTCAAGATCATCGCAGCGTGTGATGAAATTGGGCGTTGCAGTTACGAACGGCGTCGCGCACGCGCCATGGTGCTCTTGATGCGGTACGCCGGCCTGCGCATCAGTGACGTCGTTACTCTTGAAAAGAGCCACGTCAAGGGCGTATATCTTGCAAAGCGCACGATCAAGAATCACCGACTGATCCAAGTTGAATTGCCCCGCGCGGTTCTGGAGGCACTCGATGTGCTGCCTCCACCCAAAGCAGCGGCGAAGGACAATCTTAGACTCTTTTACAGCGACACAACCGGTCTGCGGAGCCTTGTGAAGGCGGCGTGGCGGACCTTGGACGCTGTCTTTACGCGGTCTGGCGCCGTGGGAGCGCACCCACCCGTTTCGCCACACGCTCGCGTCAGATCTTCTAGGGAAGGGCGGGTCCATCGAGAAGGTAGCCGGCATTCTCGGGGATAGTTCCGCCATAATACGTCGCTATTATGCGAAGTGGACACCGGAGTTTCAGGGTTTGCAAGACGACCTGATCCGGAAAATCCACGGCACAGATTTGGCACAGACAGAAGAACAGGCGTCTAAATGCTGACTCTAAAAGGGTTAGTGTGGTGGCCAGGGACGGAATCGAACCGCCGACGCCAGCCTTTTCAGGGCTGCGCTCTACCAGCTGAGCTACCTGGCCCGAGACAAACCTCATTCTAACAGACAGGTCATGCTTTTTGGAGTTCGGCGAGCTTCGCTCCGGTCTCCCGTTCCACGTGGGCGTGCAGGCTGTTGCCGTGCGCGTCCATGGTGACGATGGCCGCGAAATTCTTCACGCGCAGGTGCCACATCGCCTCGGGAATTCCGAACTCGATGAGATGCACATCCAGCACCTTCTCCACCGCGCGCGCGTAAAATTGCGCCGCGCCGCCGATTGCATTCAGATAAGCCGCGCCGGATTTTTCGAGCTCGGCCAGCGTCTTCTTTCCCATCCCGCCTTTGCCAATCACAGCGCGCACTCCGTACTTCTCGATGATGGTGGCCTGATACGGTTCCTCGCGGCTGCTGGTAGTCGGGCCCGCGGCCTTTACCACCCAGCCCTCCCCTTGCTTGAGCATCACCGGACCGCAGTGATAAAGGATGGATCCGCGCATGTCCACCGGCGGCGCGTTCTTCATTAAATGCGCGTGCACCGCATCGCGGCCGGTAAAAACTTCGCCCGTGATGAGCACCACATCGCCCACCCGCAGGCTCCGCACTTGCTCCTCGGACAGCGGCGCGGTGAGCACCACTTCGCGGCCCGTGAGCGGGAATCCTTCCGATTTCGCCATACGTTGAACCACGCGCTCGGGATCGCGATACAACCAGCTCGTGATCGCGCCGTTGGATGCATCCAACCGCACGCCCAGCCTGCGGAATGCCCAACAGTCATAGGCCACCGAGACGAAAAAACTGGCGGGCAAACGGTTCGCCGCGCAAATCTTGCAACCGATCAGCGACACCTTGCCGCCAAAGCCCATCGCGCCCACGCCGATGCGATTGGCCTCTTCCATAATCTCGGCTTCCAGCTTCGCCAGCTCGGGAACCGGATTCGCATCATCCAGCGTTCGGAACAGCTGCCCCTTCGCCAAATCATATCCGTGTGCGCGATCGCTGCCGATGCAAACACCCACTGCTCCCGGTGCGCAGCCCTGTCCCTGCGCCTGCCACACCGCGTGCAGTATGCACTTGCGCACGCCTTCCAGCGTGCGGTCCGCGCGTCCCAGGTGATCCAGCTCCATTGGCAGCGAATACTGGATGTTCTTGTTCTCGCAACCGCCGCCCTTCAAGATGAGCTTCACCTCAATCTCATCCTGCTCCCATTGCTCGAAGTGAATTACCGGCGTCTCTTCTCCCAAATTGTCGCCGCTGTTTTTCCCCGTCAATGAATCCACCGAATTCGGCCGCAGCTTGCCCCGCCGCGTGGCCTCCGCCACGGCTTCGCGTATCGCGCGCTTCACTTGCAGCTGGTTCACGCCCACTGGCGTGTGGACCACAAACGTCGGCATGCCAGTGTCCTGGCAGATGGGCCCGGCATCTTCCTGCGCCATGTCGATGTTGGTCGCGATGATCCCCAGCGCCTGCGACGCCTGCGTCCCGGCTACTTCGGCTTCCAGAGCCACGCCCATGGCGGCGCGGACATCCGGCGGCAGGTTGGTGGAAGTCTGCGTGATCAACTCGATCAAGCTATCTTTCAGAAATGTCATTAGTTCTAGAGTAGCGTGCTACTCCTGACAGACAAAATTCATCGCATCGTTCGCATCGCCTTGCCCTTTATACTGGGCGTGCTGCGGGTAGGGACACAAAGGCCGGCTGCGTCCAGGGAAGGCGGGCCCGGTGGCCACCACGCGGTCCGGCGCCACGCCCTTCTCTACCCAATCCACCACTGCGCTCAACATGTCGAAGCGGTCCAGCGCCGCGCTTCCACCCTGACAGTGCCCCATGCCGGGAACGAAATAAATTCGGCTCCAGGTTGTCACTGGAGACGAACCGGTGCCCGTGTCCTTCGCCATCTTTTCGTAATAGCCGAGCGTATCCAGCGGCGAAAACCAGGGATCGCTCAGCCCGTGATAGAACAACAGCTTTCCGCCGTGTCCGGCGAAGCTGCTTAGATTCGTCCAGGTGCTGTCGCCCAGTTGCGCGGTTCGATCGGCCTCTACACGGGCCGCTTCGCGATCGACATCGAAATGGGTGAAGTCGGCGCCGGTGGCGACCGGGATGACTGGCCCACCCAACAGACCAGGGATGAAGCCGGGGTCGGCGATGCCTGCGTCATAAGGAACGCCAGGATAGACCGCATCTCCGCTTCCCGATTTCGGACCGGCAAACGCCTTCTTCAGCGCGTCCGACTGCGCTCGCGTCAAACAGCTCTCGGACTTGGGACCCGAACAAACCAGCGCCGCCGGGTCGAACGCGCACGCGCGTAAATTGAATATCATTCCGTCCTTCAGGCCGTCCTTGGCATCGCAGGCTTGGAGCAGGGAATTGACGATTAGCTTGCGGTCCGATGGCGAGAAAGTTTGCTTCGGATCGGGCTTGCCGCCGGCATCCTTCGGAGCGGCCTCATCGAAGACGGCCGTCATGAAACCCAGCGCGAGATTCGAATGCCCGGTACGGATGGCGGGATCGCCGGAAACGATGCCGTCGAAATAGTCGGGGTAGCGCTGCGACATGATCATGGCTTCGCGGCCGCCCGTGGAGCAGCCGTCGAAATACGAATGCTCGGCCGCGCGCCCATAATACGACGCGATCATTTGCTTCGCGAAACGCGTCACTTCTCCAATCGCCATGTAGTAGAAATCCAGGCTGGCTTGCTGGTCGCGGAAAAAGCTGCCGTCAAAGACGCTGCCCTTGTGGCCACTGTCCGTGCTTACCACCGCAAATCCTCGCGCCAGCCCCGGCATGTCACCGGCCGCCTGCGAACCTAACGGCAGAGCGACACTGCCGTTCAATCCGCCGCCGCCCTGAAACAGGAAACGGCCATTCCACTGATCGGGAAGCGCCAGCGCGAAGCCAATACCGTACGGTTTGCCGTCCGCGCCGGTGCGCTGGTTGATCACACCCTCCACGTGGCAAAATCCTGGTACGGCCACGCC
>Ga0209006_10005821_pt1 | contig 11203 bp, 6 predicted proteins | sample JacPin_JW_Ref_O2_FD_188567 | JGI IMG/M metagenome (GOLD analysis project Ga0209006, IMG submission 188567) | Forest soil microbial communities from Algoma, Ontario, Canada - Jack Pine, Ontario site 1_JW_Ref_O2 (SPAdes) (version 2) | ecosystem: Environmental > Terrestrial > Soil > Boreal... | reverse complement strand
GGCGGCGCCGGCGCGCCGACCACGACCAACCCAGCTCCATCGCAGAGCGTCACTGCGGACGCCTACACCGGTCCGCCGGCGGCCACCGCTGACGTCACCGCGTTCCAAATCAACTTCTGGAACAACGTGCGAACGCAAAATCGTTGCGGTCAGTGCCATAACGCGACCACCCCGGCGCAGATGCCGAACTTTGCGCGCAGCGACGATGTGAACCTCGCTTACGCACAAGCCAACACAGTGGTCAATTTGGCCACGCCGTCCACCTCGCTCATCGTGACCAAGGTGTCCGGCGGTCATAACTGCTGGCTCGCCGACCCAGGCGCCTGCGGTCAGATTTTGACGACTTGGATCACCAACTGGGCCAACGCCGCGGGTGCTACGTCCGCGACCACGGTGCAGTTGCAAGCGCCGCCGAGTCAAACCGTCGGACAGAGCTTGAACTTCCCGGCCTCCTACGTGGAGTATCAACAGACGATTTACACGCTCACCAGCAAGTACTGCGTGCGCTGCCATTCAACGACAGCGGACCCGTCGGTGGAACAATCGCCGTACTTCGCGGATCCCTCGCTCCTGGTCGCCTACCCGGCCGCGATCCCGAAGATCGACTTCACGGGCTGCGCGGGCACTGGCGGCAACAATGGCGGCACCTGCGGCACGAACTCGCGCTTCTATCAGCGCCTGTTCACCGACAACCACAACTGCTGGGATAATTGCGCCTCCGACGCCGCGCAAATGTTGGTGCAGATCCAAGCATTCGCCGCCACCATCACGCCGGCGAACATCGACCCGGCTTTGGTCGTGAGCAAGGCCTTGAGCCTGACTCAGGGCACCATCGCGAGCGGTGCGAGCCGCTACGACGCCGATACCATCGCCAAGTACGAGTTCCAATCGGTCGTGAACAATACGACCTTCGATACCAGCGGCATCGATCCGTCCGCGGACCTGACCATCTCGGGCAACGTCACGCTGGCCGGCGGCTGGGGTATCAATGTCGGTGCCGGCGGTAAGGCGCAGGCGACGACCCAATCGAGCCAAAAAATCTACAGCATGATTCAGGCCACCGGCGAGTTCTCGGTCGAGGCCTGGGTGGCGCCCGCGTTGGTCGCGGTCGACAACTCTTACATGGTCAGTTATTCGGGTGGCGACACCACGCGTAATTTCACCCTGGGTCAGACCAACCAGGACTATGACTTCATGCTGCGCACCTCCAACACCGCGTTGACCGGGCTGCCTCAGTTGAAGACACCGGATGCCGCGATGGCACTGCAGGCGTCTCTGCAGCACGTCGTGCTCACCTATGACGCCGTCAACGGCCGTCAGATCTACGTCAACGGCGCATTGGTCCCGGTCGCGGACCCGCAGAAAGGCGGCACGATTGCAACTTGGGACAGCACTTTCGCGCTGGTCCTCGGCAACGAAGTGTCGGGCGATCGATCCTGGCAGGGTCTCATCAAGTTCGTCGCCATCCACAGCCGCTCGATGACCCCGGCGCAGGTGCTGCAAAACTTCAACGCCGGCGTGGGCGAGCGCTACTACCTGCTGTTCGACGTGTCGGCCGTGACCGGCGTATCACAGGCCTACATCATGATGACGGCCAGCCAATACGACAGCTACAGCTACATGTTCTATCAGCCGACCTTCATCTCGCTGGATCCGACCGTTACCTCGAGCACCTTGCCCAGCATTCCGGTGCAGGGTATCCGCATCGGCATCAACGGCACGGTCCCGCAAGTGGGCCAGGCCTATATCCCCTTGAATACCACGGTGACCGGCTCGGCCTACACCCCTCAGGGTGAAGTGCTGTCGAATATCGGCACGGTGATCGGCCTGCAAGCCGGACCCTTGACCGACCAGTTCTTCCTGACTTTCGACAAGCTGGCCAACCAAACCGATGTCGTCGTCGAGGCGATACCGACGGCGCCGGCGCCGGCACCGGGACCGGTGGTGGCCGACATCGGGGTGAAGACATTCGCCCAGATCAACGCGACACTCTCGGCACTCACGGGCGTGCCGACAACCGACCCGAACGTCAGTACGACTTATCTGGCCGTGCAACAGCAGTTGCCGCCGAATCCGACGCTGGAAGGATTCTCTTCGGCGAACCAAGTCGGCGTGGCGCAGCTGGCCGTCCAGTACTGCAACGAGATGGTCAATAACCCGACTTTGTTGGCGCAGATGTTGCCGGGCGTCACTTTGAGCGCCGGACTGTTCTCGAGCCAGGCCGGCATCGACTCGGTCACCGGTCCGCTCGCGGCCAAGGTGCTCGCCAGCGGCGCGCATCAGCCGGCGGCATCGACCATCACGGGGCCCACGGGCGAACTCGACAGTTTGGTCGCCAATCTTTGCAGCACTTCGGCGTGCACGACGGCAGCTCGGGTACAGGCGGTGACCGCCGCGGCCTGCGCGACGGCCTTCGGCAGCGCCGACATGTTGATCTACTAAGTACGACGAATCGGAGAGGTCTTAATACTATGAGCAAGAGAACCAAGGCGCTGGGAATACACGATCCGCTGTTGCTGCAGGAGCATTCGCGGCCGCGCACACGCCGCGAGTTCGTCGCACAGAGCTTCTGGACGGGAGCGGCCACGGTCGTCGCACCGACGCTCGCCGGGATGCTTGCTTACCCGCGCGCGGCGCGCGCGACGCTGGCCTCGGATATTCAGAACGCCGTGACCGCCTGCGGTATCACCACCGGTGCCGGGAAAATCCCGTTCATCTGCTTCGACCTGCAAGGAGGCGGCAACATCGCCGGCTCCAACGTGCTGGTCGGCGGACCTGGCGGTCAGCTCGATTTCTTATCAGTCGCCGGCTACAGCAAGCTGGGTCTGCCCGGATCCATGGTGCCGAACGCCAGCGCCAGCGGAAGTTTTGTGGATTCAAGTTTCGGTCTGCGCTACCACTCGGACAGCGCGCATCTGCGCGGCATGAAGCTGCGTGCCAGTCCGGCGGCAATGGCCGGCACGACGGGCACGATCATTCCGGCGCTCTCGCAAAACGATACCAATACGAATCCGCACAACCCGATCTACGGCATTTACCAATTCGGCGCACGCGGCGGCTTGCTCAATCTGATCGGCTCGAACAGCTCCGTGTCAGGCGGCAATTCGATGGCGCCGCCAACCATGGTGATCGCCGCTGCGCAGCCCACAGTGGTGGACAGTTCGAATGACAGCAAGAATCTGGTCAGCACCGGACAGCTCAGCACGCTGCTGCCCAATCCTGCCGACGTGACCAACGTGTTGGAATCCATGAAGCGCGTCAGCGATGCCAAGTATTCGGCGCCCGGCGTGACGGCGTATGCCGGCAATGCGGCTTTGAATACGGCTGCCCTGGGTGCCACCGGAATCGAGGCCTGCAGCTTCACCAAAGCCGCGTACATCGTCGATCGATACAACAGTCCCTCGGCGGTGAATCCGGATGTGGATCCGAATATCGTCGGCTCGAGCGGCATTTTTCAAACGGCGGAATACCAGGCCAATTCGGACTATCAAAAGACCGCCGCGATCATGAAACTGGTCATCGACGGCAATGCCGCCGCCGGCACCATCGAGATGAGCGGGTTCGACTATCACTCGGGCAACCGAATGGACGGCGAGGCGCGCGATCTGAATCTGGGCAATTGCATCGGCGCCGTTTTGGAATACGCGAATCGCGTCGGCAAACCGGTCATGATCTACGTCTTCTCCGACGGCTCGCTGGCGAGCAGCGGCATGATCGACAACTCGGTCGGCGGGCGCGGCAAGGGCGTATGGACCGCGGACAACCAGAATGTCGCGGCGACGTATTTCCTGGTCTTCAATCCCTCCGGCAGAGCGCAGTCCGCGCAGGCCAATCCGGAGATGAGTTTGCAAATCGGTAACTTCAATCCCGACGGCTCGCAAAACACCACCGGCAGCCCGGCCGGCAACAACGTGCCCAACTTGGCGCAGATGGTGGTGCTCAACTACATGGCGCTGCATAGTACCGCCGCCATCTCGCAGTGGCCCACTCTGTATCCGGCACCAAACTTGAACAACGGTCTGGGCTCTGGCACCGCGCTCGAACCTCTGATCGCGTGGCAACCGCTCGCCGGTCTTGTGAACGGCAAGGTTGCTTAAGGTCCGGCTTTGAACGAAGGGTCTGACGGTGGCGTCAGACCCTGTTTCGCTGTCTCATTCCGGAGACATGCGTCGTTGTTCCTCGGCTCGCAAGGGCACACCGAGCCGCGTGGACGGTGAGGAGGCTTCGGTGCCGCAATTCCCCCTGACGAATGAAATTGCACGAATGTGCGCTAGGTCATACAGAAATCCAGTGAACGCGCGGCCGTTGCGTTGACACTGCGGCTCGCATTGTGCGATTTTGCATAAGGTCTGATCAGGGCAAACTCGCTGAAAGGTGAGGGCGCAAAGCTTCCGGTACGGGACCCATCTTCAAGAGAGAGGTCTGGCACAGCGGGGTTACCAGCGTGATTGATGAGTCGCGGCGCTACGGCGTCATTTTGAGCGTTGCAGCGCATGCGTAGAGCAGTGCTCGCCGGCGGCCTGAGTCTTGGGCTTGCGATCGGCACAGCGTCGCTCGCGGCTGCACCCAGCATCGTGGGTAAGGCGGCGCCCGATTTTGTGTTGCGTGGTTTGGACGGCCGGAATCTGCGCTTGTCCGAGTTTCGCGGCCAAGTCGTTCTCGTGAATTTTTGGTCGCGCTCGGACGGCGATTCCCGCCAGCAGATGCCGGCGCTCGACCGCATCAACATTACCTACCAACGTGCCGGTCTCGTCGTTATCGGCGTATCGGTGGATGAGGATCTGCGCCGATCGAAGGAGTTCGCGGCCGCCATGAGCGTCTCGTACCCCATCTTGTTCGATACCGGGACCGCGATCGGCAAGGATTACTACTTACAGAAAATGCCGATGACGATCCTGGTGGATCGCTCGGGTGTCGTGCGTTATACGGCCGTCGGCTTCAGGCGCGGCGATGAGCGCGTTTATCTCGATCACATCCGCGAATTACTGCGCGAATAAACGATAGGTCAGTTATGAATCTCAAGCATCGAATTGTTTCCATTGCGGTCTGCGCCGTGATGCTGTCCGCTGGCATGGCAATCGGCCAGACACCGCCCCCCGCCGATGCGCAAGCGGCGCCGCCGGCAGAAACGCCGCCCCCGCCCGCACCCGATGCACCGCCCCCCGAGCTCAAGACTTTGGACCAGGAGGTTCAGGGCCTGAAGAAGGACGTGGTGGATCTGAATAAGGATCTGTTCGTGCTGCAGGAAGAATTGCTGTTTCCCGCCAACACGCAGGTTGCTCTCTATATATCGATGGATGTGGGCACATTCTTTGCGCTGGACTCCGTGACCGTCAAAATCGACAACAAGGAAGTGAAGAATTATTTGTACACGGCGCGGGAAGCGGATGCGCTGCTCAAAGGCGGCGTGCAGCAGATCTATCTGGGAAATTTGAAAGTCGGCAAGCACGAGCTGGTCGCCTTCTTTACCGGCAAAGGCCCGGTCGAGCGCGACTACAAGCGCGGCGCGACGATCAATTTCGACAAGGGCGTCGGCGCGAAATATCTGGAACTTAAGATCACGGACCGTGTTCCCAAGCATCAACCTGAGTTCATGATCAAAGACTGGGAATGATGTGCAAGGCGTGATCAACAGACTGCGGCCGTTCTTCCTCGGCGGATTGCTGCTGGCGACTGCCGTTGCGCAGGCAAAAAACGTCAAGCCGGATCCCAACGGGTTGGCGCCGCATCAGGTACAGGACCTGGCCTACGGCGATGTGCTGTTCTATTTCTTTCAGGACGACTACTTCGACTCGATCACCCGCCTGCTGGCTGCGCGGCAACTGGGGCGGGTTCCGCACACCCAGGAAGAAGCGGAGTTGCTGCTCGGAGGCTTGTACCTGTCGCTCGGCGAGCACGTCGAGGCGGGCAGAATTTTCGAGGCGCTGCTCAAGAAGAACACTTCCGAGTTCGTGCGCAACCGCGCCTGGTTTTATCTGGGCAAGGTTTGGTACCAGCGCGGCTATTTGGAAGAGTCCGAGCGGGCGCTGCGCCAGGTATCGGACAAGATGGATCCGCGCATCAACGCGGAACGCTACATGCTGCTCGCGCAGCTCATGATGCGCCAGGGACGCTACGACGACGCCATTGCCGCGCTGCGCAATTGGAAGGGCGCGCCTGACTGGACCGCGTACGCGCAGTTCAATCTGGGCGTGGCATTGGTCCGCCGAGGCCGGCTGCAGGAAGCGATTACCTACCTCGACGGGGTCGGCAAGTTAAACACCCGCAGCGAGGAGTTGCTGGCCCTGAAAGACAAGGCGAATCTCGCGCTCGGTTTCGCGCTGTTGCAGGGTCAGCGCGCCGCGGAGGCGAAACCCATTTTGCAGCGAGTGCGTCTCGAGGGTCCTTACTCCAGCAAGGCACTGCTCGGCGTCGGCTGGGCCGATGCCGCCATGGGCGAATTCAAGCGGGCGTTGGTGCCGTGGCTCGCGCTGCGCAAGCGCAGCATGCTCGACTCGGCGGTGCAAGAGTCCTTTCTTACCGTGCCCTACGCTTACGTTCAGCTCCAGGCATTCGGTCAGGCCGCGGAGTTCTACAACACGGCGATCCAGTCTTTCGACGACGAACTCAAGCAAATCGACGACTCGATCGAAGGCATTCGCAGCGGCAAGCTGCTCGAACGCCTGTTGAACGACGACAAGAAGGACACGCTGACCTGGTATTGGCAGCTGACCAACCTGCCCAACGCGCCTGAGTCGCGCTACTTGTACGCACTGCTGGCGAGCAATGAATTTCAGGAGGGCTTGAAGAACTACCGCGAGCTCAATTTCATGAACCGCAATCTGGACGATTGGCGCGACGATGTCTCCGCCTACGACGACATGATTGATACGCGCCAAGAAGCCTACAATCGGCGCGTGCCGAAGGCCGACGCGGTATTGGCGGCGACGGATTTGGATGGCCTGACGCAAAAGCGCGTGGATTTCGAATCGCGCATCAACGAGATCGAAAAATCGAATGATGTCGCGGCGTTGGGTACGCCTCAGGAGCAAGAAACCTGGGCGCGCTTGAAAAACATCGAGGACTATCTCGCGGCTCATCCCAATGATCCTGACTTGGCCGAGATGCGGGAGAAGCACCGCCTGATGAAGGGCGTGATGTACTGGCGCCTGTCGGAGAGTTTCAAAGCCCGGCTCTGGAACGAACGGCGTTCGGTCAAGGAGCTCGAAGGCCAGTTGAAGGAAACCCAGAAGCGCGCGGTGCTGGTGCGCCAAGCGCGCGAGGGCACGCCGCTGACCACGGGCGGGTACGCAGCGCGCGTCGCGGCGATCCGCGCGCGCATCGATCAGCTGCAAGAACGCCTGGCCGATATCTCAGACCGGCAGAATGGATTTCTGCAGTCCCTCGCCATCCATGAGCTCGAGGGCCAGAAACAGCGCATCGAAACCTATGAGGTGCAGGCACGCTACGAACTGGCGGCGATTTACGATCGCACTTCCAACGGCCCGCCGAAGGCGGCGCCGAAAACGCCGCAGAATGCGGCACCCGCCACGCCCGACGACGTGCCTCAGCAGCCCAAGCCCGACGACGCGCCTCCGCCGTCCAAGCCCGACGAGCCACCGCCGCAGGCCAAGCCATGAAGGTCTCGGTCTCACAACTGACATATGGCGCGGCCATACTGTCCGCGATGCTGCTCGGTCCCGCGACGCTGTCGGCTGCGCCGAAAAAACCGGCGACGATCAAGGATCTCGACAACCAGCAGGTCGATGTCAGCCCCGACCCGCCGCAGAATGTCGATGCGACCAAGACGATGGAGAGCTACAAGCGGTTTCTCGATTTGAATGCGGGGGATGCCGCGTTGCGTGCCGAAGCGCTGCGCCGCCTGGGCGACTTGAATCTCGAAAGCGGGGAATCCGAACGCATTGAACGTGAACTCGCGACCAACGAGGGATTGCGTGCCACCGAAGCCATCCATTTGTACACGGCGCTGCTCAAGGCCTATCCAAAATACGAGCGCAACGATTCGGTGCTGTACCAATTGGCGCGCGCCTACGAATTGAACGCGCAGCCCGACCGGGCGCTCAACTCCCTGGATCAGCTGGTGGCGCAATACCCCAACAGCCATTTCATCGACGAAGCGCAGTTTCGGCGCGGCGAGATCTTGTTCTCGGACAAGGCGTACCCCAAGGCGCAGGCCGCTTACGAGGCCGTCATCAAGGTAGGTTCCACCTCCGGCTTCTACAACCAGAGTCTTTACAAGCACGGCTGGTCGCTGTTCAAGCAGGGCGAGAATGAGCGCAGCCTGGATTCCTTCGCCGGCGTGCTGGATTCGGTACTGATTTCCAAGCGCGACCCCAATGCCTTGATCGAGCTCGATACCTTGACCCGCGCCAACCGGGAATTGGTGGAAGACACGTTTCGCGTGATGTCCATCACCTTTTCCTATCTCGATGGTCCCAAGACCATTCAGGAATTCGTGAAGCGCCACAAACCGCGGCCCTACTCTTATCTCCTGTATGCGAGGTTGGGCGACCTCTATATGGAGAAGGAGCGCTACACGGACGCCGCCGACAGCTACCGCGCCTTCGTGTCCCAGGATCGCAACAACGAGAAGGCGCCTCTGCTCGAAATGCAGGCGATCGAAGCCTATCAAAAGGGCGGCTTCCCGCAATTGGTGCTGCAGGGCAAGAAGGAGTTCGTCGAGAACTACAGTTTCGGTACGGCGTACTGGCAGGGACGCCAACCCGCTACTGAGCCGAAGGTCGTCGCCGTGCTGAAGACCAATCTCAAGGACGTCGCGCAGTACTATCACGCGCAGGCGCAACGCACCAAGGATGTCGCCGACTATCAAGAGGCGGCGAAATGGTATCGCAGCTATCTTCAGTCGTGGCCGGATGAGGCGGGTTCGGCAGTGACCAACTATCTGCTCGCCGACACGCTATTCGAAAGCAAACAATATCTTGACGCCGCGCAGGAATACGAAAGCACCGCGTACCACTACGGCGATCATGAAAAGGCCGCAGCGGCCGGTTACGCCGCCATCATTGCGTATGGCAAACAAGAAGACACTTTGTCGGGCGATGCGAAGGCGACGCTGCATTTAAAGACGATCGACAGTTCTTTGAAATTTGCGCAGACTTTTCCCGCCCATCCTGAAAGCGCGCAGGTCCTGACCAAGGCGGCCACCGAACTGTATACGGCGAAGGATTATTTGCGCGCCGTCGCCGCCGCGGAATCCCTGCTTGCCAAGCAGCCGCCCGTGGACGTTGCGAAACAGCGCATCGCCTGGACCGTGATCGGCAACTCGAATTTCGATCAAGGCGCGTTCGACAAGGCGGAAGCGGCCTATACACACGCACAGGCGGTCATGCCGCCCAACGATCCGGAACGCGCGGTGATCGTCGAGCGCCTCGCCGCGTCGATCTACAAGCAGGGCGAACAAAAGAGCAAGTCGGGCGACAGCGCTGCCGCCGTCGATGATTTTTTACGCGTCGCGGCTTTGGCGCCCACTTCAAAGGTGCGCTCGAGTGCCGATTTCGACGCCGCGGCGCTGCTCGTGACGCAGAAGCAGTGGGATCGCGCCATCCCCGTACTGGAGGGATTCCGCCGCAATTTTCCCGATAGCCCGCTGCAGACCGATGTCACCCGCAATCTCGCCGTGGCATACACGGCGGCGAACAAGCCCGGGCAAGCGGCCGTTGAATTCGAGCAGATATCGCAATCCCCGAAAGAGACGCCCGACGTTCAGCGCGAAGCCACCCTGCAGGCGGCGGATCTTTACGATAAAGCCGGCAATACGGCCAAGTCGCGCGCCATGCTCGAAGCATTCGTGAAGCATTTCCCGCAACCCTTGAGTCCGGCCTTGGAGGCGCGCAACAAATTGAGCTTGATTGCCGTCAAGTCCGGCGACTACAGCGGACGCGACTACTGGCTCAGGGAAATCATCGCCGCGGACCGCTCCGCGGGCGCCGCGCGCACCGATCGCAGCCGCGCGCTGGCCGCGAAGGCGACATTGACGCTGGCGGCGCCGGCGCGCGAGGAATTCAAGAGCATCAAATTGGTGGTGCCGCTCAAGAAGTCCCTTGCCGAGAAGCGCAAGGCGATGGAGGCCGCGCTCAAGGCCTATGAAGCGGCCGCCGATTATCAGGTCGCGGAGGTCACCACCGCGGCGACCTTCGAAAGCGCGGAATTGTACCGCCAGCTGGGCAAGGACTTGATGAGTTCTGAGCGCCCGAAGAATCTGAAAAAGGATGAATTGGAACAATACGACGTGCTGCTCGAGGAACAAGCCTTTCCGTTCGAGGAGAAGGCCATCAAGCTGCACGAGGTCAATACCGCGCGGACCAAAGATGGGACGTATGACGAATGGGTGCAGAAAAGCTTTGCGGCGCTCGCGCAGCTCAATCCAGGCCGCTACGGCAAGGTGGAGATCGGTGAACAGCAGGTCGACTCGATTCGTTAGCTTCAGTGTGATTGCACTGCTGGCCGGCTGTCACAGCACGCCGGTACAGTCGCCGCGTGCGCCCACAACTGCGCCGCCCGCGACTGCGCAGCCCGCCGGCACACCCCAATCCAAGCCTGCCGCCAACGGCGCGCCGGCTGCCGCTGTAAATATTACAGGTCCTGGAGCAGCGCCCGGCAATGCCGCCACACCAAGCCCGGTTCCCGCACCCGATTCGACGCCAATTCCGCCGCGAGCGGCTCAGCAATACAGCCAAGCGCTGCAAATGATGAAATCCAACCACCTTACGGACGCGGAACTCGAGTTCAAGCAGCTCAGCGTCGCGTATCCGCAATTCTCGGGACCGCAATTGAATCTCGGCCTGCTGTATTTGCATGATTCTCGGCTGCCCGAAGCGGAGGCCGCGTTCAAAGCGGCTCTGCAGACAAGTCCGCAGAACCCCATCGCGGGCGATGAACTTGGCATCGTAGAGCGTAAGCTAGGCAAGTTCGCGGAAGCGGAGGCGGCCTATTTGCATGCGATTGCCGCTGAACCAAACTACGCGCCGGCGCATCTGAATTTGGGCGTGCTCTACGATTTGTATTTGGCTGAGCCGCAAAAGGCGCTGGAACAGTTTGAACGCTACCTCGAGATAGCCGGCGAGAACAAACAGGTTTCCGGTTGGTTGATTGAATTGCGTAAACGCGTCGGTGCGCCGGCGCCTGCCGCCAAAAAGGAGCCCGCATGAACGCGCTGCCAAAGATGTCCAGCTTGATCGTGCTT
>Ga0209006_10005819_pt1 | contig 11207 bp, 5 predicted proteins | sample JacPin_JW_Ref_O2_FD_188567 | JGI IMG/M metagenome (GOLD analysis project Ga0209006, IMG submission 188567) | Forest soil microbial communities from Algoma, Ontario, Canada - Jack Pine, Ontario site 1_JW_Ref_O2 (SPAdes) (version 2) | ecosystem: Environmental > Terrestrial > Soil > Boreal... | reverse complement strand
CCCAAAAGCGGGGAGAGATGGGGCACTCGGCCCGGGGAAAGAAACAGGCAAGCGATGATTATCACCGGCTGATTCCTCGCGGGGCCAACAAGACCTCGATTGCCTACCACGTGAAGAATTCGCCGGGCGTGCTGTTCCGGTCGTTGAGCGTTTTTGCGCTGCGCGATATCAGTCTGAGCAAGATCGAGTCGCGGCCCATGCGCGGGCGGCCCTGGGAGTACGTTTTTTACGTTGATTTTCTGCGGGGCGACGACGAACCGGCGCGCAACGCGCTTCGTCATCTGGGCGAAGTGGCTGATTTTGTGAAGGTGCTGGGGATTTATCCGGAGGTCTGAAACCTGGCAAAGCGGTTGTGTGAATCTGATGCGCGAATTCAGGGTGCCTTTATCGCGTCAAGGACCGGACCGGCGACTTCGCCTGGTTGTGTGGCAAATGATCGGCATGCTGGTCGGCCTCTGTTTGGCGGGATATGCCGCGCTGACCCCGGACCTCGAATTTCGCAAGCCACTGTTTTATTTTTCTGTCGTGATCATGATCACCGATCTTGTCATATTTCCCTACTTCCTACTGCGCGCGGGCTTTAGGAGGGTCAACTACGAATTGACGTATGTATTGACGGACGCAGATCTGACCCGGAAGAGAGTCGGATGGCCCGATATTCGAATCGGCCGGTCCGACATCAAGGCTTTGCGCGAGGGGCAGGAATGGCTTGTCGTCGCCAGCAATGATCCGCAAAGCTTAAAGATAGCCATTCTACGAAAAGTCGATGGGTACGATGCACTTCGAGCCGAACTCGCAAAGCACGCGCCGTTCGAGAAACCGGAGCGGGGGAAGGTGTCGCTCGGTTTCCTTACTCTTCCGGTCTCCTTCGGGTGCTGGTGGCTGGTGATTTCATCGCAGAAGACTGCGGTGGTTTTAGCGGCGGGAATGCTGGCCTCACTACTTCTGACGTGGTCATCGTTCCATCTTTACCGAATGTTTCGTCACAGCCCGAAGCGTTCCCGCTTGTGGATTTTTCTTGGGCTCGGTTGGATTACCGCGCTGATTTTCATCGCAATCCGAATCCAGCGTGGATTCCCAAATTAGTTCTTGGCAAGCGTGTGCCCTCCGCGTTAGCCTCTGCACCTTAGGTATCATGCCCCGGGCGCCGATAAGGGAATAGAATTCAATCTCTTGCGGTTGTCCTTGCAGCAAACTCCGGACCGAGGCTGAAACCTTATCCGGGGCAGCATCATCTAAACTTGAGCGAGTTACACTCAAGGAGACGCAATGAGCCAGCAAATGCCCGTCGAACAAGCACATAAGCCGATCGAACCGAACGAACCAAGGGCTTTGCCGGTACTCCCGGTGCGCGATACGGTGCTGTTTCCTCACGCCGTGCTGCCACTGACAGTCGGCCGGGAAAGCTCGGTGCAGCTGATCAATTCGCTGGGCGAAGACAAGACCATCATTGTTGTGGCGCAGCGCGAAGCCCGGGTCGATTCGCCGCAGCCCTCTGACCTCTATACGGTTGGCACTTCAGCCGTCGTGCACAAAGTCGTCAAGATGCCCAACCAGAGCCTGTTCGTGTTTGCCGAGGGTTTGGAGCGCGTGCGGCTGGACGAGTTCACGCAGTTGTCGCCGTTTATGCGGGCGCATTACGTTCCGATGGCGGAAGGAGTTGCGCCGCTGGCTACCTCGGAGATCGAAGCGTTGCAACGCAATGTGCTGACTTTGTTCCAGCAGATCGTGGCCGGTTCGCCCACGTTGTCGGATGAGCTTTCGACCGTGGCCATGAACATTGACGAGCCCGGACGGTTGGTGGACTTCATCGCGTCTTCATTACCCTCGTTGTCCACGCCCGATAAGCAGGACACGCTGGAGACTACCGACGTTCTGACCCGGCTGCAGAAGATCAATCAGCATCTGGCGAAAGAACTCGAAGTGCAGCAACTGCGCAACAAGATTCAGAGCGAAGTGCAGGATCGCGTGCAGCAGACGCAGCGCGAGTACTACCTGCGCGAGCAGATGAAGGCAATCCAGAAGGAACTGGGCGAGCAGGACGAAGGCCAGCGCGACGTCGAAGACTTGAAAAAGAAAATCGACGAAGCAGGCATGCCCGACGACGTAAAGAAAGAAGCGCTCAAAGAACTCGGGCGCCTCTCACGCATGTCGCCGATGGCTGCCGACTATTCGCTCACGCGAAATTACGTCGAGTGGCTGGCGGTGTTGCCCTGGACCAAAACTTCCGGCGCGGAAGTTGACATTCCGAAAGCCAAGGAAGTGCTCGACGCGGATCACTACGATCTGGAGAAAGTGAAGAACCGCATTCTTGACTACCTCTCTGTGCGGCGGCTGAAGCCGAACATGAAGGGACCGATTCTGTGCTTCGTCGGACCTCCGGGTGTGGGCAAAACCTCGCTCGGCAAGTCGATTGCGCGGGCACTGGGGCGGAAATTTGTACGGCTGTCGCTGGGCGGTGTGCATGACGAGGCCGAAATTCGTGGCCATCGGCGCACCTACATCGGCGCATTGCCGGGACAGATTATTCAGGGCATTCGCCGCGCGGAGACGAAAGATCCCGTGTTCATGCTCGACGAAATTGATAAGGTCGGGCGTGATTTCCGCGGCGATCCCGGATCGGCGCTGCTGGAAGCGCTCGATCCCGAGCAGAATTCGAGCTTCCGCGACAACTATCTGGATGTGACGTTCGATCTTTCGAAGGTGCTCTTCATCACGACCGCGAATATGCTCGACCCGATTGCCGAGCCGTTGCGCGACCGCATGGAGATCATCGAACTGCAGGGATACAGCGAGGAAGAAAAAGTTCACATCGCCTTCCGCTACCTGATTCCGCGGCAGATCGAAGAGAACGGCATCACGACTGAGCAGATTGAATTTCCGGAAGAGGCCGTGCGCTATACCATCCGGCACTATACGCGGGAGGCGGGCGTACGCAACTTGGAACGCACGATTGGCACCATCTGCCGCAAACAGGCGCGGCGGCTGGCCGAAGGCAAGACTGAAAAGCTGGTCGTGACCACCGAGACCATTCAGGAATTTCTGGGTGGCATCAAGATTCGTGTGGAAGGCGAAATTGCCGAGCGCACGGCGCGTCCGGGTGTGGCAATTGGTCTGGCCTGGACGCCGTCAGGCGGCGACGTGCTGTTTGTCGAAGCCAGCCGTATGAAAGGTAAGGGCGGATTCACCATCACCGGACAGATTCAGGACGTGATGCGCGAATCGATGCAGGCTGCGCATAGCTGGGTTCGGTCCAATGCGCAAGCGCTGGGGATTGATGAAGACTTCTTCTCCAATCACGACATACACATTCACGTGCCGGCGGGAGCGATTCCCAAAGACGGTCCTTCAGCTGGAGTTACGATCGCGACCGCGCTGGTTTCTCTGCTTGCGGGAAAGCGTGTGCGGCCGTTGCTTGCGATGACGGGCGAGATCACGCTGAGCGGGAATGTGCTGCCGGTGGGCGGAATTAAAGAGAAGGTGCTGGCGGCGATTCGCGCCGGCGTGAAAGACGTCATTCTTCCGGCGGAAAACAAAATGAACGTGGAAGAAGATCTCACCGGTGAACAACTGGGCGGCCTGGGCATTCACTACGTGAAAACGATCGAGGAAGCGCTGGCAGTTTCGCTTCCTGCAGTGGCGCAGGGGGCGGCGGCGAAGATACTCTCTACGCCGACGGCTTCGGCGGTGGAACAGAACGACCGGGTACTGACTACTCGGGCGTAAGGTCGTAAGCGGTCGCGGCAAAAACAAAAGGCGCGCTCTCATGCGCGCCTTTTCTTTTGATCGGCCCTTGTTTCATTTGGGCAAGCCCATGCGTTTCATGAGATCTGCATAGCGTGGATCGGACCGAATGGGGTCAAACCAGGGATAACGGATTTCAAGTGTGAGTTCGATGCTGCGGCTGGCATACGCCTTCTCAAGATATTCGAACGCCTTATCTTTATCCCCGAGCGCTGCGTACGCGCCGGCGACGGCAGGCGTCCACTCCTCTTCGGGTTGTTTACTCATCACCAGTTTCAGATATGTGGCGCCATCATGCGCGGCCGCCGTAGAAAGACTCAACCCATTCCATTGCACGATCTGATCGACGGCCGAGGCAAAGTCTTTCTGCGCGGCGTACAAAGTTGAAAGCTTCCAGTGCGCGGGCGGGAAGTGCGGATCGCTGGCGATGGTTTTTTCGTACTGCGATTTGGCTTCAGGAAAGCGATGCATTTCCATATAAAGCATGCCCAGGTTCGTATTGACGATGGGCGAGAGCGGGTCGAGGGAAAGCGCGATCTTGAATTGTTCGAGTGCTTCGTCGAGGCGATTCTGCGGAATCAGAACTGTGATGGCGTAAAAATAATGCACCGTGGGACTGTTCGGGTTGAGCTGCAGCGCGCGACGGAATTCTTTTTCGGAATCGGTCCATCTGTATGCCATCCCTAGAACACCGGCCAGCGAAGTGTGGGTCTCCGGCAAAGAGTCGCCGAGTTGCACAGCTTTTTGCGCGGCTATAAGTCCCTGCGTGGTTCCTTGTTCTGAAGTAATGCCCGCGCCGTAGCTCGGTGATACCGCGTAGGTATCGGCGAGGCCGCTGTAGGCGAGAGCATAATTGGGGTCGGCGGCAATCGCCTCCTGAAATAGTTGAATGCTTTTCTTCAGGCCCTCGGTAGATCGGCCATACCAAGCCTGTCGGCCCTCTAAATACAACCGATAGGCTTCGGAGTTCGAGGTCCCGCTGTTTGTGGCTGTTTGCGATTGCGGCGTTGTTCCTCGCGGCTGCAGCCGGGCAGAAACATCGCGGACGATGTCGTCCTGCACCTGCGTGATTTCAGTCAGTTTGCGTTCGTAGTGCGATCCCCAGAGCTCACTGCCGTCGGCGGTGCTAACCAGATCCGCTTGTACGGCCATCGTGTCGCCGTGCTGTGAAATGCGTCCGGTGAGGAGCGCGGCGACTTGCAAAGTTTTTCCGATGCTTTGCGGATCGTCTTCTTTGCCTTTGAAGCGAAACGCCGTGCTGCGAGCCATGACCTTCGTATCGGGCAGGCGCGAGAGTGCGCTGATCAGACCGTCCGTGATGCCGTCGCTCAGGTATTCGTTGTTCGCATCGGATGTTGCGTTCACGAACGGCAGCACAGCGATGGAATCGATCTTGCCGCCCCCGGAGCCTGATCGCGAGCGAAAGAAAAATAAAGCCGCAGCAATCGCGATTACGAGAGCGGCTGCGACCGCGATCCACACGAGATTGCGAGATGGCGCAGTTAAGGCTTGCGTACCCGCGGCTGCCGAGCCTGACGATCGCACGGCACTTTGGTTTACCGCTCCGACATTGGAAGTGCGGCCGGATTCCAGATCGCGCTTCAGCCGCTTCAAATCCGCACCGATCTCGGCGGCGCTCTGGCTGCGCACTTCGCGATCTTTCTCGAGCGCCTTGTTAATCGTGTCTTCGAGTTTGGCTGGGAGTATCGGATTCACACGGGAGGCTGACAAGGGCGACCGATTGAGAATCGAATCGAATACCACTCCGGATGTTTCGCCGGTGAAGGGAAGTGTTCCCGTCGCCATCTCGTAAAGGACTACACCGAACGAGAACAAATCAGTGCGCGGGTCCAGTTCCTTTCCCCGGACCTGCTCGGGCGACATGTAGGCGACGGTTCCCACGGCGGAGCCAGGGTTGGTCAGGTGGTTGTCATCGACCTCGGCGACGGTTTGAGCGGCACCGATCTGGCTCGATGACACGGCTTCGGGCATCATCTTTGCCAGACCGAAATCGAGAATTTTCGCGTGCCCGCGCTTTGTGACAAAGATATTTGCGGGCTTGATGTCGCGGTGAACGATCTTTTCTAGATGGGCTGCGTCGAGCGCGTCGGCAATCTCGATTCCGAGCGACAGCAGGTCGTCGATTTCCATCGGGCGCCCGTTGATACGGTGCTTCAGCGTTGTGCCGTCGAGAAATTCCATCGCGATGAACGCCTGGCCGTTTTCCTCGCCAATGTCGTAAATGGTGCAGATGCTCGGATGATTGAGGGCGGATGCCGCTTTCGCCTCGCGCCGGAAGCGGGCCAGGGTTTGCGGATCGCGTGCAACCTCTTCGGGAAGAAATTTGAGCGCGACAAACCGGCCGAGGCGGGTGTCTTCAGCCTTGTAAACGACTCCCATGCCGCCGCCGCCCAGCTTCTCGACGATGCGGTAGTGCGAAATGGTTTCTCCAACCATAGACGGAGCGCGGGATCAGTGTAGAAAGGCGCGGCGAAGTCGTCAAATGCGGCGAAAATCAGCTTCCTCGGATCGTTGACCTGTTGATGCAAATCGCTCGACACAAGCCATGGGTTACGTCTGTCGAGTTAGACTGAAATTGTTCCTCATGCAAGTTCGCGTTCTATTTTTCGGGATGCTCAAGGAGCTAGTGGGGAAATCTTCAGACCTGCTGGAATTGGGCGAAGGCTCGTCCGTTCGGGACTTGCTGATGCACTACAATGCGGCCCTGCCAGGGTTAAAGACAACGCTGCCGTCGCTGGCCATCGCGGTGAATCAGCAATATGCCGGACCGGCGACCAGATTGAAGCAGGGCGACGAGGTTGCGTTGTTGCCTCCCGTGAGCGGAGGAGCTTGTGACAGTGCGGGCGAGACGCCCGCCCTACAGCCGGCGGGACGCCGGCGCTACTCTTCGCTTGTTCGCGACGGCATCGATACGCAGGGCCTCGTGGGAAAGCTGAAGATGGGAGACGATGGCGCAGTCGTGGTATTTGAAGGTGTGGTCCGCAATCAGACTCGCGGGCGTAGGACCCTCTATCTGGAATATGAAGCGTACGAAGAGATGGCTTTGCAGCGGATGGAATGGCTGGCGGAGCATGCGCTGCAACAATTTCAGATTCGCGATGTAACGCTGATTCACCGGCTGGGAAAGCTCGAAGTCGGGGAGACCAGCGTTATGATTGCGGTCGCCTCGGCCCATCGCGCTGCGGCTTTCGAGGCCTGCCGCTGGCTTATCGACACCCTGAAACAAACGGTGCCGATCTGGAAGAAAGAGCATTTCGAAGATGGCGCGGTCTGGGCTGACGGTGAGCCCTTCCCGGCTCAAATTCCACAGGCAAATTCCGGGGGATAAATACCAGAGTGAGGCAGCCCTGATTGGGGAGCCGCATCTAACGGAACGGTCCGCTTCTTCTGGGTATAATCCAATTACTCGATGAGAAAACTCCTTGCGAGTCTGCTCACGGCGGTTCTGCTGACTCCGGCAGGGGCGGCGGCGCAGCAGCCTTCGACGCCGGCAGGTCCGGCGCAGAGCAACCCCGGCAAGTCTGATCCAGCCAGGTCTAATGCAGCCAGGTCTGATTCAGCCAAGCAACAGTCCCAACCGGCGGAGACGCTCAGAGTCGACGTCAAGCTGGTAAATGTGTTTGTGACGGTGACCGACGCGCATGGAGCGCCGGTCGGCGGACTTACGAAGGAAAACTTTGTGGTGAGCGAAGACGGAAACGATCAAAAGATCTCCGTATTCGACAAAGAATCGGCGGTGCCGCTTTCGATTGCGCTTGCTATCGATACCAGCCTCAGCACGCGGCACGATCTGCCGCTCGAACTGGCGTCAGCCAAACGTTTTGCGCATGCGATTATGCGTCCGGTTGACGGTCTCTCAGTCTATGGCTTCAGCGAAACGGTGCGCGAAGCGACGCCCGGTTTTACTCCGGATCTCAAGCGCATCGACGAATCGATCGATCATATTCGCCTCGGCGCGGCGACTGCGCTTTACGATGCGATCTATCATGTCTCGCACAAGCTCGATCAGCGCAGTGGACGCAAAGTGATCGTGCTCATCACCGACGGCGGCGATACCATCAGCCGCGTGGATTACCACGAAGCTCTGCGCGCTGCCGAAGAGGCGGAGGCTATTGTCTACTCGATCATTATTGTGCCGATTGAAAGCAGCGCCGGACGCGAGACCGGCGGCGAGCACGCGCTGATTCAGCTCTCCGACGACACGGGCGGGAAGTTCTATTATGCGACATCTGCCGCGCAACTGGACCAGGCATTTCAGAAGATCAGCGATGAACTGCGGACGCAATATCTGCTGGCTTATTATCCGTCGCAGCGCAATTCGTTCTCGGAGTTTCGCCGCATCGATGTGAAGGTCCGCGGCGTGGCGCAGGCCGATGCATTTCACGTGCGCCATCGCGCCGGATATTACACGGTGAAATCGGATTTCTAAAATTTCGTTCTTAAGGCTGGAATGCCGTTCCGGAAAAAATCCTATTCAGTTCGCGGCGCGTTGTGGGCCTCGGCTTATCGATTGACAGTGGTTAACATAACAGTAACTACAGCAGTGCTTGGACATTTGAGTCATTGCTTGATATCCACTTTGAAATAACAGACATACGTAATTTGGTATTAATCGCGATCGCATGGAAAAGCAGTTTATTCATCGAGTTTTTCTGTAACTGCTTGGATCGGCTTAACGTAGCCTGTTTCACCCTACCCGCGATCGAAGCTGGCGTGTTAATTGCATTAAAGCGGGTAGCCTCGGCAGATTGATCCTGTAGCCCTTGGTTTCGCCAAGGGGTTTTGTTAACTCTGTTAACCGGGTTAAAGACTTTAGGAGATTTGATTGGAATCGACAGAAAAGCGTTACGAACTGCGAAAGGAAGGTCGAACGATGTCTAGCCTATCCCTCCCCTGCATCAGCACCCGCGTTCGTTTGTTTGCGGTGCTCACTATATTTGCTCTTCTATTTTCCGTCACGGCTTTTGCCCAGACGACGGTTTCGACCGGAAGCATCGCGGGTACGGTGACCGACGCAAGCGGCGCGGTGGTTCCGCACGCGAAGATTACGATGACTGGTTCGACCGGCCAGATCGCGAAGCTGACAAGTAGCGATCAAGGAAGCTACTCCTCCGGCTCGTTGGTCCCGGGAAATTACACGGTGCGCATCGAAGCCAAAGGCTTCAAGACTGCGCAGTTAGTTGTGATTGTGCAGGTCGACAACACGGCCAATGGCAGCGTAAAGCTGGAAATCGGCCAGGAGAGCACGGTGGTCGAAGTACAGGCGAGCGACGTTCAGGTCAACACCGAGCAGGCCACGGTGCAGGGTGTTTTGACGTCGAGCCAGATTGAAAATTTGCCGGTCAACGGCCGCAACTTTCTTGACCTGGCGCAGCTTGAGCCCGGTGTGCAGATTCAGGACGGCGCGAACTTCGATCCCACCAAAGTAGGATATTCGTCGATTTCGTTTGGTGGCCGTTTCGGCCGCACGGCGCGCATCAACGTCGATGGAATCGACGTCAGCGACGAGACCGTTGGCACGACCACCGAAGATATTCCGGCCAGCTCGATTCAGGAATTCTCGTTGGCGCAATCCACGCTCGATCTTTCCAATGATTTGACTTCATCGGGCGCGGTCAACGTTACGACGAAATCAGGCACGAACAGCTTCCACGGCGAAGCCTATGGAGCCTACCGCGACAGTTCGGTTGGCGCGGCGGGATTGCCTTCTCCGATTAATCCGGCGACTGCGGATCCGACCACTGGTTTGGGACCGCTGATTCCGGCCCCGTACCAACGCAATCAGGAAGGCGCCAACTTTGGCGGACCGCTTCTGAAGGACAAACTGTTCTTCTTTGCAGACGGAGAGCGCACGTTGCAGCATCTCGACGCACCGGTCGCGGAAACTGGCTCACTGAGTGGGTTTTCGGGCAGTTTCAAGGCGCCGTTTAAAGAGGACGAACTGATGGCGCGCCTGGACTACGCGCTCACCAAGACGGCCCGCCTGTTTGCCCGTTACAACTATTTCCAGAACAATGTGGCCGCCACCTTCTTTCCCTCCAGCTTTCAGGTCTACGACAACAAGGATTACACGCGGAATGAAGTGCTGGGTGTGGATTTCAGCACCGGCGGATTTACGCACACGATCCGGTTCTCTTACCTGAAGTTCCAGAACCAGATTGTTGACGGAACCCGTGGGCAGAGTTTTCCGACGCCTGAACTGGCCAACTACCCGGTCAGCATCAATCTCGGCACGTTCACCTCGGGACCGAATCTCCTTGCACCGCAGAGTACGCCGCAGAGCGACCACCAGCTCAAGTACGATGGCAGCAAAGTTTGGGGCCGGCACGTCATCCGTTTTGGTGTGGGTTTCAACCACATTCAGGGCGGCGGGTTTGCCAGCTTCTTCAAGATTGATCCTCAGGTGTTTGGCAACACGCCCTTTGGTGGACCCGATCCAACCCAAGACACTATGGCGATCGCGATTCTCGGCAACGGCCAGGGGTTTTCAACCACGCAAGCGGCGCTCGGTTTCCCAGCAGGCGGTCTAGGACCTGATAACCGTGTGTCTCTCTATATCGGCGACACTTGGAAGATTCGTCCGAATTTCACCGTGTCTCCGGGACTTCGCTGGGAGCGTGACACAGGCCGTACGGATAGCGACCTTGGCCCGATTGCTGCGATTAACAACGCGTTTCCCGGCTTCGGCAATTCGGTTCGTCAGCCGAACGAAAACTTCGCCCCGCAATTGGGAATTGCGTGGGATCCGAAAGGTACCGGCAAGACTGTGGTGCGGGCCGGCATCGGCTTGTACTACGAGAACGTGATTTACAACAACGTTCTTTTTGATCGTCCGTTCCGCGAGGCGCATGGAGCATTTCTCTCATCGCCTCTGGCTTGCGCGGGCGGCTCCGCTCAGCCTCTTCCTCTCCCCGGATCGCCTACCCTCGACTCGGTTGAGGGGGTTGACCCCGCTACTCATGCAAGCTATTGCGCGGATTCGATCGCTACGGCAGCCGCGCCTTTGGCTGCTTTTCAGTCGTATTTCCAGTCACAGTCGCCCTTCAGCCTGACCAACCCCAACCCGACATTCATCGGCAACCTGTTGGCTTCTGGATCAAACATCAACTCGGCCAATGGCCAGGGCTTGTTTGCGCCATCCTACCGGTCTCCGCGCGCTCTGCAGATGAACATCGGAGTCCAGCATGAAATCCGCCGCGGAATGGTTTTAAGCGTGGATTATTTGCGGAATGTCGAAACCCATGCGCTTCTAAACATCGACATCAACCACGTTGGCGCTGTGCGCAACTTTAGGGCGACCTCGGCAGTCGAAGCCATAGAGGCCACCAACACCGCATTTAGCTGCCCCGCCAGCAGCAACCCTTCGTGCGCGATTGCGGCGGGCGCCCAGATCACAGACTTCACCAACAACGGCCTCGGAACTCCGCTTGATGCAGGAGCGG
>Ga0209006_10005818_pt1 | contig 11207 bp, 9 predicted proteins | sample JacPin_JW_Ref_O2_FD_188567 | JGI IMG/M metagenome (GOLD analysis project Ga0209006, IMG submission 188567) | Forest soil microbial communities from Algoma, Ontario, Canada - Jack Pine, Ontario site 1_JW_Ref_O2 (SPAdes) (version 2) | ecosystem: Environmental > Terrestrial > Soil > Boreal... | reverse complement strand
ACCAGTTCGGTGGGAACCGTCGCGCCGGTGACTTTGGAAAAAATATCGGCGCGCCAATGCGCAACCGCGCGCGGCATTTCGACCGTCAGGCTCAAGAGCTGATAGTTGTTGAGCCGGAACACCTTGACCATCATGGAGAGCCATGGCCGGAACTCGGCGAGATTCTGTGCGCGGATGGCAATCGGCTTATCGGCGCTTGCACCTAGAATTTCGTATCGGCCAGCATCGGCAAACACGCGGCACATGCCGGCGAGATCGCCTCCTACGCGTGCTGCATGCAGCTGCTGAATTATTCGTTCCGCGACGATGCGCTCGGACACGTTGTATCTCCGTAAAAGTTAGCCCAGCGCTGCGCGAATTTCGCCGCCGATCTGCTCGAATGCCGTGCGCGCATAGGGTATGACGGCTCCCAAACCATAGAAAAGATGAATCATACCTGGATGGCAAGTGTAGGACACTTCATTGCCTGCTTGGGTCAGGCGCTCGAAATAATTTCGCCCCTCATCGCGCAGCGGATCGAATTCCGCGGTATGAATGACGGTCCGCGGCATACCCGAGACATCCGCGGCCAGCAGCGGTGATACCAACGGATTGGCAGGCCCCATCCCCACCGGCAGGTAATACTTGAGGTCGTGATCCAGCGTGGCTTGATCGACCAGATAGCCGCTCGACAATTCACGCTTCGAGGCCGTGATGCGGCTGTAGTCGAGAATCGGACAGAGCAGCAGTTGCAGGCTGAGTCGCGGACCGCCGGCCTGAGTCGCCCACTGGCAAGTCGCCGCGGCCAGGGTGGCGCCGGCGGAATCCCCGCAAATGCCGAGGCGCGCGGCGTCGATTCCGAAATCCGCGGCGTGCGCGCTGATATGGCTTACCGCCGCTTTCGCGTCTTCCAAAGCGGCGGGAAAACGGTGTTCGGGAGCCAATCGATAGTCCACCGACACGACGCGCACCCCACCTGACTTGCAGAGCGCACGCCCGATGCGGTCGTGGGTTTCCAGGCTGCCGGCAACCAAGCCGCCGCCGTGAAAATAAATGAGTCCGGGTAGGATCCCGGCCTTTGACGGTGAATAAAGCCGAACGCGCAGTGCACCGTCGGGACCCGGCAGGCTCCGATCTTCGACGTGTTCCAGAGAGACAGGCGGACCGGCGAATTCCATCAAGGAGACCAGCCCCTTGCGCCGTTCCTCGACCGTGGCGCTGCGTGCGTCGGGAGGATTGCCCGCGGCGAGCAGATCCAAGAAGCGCTTGACGCGTGGGTCGAGAGGCATCCGCGCGCGGATTGCTTTAGAGAGCCAACGCCTGCCGAGTCACCGCCGGCCATTTCTTCAGATCGAGGCCGTGATTGGCGAACAACGCCACGGCCAGGCGATCGATGCCGAACGCGACGCAGCTGGTATGCGCCAACTCGCCATTGTCGTCACGGATGCCCCACACCTGACCGAAGTGCTCGCGGTGATAGTTGAAGCTCATGCAGGCGGTGGGCGATGCGCTCGGATAATACGGAATCAACAGTTCGAATTTCAGGGCCTGTTGGCGTTGGCTGACCGCCATCACCTGACCCACCCGACCGAAGAACGGATCGTTCGCGACGTCGATGGTGTGCGGTAAGGCCAGCTCGGCGGCCAGCACCGGCGCTTTGGCCATCCATTTTTCGCGAAACTCGACGATCTCGTCCGGCGCGCCGATTCTCACGAATTCGCGCATCCGGAAAGATTGCAGCCGATCGAGGCTGAGCGATGGCTCATGCCGGAACACGTCTGCCTCGATATCGAACTGCAAGCCGCCCATTGGCAGCTGGCCGCGCGCCGCCGCGATCGGATACACCGGATAGCAAGCGGCAGGCGATAGCACCAAGTCCGATGAGCTGAGCGAAGTGGTCCAGTCGCCGCCGTTCTCATGGCGTTCCACGGCAGAACGGATCGAGGCTTCGGAGCCGTGCAGGGCGCATACGCAACCCAGTAAATTGGGGAAGCTCTTCAGGTACCCGGATTTCTCCAGCTGCGTTCGGCTCATCACCGGCGGGAAGCGCATGATCTCCGCCGAGGGGTCGCGCTGCCGGGTGATGTACTGTTCAAGCTTCTCAACCAGATCCACATACAGCGCGGTGCGTGCGTAGACGCCGTCGACTCCCATCGGTTTGAACAGCCGATCGGCAAGATGCGCTAGCGGGTACGAGGAGGTGCTATCGGGCGGCATGGGCTCAACCACTGATCGAAGCCGGCAGCGGCGTCATCAAGGAGGTCGTCGCGAGATTCGTCAAGATGCGGTCGTTGCTGATCATGATGGGCGCGGACAGCACATCGCGCAACAAGCGGCCGATCGTAAATTCGGTGTCGTTGCGATATCCGGACAAACCGCAGGCGCGCAGCGACGTGAGCACGGTCGTTACCGCGAGTTCGGACACCTGCACCTTGGTCAGGGTGATCATCGCTTGAAATTCCAAGGATGAGATTGCCTTTTCATCCGACATGATCGATTCATAGCTGCGCAGGCTGGTTGCGAGCACGCCGCGCAGCATGCGCAAGGTCGATACCGCCTGGGTGAAATGCGCAGCGCCGGGCGGTGTCTGGCCGTTCGCCTGGCGCATCACATGCCGCACGAACGCTTGCGCCTTGGAGGCCGCGGCGGCGGCGATTCCCGCCCACACCGAGCCCCACAGTATGTGCGCAAACGGCACCATGGTCTGGGCATGAATTCTCTCGTAGGGTTCGGGCAGGATTTGTCCGGCCGCGGCGCGTGCGCGCAGCGTGAAGCCCTCGCTGTGCGTGCCGCGCATCCCCAAGGTATCCCATACCTGCAATCTCTCCAGGGTATAGTCGGACTTCAACAGAACCAACAATACTTGATCGTTGCCCGGCGCATCGGCGGCGCGGCGTGCGGTGGTGACGATGCCGTCCGCTTCCACTGCATAGGAGATGACGGTCGCCTTGCGTTCCAGGGTGACCTGCGCACCGTCGTGCTCGACGGCTGCTTCGCTGGAACGAACGTTGCCGCCGGCCTGACCTTCGGTGGTCGATGAGGCCATGAGCAATTGCTCGGCGACGATGCGGCGCAGAATGCGCTCATGCGCGGCATTGTTCTTGAAGTGGCGCACGATGCAGGCCATCTTGATCTGGTGCATCGCGTAGATCAGCCCGGTGGAAGAGCAGGACTGCCCGAGGATATAGCAGACATCGGCGATTTCGGCGATCGTGGCGCCTTCACCGTCCAAGGACTGGGGCACCTGGATGCCGAGCAAGCGCTGCTTGCGTAGCTCCGCGAACGCCTCGCTGGGAAAGCGTGCTTCGGCGTCCACCGCCGCTGCGTTGGCGCGGGCCACATCCGCGGCGGCGCGGGCACGGGCGGTCAAGTCGCTCTGCCGCGCGCTTGGAGAGCGGGTCCCCGGTATTCGGTGTGTCTCGATTGCCATTTGAAATTAGCCTTGTGGCCCTGTAATCGGCGGATTATGCGGGGACGGCTGCACCTCGACAATGACTCGGGCGAAAATATATTGTTACTTAGTGATGCTCGACTCATTTTAAAAACATATGTAAAACCCGCATCGTATTCCGTATCCTGCGCCAGAAGGTATTATCGGCCCTAGTTTTTTTCGGGAGAGCTTCCAAGTGGATCCGCAGGTGAAAGAGGGGGTAAGCGAACGTCTAATTTCGCTTGTCAGGGCCGTTTTGGGAGCGGGGGCAGTCATGCCGAACCCGTTTCCGCTGGACGCCCAGTTGAGCGATCTTGGGATTAGCTCTCTGAAAATGGTGAATCTCATGCTCGCCGTCGAGGTGGAGTTCGATATCGCCATTGCTCAAGGCGATATCACGCCGGAAAATTTCCATTCGCTCGGGTCGATCGAGAGCCTGGTGGACCGCACCCTGGCTCAGCGCGCTTAAGTTCGCGCCTAGGGGCGCTCGTTGAGGGCTGCGACCAGCGCCTCGACGTCGGGCACCCCGGTTTCACCGTTCGTGGCGCAGATCCGCACCACCTCCTGACCCTCGAAGGTGGTCGGGGCGACCCAAGCTCGTCCAGAGGCCACCACGCGGCGCACCAAGGCGCGTACGTCACCCAGGGCGGCCGGAGGAATGGCATCCAGCACGGCCAAGGGTGAGTCATTGGCGATGCGCCAGCCCGAGGCGAGCAGGCGCTCCTTGACCAGTTCGATCACGTCGACGCCGCGCTCGACGTGGGCGCCAAGGCCCTCCCAACCGGCGGCGGCCAGCGCCAGGAACAGGCGTAATCCCAAAAAACGCCGCGACCATTGCACGCTGTTCAAATAGGGGTCCACGCCCGAAATGCTGGACGGCATGAAACTGGTGGAGGCATGAAATGCCTCCGACAAGAGGTCGGCGCGTCGCGAGATGAAAATCGCGCATCCCATGGTTGTCGCCAGCCATTTGTGTGCATCGATGGTCATGGAGTCGGCGCGCTCGACACCGTCCAGCAAGCCGCGCAGGCGATTCGACGCCAGCACCGCACCGCCCCATGCCGCGTCCACGTGCAACCACAGTGCCTGTTGTTTCGCGATGTCGGCGCAGGCATGCAACGGGTCGATCATGCCGGCCCCGGTGGTTCCGGCGGTCGCAACGATCATGACGGGAACTGCCCCAGCGGCACGATCCTCGGCAATGGCCTTGAGCAACGCCTCAGGGTCCATCCGCCCGCGGCCGTCGGTGGCTACGAGCTTGAGCGCGCTGCGGCCGACGCCGGCTTGATGCGCAATTTTCAGCCAGGCGATGTGGCAGTCCCGCGATGTATAAAATGTCGCCGGTCCGGCGAAGGCGCGCACGCCGTCGGCGGAAAATTTCGGATGCGCTGCCGTCAGCGCACAGATCAGCGCGGTGTAGTTCGCTTCGGAGCCGCCGGTCGCAAAATGTCCGGTCGCATCGTCGCCGAAGGCGGCGCGGCGGGCCACGGCCTGGATCACATGACTTTCCAACGCTACGGGGACGGGCGAGGACGCTGAGCTCGCCAGTTGCGGATTGAATGATCCGGCGAGACGATCCGCGCACTGCGCAGGGAAATTGGCGCCAGGATTGAAGAGCCCGAAATAGCGTGGGTTCGACATCTGTACGATGCCATGTTCCAGACGCTCGATGGTCCAGCGCAATGCTTCTTCGAGCGGCTGCGGCCGTTCGAAGTCGAAACCGGCCAGCTCGGCGCGGAATTGCTGCATGTCGATGGTCGGCGTCACCGGGCCGGCCTGAACGCGCCGATGAGCCGCCGCCAACTCGAGGGTCAACCAGTTGCTGATCCGCTCCCGGTCCGCGAGATCGGGAAATAACGCCGGTACCGCGCCCGGCAAGGATTTGCGATTCAAACCGCGGCGCCGAGTGCTTGATCCAAATCGGCGAGGATGTCGTCGATGTGCTCGATCCCGACGCTCAAGCGAATACTGCCGGGTCCCACACCCGCCGCCAATTGTTCCTCGGCGGACATTTGCCGATGCGTCGTCGATGCAGGATGGCAGGCGAGCGATTTCGCGTCGCCCAAATTGACCAAACGTTTGAACAGCTTCAGCGCATTGTAGAAGCGCATGCCCGCCTTCAGGCCGCCGTGTATTTCGAACGTCATGAGAGAACAAGCTCTGCCGCCCAGGTATTTCTGCACGAGAGGATAATAGGGATTGTCGGTGAAGCCCGCATAATTCACCGCTTCCACGCGCGCATCGGCGCGCAAGAAGTCCGCGACTTTGCGCGCATTCTCGACGTGACGCTCAACGCGCAGCGCCACCGTCTCGATGCCCTGCAACAGCAGGAAGGCATTCATGGGCGAGAGCACCGCGCCCATGGTGCGCTGGTAGACGCTGCGGCAGCGGCCAATGAATGCCGAGGCACCGTAATGATCGGTATAGACCAAGCCGTGATAGGACTCATCCGGTTGCGTGAACATGGGATAGCGCGCCGCGTGCGTGGTCCAGGGAAAGCGTCCGCAGTCGACGATGATGCCGCCCAGGGTCGTGCCGTGACCGCCCATGAATTTCGTCAAAGAGTGGATCACGATGTCGGCGCCGTAATCGACCGGCCGCACCAACATCGGTGTTGCCACCGTGTTGTCGACGATCAGCGGCATGCGATGGCGATGCGCGAGCGTTGCCAGTGCTTCGAGATCGCAGACGTTGCCGGCCGGATTACCCACAGTCTCACAAAATATCGCGCGCGTGTCGTCGTCAATGAGCGCCTCGAGATCGGCGGCGCGATCGGACTTGGCAAAGCGCACCTTAATACCCATTTTCGGCAGCACGTGCGCGAACAAGGTGTACGTCGTACCGTAGAGCTGCGGCACCGAGATCAAATTGCGGCCCGCCTCCAAAGCATTCATCGACGCATAGAACAAGGCCGTCTGTCCGGACGCCACGCTCAACGCGCCGACGCCGCCCTCCAGTTCCGTCACGCGCTGCTCGAGAACATCCGTGGTCGGATTGCTGATCCGCGTATAGCGGTATCCGGGGACTTCCAGGTTGAATAGGGCAGCGCCATGCTCAGCGCTGTCGAAGGAGTAGGCAGCCGTTTGGTAAATCGGAACTGCGACAGCCTTGGTCGTGGGGTCGGAGTCGAAGCCTCCGTGAATTGCGATTGTTTCCCGCTTCATGCTCGCGAATCGAAGTAGTACTGAGGACAGTGTATCTCGAACGATGCGGGTAGTCGTGGTATGGTTCGCAATTCCCAAGATGACCGTTAAATGAGCATTTCGACGCAGCCCGGCGAGGTCGATGCAAAATTCGCCCGCGACGCATGGCTTCGCGCACTGGCCAAGACCGCCACCATCGGCGAGCGCGGGATTACGCTTCCCGCGCTGATCGAGCGCTTGGCGGGAGAATTCCACGCCGCCCCGGCGCTGGTGTCGGCGGAAGCCTCGATGAGCTATGGCCAATTGGGGTTTCGCTGCAATCAATATTCCCGTTGGGGTATTGGCCGCGATCTGAAAAGCGGCGATGCCGTGGCCTTGCTTATGTCGAACTGCGCCGAATACCTGGCGATATGGCTGGGTTTGACGCGCATCGGCGTGGTGGTTGCACTGATCAATTCGCAGCTTGCCGGCGATGTGCTCGCACATTCCATAAAAATCGCGGACCCAAAATACTTGATTGTCGGCGCCGATCTTGCGTCCCGCGTCGCGGCGATCCTGCCGCACTTGCCGGCGGCACTTAAGTACCGCGTCGTAGGATCCAGCCGCGAATTTGAGCAGATGGAGCCGGAACTTAAGCCTTTGTCAGGCGAGTCGTTGACGGCTGCCGAGCGTGCGGCCCCGCCGATCGATGCCACCGCGCTCTACATTTATACCTCGGGTACGACCGGGTTGCCGAAGGCGGCGAAGGTCAGCCACTACCGGCTGATGCAGTGGAGCCATTGGTTCGCCGGCATGATGGACACTACGCCTAGGGATCGAATGTTCAATTGCCTGCCGCTATATCACAGCGTCGGGGGCGTGGTGGCCACCTTTGCGACGCTGGTCAACGGCGGCGCAGTGGTGATTCGCCCACGGTTTTCGGCATCGGACTTTTGGCGCGACGTGCGTGACGAGCGCTGCACGCTGTTTCAGTACATCGGCGAATTATGCCGCTACTTGGTCAATACCCCGCAGCAGCCCATCGAAACCGAACACTCCTTGAGGATTGCCTGCGGCAACGGGCTGCGGCCGGAGGTTTGGCTGCCGTTCCAAACCCGTTTCAAGATTCCCAGAATCTTGGAATATTACGCATCCACCGAAGGGAATTTTTCGCTCTACAACTGCGAGGGACAGCCGGGCGCCATCGGACGCATACCGGCATTCCTGGCGAATCGCCTGCCGGTGGCGCTGCTGCGCTTCGATGTTGAAAAATCCGAGCCGTCGCGCAACGCCGAAGGATTCTGCGAGCGTTGCGCCGCGAATGAAATTGGCGAGGCGGTGGGACTGATGCCCGCCACGGGCGAGGAGCGCGCCGGTCGATTCGAAGGCTACGCGGATCAAGAGGCGTCGAATCGCAAGGTATTGCGCAATGTTTTCAAAGCCGGAGATTCGTGGTATCGCACCGGCGATCTGATGCGCCGCGATGAGCGCGGGTTTTATTACTTCGTCGACCGGGTGGGCGAAACCTATCGATGGAAGGGCGAAAACGTCTCGACCGCGGAAGTATTGACGGCGTTGACGGCGAGCCGCGGCGTGATTGAAGGCGTGGTGTACGGGGTCAGTGTGCCGGGTGCCGATGGCCGCGCGGGCACCGCGGCGCTCGTGGTCAATGCGGAATTTGATCTGGCCGCGTTCCGCGCCGAAGTGGCCTCGCGCCTGCCCCCTTATGCGCGGCCGGTGTTTCTGAGAATACTTTCGACGCTCGAGGCCACCGGCACCTTCAAACCGCGCAAGCAGGATCTCATGCAGTCGGGCTTCGATCCGAGTCGAATAACGGATCCCTTGTATTTCGATGATGCGCGATCGCAGCGCTACGTACCGGTAGATGCGGCACTGTATGCTGCGATTGTCGACGGCACGATTAGAATTTAATCGCTGCCGGCCGCGGTGGTAGCGGCTAGACGGCAGCGGGTAAGGTGGCGGCGGCTAGGGCGACATTGGCTTAGGCGGCAGCGACGCCAGGTAGGCCGCCATCGCCGACATCTCGTCCACCCGGAGTCGCGCGGCGATGGCGCGCATTGGGGCGGCCATGCTGCCGCTCCGCTCGCCGCTTTGATAATTCCAAAGTTGCCGTACCAGGTAAGTCGGAGGGCGCCCCGCGAGCGGCGGTACGGTGCGCAGTCCGTTCAGCGTCTTACCATGGCATGCCGCACAGGCAACTCCCCAATCACCCGCCTTGGTCACGAGGGCCTTTCCTTTCGCGAGGCTGCCCTTGGGGACGTAGGCGATGAACCCCGAATGCGCGTCTCGCTTGCGCAAGCCGGATTCGCTTTCCGGCAGCTCGACGATGCGGTTACCGAGTGGCTCGGTGCTCGCGCCGACGAGCGCGGTGCGCATTAACGTGTCCGGGTCGACGACGGAAACGGGGACACGGTTTGCTTCGCGCACTCGAATCCACGCTCGTGGCGTCAGCGCGGAGAAATATAGGGCCGCGGCGCGCACCTGCGCATCGCTATAGCTTGACTTGAGCACCGAGAGAAGCTGCTGGGCGCGGGCATCGCCGACGGTGATGCGCCGCTCGCCACTGCGAAACTCGGCAAATTGTCGGATGATGTAGTCAGCGGGAAGTCCTGCCAGCGAGGCTGATTCGACGTGTCCGAAGCCGTTTGGCAAATGACAGAGTGCGCAAGGCAAGATTGGTGCTGCGCTGGCGTCTTTAGGCGGTGAACCGTGCGCCACCACCGCCGGCATTACGGGATGTTCAGCGGGATACCAGTCCGGCGGATTGAGTACATCGAGCGCTGGCGCCCCGGACGCGGCTGATTCGGACGCGGCGCTCTTCGCTGCAGGCGGCGCCGTCGGTACAAAAAAAGCCCATTCGGGGCGTTGTTCGGCGGGGCACGGGCTCGACACAGCAATGGCCATCAGCGCTGCCGCGAGGCGCCACACGTTTAGGTCGGCGCGGATTCGCTGACTTGCGCGACCGCGTTCTCGATCGGAATTTGCACGATGAGCATGGTGCCGCCGGAGGCCGGGTTTCTGACGTCCAAACGGCCCCCCAGCGCTCGGACTCGATGGCGCATGGAAGCCAGTCCGTGCGAGCCGATGGCGGTGAATTGCTCTGCCGGCATGCCGATGCCGTCATCGGAAATGCGCATCAGCAGCGTTTCATCATCCATGTCCAGACTGATATCGGCCGTTTTTGCCTGGGAATGCTTCAGAATGTTGCTGAACGCTTCCTGCGCGATGCGAAACAATGCGATGGACGCCTCGGATTTGAAGCGCGGCTCTTCGTCCGGATAGGACTCGCTGCACTTGACGCCGGCCGCCATGCAGGTCTCTTTCATCTGCCAGCGCAGCGCCGCGAACAGTCCCACATTATCCAGAAGCGTGGGGCGCAGCTCTTCGATGATGCGGCGTTTCAGATCGACTCCCGCGGCCAGGTTTTGCTGCACGCGATTCAAGCGCAACTTCAAGTCCGGATCGTCTTTCGTCATGTGCTGTTCGGCCCAGGAAATATCCATGCGCGCACCGACCAGCAGTCCGCCGAGCTCGTCGTGCAATTCGCGCGCCAGGCTCGCCTTTTCGCGCTCCGACACATTTTGCAAATGCGTCGACAGTTCCACTAGCTCGCGGGTCCGCTCGCCAACTTCGTGCTCCAGCTTGAGCTTCTGATCGCGCAGCTCGGCGTTCAGTGCGGCGCGGCGCCGCATATCCAGATACACCAGCCGCGTTGCAACGGCTACCAGCAGCATGTTGATGATGGTGCCCAAGAGGGTGATCCAGCGGGACAATGCCAAGGAACCTTCCCAATGCGTGGCGGCCTCGCGATGCTCAACGCCTTCGCGATCGCGCAGCCGATCCAAATTGTCCGCGATGATCGCGCCGGTGTCCGAACCGACGCTGGTTTTCACGAGCGCAATCGCCGCGGCCACGCCTTGAGTTTTCTGGATGGTCATGATCATGGACAGGTCCGCGAGGCGTTTGCCGATCAAGACTTGCAAGTCGCGCACGCTGCCAAGGCCGGGATCCGAGCCGGCGTACGCCTCACTCAAGTTCGCCAGCCGCGGCTCCACGTCCGCCACCACTCTGTTGTAGGTTTCGACGTAGCGTGAGTCGCCGGTCAGCAGATACGTGCGCTGTGCGCCGACCGACCTCGAGAGCGCACTTTGCAGCTCATCGATACTGTGCTCGCGCGCCGCGGATTTCTGTAGGCGTTCGCCTGCCTCCTGCAGTCGCGCCTGACCCTCTCCCGTGACGAAGAACAGCGCGGCGAGGAAACTGATGATGAGAAACGGCGGTACGGCGACGTACCAGCGTCCCAAGCCGTCCAGGGCATCGCTCACGAAGTTCACGCGATTCATTTTGTTAACAAAGGTATTCACTGTCTATTGCCGCCAAGAATTTGCTGCAACGCGCGTGCCAAGCATCGTCTATGATCGCACGCGCCGCGGACAGCTGTCCGGATTCGAAAAATTGTCAATATGGTCCATGGGTTATACAGCGGCGTTAGTTCTGGAGGAAGGCGCCGCCCGGGGCTGCGCCACCAGGCGAATGTAAGGATTACCGGTTTACACTCAAGCTATGCCCATCGTTCAGCTCAATAAAGTCTCGCTCAGCTTCGGCCTGAAACCCTTGCTGGATAACGTCAACCTGCAGTTGCGCAGGGGCGAGCG
>Ga0209006_10005816_pt1 | contig 11208 bp, 8 predicted proteins | sample JacPin_JW_Ref_O2_FD_188567 | JGI IMG/M metagenome (GOLD analysis project Ga0209006, IMG submission 188567) | Forest soil microbial communities from Algoma, Ontario, Canada - Jack Pine, Ontario site 1_JW_Ref_O2 (SPAdes) (version 2) | ecosystem: Environmental > Terrestrial > Soil > Boreal... | reverse complement strand
ACGGGCTGATGCGTCGGGCCGTCCTCGCCGTCGCCCATCGCGTCGTGCGTGAAGACGAAAAGCGTCGGCAGTTCCATAAGCGCCGAGAGACGGATGGCCCCGCGCGCATAATCGCTGAAGATAAAAAATGTGGCGCCGAACGGGCGGAGCTTGGAAAGAGACATTCCGTTCACGATCGCTGCCATGGAGTGCTCGCGGATGCCGTAGTGCATCGTCTTGCCGGTCGGCGTTGCGGCCTGGAAATCGCCTGCGCCGGGATAAGTGAACAAGGTGCGGTTCGATGGCCCGAGGTCGCCCGAGCCTCCAAGGAACCAGGGGATATTCTGGGCGATGATGTTCAGCATTTTGCCTGATGCGTCTCGCCCGGCGATGCCTTTTGCATCGGCCGGAAAGATCGGAAAATCGCGGTCCCATCCGGATGGCAGATCGCGACGCTCCATCTGATCGATCTCCGTGGCGAGGTCGGGGTTGGCTTTGCGATACTCGCCGAAGAGCTCGGTCCATTCGCGGTGGGCCGTAGCGCCGCGCGCGCCGATTCCGGCGGCGAAATGATCGTAGACGCCATCCGGCACGAGGAACTTCGCATCCTCCGGCCACCCGTAGAAGCGTTTGGCGAGACGGATTTCGTCTTCGCCAAGCGGCTCGCCGTGGGCGTCGGCGGTGTCCTGTTTATGCGGGGCGCCGTAGCCGATATGGCTGTCCAAAATGATCAGGGTCGGTCGGCCTTTGGTTCTGCGAAAGACTTCGAGCGCGTGCTCGATGCGATCAGTGTCGTTGGCATCGCTGACTCGCAGGATGTTCCATCCGTAGCCGAGGAATCGCGTCGCCACGTCCTCAGTGAAGGTGAGGCGCGTGTTGCCTTCGATGGTGATGTGATTGTTGTCGTAGATCCAACAGAGATTGTCGAGGCCAAGATGCGCGGCAAGTGACGCCGCTTCCGACCCCACGCCTTCCATCAAACAGCCATCTCCGCAGACGGTATAGATGTTGTAATCGAAGATATCGAACCCAGGCCGGTTGTAGCGGGCGGCGAGCCATTTCTGACCGATGGCCATACCAACGCTGGTGGCAATGCCTTGGCCAAGCGGGCCGGTGGTGGCTTCGACGCCTGAAACAAGGTGATACTCGGGATGGCCGGGCGCTTTGCTGTTGAGCTGGCGGAAGTGGCGAATGTCGTCGAGGGTCACCGAGGGTTTGCCCAGCGTCTCGTAGTCGGCGTTCACGGCTTGCGTCTTGGTGAGGTGCAATATCGACCAGAGCAGCATGGACGCGTGGCCGTTGGAAAGCACAAAGCGGTCGCGATTGGGCCAGATGGGGTCCTTTGGATCGAAGCGCATGACGCGATTCCAGATGGTATAGATCAGCGGCGCGAGAGCCATCGGCGTGCCGGGATGTCCGGAATTAGCCTGCTGGACCGCATCCATCGAGAGCGTGCGAATAGTGTTGATGCACAGTAGATCGATTTGAATCGCGGGCGACGCTTGCGTCGTGCTCATGATTTGGCCTCCTAAGTTCGGTTGCCTGCTGCTGCGCGGTCCGCCATAGCTACCGCCTGGTCACGGCGGACGCGGCCGGCAGGAATGGATTCATCGCCGTCGAGAAGACGGTGAAACATGGGTGTCTTGTCGGGTCCGGTGACGACCCAAAGTATACGGCGCGCGTGATTGAGCGTGGGATACGTCAGCGTCATGCGGCGGCGGCCCTGATACAGGCCGGTGATGCCGCCATCGGCGTCCGTGATTTTGAGCACCGGGTCCGCGGGAACCAGTGAGGCGGTGTGGCCGTCCGGACCGAGGCCGAGGTGGACCAGATCGAGCATGGACGGTAAAGCGAGTGCGTATTGCGCGGCTGCCTGCTCCAGATCCGAGGCTTCCACCGGCATGGCGTGGACTTGTTCCGGGCGCACCGACACGTGCTGCAAAAGACTCTCGCGCAGGTGCGTCAGGTTGCGATCCGGATCTCCTTCCGGAGCGATTCGCTCATCGATTTGAAAAATGTCCACGGCCGCCCATGAGACATCTTCGTTGGCCAACGCGCGCAGCATGATCCACGGCATGTGGCGGCCGCTAACGGCGAGTGCATATCGGCCGCGCGCGCCGATCGCGGAGCGGGCATCCGCCGCAATCTCCTCGGCGGCTTTTTGCGCGAGGGAGCCGGCGTCGTCAAAAACTTCAAGCTGCATTGGCTTTTTCTCTCGCGGCTGGGTGGTGCCAGCCTCCAGGAGGGGAAATTTCTTCGCCGGACTCAGCCCAGGTGCCTTTGTCGTATTCCTGAATTGGAGTGCCGGCTTTCAGCGCGGGATCCACGATTCTCCATGCCTCTTCGACGTAATCTTCGCGTGCAAACAAAGTGGGGTCGCCCGCCATGGCGTCGCCGAGGACGCGCTCGTAAGCGTCCATTTCTTCCGGGCAAGGGCAACTGCTGGCGATGATCTCCACTGGTTCGTTTTCCATCTGCTCCCCAAGGCCCATTACAGTCGCACCCATGGCGATGGTCATCTCCGGACTGATACGGAAGCGCAAGTAGTTCTGGGGTATATCACCCCTGACGGAGGAAGGAGGCTTGCGAAATCGAGCGACGACTTCGGTGCAAGTGACCGGCAGATTCTTTCCGGCGCGGATGTAGAACGGCACGCCTTTCCAGCGCCATGAGTCGACTTCGAGTTGCAGAGCCGCAAAGGTCTCCGTCTTCGAATCGGTCGCGACTCCCTTTTCCTCACGATAGCCGCGGAACTGGCCGCGCAACATATTGCTCGCTTGGATCGGCGGAATCGCTTTCAGCACTTTCACCTTCTCGTCGCGGATGGTTTCACTATCGGTGCGTACGGGGGGCTCCATCGCCAAGTTGCACAAAATCTGAAAGAGATGGTTCTGGATCACGTCGCGAATGGTGCCGGTTTGATCGTAGAACGCGCCTCGGCCTTCGACGCCGAAATTTTCCGCCATGGTGATCTGCACGCTCTCGATGTAGTTTCGATTCCAGAACGGCTCCATGAACGCATTCGCGAATCGAAACACAACGACGTTGTTCACGGGCCGTTTGCCCAGGTAGTGATCGATACGAAAAATCGACGATTCCGGGAAGACCCGATGCAGGCAGCGGTTGAGATCCTGCGCGGACGCCAGATCGTGACCGAAGGGCTTTTCGACGATCACGCGACCGCCCTCGGCGCATCCCGATTTCGCCAATTGTTCCACAACAGTTTCGAACAGGGACGGCGGAATGGCCAGATAAAAAGACGGCCTCTGCGCGCCGCCGAGCGCTTCCTTGAGCGCCTCCCAGGTGGATGCGTCTGTGTATTCTCCGCCGACGTAACGCATCAGACTGCTTAGCTTCGCGAAGGCGGGGGTATCCACGCCGCCGTGTTCCGCCAGACTATCGTGCGCCCGCGCGCGAAGCCGGTCCAGGTTCCAAATGCCTCTGGCGACGCCGATCACTGGCGCATTCAGATGTCCGCGTTTCACCATCGCTTGCAGTGCGGGAAAAATCTTTTTGTAGGCCAGGTCTCCCGTCGCGCCGAAGAAGACCAGCGCGTCGGAATGAGAATCGCTCATGAGAATGCTCCTTTACTTTTCGGGCTTCTTCTCGAGGTGGCCGCCGAACCCGAAACGCATCGCCGACAGCAGCCGGTCCTGATAATCGGCTTCGCCGCGCGAGGTGAAACGCTGATAGAGTGCAGCGGAAAGAACAGGCGCCGGAACGGCCTCGTCAATCGCCGCTTTTATGGTCCAGCGGCCCTCACCGGAATCCGAAACATGCCCTTCGAACTCGGAAAGAGCCGGATCTTTCACCAGGCTAGCCGCGGTCAGATCCAGCAGCCATGACGCGATCACACTGCCGCGGCGCCAGACTTCGGTGATGTCGCGAAGATTGAGATCGAACTGATAAAGTTCCGGGCGGCGTAGAGGGGTCGTTTCCGCGTCGGCGGCGCTCTGAGTTTTACCCACGTTGGCTCCGCGCAGGATACCGAGGCCTTCCGCATAGGCGGCCATCAGGCCGTATTCGATACCATTGTGAACCATCTTGACGAAGTGGCCGGACCCGCTGGGACCGCAGTGCAGATAGCCCTGTTCGGCGGTGCCGTCAAGCTGTTCGCGACCGGGCGTGCGCGCAACATTACCTGGACCAGGGGCGAGCGTCGTGAAGATCGGGTCGAGGTGTTTAACCTTGGCATCCTCGCCGCCGATCATCATGCAGTAGCCTCGCTCCAGCCCCCACACGCCTCCGCTGGTTCCAACGTCGACGTAATGAATCCCTTTCACAGCGAGTTCCTTGGCGCGGCGGATATCGTCCACGTAATATGAATTGCCGCCGTCGATCAGGATGTCTTCGGGCTCGAGGTGAGGCAGAAGGCCGTCGATCGTCTGGTCCACCACAGCCGCCGGCACCATCAGCCAGATCGCGCGCGGTTTATCGAGCTTCGCCACGAAGTCCTGCTGCGATGAACTACCCGTAGCTTTCTCCTGAACCAACTCGTTCACCGCTTTGGGTGACATATCGAAAACGACGCACTGGTGGCCTCCTTTAAGGAGCCGACGCACCATGTTTGCTCCCATCCTTCCCAGGCCGACCATTCCGAGTTGCATTCATTTCTCCTTGAGTTTTCGATACCGCCGGATCAGGTTGTTGGTCGAGCTGTCATGCTCGAGCGGGGGCTCCGTCTGGCTTTCGAGCTCGGGAATAATCCGCTGGGCCAGCGCCTTGCCGAGCTCGACACCCCACTGATCGAAAGAATTGATGTTCCAGATTACGCCTTGCGTGAACACGCTGTGTTCGTACAGGGCGACCAGTTTGCCCAGGATTTCCGGTGTCAGCCTGTCTGCGAGAATCGTATTCGATGGCCGATTGCCTTCGAAGACGCGATGCGGCACCAGCCAATCCGGCGTGCCCTCGGCCTTGACCTGATCCGGAGTCTTGCCGAACGCGAGCGCCTCCGTTTGCGCGAACACGTTGGCGAGCAGCATGTCATGATGCGGGCCCAGCGGGTTCAGGGCCTTCTCGAACGCGATAAAGTCGCAGGGGATCAGGCGCGTTCCCTGATGGATCAACTGATAGAAAGAATGCTGGCCGTTGGTGCCCGGCTCGCCCCAATAAACAGGTCCAGTGGCGTAGTTAACGGCGGTCCCATCGAGCGTGACGTGCTTCCCATTGCTCTCCATGGTCAACTGCTGCAGGTACGCGGGAAAGCGCTTGAGGTATTGTTCATAGGGCAACACCGCGACGGTTTGCGCACCGAAAAAGTCGTTGTACCAGATGGAGAGAAGGCCCATCAGGACGGGCAGATTGCGATCGAACGGCGCGGTGCGAAAATGCTCGTCCATTTGATGGAAGCCGTCGAGCATCGCGCGGAACTGCTCCGGTCCGATCGCGAGCATCGTCGAAAGGCCGATGGCCGAATCCATGGAATAGCGTCCGCCAACCCAATCCCAGAAACCGAACATGTTCGCCGTATCGATGCCGAACTTCTCGACTTCTGTCGCATTGGTCGACACGGCGACAAAATGTTTCGCAACCGAGGTTTCGTCGCCGCCCAGGCCGGCGAGCAACCAGGCGCGCGCCGAGTGAGCATTGGTCATGGTCTCGAGCGTCGTAAATGTTTTCGACGAAATGATAAACAGCGTTTCCGCGGGATCGAGACCGAAGACAGCTTCCGCGAAATCCGTGCCGTCGACGTTGGAGACGAATCGAAACGTCATGCCGCGGTCGCTATAATGTTTCAGCGCTTCATACGCCATCACCGGTCCCAGGTCGGATCCGCCGATGCCGACGTTGATCACGTTGCGAATCGGTTTGCCGGTAAAGCCTTTCCACTCTCCGCTGCGGACGCGATTGGAGAAATCGGACATTTTGTCCAGCACGGCGTGAACTTCCGGCACCACGTTCTCACCGTCCACCAGGAAGGTCGCTCCTCGCGGCGCCCGCAACGCCACGTGCAGTACCGCGCGCTTCTCGGTGACGTTAATTTTGTCACCGAGAAACATGGCATCGATCCGCGAACGCAACTCCGACTCCCCGGCGAGCCTCACCAGGAGCTTAAGCGTTTCATCCGTGATACGGTTTTTCGAATAATCGAGAAAGATCCCCTCGGCCTCCGCCGTCATCCGCTCGCCGCGCAGGGGATCGCTGGCGAATAGATCCCGCAGGTGCATCTGGTGAATTTTCTTGTAATGCGTGAGGAGCTTTTTCCAAGCCTTCCGCTTGGTTAGCGGTTCAAGGGCCGGAGTCATGTTCAACTTGCCTTCTTGAGCGCAGCGCTCTTGGAATCGATGACTCCGAGGAGTTCATTCCAGGAGGCGACGAACGACTTGGCCCCTTCCTCCTGAAGCTGCGCCGCAAGTGCATCGACATCGATACCGGCCTTGGCGAACTGCGACAGAACGTCCTCGCAATCGCCTCCGTCAGCCCGCATAGCTGAGCCAATCTCACCATGATCGGCGAGCGCCTTCAAGGTGCCATCCGGCATCGTGTTCACAGTGAAAGGCGCGGCGAGAGCTTCGATGTAAAGCGTGTCGGATGCCTTGGGATCCTTGGTTCCGGTGCTGGCCCACAGCAGCCTCTGCGGACGCAAGCCGAAGTTGAGAGCCCTTTGCCAGCGCGGCGAGGCGAGCAATTCGCAATATGCTTTATAGGTGCGCTTGGAGATGGCGATGCCGAGCTGGGCGCGCAGCGGCTCGGGCACTTTATCCTTGACCGCGACGTCCCAGCGGCTGATAAACAGCGAAGCAACCGAGCCGACATTCGGCGGAAGTCCTTGCTCGATGCGCCGTTCGACGCCGCGCAGGAACGCGTCGGCAGCGGCCAGATAATGCTCGCGCGAAAACAGAAGGGTCACATTGATCGGGATCCCCGCAAAAATCGCCTCCTCGATCGCCGGCAGACCTTCCTTGGTGCCGGGAATTTTGATAAAGAGATTCGGCTGCCCCGCCATCGCGTGGAGACTCTTCGCGGCTTTCAGGCTGCTCGCCGTGTCGTAGGCAAGCAGCGGCGAAACTTCGAGCGAGACCCATCCGTCGACGCCATCGGTTCGATCGTGAACAGGACGAAAAAGCTGCGCCGCGCGCGTCACGTCCTCCAGCGCCAGTTCAAAAAAGAGCTCCTCGCCCGATTTGCCTTGGCTCAGCTTCTCGCGGATGCTGGCGTCATACGCGGCGCTTTTTTTGATGGCCTGATCGAAAATCGTGGGATTCGAGGTAAGGCCGGTTACGGACCACTCGTCGATATAGCCTTTGAGCGTCCCGCTGTTGAGCAGGTCCCGTGTAATGTTGTCGAGCCAAATGCTTTGGCCCAGATTATGCAGCGCTTGCGTTGCTTTCATTGTGAATCGCCTCTTTCCTTAGAGTCTCAATCGTACCCAAACGGTTCGAAGACTTTGTAAGATCCCGCAGCGATTCGAAGGCCGGATCGCCAATCATCTGCGCCGTGCACCGCCAGCGCCAATTGCCTTCTATTCGCCCCGGAACGTTCATTCGCGCTTCATTCCCCAGGTTTAGCAAATCTTGCAGGGGAGCCATCGCCAGCGCAGCCTTAGAGGACCAAGCCAGCTCCATCAATGCCGGCGCGGCATCGCGAGGTGTACCCTCCGGCAGACACTTCCACAGGTTCCTTCGTTGGTCATCCGGCAGATCCTGGTACCAGCCGCGCGTAGTGGGATTGTCATGCGTGCCGGTGTACACCACGGAATTGCTGACGTAATTGCCCGGCAGATGGGGATTATCGGCGTGGCCATCGAACGCGAATTGGAGCACGCGCGTTCCCGGCAGGCGAAATTCATCGCGCAGGGCATACACGTCCGATGTGATCATTCCCAAGTCTTCCACAATGAAGGGTAGAGCGCCCAATTCCTTCTGAACAGCGCTAAGGAACTCCGCGCCCGGGCCCTGTACCCAGCTTCCCGTCTGAGCGGTCGCTGCACCGGCGGGCACATGCCACGCCGCGACCAAGCCGCGGAAATGATCCAGGCGAATTACATCGACGTGGGTCAACAGCGCGCGCAAACGGCAAATCCACCAGCGATAGCCGGACCCGCGATGGGCATCCCAGTTGTAAACCGGATTGCCCCAAAGCTGTCCCGTCGCGCTGAAATAATCGGGAGGCACACCGGCAACGAAGCGCGGATGGTGATGCTCGTCGACGAGAAACAACTCCGGATTGGCCCACACATCGCTCGAATCGGGAGACACGAAGAAGGGAAGATCGCCAATCAACTTTATGCCTCGATCATGAGCGAGCGCCTTCAGGCGATCTGCTTGCCGGAACAACACGAATTGCTCGAAGCTCGCCAATCCGACCTGATCGGCAAGTCTGTGCCGGGCACGGTCGAGCGCCGTGGGCTCCCGCTCGACCAGCTCCGTCGGCCAATCGAGGTAATACTCGCTATGGAACTTCGCGTTCAGCGCGTGGAAAAGCGCGTAATCATTCAACCAGTGGGCCTGTTCACTCAGGAACTGCTCATGGGCGACCCGTAAATCGGTACCTGCGCCCGCCTGGAAATTAGCCCAGGCTTTTTCGAGCAGTTCCCGCTTGAAAGGAATGACGGCGTCGTAGTCGACTGCAGCTTCGGGGAACACACCGGAGGCCAAATCGCTCGATCGCAGGAGTCCGTCCGCGATCAGCCACTCGGGACTCAGGACCAGTCCATTACCGGCGAAAGACGATAACGGTTGATACGGCGAGTTGCCATAACCGGTTGGTCCCAGAGGCAGCGACTGCCACCAACTTTGTCCAGCCTCGCGAAGCCGGTCGACCCACGCTACCGCACCGGGTCCAACGTCGCCAATTCCGTATCGCGAAGGCAAGGAGGTGACATGCAGAAGTAAACCGGACCCGCGAATCATGCACTCTCCTTCGAAGATGTCAGCGCGTGGTTCACAATCTTCTCCGCCTCGCTCAGGATAGTGTTCAGATGTGACTGATCGATGAAGCTCTCCGCATAGATTTTATAGATGTTCTCGGTGCCCGAAGGCCGGGCTGCGAACCAGCCGCTCTCGGTCACCACTTTTAGTCCGCCGATTGGAGCGTTATCACCCGGCGCGCGGGTTAGCTTGGCGAGAATCGGTTCGCCTGCCAAGGTCAACGGGTAACTGTCTCGGGGGCTAGCTCCTTCAGCCTGGCTTTCTGCTCGGGCGTGGCGGCCGCATCGACGCGGGTGTATAACGGCGTGCCGAAGCGGGCTGTCAATGCCTTGTAATGTTCGCCTGGATCCTTGCCTGTTCGCGCGGTGATCTCGGCCGCCAAAAGATCCATGATCAAACCGTCTTTATCGGTCGTCCACACTGTCCCGTCGAGCCGCAGGAAGCTTGCCCCGGCGCTCTCCTCGCCGCCAAAGCAACAGGAGCCATCAAGGAGCCCCGAAACGAACCATTTGAATCCCACCGGCACCTCATAGAGCCGCCGGCCGAGACTCTGGACCACTTTATCGATCATGCTGCTGCTCACCAGCGTCTTGCCGACTGCGACGCGCTCGGCCCACTGAGATCGATACGTGACCAGATATTGGATCGCGACAGCAAGGTAATGGTTGGGATTCATCAAGCCGGCCGATGGAGTGACGATGCCGTGACGATCGGAGTCCGGATCGTTGCCAAATGCAACGCGGTAGTTATCTTTCAGTCCTACGAGCCGCGCCATCGCGTACGGGCTGGAACAATCCATGCGAATCACGCCATCGTGATCGACGGTCATGAATGAGAACGTGGGGTCAATCACGGGATTGACGACCGTGACATCCAGCTTGTAAATCTCATTGATCGGTTCCCAGTAAGGTCTTGCCGCGCCTCCAAGCGGGTCCACGCCAAGCTTCAGTCCAGCGCCGCGAATCGCCTCGACGTCCACGACATTTCGCAGGTCCTTGACATAAGGGATGACGAAATCTTCCTGATGAGTCGTTGCGGCCTTGATTGCGGCGGCGAACGGCGCGCGCTTCACGCCCGCATTGTTTCCCCGCAGCAGCTCGTTGGCTCGATTCTCCACCCAGCGCGTTACATCGGTGTCGGCAGGGCCGCCGTTCGTCGGGTTGTACTTGAAGCCGCCGTCCTCGGGCGGGTTGTGCGACGGCGTGATCACAATGCCGTCGGCGAGATGCTGCTTACGCCCGCTGTTGTAGACGAGGATCGCGCGCGAAATCACCGGCGTAGGCGTCACGCCGTTATTCTGCTGAATAATGGTTTCCACGTTGTTGGCCGCGAGGACCTCTAAGGCCGTACGTTGCGCCGAGTCGGACACCGCGTGCGTATCCTTTCCCATGTAGAGAGGGCCGTCGGTCCCGACTCCACGCCGGTAGTCGCAGATCGCTTGCGTGATGGCTAGAATGTGCGCTTCAGTGAAGGAGCCATGGAACGGAGAGCCTCGATGCCCGCTGGTTCCGAAGCTGACCATCTGGCTGGGATCGCTCAAATCCGGCCGGCGCTCAATATATTCGCGATCGAGCTTGGCCACATCGATCAGCATCTCTTTTGGGGCAGGCTTGCCAGCCAGAGGAGACAACTTCGGGATTGGCTGCGCTCCTACGGCACCGGACATGGCTTCACCTCCCAAATCTGGGACGCGTATTCGGCGATCGTGCGATCGCTCGAGAACTTCCCAGACCCTGCGACATTCAGTATAGCCTTTCGCACCCATCCATCGGAGTTTGCATATAGTTCGCGCAGCCGCTGGTCTGCATCGAGATAGGACCTCAGGTCCGCCAGATGCATATAATGATCCCCATTTGTTAACAACGTGTCACAAATGGGCGCGAAAATCCCGGGCTCGTGCGGGCTGAAATAATTGGAGGAGATCATATCCAGTGCCGCGCGCGTTTCGGGATCGTGGTCATAATGCCAGTGCGGGTTGTACCAGCCGCGGCTGCCGGCAACCTGTTCCGCCGTCAAGCCGAAGAGGAAGAAGTTTTCTTCGCCCGCTTCCTGCGCCATTTCGATCGTGGCGCCATCGCGTGTGCCGATTGTCAGTGCGCCGTTCATCATGAATTTCATATTGCTCGTGCCGCTCGCTTCGTACCCCGCGGTCGAAATCTGGTTGGAAACGTCGCTGGCCGGAATCAGCCGCTCGGCGAGGGTTACGTCATACTCGGGCAGGAACAAAACCTTGAGCCGGCCTCGCGCCACCGGGTCGGCATCGATTGTGTCCGCCAGATTTTCGATGAACTTGATGATGAGCTTCGCGAGTTGATAGGCCGGCGCTGCCTTTCCGGCGAAGAAAAATGTGCGCGGG
>Ga0209006_10005815_pt1 | contig 11209 bp, 13 predicted proteins | sample JacPin_JW_Ref_O2_FD_188567 | JGI IMG/M metagenome (GOLD analysis project Ga0209006, IMG submission 188567) | Forest soil microbial communities from Algoma, Ontario, Canada - Jack Pine, Ontario site 1_JW_Ref_O2 (SPAdes) (version 2) | ecosystem: Environmental > Terrestrial > Soil > Boreal... | reverse complement strand
TGGGACCTCGCTGTTGATCGTGGTCGGCGTCGCCATGGATACCGTCAACCAGGTAGAGTCGCAGCTCATCATGCGCCACTACGACGGCTTCTCCCCGCGCAGCGGCAGGGTGCGTGGAAGGCGGTCGTGGTAGAGGCGGCGCAAGGCTTGGCAGCTGGACCGGAAAGCCCCTCCTGGAAGGACATCACCCCCGGCCCCATGCTGCTCATGGGAGCTCCGGGCGTAGGCAAGGGAACCCAGGCCAAAGGCATCATGGCAGCTTGGGGCATTCCACAGATCTCAACTGGCGACTTACTGCGTGATCACCGGGGGAACGGAACCCCATTGGGCCTCCTGGCCACCCAAATCATGGATTCGGGCAAGCTGGTTCCCGACGACCTGGTGAACCAGATGGTCGCCGAACGGCTGGCCCGGCCAGACACGGCCCGTGGGTACATCCTGGACGGCTACCCCCGCACCCTGGCCCAGGCAGAGTGGCTCGACGCCCGCCTGGCGGCCGCTCCGAACGGCCTCCCGCTCATTGCAGTAAGCATTCAGGTAAGTTACAATCAATTGTTGCGTCGTATCACGGGTCGACGCAACTGTCCAACCTGCCAGCGTATTTACAACGTTTACCTGCAGCCGCCGCAGTTCGACATGGTATGCGATGTGGACGGCACACCGTTGGTCCAGCGCGCGGATGATGTGGAAGACGTCTTCCATGAACGGATGCGCACGTATGCGGCGCTGACCGCGCCAGTAGTAGAGCATTACCGTGCCAGCAGCCGATTTGTGGAAGTGGATGGCGAGCAACCTGCGGGCGAAGTGATGGCGGGCATCATGGCCGCGGTAGCGCGACTCAGGTCCCAAACTAGGTAAGAAAGAGTAGATAAGGCCAATGGCCATCATGATCAAGACGCCGCAGGAAATTGAAAAAATGCGGCGCAGCGGAGCGGCAGTTCGTGAAGTGCTGGAGCACGTGAAGGCTCTTGTTAAGCCCGGCGTCACCACGCTCGACCTGGAGAACGCGGCAGAAAGCAAGATGGCGGAGTTAGGCGCCACCTCGGCATTCAAGGGCTATCGCGGCTATCCGTGCGTGTTGTGCACCTCGGTCAATGAGCAGGTGGTGCACGGCATCCCCTCGAAAGAAAGAGTCCTGCGCGAAGGGGATATTGTCAGCATCGACTGCGGAGTGGTCCTGGACGGCTACTACGGCGATTCGGCCATCACGGTTCCTGTGGGAACTGAGGTAACGCCCAAAGCCAAGCGACTGCTGGATGTAACCAGGGCTTCGCTCGAGACCGCCATCAAGGTAGTGCGGCCGGGAGCAACGTTGGGTGATATCGGGGCAGCGGTGCAGGAAGTCGTGGAAGCGGACGGCTTCAGTGTTGTTCGTGAGTTTGTGGGCCATGGAATCGGGACCAGGATGCACGAAGATCCGCAGGTACCGAACTACGGGCAGCGGGGAGCGGGAACCAAATTACGTGCGGGAATGGTTCTGGCGATCGAGCCTATGGTGAATGTGGGCAAGCCGGGTGTTCAGGTACTGAGCGACGGCTGGACAGCAGTAACTGAGGATGGAAGCCTGAGCGCTCATTTCGAGCACACCGTCGCGGTGACGGCTGAGGGCGCTGTGATTTTGACGCAGTAGCGTACGAGAGCCTGTGGGAGCAGGCAGAATCGGGATAACGTTTGTCGAAGGAAGACGCGATTGAGGTAATGGCAACGGTGGTTGAAACGTTGCCCAACGCGATGTTCAAAGTAGAGCTTGAAAACAAGCACCAGGTCCTGGCGCACGTTTCGGGAAGAATGCGGAAGAACTTCATCCGCATCCTTCCAGGCGACCGGGTGGCCGTTGAGCTCAGTCCATACGATCTGACCCGAGGCCGGATCGTGTATCGCTACAAATAGAGCAGTCAGGAGCCGTAATGAAAGTCAGGGCATCAGTAAAAAAGATCTGCGACAAGTGCAAGGTGATCCATCGTCGCGGAGTTGTACGCGTTATCTGTGAGAACTCGAAGCACAAGCAGCGCCAGGGTTAATTCACCGGCACCGGAGAGGCTAGTTAGCCATAAAGGCTTGCGTTGAACCTCTCCCGTAGCCTTAACACACGAACTTCTGCCCAGCGGTGAAGCTGCAGGGCAGCAAAAGCACTCCATAAGGATCAGGTATGGCACGTATAGCTGGCGTCGATTTGCCCCGTCACAAGCAGGCAAGAATCGCGCTGACCTACATTTTCGGTATCGGCAACCCTCGTGCCCAGCGCATCCTGGTGACGGCCAATGTGGATCCGTTCAAGAAAATCCAGGATCTGGGTGAAGACGAGGTAAACCGTATCCGCCAGGTGATTGAGGCTGAAGGCCAGATCGAAGGCGATCTGCGCAAAGACGTCTCCATGCACATCAAGCGGCTGATTGACATTCAGTCCTACCGTGGTTTGCGGCACCGCCGCAACCTCCCTACCCGCGGCCAGCGTACCCACACCAACGCGCGCACCCGCAAGGGCCCGCGTAAGGGCACAATCGCAGGCAAGAAGAAAGCGACGGCGAAGACCTAATGGCGAAACCAGAGCAGAAGGCGGGCGCCGGCAAGGCTGCCAAGAACAAGAAGTTCAAGAAGCGCGAGCGCAAGAACGTTCCCTACGGATTGGTATACGTTCAGGCTTCCTTCAACAACACCATCGTGACCATCACCGACGGTCAGGGCAACACCCTTTCCTGGAAGAGTTCCGGTTCGTTGGGCTTCCGCGGATCGCGTAAGGGAACTCCATTTGCCGCGCAGCAGGCGGCCATGAACGCCGCCAACCAGGCGCGCGATCACGGTCTTCGCTCCGTCGATGTACGTGTAAGTGGTCCTGGCTCCGGCCGTGAATCCGCGGTACGCGCCTTGGCGGCAGCGGGACTCGACGTCCGTTCCATCCGCGACGTCACGCCCATCCCGCACAACGGCTGCCGTCCGCCCAAGCGCCGGCGCGTCTGATTTAAACCCGCGGACCGGGACGAAGGATTTGAAATCCGTAAACCGGTCGGCCTCTGAAGTAAGGAGAACTACGTGGCAAGATATACCGGACCAGTCTGTCGCCTTTGCCGACGCGAAGGCATGAAGCTTTTTCTGAAGGGTACCAAGTGCTTCTCAGAAAAATGCCCCATTGAAAAGCGCAACTTTGCTCCTGGCCAGCACGGCCGCGACCGCAAGCCCAAGATCGTAGGTTACGGTCTGCAATTGCGTGAAAAGCAAAAAGCCAAGCGCATCTATTTCACCCTGGAAAGCCAGTTCCGCGCGTACTACGAGAAGGCGTCGCGCAGCCAGGGCGTCACCGGCGAATTGCTCCTGCAGCAACTCGAGCGCCGGCTTGACAATGTAGTCTTTCGTCTCGGCTTTGCCAGTTCCCGCCGTCAGTCGCGCCAGATCGTGCGCCACGGCCACGTGGAAGTGAACGGCCGCAAGGTGAACATCCCGTCCTTCCAGGTATCGGTAGGCGACGAGATCAAGATCCGCGAAGGCAGCAAGAAATTGACAGTACTCGAAACCTCGATAGAGTTCGCCAGTCACCAGGTAGCGCCCCGTTGGCTCCAGGTGGATCACCCGAACCTTTCAGGCAAAGTACTGGCACTGCCCAAGCGTGAAGACGTGAATCTGCCCGTAAACGAGCAGCTGATCGTCGAACTGTACAGCAAGTAAAACCAAACGAGGAGAAACGGGCACGGCCGTTGCAGAATGCTTCGCGACGCTCGCCGTGCATGGAAAGGAATACCGCATGCTTTGGAGAGGATTTCAAAAACCAAAACGTCTTGCAGTCGACACCGAGACGCTTACCGAGAAGTATGGCAAGTTCAGCGCGCAGCCCTTTGAGCGCGGATTTGGCACCACCATCGGCAACGCTCTGCGTCGCACCCTGCTTTCTTCGATTGAAGGCGCGGCTGTCACCGCGGTAAAGATCGAAGGCGTTCTGCACGAGTTCCAATCGATCACCGGCGTCGTCGAAGACGCAACCGACATCATCCTGAACCTCAAGCAGATTCCCTTCAAGTTGAGCGGTGAGGGACCGAAGGCTCTTTATCTGCGCGCGGATCAGCCCGGTGTCGTCACTTCCGGCATGATCGAGGCTGACGGAGACGTCGAGATCCTGGACAAGGATGTCTACGTAGCGACGGTCAGTGAAGGCGGCAAACTGGACATGGAAATGCGCCTCAAGCGCGGCCGTGGTTACGTATCTGCCGACAAGAATTTCGATTCCGATCTGGGCATTGGCTTCATCCCCGTGGACTCCGTTCACTCGCCGGTACGCAAGGTCAACTACACCGTGGATGCCGCTCGTCTTGGTCAGATCACCGACTATGACAAGTTGACCATTGAAGTCTGGACTAATCGCTCGGTTCTGCCCGCTGACTCGCTCGGCCTTGCGGCCAAGCTGCTCAAGGACCACATGAGCATCTTCATCAACTTCGAGGAAGAGATCGAAGCTGAGAGCGCGCACGATGAAGGCCGCATGCAGTTGCGCAACGAAAATCTCAATCGCTCGGTCGAAGAGCTTGAGCTGAGCGTGCGTAGCTACAACTGCCTCAAGAACGCGAACATTCAGACCATCGGTGAGCTGGTTCAGAAGACCGAACCGGAAATGCTCAAGACCAAGAACTTCGGCCGCAAATCGCTGAACGAGATCAAAGAAATCCTTGCCCAGATGGGTCTATCGCTGGGCATGAAGATTGACGAGCACGGCAACGCGGTGCCTGGACCGACCAGCGTTCTTCCGGCTGCGACCTTGGCGGCGAGTTACAACCGGTACGACGACGAAGACGACGACGAAGACGAGGATCTCGACGGGATCGATGTTCCGCTCCAGTCGGAGCCGGAAAACTTCTAGAAAGAGAAACCGATGCGCCATCGTAATGCAGGATACAAACTCGGGCGAAATACCAGTCACCGTCGCGCTCTGCTGCGGAACCTGGTAACGTCCATTCTTCTCGAGGACCGGGTGGAGACGACCATCACCAAGGCCAAGGCTGCTCGTCCTCACGTAGAAAAGCTGATCACTTTGGGCAAGAGGGGCGACCTGCATTCCCGTCGCCTCGCCCTGTCCTATTTGCAGACCCGCGAAGCGGTCTCCCGTCTGTTCGACACGGTTGCGCCGCGTTACGGGGATCGTGCAGGCGGTTATCTGCGCATCGTACGCACTGGCTTTCAGAAGGGCGACGGAGCCGAGAAGGCTTTCATCGAACTTCTCGGTTCCGAGCAGGAGCTGGACGAGAAGCGTCAGAAGCGTGCCGAAGCGCGGGCCAAGCGTCGCGAAGAGATCGACAAAGCGATGTCTGAGAACCAGCCACCCGACGGCAGCGGCAGCGACACCAACGCCTAGCAACTGCAAAAGTTACCATTAAAAAGGCGGAGCCACGGCTCCGCCTTTTCTTTTGGTTTCTCCCCAGCCGCCAGCTTCCCCATCTACTGGGTCATACGGTCTAAGTCTATCCCCGCCGCTGAGATACCGCGGGCCTTCCCCTCAAGCCGTTGCGGCCACGCAAATCTACACGGGTGCCCATGTTCGCACCAGCGTTCCCCGGATTCCTACTACGCAGTACTAACCACGACCGCATTTGCGGCTTTCTCTCAAAGAAAGCCGCATGGTCTTGCTCAACGCCACCAACCTCGCCAAGAAATCCGGGATACGTGGGCCGAAAACGATGGGTGAAGCCCTTCGACAGCCTTCATTTTCGAGCGGCAAATTAGTCACGGATTCTCAACACAATCTTCCCCACAACATGTCCCTGCTCAATCCGGTTGTGCGCCTCAACAACATCTTTCAGCGCAAAAACCTGGGTCTTAAACGAAATCGTCTTGGACCCAATCGCAGCATTCAACCGGTCAATAGCCCCACGAGACATTTCACCATCGCAAGCCAGCACGGGATGTCCATGAAGAGTAGGTGCGGGCTCTACCCCATTCGGATATGCAATAGGCGCTTTGTCTTTAAGGTGTTTCAGAAAGTCAGGCAGTTTGTCGCCGCTGGTGGTAACCAGGCACACATCGAAACCTTCCGGGGCCACGCGCTTGATCACTCCCTCGTGTTCCGATGAATTCGCATCGATAGCGTGCGCGGCTCCGAGCGAACGAACATAATCTTGCGCATCCGCCCGAGCCGTACCAATCACAGTTGCGCCTTTCTCATTTCCCAGCCACACGCCGAGCGAGCCTACTCCGCCGCTCGCTCCGAACACCAACAACGTTTGGCCTTTTTCCACCTTCAAGACTTCAAGCCCGGTTTGCGCCGTCAAAGCAACGCACGGTATACCGCCGGCAACCACCATCTTCATCTGTGTCGGAACCAGGCCAACCCTATCCGCGGGGACACTCACATATTCCGCATAAAACCCGCCGCTGCTGTTGCCATAGCTGTAGGAGTAAACGCGATCGCCCACACTGAACCCTTTGACATCGCCACCGACTGCGGCAATCGTTCCGCTCCCATCCGCGCCCAGGATCGTTCCCGGTTTTATCTTCCCGAACGAACCCGCTCGCTGCTCAGCATCCCAAATGCCAACGCCGGCATACTCAAGCGCAATCATGACGTGGTTTCTGGGCAGACTCGGGAGTGGGACGTCTTTGACGTGGAGCACATTGACCGGCCCCGGCGCATCCACGACCGCTGCTTTCATCAATTTTGGAAGTTCTGAAACGGGCGTCATCGCTTCTCCAACGAACCCCTGGGGGGACTATTTCGCTAACTTCGCTTAGTTCGCACATTTTCTACAACGCCCAACAGCTTACTCCACGTGGTAGTTGGGTGCCTCGCGAGTGATGATGACATCGTGGACATGACTTTCGCGCAGCCCGGCATTGGAAATCCGGACAAAACAGGATTTCTCCTGCAACTCCTGAATCGTGTTGCATCCCAGGTAGCCCATTCCCGACCTTAGTCCACCTACTAACTGATAAACCATGGCCTCGAGTGGTCCGCGATGGGGCACCCGGCCCTCGATTCCTTCGGGCACGAACTTGGCCAGCCGGTTTTCCCCATTGCGCTCCCGCGCCACCACTCCCTCCGTGGATGGCCTCTCCTCAACATCGCCTTTCCCCTGGAAGTACCGCTCCCCGGACCCCTGGGACATGGCCGACAGAGAACCCATTCCGCGGTAGGTCTTAAAGCTGCGCCCCTGGTAAAGAATGGTCTCGCCTGGGCTTTCGTCAACTCCGGCAAACAACGAGCCGATCATCACCACGTTCGCGCCTGCTGCAATCGCCTTGGCTACGTCGCCGGAGTACTTGATGCCCCCATCGGCGACCACCGGAATATTGTGCTCCCGGGCCGCCCGGTAAGCTTCGCTAATCGCTGTAATCTGCGGCATCCCGGCGCCGGTCACCATGCGCGTCGTGCAGATGGATCCCGGCCCGATGCCTACCTTGACCGTATCCGCGCCTGCATCAATAAGCGCCTTGGCTCCGTCATAGGTGGCGACATTCCCGGCCATCAGGTCTACATCGGGAAAACGCTTCTTGACCGCACTAACCGCTTCCAGCACTCGCGTCTGGTGGCCGTGCGCCGAGTCGAGAGTGAGCAGATCCACCCGGGCGCGGACCAGCTCCGCAGCCCTCTCCAGAAAGTCGCCCGTCGCGCCAATTGCCCCGCTGACGCGTAGGCGGCCTTGATCATCCTTCGCTGCGTTGGGGTATTTCAGCTTCTTCTGGATGTCCTTCACCGTAATCAAGCCCTTCAGCTCATAGTGGCCATTGACCACCAGCAACTTCTCCACCCGATGCTTGTGCAGGATTTTCTCCGCCTCTTCGAGCGTCGTGCCCACGGGAACCGTGATCAGGTTTTCCTTGGTCATCACATCCCCGATCGGGATGTCGGTACGGGTCTCGAAGCGCAGGTCGCGGTTGGTGAGAATGCCTACCAACTTCTTGCCCTGGGTCACCGGAACACCGGAGATTTTGTAACGCCGCATGACCTCCAGGGCATCGGAGATGAGTTGTTGCGGCTCAATGGTCACCGGGTCGACGATCATGCCGCTCTCTGAACGCTTTACCTTGTCTACCTCGCTGGCCTGTTGCTCAATGGTCAAATTGCGGTGAATCACCCCCAGGCCACCTTGCTGCGCCATGGCAATCGCCAGACGCGACTCGGTCACCGTATCCATGGCGGCGGAAACCAGCGGGGTATTGAGGGTAATCGAGCGGGTTAATTTGGTCTGGGTACTTACTTGGGCAGGAACAACGTCGCTGTAGGCGGGAACGAGGAGGACGTCGTCAAAGGTAAGAGCTTCGAGTACCGGTGTCTGGATCATATTTATGTTACTACGAGTAATCCTATAACCTGCTGCCGAAACGGAGCCGCTTCCGCGACAGCTCCGGCGCTTCCCATACATGGAAACAGTTCTCACGCAAAGCGCTGCCCTCCCTTGTCATCCCGAGCGAAGCCGAGGGATCTGCACTCCGATGCCCGCAGCCTTGCCAACGTTTTTCCGCAGCTTTCTCCAACCCCTGAGCGGCTTTGCCAGCCCCCCGCTCAGCCGTTGAAATTCACGCCAAAACAGCGTAATCTTAAGGAGCAGACGAATTTGTTCCATGGCTTCGCTTTCACCGTTCGGCGGAGCAACACGGAGAAATGAGTGGGCGAAAGCCCACTTTTCTTTTGCTGCGAAGCATCTACGTTTGAAGCGGCAATTATGGCATTGAGTATTGAGCAAATCCGTCAAACGGCGGATCGGGTCGCTGCCTCCCACGGCCTGGAAGTAGTGGACATCGAGTACCTGGGTGGTAGTAAACACAGGGTTTTGCGGGTCTTCATTGAGCAAAACGCAGAACAGCGCGCTGTACGGGCGCGCGAGGCCGGTGAACAGAAACTCTTCGACCACCTGGAGAGTGAAGGCATAGCGCTCGATCAACTGGCCTGGATAACGCACGAGGATTGCGAACGGTTCAGCCGCGATTTTGGCACCGTGATCGACGTCGAGGAGTTGGTGCCAGGGGATCAGTACACGCTCGAGGTTTCCTCCCCGGGGTTAGACCGCAAGCTGGCAAAACGGGCCGATTACGAGCGCTTTCAGGCCAGTCCGGTAAAGGTACAGACCTTTACCCCGGTTGCGGGCAACCGGCACTGGTTGGGCAAGCTCTCAGAAGTGAAGCCGGAGGGAATTGTGCTCGACCTCACGGCCAAAAAGCAGAAAGGGAGCAAGAAGGGACCCGCCCCGGTCCAGACCGTCGAGATTGCCTTTTCGAATATTGAAAAGGCCAACTTGGCTCCCGAAATTTAACCGTAGGTAGAAGAGAAAACCATGGCGAGTGTTCTTTATCAAAGCATCGAGGCGTTAAGCCGGGACAAGGGAATCGATCCCCAGATTGTCGTTTCCGCGGTGGAGGATGCCATAGCGCTGGCCACGCGCAAGTACTACAAGACGCAGGAAAACATGCGCGCCGAACTGGACCGCGAGTCGGGCGAGATCCGCGCTTACGTCTACAAGACCGTAGTCGAGGCTCCCGAGCAGCTCGAAGATCCGGTGAACCAGATCACCCTGGACGATGCCCGCGCGCTCGCGCCGGAAGTAGAAACCGGCGGCGAAATCCGCTATTACAAGCCCACCGACGTGCTCGGCCGCATTGCCGCGCAGATGGCCAAACAGGTCATCTTCCAGAAAGTCAGAGAAGCCGAACGGGACACCGTCTACAAGGAATACGCGCATCGCCTGGGCGAGGTCCTGAACGCCACTGTGAAGCGCTTGGAACTGCAGGACGTAATCTTCGACCTGGGCAAAGCCGAAGCCAGAATGCCCAAGCGCGAACAATCGAGGCTGGAGCAGTTCGCCATCGGCGAACGCGTCCGGGTTGTGCTGCAGCGCGTAGATCGCGCCGCCAAGGGTCCCCAGGTAATCGTCTCTCGCGCTGTGCCGGAGTTGGTGCAGAGCCTGTTTCAAAGTGAAGTCCCGGAGATCTACGACAACACGGTGGTCATCCGCGCCATTGCCCGCGAAGCCGGGGAGCGCACCAAAATCGCGGTGCTCTCGCGCGATAAGGACGTAGACCCGGTAGGAGCCTGCGTAGGTATGAAGGGCATGCGCGTGCAGTCCATCATTCGCGAGCTACGCGGCGAGAAAATCGACATCATCGAGTTCAGCGAAGAAATCACCACCTTTGCTGAAAAAGCCCTCCAGCCTGCCAAAGTAAGCCGGGTAAGCATCACAGACCTGGGCGAGAAGCAGATCGAAGTGATCGTGGACGATTCCCAGCTTTCGCTCGCCATCGGCAAGAAGGGCCAGAACGTACGCTTGGCAGCCAAGCTGTTGGGTTGGAAGATCGACATCAAGAGCGAGGAAGAGAAGCGCCAGGAAGTCGAGCAGCAGATGCAGGCGATGAGCGGTGGTCCTTCGACGCCCATTGAGCAGGTAACGGAGTTGGGCGAACAGATCATCCAGAAGTTGGTGGTTGCCGGCATCACGACAGTGGAAGCACTGGCCGACATGACACCCGAGCAGCTGGAAGAGATACCAGGGATCGGCGAGAAGACCCTGGAGAAGATCTCGCTGGCGGTACGGCATTATTTCGGTGAATACGAGCCCGGCGAAGAGCGTCCCGCCGCAGAGGGAGCAGCGGCCAAGTCAGACGAGGAGCAGGTAGCAAAGGCCCGGGCGATTGAAGATGCTCAGGTTGCGGAGGAAATCGACGCCCTTACCCTGGATCAGGAGGGGGAGCGGGAAGCTCCGGACACCGAGGACGGATCCGGCCGAATCAGCGACGATGTAGCCCGGATGCGCCTGGAGGAATTGACCGAATCGGGCCCGGATCTCGACGATATCGGGGGCGTTTCCGAAGCCCCGGGGCGGGAAGACACCAGCAAGACCCTGGCCAGCCATGTTCCGAACTACGAGATAGCCAGGTCAGAGATTGTGGATGAGGGGAACGTAGAAGAAGCCAGCCAGGAAACCCGGCAGGATTCGAAGGTAGACGAAGGTGGCGTTTAGTTGGTTCGGCAAAATGATAGGTAGCGCGTGGTTGAGTAACGCACATTCCACGTTTTCAGAGGATAATAATAAGACCTGTCAATCCCACGGCCGTGAGGGCGCAATGAAAGTCTGATTGGCAGAGGGCACGACACAAAGGGACGGATGAGCAAAGTTCGGATTAACGATCTAGCACGCGAACTGGAAGTAAAGAGCAGGGCGATCCTTGACTCCTTGACGGCCGTCGGCGTGACCGAGAAAAAGACGCACTCCAGCTCGCTCGAAGAAGACGAAGCTGAGCG
>Ga0209006_10005813_pt1 | contig 11210 bp, 6 predicted proteins | sample JacPin_JW_Ref_O2_FD_188567 | JGI IMG/M metagenome (GOLD analysis project Ga0209006, IMG submission 188567) | Forest soil microbial communities from Algoma, Ontario, Canada - Jack Pine, Ontario site 1_JW_Ref_O2 (SPAdes) (version 2) | ecosystem: Environmental > Terrestrial > Soil > Boreal... | reverse complement strand
GGGCGTCGGCGACTTCAAGGTCAGGGTTGGCGCCGGGGAACAGCCGCCGCAGCACCTTGAGAATTGCCGCCTCGCCGAAGACCAGGCTGGTGTTGCTCTGCTCCGCCGTCAGCAGCCGACTCGACTGCCAGTCGTGCAGCGGCGCGGCCGGCTCACGGACGAAGCGCAGCCGGCCGGCGGCGCGCTCGTGCGCGATGCCGCGCAGCAGGACCGTCGCCAGATCCGGATCGTGGAGCGCGTCGTAGCAGGTCATTCCCGGCAGCTGGCCGATGACGGCGCTCGCGGCCACGGCCTGCGGCAGCTGGCTGCGGCAGCCGAGCAGCACCTGGAAACGCGCCTGCATCCCGACCTGCCCGGCTTCGACGATCAGGTGCCGCAGCTGCGGGTCGCCGTCGAGCAGGATCTCGTCCGAGATGATCTCTAGCTCTCCGGCCGAGCTTCCGCTGCCGGGGAACCATCGCTGCCGTGGCAGCCAGCTCGCCAGCATGTCGCTCAGCGCGTGTCCCGTCAGGGTCTCGGTCACGGCGTTCCTGCACCTCCTGCCTGGCCAGTCAGGTCGACAGTTACTCCTGCCCCGCGCTTTCCCGGCAAAACGGAAAAGTAGTCGCCCGGTGGGTCAGGACCGCACCACACCAGCATGCCCCCAAATAGGCCGATCAAGAATGCCGGGGTGGGGCCTCGAGTCCCGGTGCCGGCCCCATGGGTACCTGGGAACGACAGCGAAGCGCCGAATGCTGCCGGCGGGCTCTGTCGGGCCCGAGTGGTCAGCGGATGCGGTAAGCCTCGTAGATCGTCTCAGTCGTCTTATCGCCGTGAGAGTCGATCACGATTGAGCGCAGGCTCACGTACCCGCTGGCGGGATCGTGCACCGTGGCTATGCCGTAGTTGCCGTGCCGTGCGAGCTTGAGCATTCGCCAGGTCTTCCCGGCGTCGAAGGACGCTTCCATGCGCATGCTCCGGACTGCGAACGCAGGTGGTGCCGTGCCTAGGAGCGCCCGGCGGAGAATGCGAAACGCGACGGCCGTAGTGCCGCCAGGAGCAGCGCTATTAGCTGCGTCCAGGCCGCGAGCCGAAAGGATGGTCAGTGTCACCGGCGCGTCCACCTGGTGCCCCGTTTGCGCTGATCTGCTAATCGGGCCGAGGTTGAAGTGCCAGTCGAGCGTTATTTTGCGAGATAGCGCTGGCGCTGTGCCGCCTGGCTCCGGCTTCTCTCGCGACGCCAGGACGTGCATTGAGTACCAGCCGAAGTTGGGGAGACGGGCGCGCAACGCGAGGCCGTTGCTGTCCGTGCCCGTGAACTTCATCCGCTTCAGTAGCCGCCGGCCCGCATACAGGCTGATCGAGGCGTTAGCGCAGCAGAGGGGGCCCTGTGCAGTCGGGTCGGCGATGACGGACTGCGGTCCGAACGAGAGTGATCGGCCCGTTACCAGCGGGAAATACGTGGTCGGGCCCCACACCGCACTGCCGAATACCTGACGGTAGCTGTGACCTCCGGCCAGGCTCTCGGTAGTGCCCAGCCCGGATTCAGTGGCTCCGGGGCCGTCATCCTGGAGCAGCTGCGTAGACCATCGGCCGGCGCTCACGTACTGCGTCACGACTGAAGGCTGCGCGAGCGGCAGGTTCGGCGCTCCCGCCTCGAAGCCGACCGGGCCATCGCAGGGGGTTGCCGAGTTGAGGAGCCACGTACCCGCCGACCCCTGGATATCCCCCGACCGCGCTACGATCGCGAGCTTAGCCAAACCACTCGGGTTAACGCGGAAGGTCGGCTTCGCAGGCAATCCGTTCCGGCTGAAACCGGCCAGGTCATAGCGCGTTCCCTGGCTTCCTGTCCAGCTCGAGCCGTAAAGGAACATCAGGCTCGGAGAGCTGTATGGCCTGGCGTACAGCGGTGTCGTGGCATCCCCCGTGGCCCAATTCAGCAGCTGGACGAATTCGGGCGGACCGTAGGTGGTTCTCGCGCACACGTTCGCGAAGAGGCTCTGCAATGTCGCACCGTGGACACCAGGAGCAACCTGCACTCGCTGGCCACCTCGTGCGTCGAGTCGCACTGTCGCATTCGAGCGCACCCGGATCGTGCGGGCGACGATGGTCGTGCTGGCTGGGTTGTCACCTGCCGCTGCCGTCGGTATCAGGCCGCCGATTGCGTACGTGCCAGGCCTCAGTCTCAAGAGGCCGCTGGCGTCGGCATAGAAGCCCTGCGGGTAAAAGCTGCTGCCGAGGTAGACAGCCGTTCCGCCGTTCACGCCGACCGGCTGCCCGCCACGATCCACGCCGACCAGCCTGATCGTGACCTTCGCTACCGCAGCGCTCGCGCTGGGCGCAGCGGCGCCTGCGAGCGCTCCGCACCCGAGGGTGAGCGTCAAAGCCGCGGAGATAACTCGTGATCGTGACATGCAGCTCATAGCACTCCTTTAGCGCTGATCACGCGAATTGATGCTAAGGGGCTGGGGCGGCTGCGACAAGGCTGGGGGACTGCGGCGCTGCGCTTAGCTAGCGGAACTGCGCCGGGCGGCCGTACCAGGCGATCGTGATCTTCTCAAGCGGCCCGTTGGCGAGCTTGCCTGACTTGTCCACCACGCTGCGCGCAGTCCAGGTCGCCGCCTTGTGATCGAAACCGCGCAGCAGCGACAGGCCCGACGGGCAGTAGTAGTCGATCACCTGGCCGCGGAACGCGTTGTGCGCGCCCTGAGCCAGGACGCAGCGCTGGCCGCCGCTGAGCTGTACGCCCCACGGATCGGCGACCCCGCCGGCGTCCGCGCGGGGGATCGCGGTGAGCGGGGCGGCCACCCGGAGTTGCGCGGCGGTCCGCGCCCACGGGTCGGGGACGCACAGCACGGTCGGTGCGGGCGCCTTCTGGGCCCAGCACGGGTCGTAGACGCCGTTGCCGGCAAAGCAGCGGTAAGCCCGGCCGATCGCTTCCGAGCCCGCGCTGCACTGGGCGCCGGCCGCGTGCGATGTCACCCGGTAGCCGCGCACCGCGGCGCCCGTGCTCGTCACCGGGCGCACGTATACCTTCTGGGTGTGCGGCGCATCCTGGACGGACACCGTGGCCGGCGCGGCCGAACCGCAGCCTGCGACTACGGCCGCGGCGGCAGCCGCACCGAGCGCCGCGCGGAACTGGCTGGGGATACTCATCGGTGCTCGCATGTCTGGTTGGAACGGGCTGGCCCCAGGTTCGGTCGGAACCGATCCGCGGCCACCCGGCTTCGTCACTCCGGCGGTTTGAGCGTGAACCAGTAGAACCCGTGGCCGGGCAGCGTCAGCAGGTAGCTGAGGTCGCCGATCGCCGGGAACGAGACGTTTCCGGTGCACTCCACCGGCGTGTGGCCCGCGAACCTGCTCAGGTCGAGCTCGACCGGCTGCGGGAACTTCGACAGGTTGTTGACGCACAGCATCACGTCGGAACCGGCCGCCTCGTCGTCGCCTTCGCGGTGGATCCGCACGTAGGCCAGCACGCTCGGGTTGGAGGAGTTCAGTTCCTCGTAGCTGCCCAGGGCGAAGACCGGGTGCCGCTTGCGGATCTCGATCATCCGCCGGGTCCAGCTCAGCAGCGAGCCTGAACTGCGCTCCTGTGCCTCCACGTTCAGCGCCTGGTAGCCGTAGATCGGGTCCATGATCAGCGGGAGGTAGAGCCGGGCCGGGTCGCAGCTGGAGAATCCCGCGTTCCGGTCCGGTGTCCACTGCATCGGCGTCCGGACGCCATCCCGGTCACCGAGCCAGATGTTGTCGCCCATCCCGATCTCGTCGCCGTAATAGATCACGGGGGAGCCCGGCAGTGACAGCAGCAGCGCCGTGAAGAGCTCGAGCCGGTCCTTCTCGTTGTCCAGCAGCGGGGCCAGGCGGCGCCGGATGCCGATATTGGCCTTCATCCGCGGGTCGCGCGCGTACTCGGAGTACATGTAGTCGCGCTCGTCATCGGTGACCATTTCCAGCGTGAGCTCGTCGTGATTGCGCAGGAAGATGCCCCACTGGCAGCCGGACGGGATCTGCGGCGTCTGCGCCATGATCTCCGAGATCGGGTACCGCTGCTCGCGCCGGACCGCCATGAAGATGCGCGGCATCAGCGGGAAGTGGAAGGCCATGTGACACTCGTCGCCACCGACCGAGGCGTCGCCGAAGTACTCCACCACGTCGCCCGGCCACTGGTTCGCCTCGGCCAGCAGCACCCGGTCCGGGTAGAGCCGGTCGATCTCGGTGCGAACCCGCCGCAGGTACTCGTGCGTCTCCTTGAGGTTCTCGCAGTTGGTGCCCTCGCGCTCGTAGAGGTACGGCACCGCGTCGAGCCGGAAGCCGTCAATGCCGAGGTCGAGCCAGAACCGCAGCACCTCCAGCATCGCGTCCTGGACCTTGGGGTTCTCGTAATTGAGGTCGGGCTGATGCGAGAAGAACCGGTGCCAGTAGTACTGGCCGCGGACCTGGTCGAAGGTCCAGTTGGACTGCTCGGTGTCTACGAAGATCACCCGGGCGTCCAGGTACCGGTCATCAGTGTCGGACCAGACGTAGAAATCGCCGAACGGGCCCTCTGGGTCGGTGCGCGAGGCCTGAAACCACGGGTGCTGGTCACTGGTGTGATTCATGACCAGGTCGGCGATCACCCGGATGCCGCGCAGGTGCGCCTGCTCGACCAGCTCGACGAAGTCCCCGATCGTGCCGAACTCCGGCAGGATCGCCGTGAAGTCGGCGATGTCATAGCCGCCGTCTCGTAGCGGCGACTCGTAGATCGGCAGCAGCCAGATGCAGTCAATGCCGAGCCATTGCAGGTAGTCCAGTCGCGAGATCAGGCCCCTGATGTCGCCGGTACCGTCGCCGTTGGAGTCGTGGAATCCGCGGATCAGGACTTCGTAGAAGACGGCGCGCTTGTACCACTGGGGATCCCGCGGTGTCTCGAACGAGAACGAGTCGGGCACCGGCTCAGACGCTGGCGACTTGAACTCCTGCACCGGCGCAGCGGCCTCGCCCTGCCGGGCCAGATGCATCGGCTGATTCACTCCTTGCTCCCCGCTGCCCTTCGCCTGCGAACGCGTCCCTGCCTACTTAACAAGATTCCACCGGCTAGCTCCACTCAGCGCACGGTGAATATATGCGCGGGGGCGATCTGCGGATCCAGGCGCACGTAGTTAGCCCGCGTCCACCGGTAGCCTTGCCCGCTCAGCGTGTCCGTGACTGCTATGCCGGCGTCCAGATCCGCGCCGAGCGCGTCGTCGTCAAGCCAGACAGTAGCCTCCCGCGCATTATTCGGGTCCAGATTTACCACCACCAGGATCGTGTCGGGATGACCCTCCTGCTGCGGGCCCGTGCGCTTGGAGAAGCACAGGATGTCCGGCTGGTCGCTGTAGTGGAAGCGCACGTTCCGCAGCCAGTGCAGCGCCGGATGCGCCCGCCGGATTTCGTTGAGCCTGGTGAGCAGCGGCGCGATCGTCACGCCGAGCTCGGCGGCCCGGGTCCAGTCTCGCGGCCGGAACTGGTACTTCTCCGAGTCCAGGTACTCCTCGCTGCCCGGCACGAGGGGTATGTTCTCGCACAGCTCGTACCCGGAGTAGACGCCCCACGAGGGCGTCAGCGTGGCGGCCAGCACGGCGCGGACCGCGAAGGCGGCCGGGCCCGCGTGCTGGAGGTACCCGCACAGGATGTCGGGCGTGTTGACGAAGAAGTTGGGGCGCATGTAAGCGGCGGCGGGCCCGGCCAGTTCCAGCATGTAGTCGGTCAGCTCGGCCGCGGTGTTGCGCCAAGTGAAGTACGTATACGACTGGTGGAATCCGATCCTGGCCAGGGCGTGCATCATGGCCCGGCGGGTGAACGCCTCGGCCAGGAAGATCACGTCCGGATCGGTGGCCGCGATCTCGGCCAGCAGCCGCTGCCAGAACGCGACCGGCTTGGTATGGGGGTTATCGACCCGGAAGATCCGGACCCCGTGCTGCATCCAGTACCGGACGATGCGCAGGACCTCGGCGTAGATGCCCTCGGGGTCGTTGTCGAAGTTGAGTGGGTAGATGTCCTGGTACTTCTTGGGCGGGTTCTCGGCGTAGGCCACGCTGCCGTCGGCCCTGGTGGTGAACCAGTCCGGGTGCTCGCTCACCCACGGATGGTCGGGCGAGGCGTTCAGCGCGAAGTCGAGCGCCACTTCCAGGCCGAGGGCCCGCGCGCGGTCCACGAACGCGTCGAAGTCGGCGATGGTGCCCAGATCGGGATGGATCGCGTCGTGGCCGCCTTCGGGCGCGCCGATCGCCCACGGAGAGCCAGGGTCGCCGGAGCCGGCCTGCAGCGCGTTGTTCTGGCCCTTGCGCGCGGTGGTGCCGATCGGGTGGATCGGCGGCAGGTAGGCAACGTCAAAGCCCATGTCGGCGACCGCGTCCAGGCGGAGCGCGGCGGTGCGCAGGGTGCCCGATTTCGGCTTGCGCCGGCGCGCCGGATCCACCTCGGCGCCCTCGGACCGGGGAAAGAACTCGTACCACGCGCCGTACAGGGCGCGCTGACGGTGCACCACGAGCGGGAAGTCCGCCGTCGACGTCAGCAGCTCACGCAGCGGGAAGTCGGCTAGCGCAGCGGTGACCTCGGGGCTGGTCCCCGCGGCCAGCCGGTCGAGCGGCAGCAGGTCCTCATCGGCCAGCTGGCGGGCCGCCGCGACCAGCACCTTGCGTGCGGCGCGCGCCTGCCTGGCGGCGTCCGGGGCCAGCGTCTTCGGCTTGGCCACGCCCGCCGCGGCCCGCTCCATGAGCAGGGCACCCTCGGTCAGCATGAGCTCGACGTCCTGCCCGATCGGCACCTTGATGCCGGCATCGTGCTGCCACCGGGCGACCGGATCGCCCCAGGCCTCGACCCGGAACTGCCAGCTGCCCTCGCGGCCGGGGGTCACGTCCGCCCCGTACCGGTCGCTGCCGGGAGCCAGCTCGCGCATCGGCAGCAGTCGTGACGGCTCCCCGCCGGGGTCGGTGAGCACCACGGCCGCGCCGAGCATCTCGTGGCCCTCACGGAACACGGTGGCGGTGACCTGGAAGGTCTCGCCGGTCACCGCCCTGGCGGGCACGCTCTCGCCGGGCAGCACTGGCTGCACGTCCAGAATGGGGATCCGTCCGATCACGGATGAAAGCTACCCATCCGCCCGCCCAGCAAGCATGACCGGGGTGGGTCCCTTGGATCCTGGTTTACCTGGCATGAAGCTGTGCCGAGGCGGGCATGCACTCAGCCAACGGGGGAGTCGACGGCCCTCCACGGCTCGGTCACACGTTAAGGTCACGGTGCGTGAAAGCAATCCGCCGGTTCACTATCCATCCAGTCCTGCCCGAACCCCTGGAGCCGCTGCGCTCGCTGCTGCTGAATCTGCGCTGGTCCTGGGATACGGGCACGCGCGAGCTGTTCGCTGCCATCGACCCCGGCAACACTGAGCTCGCCGAGCAGGACCCGGGCGCGCTGCTGGGTCAGCTGCCGCAGGGGCGGCTGACGAAGCTGGCCGCCGACGAAAGCTTCCTGCGCCGGCTCAGCGACACCACCCGCGACCTGCAGGAATACCTCGCGGGGCCGCGCTGGTACCAGGCCGCGGACGAGCCGCTCACGGAAGGTTCCGGGGGGTCTTCCCCCCGGCCGGGCCTGCCTTCGGCGATCGCGTACTTCTCGCCCGAGTACGGCATCACGGCCGCGCTGCCCCAGTACTCCGGCGGGCTCGGCATCCTGGCCGGTGACCACCTCAAGGCGGCCAGCGATCTCGGGGTGCCGCTGATCGGCGTCGGACTCCTGTACCGGCACGGCTACTTCACCCAGTCGCTGTCGCTCGAAGGCTGGCAGGCCGAGCGCTACCCCGCCTCCGACCCGAACGGGCTGCCGCTGACGCTGCTGCGCGACGGCACCGGGTCAGCCGTGCGGGTGAGCGTCGGGCTGGCCGACGAGGTCACGCTGACGGCGCAGGTCTGGGTGGCCCAGGTTGGCCGGGTGCCGTTGCTCCTGCTGGACTCGTACGTGGAGGAGAACGATCCGGGCCTGCGTGAGGTGACCGACCGGCTGTACGGCGGCGGCACCGACCACCGGCTCCGGCAGGAACTTCTGCTCGGCGTCGGCGGGGTGCGCGCCGTCCGGGCGTACTGCGCGCTCACCGGCCATCCGTCGCCCGAGGTGTTCCACACCAACGAGGGCCACGCCGGCTTCCTCGGCCTCGAGCGGATTCGCGAGTACGTACAGCAGGGGCTGAGCTTCGACGTGGCGCTCGAGGCGTGCCGCGCGGGCACCGTCTTCACCACCCACACTCCGGTTCCCGCCGGGATCGATCGCTTTCCGCTCGACCTCGTGGCCAGGAACGTGGGCAACGGTGCCGACAGTGCTCTACCCGCTGATCGCGTCCTGGCTCTCGGTGCCGAGAGCTATCCGGGCGGAGATCCCGGCGTCTTCAACATGGCGGTCATGGGCATGCGGCTGGCCCAGCGCGTGAATGGCGTCAGTGAGCTGCACGGGAAGGTCAGCCGGTCGATGTTCACGGGCCTGTGGCCCGGCTTCGACGAAGACGACGTGCCGATCACCTCGGTCACGAACGGCGTGCACGCGCCCAGCTGGGTGGCGCCGGAGATCTTCAGGCTTGGCGGCGCCGGGTCCGCGGCGGTGTCGTTCGAAGCGGGGGAGCCGGCCGATGAGCCCGAGCTCTGGCAGCGGATCGCGGCCGACCCCCAGCGGCTGTGGGACGTGCGGCGGGCCCTCCGGAGCAGGCTCATCGAGCAGGCCCGCCGCCGGCTGCGGGCCTCCTGGCGCCAGCGCGGCGCATCGGATGCCGAGCTGATGTGGACCGACAGCGTCCTCGATGAGGACGTGCTGACCATCGGCTTCGCCCGCCGGGTGCCGTCCTACAAGCGGCTCACGATGATGATGCACGACCCGGCCCGGCTGACCGCGCTGCTGCTCGACCCCGACCGGCCGATCCAGATCATCGTGGCCGGCAAGGCTCACCCGGCCGACGACGGCGGCAAGCAGCTGATCCAGCAGCTGGTCAGGTTCTCCGACGGCCCGGAAGTGCGGCACCGGATCGTCTTCCTGCCCGACTACGACATGGACATGGCCCAGACGCTCGTGCAGGGCTGCGACGTCTGGCTCAACAACCCGCTCCGGCCGCTGGAGGCGTGCGGGACGTCGGGCATGAAGGCGGCGCTGAACGGCGGGCTGAACCTGTCCGTGCTCGATGGCTGGTGGGACGAGTGGTACGACGGCCGCAATGGCTGGGCGATCCCCTCGGCCGATGGCGTGCCGGACCCGGTCCGGCGCGACGAACTGGAAGCGGCCGCGCTCTACGACCTGCTCGGCAAGTCCGTGGCGCCCCTGTTCTACCAGGGGGGCCAGGGCGGGCTGCCGGAGCGGTGGCTGGAGATGGTCTCGCACACCCTGCGCACCCTCGGGCCTAAGGCCCTGGCGAGCCGGATGGTGCGGCAGTACGTGACCGAGCTGTACGCACCGGCGGCGCGAGCCTCGCGAGTGCTGGCCGGGCTGGACAACCCGGCCGGGCCGGATAGTGCCGGTCAGTTCGCGGGCGCGCAGGAACTGGCCGCCTGGAAACTGCGGGTGGCGGGCGGCTGGCCGGGGGTGCGCATCGAGCTCGTGGAAGCCGACGACGGGGATCTCAGCCCTGGCGGCCGCCTCTCCGTCCGGGCCAGCGTCGCCCTCGGGACCCTTCGGCCCGAGGACGTGACCGTCGAGGTGGTCTACGGGCGCGCCGGCGACTCCGATGAGATAGTCGACCCGGCCACCGCCGAGCTGCGGCTGGACGCGGCCGGTGCCGACGGGGTGGCGCGCTACTCCGGATCGGCCGAGCTCGGCCAGCCGGGCCCGTTCGGCTATACGGTCCGGGTCCTGCCGCACCACCGGTTGCTGGCTGGCCCCGCCGAGCTCGGGCTGGTAACGGTGCCGGGAGCCCCGAGCGGAATGGTCAACGGCGACTTGCGCTGACGCCATTCTGGCCCGGCATTACCGGCCATTTTGCCGCTCGTTGCGGAGTGTCACCGCTGCCCATTCCGGCTGTCCGACGCGCTAATCGCGCTCTAAGTGCGACTTAGCTAGATTACGGCGCAACCAGTCTGTAAACCGGCGATGTCTGCCTGACGTCTTGGTACCGATAGCCACGTTCAGCCTGCCAATAGAAATTCTCCTCGCGAGCACAAGAACGCCAGCAAAACCAAGGTCGATGTGACATCCTGTGATAGAACGTTGTCGGTCAGTAACGCTCCCTGATCGTCACGTTCTGTTACTAGCCAATTACCTTCGATTGCGAGAGGACCCCCTCGTGAGAACCCAGATCAAGCCCGACAACCGTCTGCTCACCCCGGCCGAGGTGGCCGCGATGCTCCGGGTGGACCCGAAGACCGTTACCCGCTGGGCCCGCGGTGGCAAGCTGTCGTCGATCCGCACGCCTGGTGGTCACCGCCGGTACAGCGAGAGCGAAGTCCGCGGCTTCCTCAACGGCTGGCAGGGAGTCTCGCTGCCACGCGCCTCAGGCGAGTGACCGAGCCACGGCCTGCCCCAGAGGTGGCCCTGGGGCAGGTTCAGCTCATCTCATCGCGGCGCCCGCCGGCGTTAGGCAACGATCGGCGGCCCCGCGGTTGACTGCTCCGACTGACAGCGAGTTGCGCGCCCGGCCTGACGGTCCGCCCGCGACCGTGCCAGCGGAGACCGTGCCAGCGGAGACCGTGCCAGCGGAGACCGTGCGGGCCGAGGTCCGGCAAGCCGAGGTCGCTAACCCGGTCGGGCGGCAAACCAGGATCTCGACGGCGTGGTCGAGCCTCGCGACGGGCCGCGGATGGCCGCTGGCTCTGCTGCTCGCCGCGCAGGCGGCGGTAACGCTCCGGCTCATCTGGAGCAACACCGCCTTCGCCGACGAAGCACTGTACTTACGTGCAGGCGGCCTGGAGTTTGCCCACCTTCTGCACGGCAGCCCGGTCCCGGCCTTCGCGAACTACTTCTCTGGTGCACCGGTGATCTATCCGCCGTTGGGTGCCCTCGCGGCCGGGCTCGGCGGCCTGGCCGGCGCCCGGCTGCTTTCGCTGGCGATGATGCTCGGCGCGACCGGGCTGCTGCACGGCATCACTCGCCGGTTATTCGACCGCCGGTCGGCGTTCTTTGCCGCGGCCCTGTTCGCGGGGCTTGGGGGCACCCAGTTCCTCGGTGCCCTCGCCACCTACGATGCCTTGGCGCTACTTCTGCTCGCTCTGGGCGCGTGGCTGGCGGTCACCGCGGCGCAGTTCACC
>Ga0209006_10005812_pt1 | contig 11210 bp, 7 predicted proteins | sample JacPin_JW_Ref_O2_FD_188567 | JGI IMG/M metagenome (GOLD analysis project Ga0209006, IMG submission 188567) | Forest soil microbial communities from Algoma, Ontario, Canada - Jack Pine, Ontario site 1_JW_Ref_O2 (SPAdes) (version 2) | ecosystem: Environmental > Terrestrial > Soil > Boreal... | reverse complement strand
CCGGCTTCGACCCCACCAGGGCCAGCGATCCAGCGGTCGTCATCATACGATCGGCTGTGTCGATGTTGTCTTTAATCAGCACCGGGATGCCATGCAACGGGCCGCGCGGTCCTTTCCCCTTGCGCTCCTGATCGAGGGCATCGGCAATCTCGAACGCGGAGGGGTTCATTTCGATGATCGCATTCACCGTCGGCCCCTGTTTGTCGATCTCGTGAATCCGTGCCGTGTACTTTTCCACCAACGACCGCGCCGTAAACCTGCCGGATTTCATTCCATCCTGCAACTCGCCAATCGTGATCTCATCCAGGTCAAACGGCTTGACGTCGCCCGCCTCAGCGGGCGCAGAGTCAGTCCTGCTCGGCTTCGCGGCCGTCGACGACAAGTCGCGAGCGGCTTCACCGGCAAAATAAACCGGCGCTAGACCGATCGCGGTTCCGCCAATCAGAGTCGCTTGCAGAAATGTGCGTCTGTCGCTCATCCGTTTTGAGGAACTATTTTTTGCCATGTTTTTGTCAGCCGCCTTCATCCGTCTTGAGAAGCGAACATACTAATGCAGGCGCGACAAAAATGTGTAATGCAGTTGACTCCTCTTCCTCGGCGGAACGACGAGAACGGGAGAGGCTACAAGGAGGCGCTGAGCGGTTGTAGCTCCGTCCGCCCCGGTGTTAAGCTAAACTTCGTCCACCGATTTGAGCGGGAGTAGTTCAGCGGTAGAACGCCAGCTTCCCAAGCTGGATGTCGCCGGTTCGATCCCGGTCTCCCGCTCCATTTCTTTTATCGAAGGTAGCGAATTACCTCGTATCCGTAAACGTGCTCCGAAGTAACCTAGCCGCAAGTGGTCCTATCCCTCATCATTAAGTAGTTCTTCCTATAAGTCTCCCAAGTCAAAAGGACTCCCCAGTGGAAACCGCAGCGAAGGCAGCCCCCGTCCCCGTTGAACCCAAGCCCATTCCGACCCCGGCTCTCTTTCTGGCTATGCTGAAGATGCCCGGCAAAGTCAGTGATCTAATCATGTCGCCGGGGAGCCATCCTGTGGTGGAACTCTCGGGAAAGCTGGTCCCGGTAAAAATCTCCGGTATGGCGCCGTTGACTCCCGAAGATACGCGCCGCATCGCTTATGAACTAATCGGCGGCAACAAGCAGGCCACCGAAGCTTTGCTAACCCTCGGATCCTGTGACATTTCCTATCGCCTGCCTGGGCATTGCCGCTTCCGTGTCAACATATTTCAGCAGCGCGGCAGCCATGCCATCGTGATGCGCGTCATCCCCCAGGCAATTCCCACCCTCACCGACCTGAATCTTCCTCCGCAACTTGGAGAGATTGCCGAACTTCACAACGGAATCGTGCTGGTGACCGGACCCACGGGCTCAGGCAAGTCATCCACCTTGGCGGCAGTTCTCGATCGCATCAATGAGACCCACTCCTATCACATCCTCACCATTGAAGATCCTATCGAGTTCATGCATCGCCACAAGAAGTCGATCGTTCATCAGCGCGAACTGCATAGTGACACGCCCAGTTTTGCGCTCGCCCTGCGCGCCGCGTTGCGCCAGGCTCCAAAGGTAATTCTGGTTGGTGAAATGCGCGACAAGGAAACCATCGAGATCGCGCTCGAAGCCGCTGAAACCGGCCACTTGGTTCTGTCCACGCTGCATACCATCGACGCCTCAAAAACTGTGGAGCGAATTGTCGGAGTCTTCCCCCTCGCCGAGCAGCACACGATTCGTAACCGGTTAGCCAAGAGCTTCCGCTACATCGTCTCGCAACGTCTGATTCCGCGGAAAGACCTCAACGGCCGCATCGCCATCGTAGAAATTCTGAAATCGACCCTGCGCACCCGCGAGTATCTGGAAAAGGGCGAGCACGAAGGGAAAACGCTTCTCGAGGCCATGCAGGACGGTGACACGGAGGGCATGCAGCACTTCGACGGCGAGATCGAAAAACTAGTCCGCGTCGGATTGGTCGACCTCGACACGGGACTCGCCTACGCGACCAACCCCGGCAACCTGCGGCTCATTCTGTCGGACTGCGCCGGCGAGGTACAAGAGGAGCGCGTGGAATAGCGTCACGAGAAGACCCGAGCGCCGATCCTCCGCGAAAGACGGTCGCGTTACCGGATCACGTGGATTCGGAGTTCCTGTTTCAGATTCTTCCACGATTGATCGCCCGCCCCGCTGCGAAACGCAGGCCGGGGGTATAAGACGCAGGGCCCCTTGCAAACCTGGGCGGACGAATGCGTCCGCCCCTACGTGATCCAGGTTTCAACATGATGGCTACTCAAAACTTATCTCCAGATATGTATCCGTTCTCCACCACAAGAACGGAATTCTCGTCGACCAGTATTTCCGATTGATTGCTTGCCGTGCATGGGCGTGTTCTTCCGGCGGCAGAATGCGGGCGCTCGCATCCATTTCTGGCCCGGTCACCGTTCCCCGTATCGTGCAGGGAGCCACGCGCACCTGCGGATTATTGCGAATGCGCTTGGTTTTTCCCATGTCGCTCCGCGTCATCACGTAGAGCCTTCCGTTCTCTTCGCCAAACCAAACCGCAGTCGCAACCCCCACTCCGTTCTTGCGAAAGGTTTTCAGCGAGATATATTTCTGACCTTGAAGCGAGGTTGGAATTGAAGCAGTCATTCCGTTACCTTACAATGTCATGGAAGTAAAAGGGCAGCCAGTGGTGCCGACGTCCCATCTGAGGGTAGACTCCCGCGCCGGCGGCCTGGGCGTCTACATAACGCCGTTGCAAAGCCTGTCTTCCGTGGTTCGAAAGCCGTCGATTGCTCCCATCCCACTATCTGTGTTACAAGCCTGAACATGCGTAAATGGATGCGCGACCGTCTCGATCGTCGCAAGAAGAAACCGGCAGAGCCGGGAAATCAGCCCGCTACTCCGCCCCTGCAACCGGCCTATTTTGATGCGGAACAGACTCCCGCCTCGGCAGTCGAATCGACGCACCACGACCTTGAAAGCCCAGCTACGAGCGCCGCCGCCTTCGAGTCCCAGCCTGCAGACCCTCAGCCCGCCCACCAAGAGTCCCAGTCGGAAACTGGTGAGACCTCTCGCCCCACGGCAGGTTCTGCCGGGGAGGGCCCGCGCAGCCGTGGACGGCGTCGCCGCGGAGGCCGCGGCCGAGGCGGTCGTGGTCGCGAACAAGCCGTTGCCCAGGCATTCACACCCTCTGCTGCCAAAGGGATAATCCCTGAGGTGCCCGCCGACGCTATTGCAGATGAAGCGTCTCCTCAAGAGGGATCGCCGCAAAAAGGATCGGTCCAAAAAGGATCGGCTCGAGAAGCATCGCAAGCCGACGAATCGCCCGAGGCTGCCTCGTCCGACCATACAACAGGGGCGACGGAGCTTCAGGCGCGTCCCGCATCGCAATCGAGCAAGCTTCCGGCGGCCGTGCCCTCGGCTCCGCCGCGGCCTCCGAAGGGCATCGTGGTTCTCGCCATTGGGCTTCCCGGCTCTGGCAAGAGCTCCTGGTTCAAGCGCCACAATGTGGTTCCGCTCTCCACTGATATGGTGCGTTCGCTTCTGTTCGACGATGTCCGTGAACAACGCTTTCAAGACCTCGTCTTCTCCAACCTGCGTTCCATGCTCAAGGCGCGCCTCATTGCCAAGCGTCCCATGAATTATGTGGACGCCACCAACCTCACACCGCAGGAGCGCCAGCACTGGATCAAGCTAGCTAAGGATTACAACTACGAGGTTCATGCGATCTTTTTCGACGTGCCTCTGGAGGTCTGCGTCGAACGCCATCAACGTCGCGATCGCGTCGTTCCGGAGGACGTGATGCGCCGCATGGCAGCGAAACTGAAACCTCCGGCATTTCCCGAGGGTTTCGCAAAAATTACCGTCGTGCGCGTGAAGAAAAAGGAAGACGCACAGCCCCCGGCCTAGCGGTCGCGGGAGGAGCGACCAGTCCTCACCCCTTCAAGTGCGGCAGCAACTCCTTGAACGCCGTCGATGACGATGACCGCATCAACTCGTAAATCATCATCTCGGTCGATGAAATCACCGCCCCCGCCGCCCGCATGCGCTCCAACCCGATCTTCCAGTTCCACTCCGTCCGCGAACTGACCGCATCCGACGCTACGTGCACCAGGTATCCTTCCCGCAGTGCCGCCAGCGCCGTCTGCGCCACGCAAATATGACTCTCCATCCCGCACAGTAGCAGCGTGTTGCGTTTCCCCGGCAGGCGCTGAATCGCAGAACAAAAAAGGTCGCTGCCGAAGCACGAGAACAGAGTTTTGTCGATCGCCCCGGTTCCATCCAGCAGGGAAGCAATCTCTGGAACGGTCACGCCTAATCCCTTCGCGTATTGCGTGCTGACCAGCGCCGGAATCTTCAGAATCCCCGCCGCCCGAATTAAGAGTTGTGCATTCCGAACCAGTTGCTCCTTCTGGAAAATGGGCGGCAGCAACTTTTCCTGAATGTCAATTACGATCAGCGCACACCGCTCCGCTTCCAGCGGACGACGCGCCATTTCGCTGTGATCAGCGGCATGGACAGAATCGAGCGCGGTCACCATATCACCACCTCCCAAGAGAATCTTGTCCTATGAATCTTATCGTTCTCTTTTCGAAATAATGAGGTACGCAAACCTCAGCCGACGGCACGAAAGAATTTAACGAGCAAAAATATGGACCGCCGACGGTTGTCCATCGGGCGAAGCTCAACTCGCCAGCTCACCGAATCGGACCCAGCGCCGGGTTTCGGTTGACCCCGCCTCATCTTCAACCATAAAATCAAAATGGGCTGAGGCCGCTCGGCCCACAAAGCATTGCCCCCTCGTTCAACGGCTAGGACACCTGCCTCTGGAGCAGGTTATCGGGGTTCGAATCCCTGGGGGGCAGCCAAACTCTTCGTGCGATGGCTTACATCAGTCGCACTTCTTCTCCGTCGGATGGTCCCGCTCCAACTCGCCGCGTGTGGAATGCGAGAATTCCTTCTACTTTATAGGCAACAGGTTATCGCCAGCGAGGACGTAAGTAGTCAGCTTGTCCAGTTTGATATTGGTCCGCGAGGAGACGATATCGAGCGCTCCGTCAACACTCCTGGCCGACTCGATGTCTTTCATGGGAACACGACGATTCGAAGTAGTTGAGGATGGAGTGTCTGGAACCGTCGAACCTTTACCCGAATCGCTGCCTGGAAACGGCCTGTAAACCTTCGAATTGGGATCGGGATATTGGCCCTCTCCGTTCCAGGTTCGATTTGCCGGTTGGGTCGGCCCGTACTGCAGGTTCTGCCCCGTCGCATTCGTTGTGGGGTAATACCATGTAGTCAGGTAAAGCTTGACGGGAGCGGATCCCGCCTTCCACTGAACGGAATCGATCTGAAGGGCGAGGCGGGATGGCGTGGTCCCGGTTTTTTTCGCCGACTCAACAACCTCTCCTGAAAAGACAGCATTCCTCGGGATCACGGTCCCATTCAGCAAGGTAGCAACTTCAAGTCTTGCCCGGATCTTGGTTCCGGTCGACGTTTTGCCGGCGGTCACGTCTTGTTGCATAGTCACCGGAAACTCGATCACCTTGGGCGTGGCAGCAGTGGAGGGACTCTGTTGGCCGAGCAAAGTGGCAGAAGAAACTGCACAGAGTACCAAAGTGGATACCGCTATAGTCCGGGTCGACATCGACATGTACCCCCCGTTGCTATTTGGAAGCGGCACCCTCGAGAAACTCGCATGTTTTCTGGAGCGCCAGCGTTCACCCGGCCAAAGTATACCTCGATTGTCCAGGAGAAAAGTCCGCGTTTCTAATACAAAAAAATGCCAGACCTCTCAACACGATATCGATTTTCTACTTGACAATGGTTGTTATGTAGATGTAATACCGTAAACGTTTACGAAACGTTAGGTTAACGGGCCCAGACACGCGCTCCATACTTCCGATGCGCGTATCCCGTAAACAGGACAGTTTCGGAGGCGTCGATCAGAACCCAATAGCGTCAGACCGTAGGTGCATACGATCTCGTGGGGCTAACACCTCCAGATACAAGTCTTCAAGCTTGCTGCCATACACAAATTGAACCAACGGATTTCGGAGGCTTCAACTATGAAATTCCTCTCGCCTACGTTCGCCGGGAGCTCTAGTGCAGCCACAAGACGCGGTGCTCCCCGTCTTGCGGTTCTTCTCGCAGCCTTCATCGTGATTTTTGCTGCTCAAGCCCTCTCCCAGGAAGCCACCATCGTCGGCACGGTCACAGACCCGACGGGCGCGGCAGTTCCCAACGCGGCAGTCGTCATCACGAATAACGACACGGGCATCACACGCAACCTGCCTACCAACGGCGACGGCCAGTACGTGGCGCCTGACCTCCATATCGGGAAATACACGGTGCGCGCGACCGCGGCGGGCTTCAAGGCCGCTGAGGAGCATGGCATCACGCTTGACGTCGGCGATCGTACGCGCGTCGACTTCAAGCTGGAAGTCGGCAGTGCGCAGGAGCAGGTCACAGTCGAGGCCAATACCGTTACAGTCCAAACCGATACAGGTGAGGTCAGCAATATTGTTACGGGTCGGCAGGTCACGCAGTTGGCCACCAACGGCCGCAGCCTGTATGAGTTATTCGCCCTCGCGCCTGGTGCATCCAGCCTGACCGGATCCAGGGGCGCATTCACTCCGGTGAGCGGCGATAGCACAGTAAGCATTAATGGTGAGCGGGCCGGCCACAACCTGCAACTCATCGATGGCGGCGAAAACCTGGACCGCGGCGGCAGCAGCGGCAGTGTTATGCCCTCGATTGATTCGGTCGCTGAGTTCCGTAACATGACCTCCAACTACAGTGCCGAATACGGCTTGGCCACGGCCTCGCAGATCAGCACTGTCATCAAGTCCGGGAGCAAGCAGTTCCACGCGGAGGCATGGGAGTTCTTCCGGAATGACGATCTCGACGCCCGGAACTACTTCTTCCCGAAGCCGCTGGTGGTTCCTGAGTTGCGTTACAACGTTTACGGCTTCAATGCTGGCGGAAAAATTCCGGGGATGAACAACCACCCAACGTTCTTCTTCTACAACATGGAGTGGCGCAAGGAAATTGATGGCGGCACGTTGAACCAGCTTGTTCCTTTGGCAAGTTCCTATCCCGACGCAGGCGGCGCGGGGACCGGCGCCGTGCTTCCCACTACGTTTAATGGCAAGCCGAGCATCGCTTCGGACCCATGCGACGGGGTCATATGCAGCACAGGCGCCGTGGTGCCCGGCTCAATTCAATTTGCGAACTGCCCCGGCGGCCTCGCTCCGGTAGGGGTCACGCCCGGACAGCCATTCACGAACAACACCATTCCCGATTGCATGATCGCAAGCAATGCCACAGCTTTGCTGACGGCCGGTGGCAAATACGGCGGTATCTTCCCGGCAGCCAACAGCGGCGATTTTTTCAAGGGCGGTAACAACAGCCCCACCGATCTGCGCGAGGAGATTGTCCGAATCGATCATCAGTTCACCAGTAAGTTCTCAATATTCGGCCACTGGATCTCGGAGCAGACCTCCCAGACCTACGGGACCACGCAATGGAGCGGCGACAACGTTCCATCGGTTGCTAACGTATTTGGAAACCCCTCCTACAGCGCGGTCATCCATGCAACGTACGTGATCAGTCCCACGCTGCTCAATGAGACGGCTTTTAATTACAACGGCAACCGGATCAACATTACTCCCAACAATCTGGTTAGCGCGCCTAGCAACTTCACTTTTAACCGGCTCTTTACCGGGCCCAACGCCGACAACCGCATCCCCTCGATCAACCTGAACCAACTCACTACCTCGGACTACACCGCGAACTGGACGCCGTGGGTCAATAAGGCGGACGATTACCAGTTCCGCGATGACTTGTCGTGGACGAAGGGGGCGCACCAGTTCAAGTTCGGCGCTAGCTTCGCGATCTACAAGAAGATCCAGGACGCCTTCGCCAACACGGAAGGTAACTTCACTTTTAATGGTTCCTTTACTAAGTACGACTTCGCGGATTTCCTGCTCGGCGACGCGCAGGCGTATTCAGAAGATGGCGTGAAGATCAGCGGTCACTGGAACAACACCTCTCCGGCGGCCTACGTCCAGGACAACTGGCGCGTAAGCAACCGGTTGACCTTGAATCTCGGCTTGCGGTGGGATGGTATTCCTCACACCTACGAGGCCAATCACCTGTCTTCGAACTTCTATCCCAACTTGTATAACCCGGCTAATGCCCCGACGTTTTGGAATAACGGCAGCGGCGACATCTGCTCCGGAGCCGCTACAGCAACCGCGAATTTCGGCTGCACCGGCGCGAGCCCTGGTCTGATCACGAGCACCAATCCAGTCCTGGGTGGATATCAGTTCTACACCAACGGTATTGGGATCGGCGGCGTGAACGGGATTCCCAAGGGTCTGGTCAACGACTCGTGGAGCAACTGGGGTCCGCGGCTTGGCTTTGCTTACGACCTCACGGGTCGAGGCAAGACTGTAGTTCGCGGCGGCTTCGGTATGACCTACGAGCGCATTCAAGGCAACGATATGTACAACGGCGCCGTGAATCCGCCGGGTGATCCGAACCCGACGCTCAATAACGTTTCACTGCAGAACCCGGGACTCAGCATCAGCGGTGCCAGTGCTGGTTCGACGATCACGGCTGCAAACTTGCCGGTACTTCCTCTCGGTGTCACTGGAATTGCCGTACACTATCCCACTCCAGTGAGCTTCCAGTACAGCGCGGGCGTCCAGCAGGGAATCGGAGCCAACGCCGTACTGAACGTGTCGTACGTGGGCAGCCAGGGACGGCGCGAGAACTACTACCAGGCGCTCAACCTGCCGCCGCTTTCCTCGTTGCCGGCTGAAGTTGCGGCCGGTTCGCTGAATTTTGAGACTCTCACGTATCCCGGTTACGGCAACATGCGTCTCGCTTACAACGGCGCGAACTCCAGTTACAACTCGCTGCAAAGCTCCCTAACCGGAACGGTAAAGCGGGATCTTCACCTGCAAATCTCCTATACCCTGGCGAAGGCGATGGACGCCACCACGTCTACCGGCAGCGGCGGCGATCTGGAAAATGCCACCAATCCCTACGCGGGATGGCGGTATGACTGGGGCCCGTCCGTTTATGACCGCCACAACGTGTTCTTTGCCAACTTTGTGTACGATCTTCCGGTATTCCGGAACGCGAGCAATCGTCTCGTAAAAGGAACGCTGGGCGGATGGGAGTTCTCCGGAATTATCACGGAGGAATCGGGCGCTCCGTTGAATATTGGTTACAGCGGTGAGCCGGGAGTCTCTGGTGGCAATACGGCCGCCAGCGTCATCGCGAACTCGGCAACGCGGCCCAATGTGACTGGATCCATCTCCTACCCGAAGACCGTAGCGCAGTGGTTTAACACATCCGTGTTTACTCCTCCGCCCTGCACCACCGGTCCGGATTGCTATGGCAACCTTGGTTTTGACGCGGTCCGCGGACCAGGCCACAATAACTTCGACCTGTCACTCCTCAAGAACTTCGCCTTTACGGAGAGGTTCCACTTGGAGTTCCGTGCCGAGGCGTTCAATGTCTGGAACCACCCAGAGTTTGAAGGGAACGCCAACCTGGGCGGGATCAGCACGAACCTCGGAGCTGGTGATTTTGGCCAGGTCAAGAACGCCTATGATGGCCGGCAACTCCAACTCGGACTGAAGCTGATTTACTAGTCTCGCTTCAGAACTTCACTTCGCCCCGCTCGCATCTAAACCGTGCGAGTGGGGCGTTTTATCCCTCCCCCTGTTTGCTCTTACTTGATAAGCGTTCAAAGTGCAGGTTGTCTTCCGAAGGATGTTTTCGAAATTTGCCGAACCGAAAGCTTGCCGGTTGGGAGCCAACTCGTAGCTTCCGCCGAATTCTGTCGATGACCGCCGAACCTGGCATCGCCCGCATGAAGAACCCCGCATGAAGAATCGGAGAGTCGACCTCGCGCTCGCCGCTGTTCTCTCTATGGTCCTGGCTGCTGGCCTTGCGAGCGCCCAGACAGTCACTCCGGCCGACGCGCAGGCACTGGAGAGTCAGGGCAGGCTGGCGGAGGCTACTCAGGCCTGGCGCTCGATCGTGGGGCAGCATCCTAACGATGGCAGGGCCTATGCCAGTCTGGGTGTGGTTCTTTCCCGCCAGCAGAAATATCAGGAAGCGGCTTCGGCGTATCGCCGGGCGCTCCAGCTTAATCCCAAGCTGCCGGGCCTACAGCTGAATCTGGGTTTGGCTGAGTTCAAGCAGGGCCAGTTTCGCGCTGCCGTTACGCCGTTCCGCGCCGCATTGGCTTCCGATCCCAAGAATTCGCAGGCGCTGACCCTGGTGGGTCTTAGCTACTACGGAAGCCAACAGTTTGCCGAGGCCTCGAAATATCTGAAAGTGGCAGCCGCCACGGATGCGGCTAATACCGAACTGCGCCGCGTGCTGGCCCAGAGTTGCTTGTGGGCCAAGGATTATTCCTGCGCCCTGGACGAATTCAGCCAGATTCTACAAACCGACCCGGATTCGGCTAGCGCGCATATCTTGAGTGGCGAAGCCCTGGATGGCCTGGGTAGAACTCCTGAAGCAATCGAGGAGTTTCAGGTCGCTGCGAAGATCTCTCCCCGCGAGCCCAACGTTCATTTTGGAATTGGTTACCTCTATTGGAAGCTTCATCGATACGACGATGCCCAGAAGGAATTCCAGGCAGAGTTGGCCAATGATCCCAGCCAGGCGCAGGCGCTGGTTTATCTGGGCGATATCGAATGGAAACGCAACGAGCCGGATAAAGCCCTGGCCCTGCTGAACCAGGCGGTGCAAAGCAGAAACGATATACGGCTGGCCTACATCGACCTCGGCGCCGTATATGCACAACAAAAGCAATACAAAGAAGCCGAGGCTGCCCTGAGCCGCGCCGTGGAACTGGATCCCGCGCAGGCTGATGCGCATTACCGGTTAGGCCGCATCTATCGGGCACTCGGAAATACCCCGGCTGCACAAAAGGAATTTTTGAAAGTTCGAAGTCTGCACGACAACGCGGATGAGGGCCTGGTAGGCAAGATCGCTTCAGCCCCTCCTGCGCTCAATCAGTCGGATAGCCCGCCGCCGCAATGATTGATTTACAGCAAAGGACTTACAGGCAATGCGGCGACATTGAGATCATGCGCGAATTAGCAGCCACACGCCAAGGAGAACCATGACAAACAGCAATGCATCGTACCAGCCGAAACCCGAGCACAAATTTTCCTTCGGTTTATGGACGT
>Ga0209006_10005811_pt1 | contig 11210 bp, 10 predicted proteins | sample JacPin_JW_Ref_O2_FD_188567 | JGI IMG/M metagenome (GOLD analysis project Ga0209006, IMG submission 188567) | Forest soil microbial communities from Algoma, Ontario, Canada - Jack Pine, Ontario site 1_JW_Ref_O2 (SPAdes) (version 2) | ecosystem: Environmental > Terrestrial > Soil > Boreal... | reverse complement strand
CGACCAAGATCGGCCAGACCCTGCTGATTTCCCCGTTGATTGGTTTCAGTGCGGCGTACTTGTTGCTGAGCGTACTCAAGGCAACGATCAGAATCCCGGCCCTTTACAAGGAGCCTGAGGGAAATAATCCCCCACCCATCTGGATTCGCGGCCTGCTGATCTTGACCTGCACGGGAGTGAGTTTCTTCCACGGCGGCAACGATGGTCAAAAAGGCATGGGGCTCATCATGCTGATCCTCATCGGCACGGTGCCCACCGCCTATGCGCTGAATCGCACCATGCACGAAGGAGACGTGAATACTTTCATCGCCGCTTCCGCGCAGGCGCAAACCGCGCTATCGCACTATGCTGCCGGCAATGCGCCGGCCGATCCGCATGCGGCTACGATGGAACTGGTGCGCAACCGCACGGTAACCCCGGCCGGCGTGGCGGCGCTCACTGCACTGACAGGAACCATTGCCAAGGAGGTTGGCCAGTATCACTCCATGGATAAAGTCCCGCCCGGTTCGATGGTCAATATCCGCAACGATATGTACTTGGTCAGTGAGGGGTTGCGCTTCATGGCCAAGGCGAAACCACTCAACGTATCTGCGGCGGACCAGCTCTCGCTCGATGCCTACAAGAAGCAGCTTGATCACTCCACGAAGTTCATTCCGACCTGGGTGAAGGTCGCCGTTGCCATTGCACTGGGACTTGGGACCATGATCGGTTGGAGGCGAATCGTGGTGACTGTCGGCGAGCGAATCGGCAAGACGCACATGACCTATGCGCAGGGCGCATCGGCGGAAATTGTCGCGATGGCAACCATCGGAGCGGCGGAGATGTACGGTCTCCCGGTCAGCACCACGCACGTGCTTTCCTCGGGCGTCGCCGGCACGATGGTGGCCAATCATTCCGGATTGCAATGGGCAACCGTGCGTAATCTGTTGATGGCCTGGGTGCTTACATTGCCGGTGTCCATTGCACTTGCCGGCGGCCTGTACTGGCTGCTACGCACCGTCCTCTAGGCTCGCCAACAGGCCGCGCGACGCGGCGCTCGTCAGATCGAGAACCTCCTCGAAGGCGTCGGCGTCGCGGTAGTAAGGATCGGGGACGTCGCGCAGATTCAAATCCGGTGCGTACTCCAGAAAAAGTTTTAACGAGGCACGTGAGTTGGCGGGCTTCATCGCCTCCAGCTCGCGCAAGTTCTGCCGGTCCATCGCCAGGATCAGGTCGAAGCGCACAAAATCGTTCTGGGTCACCTGCCGCGCCCGCAAGCCGCTGATATCGATGCCGCGGCGTTGTGCGGCGCGCTGGCTGCGAAGATCCGGCGGGGCGCCGATGTGATAGTCGGCCGTTCCTGCGGAATCTATTTCCAGCGCCAACCGCGGCGCCTGTTGCGCGGCCATTTGGCGCAGCACTCCCTCCGCCGTCGGACTTCTGCAGATATTGCCGTGACAGACAAAGAGCACGCGCCGCGACAGCGGTTTCAAACCAAACAACGCCAGATTGCGGCCATTTACTTATTCTATCCGAGCGAGCCCGGCGCCGCCGACGATTGCAAGCCGTTATCAACTTCGTCATGATTCGCACGTCCAATAAGAACAGCATGGAGGCGGGATGTCTTTACGAGCCATTGTGGCGGGCAGTTTGCTGCTCGCGTCACTTCCACTTCTTTCGATCGCGGAGCCGGCCTTCGATGCGGCAAAGGCCTTTGGCGCGCGGCCAAGAGTCGAGTACGTGAGCCTGTCGCCGGACGGGACGAGCGTCGCATATGTCTCTCCCACGACCGGCCAGGGATCGGTGGTGTACGTTCAAAGTCTTGCCAAGGGAGCATCCCTGGCTTCCAAACCCATCCTTGGCGCCAGCGGAAAACCCGAGCGGCTCGGCGGCTGCGATTGGGTATCCAATCAGCGGCTGGTTTGCGTCGTTTACGGCGTGGTTGCCAGCGACGCCCTGCTCGAGCCGGTGGCGGTCTCTCGCCTGATCGCGGTCAATACCGACGGCACGAAGATGCAATTGCTCAGTACCAGGGACAGTTTCTTCACGCGAGGAATGCAACTCAGCGGTGGCAACGTCATCGATTGGCTGCCGGATGAGGACGGTGCGGTGCTGATGACCCGCGTGTACTTGCCGGATGACCACACCGGCAGCCACATCGGTTTGTCAAAACACGGAATCGCGGTCGACCGGATCGACACGCAAACTCTGGCCGTACAAACCATCGAGCAACCGCGCGACGATGCAGTCGCCTACATCAGTGACGGCCGCGGCACTGTCCGCATCGTCGGAGTCAGATCGAGGCACGGTTCGCTCGGGGAATATGATTCGGGCAACATCGCTTACTACTATCGCAAGACCGATTCGCGCGATTGGCTGCCGATGGGCGAAATAGTCGGCGAGGAGCATAACGGCTTCAGACCGGTTGCGGTGGATCGTGACGCGAATCTGGTCTACGGCTACAAGAAATTGGACGGCCGGCTCGCGCTTTATACTGTCGCGCTCGACGGATCGCTGAAAGAAGAACTCGTGTACGCGCGGCCCGACGTGGACGTCGGCGGATTGAGTCGCATCGGGCGCCGCCATCGCGTGGTGGGAGTGAGCTACTCCGACGACTTCTCGCACTACCACTTCTTGGATCCGGATTTTGAAAAATTGTTGGCGTCGCTGACCAAAGCATTGCCGGGGCAGCCTTCGCTTCGTGTCACTGATTCCAGCATGGACGAAAGCAAACTTCTAATACGGGCGGGGAGCGATAACGATCCGGGCGTTTACTATCTATTTGATAAGAAGCTACGGCAGCTGGAAACGCTTTTGGCGGCCAGAGAAGACCTGGAGGGGATAAAGCTGGCCAGTGTCAAGCCGATCCACTATCAAGCGGCCGACGGTACCTCGATCCCGGGCTACCTGACGCTCCCCCCGGGCATCGAGTCGGCCAAGGACTTGCCCGCCATTGTCATGCCGCATGGCGGCCCGAGCGCCCGCTACTACTGGGGCTTCGATTGGCTGGCGCAATTCTATGCCTCGCGCGGATATGCGGTGTTGCAGCCGAACTTTCGGGGTTCGACGGGCTATGGGGATGATTTTTTCAAACAAAATGGCTTTCGCTCCTGGCCGACGGCCATTGGCGATGTGCTGGATGCCGGCAAGTGGCTGGTTGCGCAAGGCATCGCGAGCCCCGACAAGCTAGCGGTCGTAGGCTGGTCCTACGGCGGCTACGCGGCACTGCAGTCGGCGGTGCTCGACCCCAGTGTGTTTAAAGCGGTCATCGCGATCGCACCCGTGACGGACCTTGCGGAGCTCAAGGAGGCACACCGCAAGTGGTCGGATTTCGTGGTCGTAAGCCGGGAAATCGGCGAAGGACCGCATGTGCGCGAGGGGTCGCCTGCGCTGAACGCGGCGAAGATCAAGGTACCGGTGCTGCTGTTCCACGGCGAAATGGACCGCAACGTGCCGATTCGGCAATCGAAGGAAATGGCTGATCGTTTGGGGGCCGCGGGCGTCCCACACGAACTGGTCACCTGGCCGGATCTCGATCATCAGCTCGACGATTCCGCTGCGCGCGCGGAGATGCTGCGCAAAAGCGATGCGTTCTTGCGGCGCGCGTTGGGAATCTAGCGCTTCTGCAGCGCGGCCCGAACGCGCTCGAGATCCTGGGGCGTATCGACGCCTGCCGGCGGGGAGTGCGCCAATGTCACCAGATGAATGTGCATCCCGTGCTCTAGCGCGCGCAGCTGCTCGAGCTTCTCCGTCGTCTCGAGCGGCGTCGGCGGCCATGCGGCAAATTGCAGCAGGCTGCGTACCCGGTAGGCATAGATGCCGATGTGGCGCCACGCGCCGGTAAACGAAGTTGGTTCATTGGCGACCACACTGTCGCGCGGCCAGGGCACGGGGGCGCGGCTGAAGTACAGCGCGCGCCCGTCGTTGGCACGCAGCGCTTTCACGCAATTCGGATCCAGAAATTCCCGCAACGATTCAATCGGCGCCACCGCGCTGGCCATGTCGCGGGGCGTGACATCGCGCAGCGAATACGCCACCTCGGAGACCACCGCCGCGGGCATCGTAGGTTCATCTCCCTGCAAGTTGACCACGATATCGTCAGCGGCGAACGCCCTCGCCCGCACGACTTCCGCGAGCCGGTCGGTACCCGAGGCGTGATGTTCCGAGGTCATCTGGCAGTCCGCGCCGAACCCTGAAGCTGCGGCGCGGATTCGTTCATCGTCCGTGGCCACGATCACCGAGGCCGCACCGCTGGCGACGGCGCTGCGCCACACCCATTGAATCAGGGGCCATTCACCTATCTTGAGCAACGCTTTGCCGGGCAGCCGCACCGATCCAAAGCGAGCCGGTATGATGACGTGGAACACGGGTGCTGCCAGTCGTCCAGCGTGCTGCTAGGTTTCCAGCAGAGGATCGTCGGCTGCGAGCACCCGCGCTTCTTCCGGCAGCATCAGCGGGATACCGTCGCGCACGGCGTAGGCCAGCCGGTCCGGGCGGCATATGAGTTCGAGGGAAGCGCCCGCACCGGCGCTGCGCAGCGGACCCTTGCAGATCGGGCAAACCAACAATTCCAGCAATCGCTTATCCATGTTTCCTCACGCGCGTGCGGCACGCTTCTCGATAGACTGAGCCACAATGCTTTGCAGCGCTTCGCCGTCACCGTCGTCGAAGACCACGCCAACCGGAACGTACCAATGATGGGGACCGGCTATTTCCCCGCATTTTACGGCATCTTTCTCGGTCATGAGCACCGGAAGGTCGTCGGCGAAGGAAATATCGTCGATCTGCAATCGCGCGTGGTCGGGCAAGGCGTGCGCAATGACGTTGATACCCGATGATTGAAGCATCGTGAAGAAGCGCTGCGGATTGCCGATGGCAGCGACCGCGTGCACGGACTTGCCGGCAAACTCGCTCAAGGCCTTGGCGGTGCCGTACCTGAGGGCGATGGCGCTGGTGGCCTCGAGGCGCATGCGCAACGCACCGGCGAGCGATACATGACCTGCGATGACTGCAGGACCGCCGTTGACCACCACCGCGTCTGCATCCTTCAAGCGCGCCGGTGATTCGCGAAGCGGCCCCGCCGGCAGCAAGCGTCCATTGCCGAAACGCCGCTCGCCGTCCACCAAGATGATCTCACAGTCGCGCGCCAAGGCATGGTGCTGCAGTCCATCGTCGCTCACGATGATGTCGCAGCCGGCATTGATCAGCAGCTGCGCCGCCGCCGGGCGATCGCGGCCGACGGCAATCGGCACCCGCGTTCTGCGCGCCAGCACCAGGGCTTCATCGCCGACGCTGTTTGCGTCATCGGAGCCTTGAACCAGCTGCGCGCGCCGCGATGAACCACCGTAGCCGCGTGTCACCACTCCAGGCCTGAATCCTCGATCGGCCAGATGAACGGCCAGCCAGCAAACCAGCGGGGTTTTACCCGTCCCGCCTACGCTCACATTGCCAATGACAATGACCGGTCGTGTCAGCGGCTGAGGACGGCGCAACCGTCTGGCATAGGCGAACCGGCGCAATCGCGATGCGGCACCGTACATTGCCGATAGCGGCGTCAGCCACCACGGCGCGGGTGCGCCCTGATACCAAATTTCGTTGAGTTTGGATTGCACCGGCATGCCTGCGCCGTTCAGGCGTTGAACTGCATCCCGTGCAGTGCTGCGTACAGGCCGCCGCGCGCCAGCAAATCCCGATGGTTGCCGATCTCCACGATCCGGCCTTGATCGAGCACGATGATACGGTCGGCGCTTTCGACCGTAGAGAGCCGATGGGCAATGACCAGGGTGGTTCGACCCTGCATGAGAACGGCAAGCTCTTGCTGCACGCGCCGCTCCGATTCGTTGTCGAGCGCCGCGGTCGCTTCGTCCAGGATCAGCACCGGCGAATCTTTGAGCAATGCTCGTGCGATGGAAATTCGCTGCCGCTGACCGCCGGAAAAATTCTGGCCCCGATCGGTGAGCAATGTATCGAATCCCTGCGGCTGTTGGTTCACGAACTCCATCACGTTCGCGGCGCGCGCAGCCGCCTCCACTTCGGCATCGGTCTTGCCGACTGCATTGAAGGCGATGTTGTTGCGGATGGTATCGTTGAACAGCACCACATCCTGGCTGACCAGGCTCACCTGCGAACGCAGGTCGGTCAATCGATACTCGCGCACGTCGACGCCATCCAACAATACCGATCCCTGCTGCACGTCGTAGAAACGCGGCACCAGGCCGACCAGCGTGGTCTTGCCGCTTCCCGACCGGCCGACGATCGCGACGGTCTCGCCGGGCCTGACCTGAAAACTCACGCCGTTCAGCACATCGCCCTTCTCCGCGCCGTAGGCAAAAGACACGTTGCGGAACTCGATCTCACCCCGCGCCCGTGTGATGGCCAATGCGCCGCCGGTGCCCTCCGTCGGCTGATCGACGATCTCGAACACGCTTTGGCCGGCAGCGATGCCCTGCTGCAGCGGCCCGCTCATGTTGACCAGGCTGCGCAGCGGCGCGGGAATGAGCATCAATGCGGTCAGAAACGCAAAGAAATCGTCGACTTTCATGTGATCGGAAAACACCAGACGAATCGACACATAAAGCACGCTGCCGAGCGCGGTCGCGGCAATGCATTGCACGACCGGGTTGCTGATCGCCCTGGCGCGCACCAATTTCATGTTCGACGCCCGGTTGTGCTCGTTGACCTGCTCGAATCGTTTCGTCTGATGATCCTCTGCATTGAATATCTTGATCAAGCGATGCGCTTCGATGGCTTCTTTGGCGACGCGAGTGATGTCGCCCATCGAATTCTGGATGCGCTCGCTGTAGCGCCGGAAGGTGCGGTTCGCGATTTTCATCAGCCAGGCGATGACGGGGGCCAGGAGTATGCAGAACAGCGCGAGGCGCCAGTTCATATAGAACAAGTAGATGAGCAAAGCCAGGATGGTGAGGCTGTCGCTCATGAGTTCGATTGCCGCGCTGGTCGCAGCGGCCGCCACCAGCTCGATGTTATTGGTGAGTTTCAAAAGCAGATGCCCGGATTGCTGCTGATCCAGATAGGCTGTGGGCAGGCGCAGGTAGTGCGAGAACACATCGCGTCTCAGACCCTTGATGACCTGCCTGCCGACCCAGCTGGGAAAATAGGATTGCACGTAGTCGCCGACGCCGCGCAACGCGAATAACACCACCACCCCGATGGGTACTTCCCACTCGATCTTGGGGTTGCGATTGATGAATGCGCCGTTCAGGAATGTCTTGACCAGGTATACGAGCGTGGCGTTGGAAGTGGCGAACAATACGGCCCCGAGAAGGCCGATCAGAAACACGCCTGTATACGGTTTCGCGTATTTCAACAGGCGGCGATAAATCGACCACCCATCGGGGGCAGGTTTAGGGCCCGCACCCGCCGCGGCGCTCAAGGGGTCGAATCCTCATGCACGGTTGCGATGTTGAGTTGCGCGAAGCCCAAGCGCCCTGCCACATCCATGGCGGTGACAACGGCCTGGTGTGTGGTTCGGGCATCGGCGCGTATGGTGATGGGACCACGATCCGCGCCTGCCTCCTTCAGCAAGGCGGCGCGCAGGGTATCGGGACTCGAATTGATCAACGTGCGCTCATTGACGCGATAATTGCCTTCCATGGTCACGGTGATCACCAAGGGCTCGTGCGAGCCCCGCGGAACCGGCGTATCGCTCGACTGGGGCAGGTGAACCTTGACCCGCCCCTCCTGGTTGAAGGTGGTGGACACCATGAAAAAAATCAACAGCACCAGCAGCACGTCAATCATCGAAATCAGATTGATCTCAGGATCTTCGCGGTGGCGCGGCCGCAAGTTCATCGGTGCACGACGCCGCCGCGCTCATCCAGCGCATCGACGAGTTTCATGGCTTCCTTTTCCATCCGAATCACCAGGCGCTCGACCTTGCCCCGCAGGAAGCGGTAGGCAATGAGGGAAGGGATGGCCACGGTCAACCCCGCGGCGGTCGTGATCAGTGCCTCGCCGATTCCACCGGACAGAGTTCTCGGGTCGCCGAGTCCGCTGGCCGTGATGGCATTGAATGCGTGAATGATGCCGGCTACCGTTCCCAGCAATCCGAGCAACGGAGCAATGGCCGCAATGGTCCCCAACGTGTTGAGGAAGCGCTCCAAGTCGTGAATGACATGGCGGCCGCCGTCTTCCAGGCGCTCGACCATCAAGGCCCGCGGCCTGTTGCGATTGGCGATGCCGATGGCCAGCAGTTTGCCCAGGGGGGAGTTTTGTTCGAGCGCCACCACCAGCTTGTCGCTCAATTGATCTGCCTCGATCCAATTCCAAACTTTTTGAGCCAGGTCACGCGGGATGACTCGATTGCTCTGTAGAGTCCAGAGACGCTCCAAAATTATGGCCACCGCTGCGATGGAACATAAGATGATCGGCCACATGAAACCGCCGCCCGCGCGGATGATCTCCCACATTGCGTCCTCGTTTAAGTCAAATAAAAGCAGCGGGCATGATACTTGACCGCCGACTGTTCAGACAGTGCTTTTGGCACTCGCTTCAAGCCATTGATTTACCGAATAGTCGACGAGTCCAGTGCGGCCGTCACGAAAACGGCATAATGGCGCTTCGGGAGGCGTAAAACTAAAACATGAGACGCTGGCTCAAACGCATTACACCGGACCGCGGTCTTCTGGAAAAGCACTGGTGTCTGAAGCATTTCAGCGCCGTGATGCTCGACCGCCAATGCTGGACATTCAATCGCTCCAGTGTCACTCGCTCATTCGCTCTGGGCCTGTTCATCGCTTTCATTCCGCCGACCCCCCTGCTCCCGGTGCACCTCCTGACCTGCGCGCTGCTGGGCATCTGCTTGCGCCTCAACCTGCCGGTCATGTTCGCCACCGTTTTCGTCAGCAACCCCTTCACGTGGCTGCCCCAGGTGGCCGGCTCCCTCTGGGTGGGGGCGAAGCTCCTGGGACTGGATTTGATGCCATTCCTGCACGCCATCAGCCATCAGACCTTCTGGGCCGAAATGAGCCTGCTGTGGGCACCGCTGCTGCTCGGTGCGCTGGTTCTCGGCTTGATCGCCGCCGGATCCGGCTATGTGCTGGCGCAAGCCGTATGGCGCGCCCGAGTCGTCTACCAGCTGCGGCGCCGTCGGGCTCGCTCAAGCGGCCGGGGCACTGCGCTCAACTAGGACTCCATCCGCCAAGGTCAGCACCCGATCCAGGCGCGCCGCCAATCTTTCGTCGTGCGTCACGATGACCAGACTGGTGCCGAGTTCACGATTGAGCTCCAGCATCAACTCGAACACCTGTGCGGCGTTCTTGCCGTCCAGATTTCCGGTCGGCTCATCGGCCAATACCAGTTTCGGCCGCGTTACCAACGCGCGCGCCACGGCCGCGCGCTGGCGTTCCCCGCCTGAGAGCTGTGACGGGCGATGACTCAGGCGTTCCGCCAATCCAACACGGGAAAGCAAAGCCGCGGCCTGAAGTTTCGCATCGCGAGGATTCATCCGCCGCACCAGCAACGGCATGGCCACGTTTTCCAACGCCGTGAATTCAGGCAGTAAATGGTGAAATTGGTATACGAACCCGACTGCATGGTTGCGCAACCGCCCGCGCTCGGTATCGTTCAGCTGATTCATGGCGGCTCCTGCGATGCCCACGGTGCCGCGCGTCGGCAAATCCAAGCCTCCCAGCAGTTGCAGCAGTGTCGTCTTGCCGGAGCCGGATGCGCCGACGATGGCGATACGCTCGCCGCCTTGGACGCGGATGCTCGCCCCGCGCAGCACCTGCAGCGTCACGCCGCCCTGGATGAAATCTTTGACCAGATCCACCCCCTCGAGCACCGTATCGTTTGAAGTCGGCATCATCTCACCCTCAATCGTTTCGCAAGGATTCGGCCGGCAGCAGCCTTGATGCGCGCACCGCCGGATACACGGTGGAGACGCACGCAAGCACGAAGGCGAATCCGCAGATCCGCAGCACGTCCGTGGCCCGTACATGTGCCGGCAGGTCGCTCATGAAGTACACGCGTGCGTCGAGGAATTTGAATCCGACGACGGCTTCCAGCGCATGCACCAGTTCCTGCAGATTCACCGCGACAACCACACCCAACAGCACGCCGCCCAGAATGCCGAGCATTCCGATCAGGCTGCCCTGCACGATGAACACCGACAGGACGCTGCCGGGCGAGGAGCCGAAAGTGCGCAGGATGGAGATGTCGCGGCGTTTGTCCTTGACCACCATGACCATGGTCGAGACGATGTTGAACGCGGCAACGCCGACCATCAATGAAAGAATGACGAAAAGTATGCGCTTCGTGATCGCAATCGAGCGGAAGAAATTCACATGCTCGTTGGTCCAGTCTTGAATCTCGACCCCGCCGCCGATGGCGATGGCGGCGGCACGCGACACGCGCGGCGCGGCGTACATGTCGGCGAGGTTCAAGCGGATGCCCGTGACGTCGTCGCCCATGCGCAGCAGTTTCGCTGCATCCTGCATTGCGGCCACGGCGATGCGCCGATCGTATTCATACATGCCGACCGAGAGTATCCCCGCGACTTCGAATGTGCGCATCCGGGGGATCACACCGAGCGGCGTGACATCGCCAAGCGCCACGATCAGCACCACGCGATCTCCGAGCTTTACGCCAAGCTCCTCGGCCAAGGCCTTGCCGAGAATGACCCGATAGCCGCCTGCGGTCAGATCGGCCAGCCGGCCGCTCAGCAGGTGCGGACCCAAATCAACCACCCGGGCTTCCGATTCGGGCACGATACCGCGCAGAAGCACGCCGGAAGACTTCTCGCCATGGGTCAGCAAGCCTTGCTGCTCGATGTAAGGCGCCGCGCCGATGATGCCCGGGAAGGCCTGGAGTTTGGTGATGTCCGCGCGCCAATTCGGGATGCGTCCTTCAATGCCGGAAATCGTTGCATGCGCCGTCAGGCTCAGGATCCGGGTACGCAGGACCTCCTCGAAGCCATTCATGACGGAGAGCACCACGATCAAGACCGCGACGCCCAAGGCCAGCCCGAGGATGGCGATACCCGCGATCAGAGATACGAAACCCCGGTGCGGCGATGCGCGCAGGTACCGAAACCCCAGGAATCCTTCGTACCAATAGCGCTTCATTCGTATCTCAGCGCGTCGGCGGGCTGGGTGCGCGAGGCCTGCGACGCAGGATATACAGTCGCTATCAAGGTCAGCAGCAGCGCGGCCACGGCAATTCTGACGACATCCGGAGGATGCAATTCGCTCGGTATGCCCGAAATGTAATAG
>Ga0209006_10005810_pt1 | contig 11211 bp, 7 predicted proteins | sample JacPin_JW_Ref_O2_FD_188567 | JGI IMG/M metagenome (GOLD analysis project Ga0209006, IMG submission 188567) | Forest soil microbial communities from Algoma, Ontario, Canada - Jack Pine, Ontario site 1_JW_Ref_O2 (SPAdes) (version 2) | ecosystem: Environmental > Terrestrial > Soil > Boreal... | reverse complement strand
CTCTGGTCTGCCGGCGCTGTCGCAGTGCGCGTTCGCCCCGGGTTCCCCGGTAACGCCGGATAGTTCTGCCGTGACCGTCGTCATGACGATTTCCACTACGGCTGCAACATCGGCCTCACGGTCGCCCGGGGCATTTGGGTCGAGCATTTACGCGCTGTGGTTGCTGTGTCCGGGACTCGCGCTGATCCGGATCTCTATGAAGCGCGGGCTGCGGAACGGGAAAGTGCATATCTGGATTTTGATTGCGCCCCTGCTTTTGCTCGGAGTGCTGGCTTCGTGCAGTGGAGTCAGTTCGGGTGGTGGCGGACGTGGCGGCCAGCCAGGCACGCCGTCCGGCACATATACGATCAAGGTGACTGGCAGCTCTTCTGGAACTCCTGCCGATGCGGGTCAGAGCACGCAGGTAAGTCTCGCCGTCAATTAACCCTGTAAACTAATCGGTCTTAACCCATGACCGATTCTCGTCCCAACGTAGTCATCATCGGCGGCGGTATCGTGGGTCTGGGCGTCGCGTTAGTGATTACTCGACGCTTTCCCGACCTGCGTCTGCTGCTGCTGGAGAAAGAAGATCGCGTCGCCCGTCACCAGAGCGGCCACAACAGCGGCGTCATTCACTCCGGCGTCTACTACAAGCCGGGGTCGTTGAAGGCCCGTCTTTGTGTCACGGGCGCTGCAGCGATGGTCAAATTCTGCTGCGAGTACGGTATTCCGCACGAAGTCTGCGGCAAAGTCATTGTTGCGACCGACGTCGAGGAACTTCCGGGCCTCGAACAATTGCGCCAGCGCGGCGAAGCGAACGGCCTGACCGGCTTACGGCTAATTGGAGCTAATGAGCTGCGCGAGATCGAACCGCATGCCACCGGCCTGCAGGCGCTGGTTGTGCCCTCGACGGGGATCACGAACTATGCCACAGTGTGTCAGAAATATGCCGAGCTGATTTCGACGAGCGGAGGCACGATTCTCACATCGGCCGCCGTTACTGGCATCCGCCGGCTGGGCGACGAAATTGTCGTTGAGACTTCGCACGGATCGTTTGCCACAGGCTCGCTGATCAATTGCGCTGGCCTCTTCAGCGACCGCATCGCATCGATGGCCGGCGATGATCCCGGCGTATTGATCGTGCCCTTCCGCGGTGAATATTTCGATCTTATTCCTGAGCGCGCCTCACTGGTGCGCTCTCTGATCTATCCCGTGCCCGATCCGCGCTTTCCGTTTCTTGGGGTACACTTCACGCGACGAATCGGCGGCAGAGTCGATGCCGGGCCTAACGCGGTTCTCGCTCTCGCACGCGAAGGCTACCGTCACAGCGATATCAGTGTCCGAGACCTCGCGCAGTCGGTTGCGTTTCCGGGCTTTTGGCGCATGGCGCGCCGGCACTGGCGCAATGGTCTTGATGAATTTCGGCGCTCGATTTCGAAGCCGTTGTTTGTACGCGCTCTGCAACGCCTTGTGCCGGAAGTGCGCGACAACGATCTGGTTCCGGGAGGATCCGGAGTGCGCGCGCAGGCGCTCAAGTTGGACGGTGCGTTGGTCGACGACTTTCAGTTCGTCACATCGGGCAAGGTGCTGCACGTGCTCAACGTGCCGTCGCCGGCGGCCACCGCATCGCTCGCGATCGGGGAAGCGATCGTCGACGCCGCGGCCCGCGATCTCGGTCTGTCTTAAGTTTTATGGGCCGAAAACCATGGTCAGCGAGACTTCGTGGTTATAGTGCGAAGCGATCGCAACAACTGATTGTCAAGTGACGATCGCAATAACGGGAGGTTCAATGAGATCGCAACGCCAGCGCATCGGGCTAATCGCAATCATCCTGTACTTTTCCGGCTCCGCCGCGGGGCAGGCCAGCGCTCCGCAGCCCCAGTCTTCTCAGTGGACTCTTTCGTGGAGCGATGAGTTCAATGGAAAGAACGGTTCGCTGGTCGACACTTCAAAGTGGGTCTCGGAGACGGGTGGAGGCGGGTGGGGTAATCAGGAACTTGAGTATTACACGGCACGTCCTGAGAATGCTTATGAGCTGGATGGCAATCTTGTCATCAAAGTGCTGCGGGAAAAATATAAAGGTGCTGACGGTGTCTCACGGAGATACACCTCCGCACGGCTGAAGACGCTGGGCAAGTTCGCGCAGGCCTACGGGCGCTTCGAAGCCCGTATCAAAGTTCCTCGCGGGCAGGGAATCTGGCCGGCATTCTGGATGATGGGAGAAGACGTCGACAAGGCCGGCTGGCCCAAGTGCGGCGAGATCGATGTCATGGAGAATATCGGCAAGGAACCGGTACTGGTTCACGGCACGATTCATGGCCCGGGATATTCCGGCGGGAAGGGAATCGGTGCTCCGTTTAGCTTCACCCCGCCGCAGGCGTTTGCCGATGACTTTCACGTCTACGCGGTAGAGTGGGAGCCGAACACGATCCGCTTCTATGTAGATGAGCATCTCTACGAGACCCGCACCGCGAGCGGTCTGCCTCCCGGGACGAAGTGGGTCTATGACCACCCATTTTTCATGTTGCTCAACGTGGCCGTCGGCGGCCCATGGGGTGGGATCCCTGACGCTTCCTCCGTTTTTCCTCAGACTATGCTAGTGGATTACGTGCGGGTCTACCGTCGTCCCGATACGCCGCCAGCACTGCACTAGGGTCTGAGGCATTCGAATCACCTGGACGTGTCGCTGTTGAGCCGCCCGAACCTCTAGTTTTTTCCTCGATGCTTGACTGTCCCCCAATTTGAAACGCTTTCCGTATTGTCTTCACTATCCTTGCGGGGTGCAAAATCTTGCAGTCACGTGGAGGTGACATTGTCTCGAACCACCGACAACAATGCTTTTTTGCGTTGACAAAGAATTGTCACAATTGTAAAGTTTTTCCTCGGTGACCTTGGGAGTGGGGCCCAAGGTCCAGCACTTGCATCCGGTTTCTGCGGTCCTTCCCTTTTATTTTCCTGGCTACAAAACTAAGCGGCACTTCGTCCAGGCAGCCGTGCGTGAGATGCGGCATAAAGTTCTCCACGCAGCAAGCCACACCGGCCAAAATCCGGGTGCTGGCGCGTTTAATTCACAAATTTCAGGTAGGAGGAGTCTCTATGGAATTCTGCAGTTCGTCCCGGTTCAAATTCACACTTCGTTCGAGTGCCCGCACGTGCCTGTTGGCACTGTTGGCGACCATCATTTTCACTTTCACGGCGATGGCGCAGGTACAACAATCCGCGCAGCGACCGCGCGTTTCGACACCCGGAACCCCCTATGCCACCAACACGCCGCAGCAGGTCATGCTTGGCACCGTCAAACCCGTCCAGGCCTATGATCCCGCGTCCAAATTGCGACTGGCGATTTCGATTAAGGCGCCGAAAATGGCGGAGGAAGAGGAGCTGCTAAAGGATCTCCAGGACAAGAAATCGCCCAACTTCCATAAGTGGCTGACTCCAGAGGAGTGGAATGCCCGCTTCGCACCAGCCGCCCAGGATGAGCAGGCCGTCGTCGATTGGGCCACCAGCAATGGACTCACCATTACGGGTCGTTATCCGAACCGCCTGATGGTGAACGTCGAAGGCACGGTAGACGCGATCCAGAAGGCCTTAGGCGTCAATATTAATAAATACGAGGTCGACGGCGAAATGGAGTTCTCCAATGACCGCGACCCGCTGATCCCTTCGAACCTCCAGGGTGTCATCGAGTACGTCGACGGTCTGAACAGCATCCTTCGGATGCGCCCCGCAAACGGCGCGATGAAAGGCATGCGCGGCCCCGACTATTCCCCTGGCCCGCTCCGCCAGATAGGCAAAACCATGGAGATGAATGCTGACCCTGCTTCGGTGAAGGCTCTATCCAGCAAAAAGAAGGCCGCGTCCAGCGCGAAGCAACTCGGATCGCAGATCACCAACGGCTTCTACGACCCGACCGACATCTGGAGCTCCAACGCCTACGACTACAATGCGTTGCAGGCGCAGGGGCACTGCTGTAACCCGACCGGAAACTCCGGGGGCACACCGGCGAACACCAGCATCGCAGTTTCTACCGACGGCGATTTTGCCAACAGTGACCTAACGGGATTCCACAATCAGTATCCCTATCTCGCCTACCATGCCTTCCGCATCTTTGTGGGCGGCACTCCCTCCTGCTGCGATGACGAGACCACGCTGGATCTCGAGTGGTCGACGGCAACCGCCAACAGTCAAGGCTCCTTTCAGGACACGGCATCGGTCTATGTCTATGAAGCGGCGCAGGGCTTCGGCGACTTCGGCACTCTCTTTAACCAGATCGTTACCGACAACCAGGTACGTGTGGTGAACATCAGCTATGGTCTGAACGAGTCCTACCTGAACGGGTTAGGCTTGGTTTCTTCCTGGCACGGGATCTTCAATCAAATGCTTGGCCAGGGCATGACGATCATGGCGGCAGCTGGCGACAATGGTGCCTCAGCCGGGTGCGGTGACGCTATCGCCCTTCTCTATCCTGGATCCGATCCCGACGTCGTGTCGGTTGGCGGCACGACTCTCCAGACCAGCGTAAACGGTTTCGGCAGCGAAGTCGCCTGGACTGGTGGAACCTCAGCCGGATCCTGCTCGTCCAATAACGGCGGGACCGGAGGCGGATGCAGCGTCCTATTCGCGGCGCCGGGTTATCAGCAAGGTATCTACCAGTCCAGTCCCGCTTGCGGCACTGGCAGCCGCAGCGTTCCCGACGTCGCCCTCAACGCTTCAATTGGCCAGAACTATTACTTCAACGGAGGGCTGCACGGTGTCGGTGGCACCAGCATCTCCTCGCCGATGATGTCTGGCTTCATCGCTCAGGCCAACGCATATTTGCTGGCGATCGGTCTCGGTGGCTCCCCGCTCGGCCAGGTGGACTACAAACTCTACTACCTGGGCGGCAAAACTGGTAACAGCTACGAGGCACATTACCCTTACTACGATGTACTCAAAGGCTGCAACAGTAACGATATAACCGCCAAGTACGGACTCGGCTCGTACTGTGCCGGGACCGGCTACGACTTGGTCACCGGCTGGGGTTCCTTCAACGCCCTGCAACTCTCCTGGGCTATCAATACCTATGACCTGGGGGATTTCACCGCGCCCGTCATCACCTTCAGCGGCCCCAGCCACACCCAGGGCGCCGTCAACTGGTACAACACCGACCAGACCGTAAGCTGGACGATTGCCGACGCCGGCGGCTCATTCACCCCAACTGGCGTGGCCGGTTTCTCCAAGGGATGGGACGTCGGCTTTTCCGACCCCACGTCGGAAGCTACTCCAGGGTCCGGCAACTCCTTCTATAGCGGCCCTGAATTTCCCAACGCTACCTCCGGCTCACTTGATCTAGCTTCGGCTGGCCAAGGCTGCCATTTTGCGACGGTCGACGCATGGGACAACAGCGGCTTCACCTCGGGCGATCAGTTCTTCTACTATCTCTGCTATGACACGGTCGCGCCCGCAACCACGGACGCTCTGTCGGGGACGTTTAACGGCACCGCCTACACCACTCCGGTGAAGGTCACACTGAGCGCGAGCGACGCTACCAGCGGTGTCGCCCATACCTACTACTACCTGGGAACCAACCCGGTGCAACTCTACTCTGCGCCGTTCACCATCTCGACCCTGGGTGGTCACGTCGTCCACTTCTACAGCACGGATGTGGCCGGCAACGTGGAAGGCGTCCATGCGGTTAACGTCAACATTGAAGCGCCAACTACAACGTCCATCTCAGCCTCACCCGATCCGTCGGCTTACCACCAGACGGTCACGTTCAAAGCAACAGTGGCTGGCAACTTTGGCACGACGCCGACCGGCTTTGTGACGTTCAAGAATAACAACATCGCCATGGGCTCGTCCGTCGCGCTTGACGGAACAGGAACAGCCACGTTCCCTTACGCCCTTCTGAAGCCAGGCGCTAACTCCATTACCGCAACGTATGGCGGCAGTGGGAAGGATGTAAGCAGCGTGTCGTCGATCCTGAAGCAAACCGTTAACAAAGCAAACATCACGATCGTTGTGACGTCGTCGGTGAACCCGTCAACCAGCGGGGAATCGGTTACCCTTACGGCAACGGTAGCGGGTCAGTACGGCGGCAGCCCCTTGGGAACTGTGAAGTTCAAGGATGGCAGCACGGTCATCGCCACCGAAACAGTCAACAGCGGCACTCTGAAGGCGAAGTTCACCACGTCTTCACTGTCGGTTGGCTCACACAACATCACCGCTGTCTTCGAAGGCAGTTCGTTCTTCAACAGCAAGGTGTCGGCGATTCTGAAACAGGTCGTAAACAAGTAGATCCGGCAGAAGGCTGCGGACTCAATATCCGCAGCCTTTTGTTTCTTCTTATCACCCTGGGCCGGCCCGCATTGCGGGCCGGTTTTTTTGTCTGGAAGGAGAGGCAAGTAGGGAACCCAGATCTCGGGCTCGGAGCATTCGTCCTGAATCCGCAGCCACGCCGCGAACCGAGGGCTCTTACTGGTTCGGCTCTTTGACGGCGACGATGCGATCTCCGCTTAGGTTGCGTAGTTGCTGCACGATGCCGGAAGGCCAGCGAATCTCAACCAAGTCCGCAGTGGAATTGGCCCCAAGGCCGAAGTGAACCGGGCCCGCGCTCGATGATGCGTAGCCTGCGCTGGTGCTCATATGGTTGTACTGCGCTCCCGATTTCGTCACCACTTTGATTCTCGCTCCAATGCCGTCGCGGTTGCTCTTTGTCCCTTGCAGCTTAAACTCGATCCAGTGATTGTCGCCCGGACTCTGGTTGAGCCAGATTTCCGCTGGCGCATTGATGGCGCTCACTACTATGTCGAGGCGGCCATCCCCGTTCAAATCTCCGACTGCCGCGCCGCGGTGACGCGATGGAGGTTGCGCCAGAAATCCTGCTTCGGCGGTAAGCGCGGAAAACTTCATGCCGCCCAGATTGCGAAAGACCGTGTTGGGCTGTTCCACCGATAAATTTGGTGCAGACAACAGCGATTGCACGTGTCCGCGTGAAACAAAAATATCTTTCCACCCGTCGTTGTCGAAGTCGGCGATGTTCGGAGAATAGCCGGCCATCGGCAGGCTCAGCCTGGTCATGCCACTCTCCCGCGTGACCTCGATGAAGCTTCCTTTTCCCGTGTTGCGATAGATGGGGAATGTTTCGCCGTCGAGAGCGACGATGATGATGTCTGGGTAGCCGTCGTTGTCGAGATCGCGGAAGTCCACCCCCATGCCAGAAATGTAAGTGCCGTCTTCGCGCAATGCGATGTTTTTGTCGAACCCAACCTCCTCAAACTTTCCGCCGCCTTTGTTGCGAAAGAACCAGTTCATCAGTTTGTCATTGGGAATGATGAGATCCATCTTGCCCGAGAGTTCAGAGTCGGCCGCAGCGACTCCCATGCCTTTGCCGGGGTGCGACCGAAAACCCGCTTCGACCGAGGCATCGCGAAAAGTTCCATCGCCGTTATTGAGAAATAGCTGGTTGGGAGTTGACTTGTACATCTTGGGATGACAATAGTCGCGGTGACCGTATCCCTGGCACACCGGCTCAGAGTCGAAATCCCACTTCAAATAGTTGATGACGACCAGATCGAGCAGGCCGTCATTGTTCACGTCGACCCACGCGGCCGCTACGGACCAAAGAGGACCATACTCCGCGTCAGACTTGTTGAGTCCGGCTTTGGTGGTCACGTCGGTGAAAGTTCCGTTGCCGTTGTTGTGATAAAGCGTATTGCGATACACCCCCGCGACAAAAATGTCTTCGTAACTGTCGTTGTCGTAGTCACCGATCGCAACACCCACGTCGTAGCCGCTTCCAGCCAGCCCGGCCTTTTCGGTTACATCGGTGAAGTGTCCTTTACCGTCGTTCTCGAAGAGGCGGTTGGAGTATTTCGGGGAATCCTTGCGGAGCGTTTTGATGTTGGCTCCATTGGTAAAGAAAACGTCGAGCTTGCCGTCGTTGTTGTAGTCGAAGACGCCGACGCCTCCTGCCATCGTCTCCGGCGCATGGCGCTCGGCTGTTTCGCTGCTGTCGAGTTTGAAATCAATTGGTTGGTAGGCAAACTGAATCGGGCTGTCAGTCGCGGTGTTGGGCGCGGTGTCAGTTGCTTTCTGCGGAGCACTGGTCTGCGAATGGAGTGGCGGCTGCGTGCTTGCGAGAACAAACGCGGAAAATATTGCTACCGACCAGGCGAGCTGACGAATCTTCATCTCCGAGGTGGCATGGAGTGCCTTCCATCATCTTACTTCAGCGGCCGGTCTTCAGTGACCGACCGCGCCGCAATAGGTCGTCGGATCACTCCGGCAATTTCTGTTCACCATCAATCGAAATATGAGCCTCAGCACGCGCTGCCTTCGTGCCGGGTTGTCCTCCGCCCACGGTGATGAGGTAATCTCCAGCTCCGACCAGCCGGTCTCCGGATTCGTTCACGTGGCTCAAGTCGCGCGGTTGCAGCGTGAAAGCTATATGGCTCGATTGGCCTGCCTCCACGCGAACCCGCTTAAAGGCACAGAGCGCGCGCAGCGGAGCGCCGGGCACTTTTGGAAAACTCACGTAAACTTCCACGACTTCATCGCCGCCTCTGTCACTCGTGTTCTTGACGTCGACTTCGACCGGCAACGAATCACCTGCTTTCAATTCGTTGCCCGGCAGTTTCAGATTGCTGTACTCGAACTTCGAGTAGCTCAGCCCGTGGCCAAAGGGATACAGGGGCTCTGCCTTAAAGTAGCGGTAAGTGCGATCATTCATCGCGTAGTCATCGAACTCCGGCAATTGCTCAATGCCTTTGTAGAACGTGACCGGCAACCGCCCCGCTGGATTGTTGATACCCGCCAACGTCTGCGCGACCGCGGTTCCTCCTTCTTCGCCTGAATACCAGGCCTCGAGAATCGCATTGGCGTGATCGTTCGCCCAATTGACAGCCAGCGCGCTCCCATTCATCAACACGACCACGAGTGGTTTTCCGGTTCCTTTCAAAGCGCCGAGGAGCGCGCCCTCTTCCTCTGGCAGATTAAGGCTGGTGCGGTCGCCACCGTGGAATCCGGGAACGTCGACCTTCATCTCTTCGCCTTCCAGCTTCGAAGTGATGCCGACGACTGCGACGATGACATCCGCAGACTGCGCCGCAGACACGGCCGCAACCAGAGGATCGCCAGTTACCGCTTTCTCGCTCAGGAAACTGGTGCCGGGTTGAAACGAAACCTGCCCTCCAGAAAACTGTTTGCGAATTCCTTCCAACACCGAGACCGCGTGCGACGGCGTCCCGTTATAGTTGCCGTACAACGCCTCTGTGGAGTCGGCGAGTGGCCCCACCACCAGAATTTTCTTCGGACTCGTTCCGAACGGCAGCACGCCGTCGTTCTTCAGCAACACCATCGATTCCTGCGCAGTCCTGAGTGCCAGGGCGCGATGCGGCGCGCTCTCGATTTCCGACTCTGGCGTGTTGGCATACGGCACCACGTTTGGAGGGTCAAACATTCCCAGGCGCACGCGCGCGGTAAACAGCCGCTTCAATGTGACGTCGATGTCGGCTTCAGCGAGCAGTCCCTGCTTCACGGCGTCGATGAATGGCTGGTAATCATGGACGTCTTTGACGATTGTGATGTAGTCGGCGCACTCATTGTCCATGCCCGTCTTGATGGCGACGGCGGCAGCCTCGGCCTGACTCTTGGCGAAATGATGCCCTTGAAAGATGTCCAGTACCGCATCACAGTCCGAAACCACATAACCTTTGAACTTCCAGGCCCCGCGCAACGTGTCCTGCAGCAGGAATGTGTTGGCGCAGGCCGGTTGGCCGTTCACGCGGTTGTAGGCACACATCACTGACTCAGCCTTGCCTTCGATGATCGCAGCGCGGAACGCGGGTAGATACGTGTCTTCCTCGTCGTGCTTCGAGACCTGTACGTCGACGCTATGCCGCGTCGTCTCCGGACCGCTGTGCACGGCAAAGTGTTTGGCTGTGGCGATCACGCGAAAATATTTCGGATCGTCACCTTGCATGCCCGTAATGAATGCGACGCCCATCCGTCCAGTAAGAAAGGGATCCTCGCCATAGGTCTCCTGACCACGTCCCCATCGCGGATCACGAAAGATGTTGATGTTCGGCGACCAGAAGTCCAGCCCTTCATAGATATCGCGGCGTCCCGCCTTCACTGCCAGATCATGCTTGGCCCGGGCCTCGGTGCCGACTACGACCGCCATCTGGTGAATGAGCGGATCGTCGAAAGTTGCGGCCAGCCCAATCGGCTCGGGGAAAACGGTGGCCTTTCCCGCGCGTGCTACTCCGTGCAGGGCCTCGCTCCACCAGTCGTAGGCCGGGACTTGCAGCCTGGGAATTGCCCGCGCCTGGTTGATGAGTTGCGAAGCCTTTTCCTCAAGCGTCATTCTTCCGACCAAATCATCGACCCGGGTTTGGATCGGCTGGGAAGGGTCGAGATACACGGGGGCGCCGCTTTGCGCCGCCGCGTGGCCAGGAGTCAGAACAGAAATGAGAACGCCGACAAGGGCGGTCAACTGCAAAGTTCGAGAACCCAGCGTGTGCATAAGTTTCTTCTCCTGCGATAGTGTTGCGTTAACGTTTACGGGCTGTGGCGTCGGCATACCCTAAACCTACCTGTCGGCGAAACGCTGGATCAATTGGCGATCGATTTTTCCGTCTTCAGTAAGGGGACGCGCCCGCTGTGGGTCTATGGCGACACACTGATTTTTACACCCGAGTACTGGACGATCTTGTCCGGCTGAGCTGTCGGCTCTACGCTTGCGCCATGATTGTCTCCCACGAACACAACACGGAACGTGCGCGAGTCCAGCATCCCCGTGAATTGTCCCTGCCTATCGCCGATGGTGAGCGCCTGCGCGCCGTCGTCCCAATGGATTGGAATCGTTGTATAAGCTCCCTTTTCGTAATTGTAGTTGTCACCCTCATCTTCGTAGAGGGTGAAGTTCGCGTTTGCGCCGCGGTATACACGTAGCTCGATCGGGTCGGCAGGTTTCTCGCTTGCCCATTCCTCGTCCGGTCCGAGTGGGACGATGGAACCGGCACGCACAAACAGAGGTAAATGGTCGAGCGGAGCCGGCGCATCGACGGTCGATCCCAATCGGCCGAACCCGATCATGAAACGCGAGACGCTCGAATTGGTGCGCGCCTATCTGCGGATCGCCGATCCGCAGATCAAGCGCCGCGTGTTCGAGCTGACCAAGGCGCTTGCTACCGCCTACCCCGGCTCCGATGGCGCCGGAGAAGATCCCGGCTGCTGAAGCTTGACGGCGGC
>Ga0209006_10005808_pt1 | contig 11212 bp, 9 predicted proteins | sample JacPin_JW_Ref_O2_FD_188567 | JGI IMG/M metagenome (GOLD analysis project Ga0209006, IMG submission 188567) | Forest soil microbial communities from Algoma, Ontario, Canada - Jack Pine, Ontario site 1_JW_Ref_O2 (SPAdes) (version 2) | ecosystem: Environmental > Terrestrial > Soil > Boreal... | reverse complement strand
TGCATGACACCCGTAAGATCGTGGTGCGTCAGGCTGCCGCTGAGGCTGGTGTCGGACTGCGACAGCATTTGTGTCGGCTGAAAACCCTCTGCTTTACTCACGATAATGCTCTTGACGTGCGAAGCGAGGGCCGCCGGCGGGGTTTGGCGATCGATATAATCGTCGCAGCCCGCCTGAAACGCTTCCATCAGCGCGCGCTGACTGCCGTCGCCCAGAGCGATGATCTGGAGGGACGCATTTTTCGGATCTGCGTGAATAATCCTAGCGATATCGAGCGCGCCCATTTCCCGCATGTTCGTCGAGCAAAGAATGGCGGAGGGGGCGTCGTATTCCAGCGTTGTCAAGGCGTAGGCCGCCTGCGTACTCGTGACGACGTCGAACCCTTCGCGCTTGAGCGCATCGCCAAGCCGTTTCGAGAAGTAAACGTTGCTGTCGATCAGCAGAATTTTCGGTCCACGCCCCGGGGGCATCACGGCCTGGCCTCCTGGAGAACGGCAGTCGCGCCGGACGTGGACGTTTCTTCTAAGCCGGGCGTGAGTGCATCCAGGTTCAGCACTTCAATGACTTCACCGTTGTGCGAAATCCAGCCGGCAACGTGAGGAGCGTCGGCCTCGCCCGCGGTGGTCATTTCGGCGGCAATCAACTCGCAGTCGCCGGTTACGGGAAGAGCCACCCACTCGGACTTGTCTCCATAATGGCGCACGGCGATCAGATAAAAACGCCGCGAGGTAAGGGCCTTGCCGAGAAGCTTTTCGGCTACGTCACAGACCGGAACAATTCGTCCGCGTCGCAGAATTACGCCCTCAAGTTTGGGCGTGCGATGAGGAAACCGGAAGATGCGGCTCGGCGCCACCAGCTCCGAAATCTGCGTAGCGGCAACAGCAAAGCGACGCTCGCCAAGCCGCAGCAGAACGAATGATTGCGAGGTGGATTCGATGGGTTGGATCATTCCGGAAGTTCCATCCCCTCGCCAGCGAGTTCGCCCGGCAGTGATTCGGGGACCAGCGATGCGTCGAGCAGAGCGAATTCATCGGCGGTCAAGAATCCTTCGGGATTGACTACCGGAATCACGTTTTGATCGAGTGCGGTCAAGCCGCGATACCACGTCCGTTCTTCGTTGCAATAAGCCAGCGGAAGAGCCTGCAGACGAGTCATGGTGGCCATTTTGTCGATGCCGTCCACCAACAGAGCCGTGCGCGTTTTGCGAAGAACAAAAACGAGAGCCGCCGAGGCGGGGGGCAAGCCAAAATGCGCGGCACCGCTAACAACGTAAAGGGCTTTTTCGTTGCGCCGGACCACGTGTCTCACTTTGCGGATGGTCGGCTGATCAATTTCCGTGGCGGCGCCCGAAAGGCTGTCCACGCTGCGAATCTCTTGCACAGAAGCGGAAGAAACGGCGAAAGGCTGTCCCGAAATGCGGAATAGAATGATCTGTTCCGTGCGGGCGGCGGCACGGGTCTTGGCAGGCGGTGCGGCCACACGCATCAGCGCACTCCCACGGGCGTGGAGCGGCAAATTCCGATCACTCGCTTTTCGATGGCAGGATATATGTCGTCGATCCCGAGCACCTCATGCACCGCACCGGCCTTGATAGCTTCTGCGGGCATTCCAAAGATGACGCAGGTCGCTTCATCTTGCGCCAGAACCAAACCGCCTGCGGCTTTGATGGCTTTTGCGCCGCTCGCGCCATCGTTGCCCATGCCGGTAAGGATTGCGCCGATGCTTAGGGCGCCGGCAAAGGCCGCGACGGATTCCATAGTCGCGTCGATGTTCGGAAGGTAGCCGTTGATTCGGCCGCTCGAGCCATCCAACTGGATGCGTCCCGATGGTGTCACGCGCAAATGTTGGCCGCCGGGACAAATGTAGAGCGTGCCGGGTTGCAGGGATTCGTTGGGTTCCGCTTCCTTGACGCGAATGCCTGTGAACTCGGCGAGCTGCGTGGCATACTGCGTCGTGAAAGACGCCGGCATGTGCTGTACGAGAATGACTGCAGCAGGAAAATCGCGGGTGAAGCCGGGCGCCAGGCGCATGACAGTTGCCGGACCGCCTGTCGACGCAGCTAACACAACAACGGGGAAGCGTTGATCGAGCCCTGAGCTTGCCGCGGGACGTGGCGCAACAGGTGGCGGAGGCGCGGTTTGCGGAGCGCCGCTCGATTTCTGCACCGTCGAGGCGAGCCGCGAGGCCGTGCGGACGACGCGGACTTTTGCCGCCATCCGCACCTTTCGCAACAAGTCCTCTTTTACGCTTTGCATGTCGAGATCGATGCCGCTGGACGGCTTGGCGACAAATTCAATCGCTCCCAACTCCAAAGCCTTCAACGTGCTCGCTGCTCCTTCGCGCGATTCGGAACTGACGATTACGATCGGGCGGGGATTTGTCGTCATGATCTGCGCGGTAGCTTGCAAACCATCGACGTGAGGCATGTTGATATCCATGGTGATGACATCGGGTTTAAGAGATTCGGCGAGGGCCACAGCTTCGCGGCCGTCTTTGGCGTGACCGGCAACTTGCAATTGATCGTCGGCGTTGAAAATCGTTTCGAGCACTTTGCGCATGAACGCAGAGTCGTCCACGATTAGCACGCGGAATTTTTTGTTTGCGGTAGCGGCCATGGTCGTTTACGCAACCGGTACGGTTGGTCGCGCCTCCGAGCCCATGAGTTGTTCCACGGCTGCAATGAGCTGATCTTCCTGGACCGGTTTCGTCAGGAAGGCGGTCGCACCTTCTTTCATAGCGCGATCACGATGCTTGGCACCTGCGCGCGAAGTCACGACCATCACGGGGATGCGGCGCGTTGTGGGACTCTGGCGCAGTTGCACCATTAGTTCGTAGCCCGTCATGCGGGGCATTTCGAGGTCGGTGATTACAAGGTGGCAGCCGTGTTGCGTGATGAGTTCGGCGGCCTCCATGCCGTCGGCGGCGAGTTTCACGCGGTAGCCGTTCTTTTCGAGCATGCGGCCCACGAATTTGCGAACGCTGATGGAATCGTCCGCGACGACGATCAAGCGCTCTTGCTCGATGCGGTCGATGGCCTCGGCAGGAATCGTGCCGCGCGCTATGGCGGTCGAACCCGGCGCGAAGATACGCGCCGCGCTACCGCTGGCTTGGAGTGGACGCCGCTCCGTTGGCTCGTTGGCGACCATGCGGTTCAAATCGATCAGCAGAATGAGGCTGCCGTCTGGCGCGATCGTCGTGCCGGGGAAGAGCTTCACGCGTCGCAAATATTCGCCGAGGTTCTTGATGACGATTTCGTCTTTGCCAAGCACTTCTTCAACAACAAGGCCGATCTGGCGATTGCCGGCATTGGCGACGACCATACGGAAGTAGCCGTTGACGGGTTCGAGAGGAGGCAAGCCCAGATACGTATCCAGCCTCACGACTTCGGTGACGACGTCGCGGACCTTGGTGAGTAGCTTTCCGCCCACGTCCTCGATTTCGTCCGCACGCAACCGTCTGATTTCTTCCACAACCGCAAGAGGAAGAGCAAAGTTCGTCACTCCGCAGCGCACGAAGAGCGCCGGCGAGATAATCAAAGTCAGCGGCACTTTCAGTGTGAATTTGGTGCCTTGACCGCTGACGCTCTGAATTTCGATTTCGCCATTTAACGCGTTCAGGTTCGCGCGCACGACGTCGAGGCCAACACCTCGCCCGGCGAGTTCCGTCTTGACAGGGGCGGTGGTGAATCCGGGATGGAAGAGCATTTCGCGCAGGTCGCGTTCGGTAAGGCGGTCCGCGGTCTCCGGCGAGACCAGCCCGCGCTCGATGGCGCTTTGCTTTACGCGCTCGTAATCGATGCCGCGGCCGTCGTCTTCGACTTCGATGTAAATGTGATTGCCGCGGTGATAGGCGCGGAGCGAGACCTTGCCCAGCTCCGACTTGCCAGCGGCAATGCGATCCTCGGGGCGCTCAATCCCGTGCGCGACAGAATTGCGCACCAGGTGGACAAGAGGGTCGGAAATTTGCTGGATGATGTTGTTGTCGAGCTCGGTTTCGCTGCCCGAAAGATCGAGATCAACTTGCTTTCCGGCCGATTTTGTGGCGTCGCGTACCGCGCGCGACAGCCGCGAATACAGAGTTCCGATCGGCACCATGCGCGCTGCGGTGATCTCGTCCTGCAGGTGATGCGCGAGTTTGGTGAATTCGTCGATGTCGCCTTCGACGCGCCCGATGAAGCCTTCGAGCTGCGAGAGGACTTCGTTTACGTCGGCGGAAATTTCCGCCATCGACCGGGAAAGAATGTTGAAATCGTCGTAGCGGTCCATTTCCAGTTCGCTGAATTCCGACCAGAACGATGTGTCGCCCGAGGCCGCGCTCGTCAGCGTCTGCCGCGCTGTGGAAGGGCTCCACGGGCCCTGCTGTCGCGACGAGCTGATGCGGTTGAATTCGTATTTTTCCTGGAATTCGCCGACTTTTCCTTGCAGTCGTTCCTTCGAAAAACTCAGCGTATCGACAAGCTTTTCCAGTTCCGCCACACGCCCAACCATACGCGTACGGTTGATGACCAGTTCGCCGACTGTGTTCATCATTCGGTCGAGCCGCGAGAGGGCGATGCGCACCGATTTTGCGGCGGCAGCAGCCGAGGAAGCGGGTTTCGCCGGTTTCTTCGCGGAGGTGGCAGCCTGAGCGGCTTCTCCGACTCCCTCGGGCTGAACGTCCGCGGCAGCGACAATCGCGCCAGAATCGGAATCTTCTACTTCGATTGGGGCGAACTCTGCAATTCGCCCGAGCAGGGAATCCACGCCTGCGCGCATGCTCTTTTCGTCGGTCCACTGGCGATGCAGCGTTTTCTTGAGCACGTCGACGGATTCGAGGCAGATGTCGACAACCGCGGGCGACGGCTCGAGTTCGCCATCGCGCAGACGCCCGATCAGATCTTCCACGCGGTGGGCGATCGCTCCTAGCCTGCTCAGTCCAACCTGTGCTGCGGAACCTTTCACAGTGTGGATGGCACGAAACAGTTTGTTGATTTCTTCCGGATTGTTGTTGCCCTCGAGCGAAATCAGGCAATCGCTGACCACCTGCAAGTGCTCTTCGGCTTCCGGCTGAAAAAAGTCCAGAATCTCGCCGGCCACCAAGTCGTCAGCGGGCAGCGCGTCGAAGTAGGAGCCAGTTGCAGCAGCCACCACGGCTTCCTTCGCGGACGCTTTGGCCGGTTCGCCATACGCCTGTGGCTGAGGGTAGTTGAGTGGCGGCGGTTCGGTCGGAAAAGCGAAGCGATAGCGATCTTTGAAAGCGGCGATGTCATCGACGCTCTCTTTGCCCGTATCGCTGATTTCGAGGAGGTCTGTTTCCAGCAGAGAGATGCCATCAGATAAAAATTCCGTCAGCGGCCCATGCAGGTCGTCGCCAAGCGGCGCGTTCAGCGCGTACTGGAACACGTGGGCGAGCTTCGCGCCAATCTCCGAAAAGCGCGGGAAACCGTAACTCGCGGAAGTCCCGCTGAGCGTATGCGCCGAAATATAAAGCCGCTCCAGATCCTCGCGGCGCGGCGAAATCTCCTGCAACACGCTGACGTACTCGCGCAAATACTGCAGGTGCTCGGCCGCTTCCTGCAGGAACATCTCGACGGCTTCGCGGTCCGGCATGCTCACGCGCGTCCCTCCGCCACGAGTTCTGGTTTCTGCAGCTCTTCCGTCGTGGGCTTGCGGTACAGAATGCAGTCATTCAGCACGATGGCTTGAAACTTAACGGGCATCTTGGAGATCGATTCCGAATGCCCGAGAAACAAGTAGCCACCGGGCTCGAGCGTGTCGTAAAACCTTTGAACGAGGGCGCGCCTCCGCTCTTCGGAAAAATAGATCAACACGTTCATGCAGAAAATCATGTCCATTCGGCCGACGTAAACGGCCGACGCCAGATTCATTTGCGCGAACGTGACCATCTTGCGGAGTCTGGGTTTCACCTGGTGCCCGCTGTGGCTTTTCGTAAAGTGTGCCGAGAGTCGTTCCGGAGTGACGCTGCGCAGACTTCGCCCCGAGTAGACACCGCGCTCCGCGTGCCTCAACGCGTGCCGGCCGACGTCGGTAGCAAGTATTTCTACATTCCACGAATCAGAAAACGAAAGCGAATCGGCGATCGTAATCCCGATGGAATAGGGTTCCTCGCCGGTCGAGCAGCCTGCGCTCCAGATGCGAAGAGTGCGAGGGTTCTTCCAAAACTTCTTGACGTGCAACTCAGGCAGCACCCGTTTCTCGAACGCATCGTAGACGCTCGGATACCGGAAAAAGCTGGTTTCCTGAGTGAGCAGTCCTTCGAGCAAGGCTTCGTAATCAACGTTCGATTTTCGAATCGCCCTCAGCAAATCCGTCCCGCGTTCCAAGCCTTTGACGCGCAAGTGTTCCCTCACGCGCGTCGAGAAAAACCGCTCGCGCGATTCATCGAAGCAAATGCCCGTCCGCTCTTCAATCAGCATGCGGATCTCGCTCAATTCATGTTCACTAAGACCGTGCGCCGGTCCCTGCCGTTCGCTCATTACCGTCCCGCTCTTGCTCTGGTCTCTTGCCTGAGCAGAAAATCACTGCTTACCGCAGAGCGCCGGCAGGAACGGGCCGCTCGGAATCTTCCAAAACATGGCCGGACTTCGACGTCGCACGGAACTGCGCCAGCGCTTCATTCAGTTGATCGGAGAGTTTCACAAGCTGGCTGACCGTCGCGACTGTGCCGCGCGTTCCTTGAGATGTCTGGCGCGTAATGCTCGAGATAATCTGCATCGCGTGTGCCACGCCTTCCGTTCCGCGAACCTGCTGTTTGGAAGCCAGCGAAATTTCCTGAACGAGTTCCGCCGACTGGCGAACCACGTTCGAAATTGCGTCCAGCGCGCGTCCAGCCTGATCGGCTAGCGTTGCGCCGCTCTCTACTTCCTTTGTGCCTTCTTCCATGACCACCACGGCTTCGTTCGTCTCCGCCTGAATGGCCTTGATGAGAGCCGCGATATCCTTCGTGGCGCTTCGGCTGTGTTCGGCAAGTTTGCGAACCTCGTCCGCGACAACCGCGAAGCCGCGACCCGCTTCGCCGGCTCGGGCTGCCTCGATGGCCGCATTCAACGCCAGCAAGTTTGTCTGTTCCGTGATGTCGTTGATGACGTTGATGATTTCCGAAATTTCCAGTGAGCGGTCGCCCAGCGACTTGATCTTCTTTGCGGTTGCTTGCACCGAAGCGCGAATGCGCTGCATTCCTTCTAGCGTGTCGCGCACGGCGCGGTTGCCCTGTTCGGCTGCGTCCAACGCACGGCGTGCCGCTTCCGCGCTGGCTTCGGCGTTGTTGGACACCTGCTTCATCGAAACCGTCAGCTCTTCGACGGCGCTCGACGTATTGGTGATTTCCTGATCCTGCTGCGTCGCCCCGGCTTGCATCTCATCTGCCGCCACAAGAATGTTGTTCGAGCAAGCGGTGACTTCCATCGCTGCTTTGCGGACGCGCTCGAGAACCTTCGTGAAATTGTCGAGCATGTAGTTGATCGAATCCGCGACGTTGCCCAGCGCGTCGTTGGTGACTTTTCCGCGCAGCGTCAAATCGCCGCGCGCTACTTGGTTGATAACCGTCAGCAATTCCGTAATGCTGCGCTGCAAAGCGTCGTTTGCATCTTGATTGCTGGTCGCTTTGGAAACCTTCGCCACTGCGCGATTCAAATTTTCCGCGATATAGCCAAGTTCGTCGCCCGTGTTGACTTCCACGCGCGCACGCGGATCGCCGGCGGCTATGCGCTCGGAGAACTGCGCGAGCTCTTGCACCGGCGTCAACAGCTTGCTTCCCAACCGCCAGGCCATGAAGATGGCCATGCCGAGCGCCAGCAGCACAGCGAGCATAACGGAGCTGCTCGCTCCGCTCGGCAGCGCCCCGAAGTCAAACAGGGATGCTCCGCCAGATTGCCGCCCGGCGCTGTAAGCCAGGCCTAGCACAGCGAAAAGAATGACGCCATTCGCCAGGACCAGCGTCCAGATTGTGGAACTCAGTCGCGATTTCATGCCTTCCTCCAAACCCCTACTGCGGTGCCCTTGTCCGCTCGCGGCAGGGCCCGCGGAAACTCACAGGTGCAAACTCAAATGCTAGGCCCCGGAAAAACCTCGAGCATTCTCCGCAAGTCGATGATCAGCGCCAACCGGTCGTCGTGCCGGAGCATGCCGATACAATGCGGCACATTTTCCGGCGCTTGCTCCAACAGATCCTCGGCATTCACGGAATACGTCCCAATGACTTCGTCCGCGGCGATGCCGATCCGCAAATCGTCATGCGCGCCCTCGCCTCGGAGCGACGCAACCACGACGTGCTTTGGCAGGAGCCCAGGCCGCCGCCCTTCCGTAATTGCGATATCGATCAATGGCACAATGGCCCCGCGTAAATTGAAAATGCCCGCCAGATATGCCGGCCCCAGTGGCAGCTTCGTTAACAGTGGCCAGTCCAAAACTTCCTCGACGTCCAGCACCGGCAAGCAAAACCGCTCCCGACCGCTCCGGAAAACGCAGTACTGCGATTCCGGCAGCCGCTCTTCCATGGGTCCGAGAGCTTCGAGCAGGTCGTCCGCATCCGCAGGCAGCGGCGCCAGGTGAAAGTCTTCGCTCATTGCCGAATCATCCTCACAAAGTCCCCTAGGCAAATCGCCGTACGGCGCGCAGCAACTCTTCCCGCGTAAAAGGCTTGGTCACGTACCCGTCCGCGCCCTGCTGCTGGCCCCAATATTTGTCGCTCTCGGTGTTCTTCGATGTCACCAGAATCACCGGTATCGCGTTGTAGTCCGCGTGATTCTTCAATTCGCGGCAAACCTGAAAGCCATTCCGCTTGGGCATCACTACGTCCAGCAAAATCACACTGGGCCGCTCATTCGCAATCGCTTCCTCGACTCGTTCTGGATCGTTGATGCCCACCAGCCGGTAGCCTTCGTGCTCAAGGTAGCCCTGTATCAGCTTTACTTGCGAGGGCGAGTCATCGACGATGAGTACTTTTTTCTGCAGCATCGATATCTCCCCATAATTCTCCGCAGACCAGAGGTGCACGTCGGCGGCCAGCCTGCGAACTTCCTCAGTCTCCATGTCCATCTTGTATAAGCGATGACTTTTGAATGATTTACAGGTTCCAGGGAGCTGCCTAGCGGTGGGACCCGGGAGACGCCGGCTCCGCTACTGTCTCAGCTTGAGATGCATTCTCAGCTTCGCGCATTTCGCTCGCCAGCGATGAGAATCTCTGCATGACCTCGTTTATTCGCATCGCCATGCTGTGAATCGTCTTAATTTGCGCGAGCGACTGCGAAGATAGTTGCCCGGGCTCTAAAAGCAATAGTTCTGCGTTGCCCAGCATCGATGTCAGTGCATTGTTAACGCTGTGCTTCATGTCCACCATATAGCGGCCCAGCGTGGCCTGGTGCTCATTCTTCGCCGCTCGTCGTTCCGCTTGCTTGGCCAGTCGCAGCGCCTCGGCGCGCCGCAAAGATTCACCTGCAACAAGAAGCAGCGTCTGTGCCCAGTCTTCCCGTAATGGAATGTGCACCAGCCGAGGATAGCGCGATCGCAACTGGGCGAGTTCCCGTGAGTCTGCTGGCACGCACAGAATCACTGCAGCGGCGGGCTCAAGGGACCTCAGCACTCCAGGCAATTTGCCCTCGAGTACCGGGCCCACAACCACCAGTTCGTGGGCCGCGGCTTCATGGTCGTTCCAGAGTTCGCTGCTGAGAACGGTGATGCCCGGTGCTTGCCTTTCCGCTCGCCAACAAGCGGTCAAGAGCCGCGCAAATTCCGGTTCATCGGTCAGAATAAGTACGCTGGCACTTCTCACAGTGGATCCGCCCCCAGGGTAATGGCCCGTTATGATCGCGATAAATCTGAAAACCTAAATTTTTTCGGCTTCGTCCAGCGCCGTGAGCAACCGCTTCGTGCTGATGCCTAGGTTCACGGCCGCTTCCGTGTCCTTCGCTTGTTTGGCGATGTCCACGCGTTCTTGGAGGCGCGAGACTTCTATCCGCGCGATCGAGAGCGCTTTGTCCATCGACGTCGCGTTTCCGGTTTCCTTGGCGGACTCGACGGCTGCCGTCACCATCGCACGGGCTACCACAGCCCGACGCAGATCCTCCGCCGAGGGCCCCACCTCGCTCACAAACGCCGTCACTTCCCACGAAGACAACAGTATCCGCGCTGCTCCGATCTTCACCGTGGTCATCGAACGCCCACGCGTAGGCGGCGTGGCAATCAACTGTTCCCAAATCTTCTCCAGGCACGCTTCAAAATCGAGCGCCGGGGGAACAGGAGCCTTGCTCGCACCCTCGGCCGCAGATTTTTCCGCGCCCTGTTTGTTAGTTCCAACTGCTCCCGCGTCGCGCGTTGAAGCACTCGAGGGTTCGGAGCTGTTTGAGGCCCCCGCTCTTTCTGGTCGCATTGCTTTTTCGGGCACTTTCGGCGCGATCTTCTCCAAAGCTCGTTCCACGTCCGTGCGCAGGCCCAGCAGTTTTTCGAACGTCTGATTCACCGAGCGTTCCGTGTATTCCTTCTGAAATGGCTGCTTCCATTCATCGGCCGCCTCTCGAATCTTGGCGAGAGGTTCCTCCGCGGAGAGCCCGAAGTGGTGGCAATCGATAATCCGGACTCCAGCGGTTTCCAGTTGCGCCAGGCCCGATCGGATGGCAATCAGGTCGGCATGCATCAGCTCGATAAATGTCCGCCGCAGCAAAAAATTGAACCGCACGAAGGCCAGCAAGGCCGATGGGTCATAGAACATCCCGCCAGCAGTCTCTTTCACTTTACGGCCCTGTTCGATGAAGTTGGTCTTCAGGATTTCACGCAGGCTGCGGAACGAGCGTAGCTTCTCGATCATTTGCTCAAGCGGCGCGCACCATTCCAGCGTTGAGTCGTCGACGTCCCCAAGCACCGGTTTCATGACCTGCGCGACGTCGAAAAGCTCAATCTGTTTGTGGTAAATCTTCGCCGGAGCGCAGAGAGCGAAGTATTGAACCAGCAAAAAGTCAACCTTGTCACGGTCCACGTTGGTCTTCGCCGATTTTTGGAGATGGCGGTGGATGAGTGCGCACAAGCTAGTTTCATTTGCGTTCAGGGTCGTCGTCTGCAGCAGCTTGCGCAGTTCGTGCACCGCGACGCGCTGGTCCATCTCGTCGAGCCAGGCTTCCACCTCGTCAAACAGTTCCAGGTCCGGCTTTTCAGGCAGTTTTCTTTTTTCCTGAGGGAAGGGAACCTCAAGTTCGAGCTGCCTCGCAAGCGCAAGATAGATC
>Ga0209006_10005807_pt1 | contig 11212 bp, 8 predicted proteins | sample JacPin_JW_Ref_O2_FD_188567 | JGI IMG/M metagenome (GOLD analysis project Ga0209006, IMG submission 188567) | Forest soil microbial communities from Algoma, Ontario, Canada - Jack Pine, Ontario site 1_JW_Ref_O2 (SPAdes) (version 2) | ecosystem: Environmental > Terrestrial > Soil > Boreal... | reverse complement strand
CCGACCACGAAGGCTACATCACCGTCGGCCTCTATCCCAACGGAGAGCCCGGCGAGCTTTTCATCAAGATGGCCAAAGAAGGTTCCACGGTCAGCGGCCTCATGGACAGCTTCGCGCTCGCTGCGTCGCTGGCGCTGCAATATGGCGTTCCGCTCAAGACGTTTTGCGAGAAGTTCGCGCACACCCGCTTCGAGCCCAGCGGCTGGTCCGGCAATCCCGACATCGGCTATGCCAAGTCGATCATGGACTACATCTTCCGTTGGCTCCAGATCCGCTTCCTAACCGGACAGCAGCAATTCCTCTTCGAAAACCTGCGCCCAAAACCAGTACCGCAGCCAGAAGGAGTGGGCGATCTCAACGCGTCCGGCATTCCCCCAGCAGCGGAGACCCGGGAAAGAGACCTGCGAACCGGCCACGCCGCCGATGCCCTGGCCAGCATGATCGACATGGGAGACGCCCCCAGTTGCCACGTCTGCGGCAGCATCATGGTGCGAAACGGAAGCTGCTACAAATGCATGAGCTGCGGCAGCACCAGCGGCTGCAGCTAAAACTCACGTTAAGACAACCCACATAGGGGGCGGACTCATTCGTCCGCCCCCTGAAGTCCTGCTCCGACAAATAATCCTCCAGCACATAATTCACGCGTCTCCGTGGAGAGCGGCCCTTTAGGGCCGCGTTCCCTACCCCCCGGCCGCAGCTAATCCCGTGGAGGAGTGGCACTTCAGCGTCGCGTTCGCTACCTCCGGCCGCGGCTGACCACGCGGAAGAGTGAGCCTTCGGGGCCGCGTTTCCTACCCCCGGCCGCGGCTAATCACGTGGAGGAGCGGCCCTTTAGGGCCGCGTTCTTTCCCCCGAATGAGGCCTTTAGGCCCGGGCCTCGCCCACCACCAAATAATCGAACGTCTCGGACGTGATCCCGATCACATCTTTCCGTCCTCTCACGCACTACTCTACAAAAATGGACCGCACATTTTTCATCACTTCCGTCACCGCACAACGAAGAACTCTATTCTCGCGCACCGCCACCGCAGATTTATTCGTCGACACCTTCCTGTACTACCGCCAGCAAAATAAATATCTGCTTCACGATCTCGTGATCATGCCCGATCACTTTCACGCTTTGATCACCCCTGCGGATGCGATATCGCTGGAACGAGCTGTCCAATTAATCAAGGGCGGATTTTCCCACCGGTTGAAATCGAGCCTGGCGGTTTGGCAACCCCAGCTTCACCAATCATCGGGTGCGCGACCATGAAGATTTTGTCGCGCATCACTCGTATATCTGGAATAACCCGGTGCGTGCCGGATTGGTGACGCAGCCCGAGGCGTATCCACACTCTTCAGCCACAGCAAGATTCGAACTGGATCCACCGCCGGGGCTAAAGCCCTCGTCTATTTGCCACCAGACGCCGGCCTGAAGGCCGGCTCTTCCACAACACGGTGAGACCGAGTCAGCGGGGTAGACTTCAAGCGAAATGCGGCGCGAAATCAATCAGCGTGGGCGCTTTTACACCCCGCTCGCGTTTGACATTCGCGGTCAGTCGTCTTAGGCTTCGCACATAAACCACTTAGCACATAGCCACTGATTCAATAGCAACTGATTCACTTGGCCACCGATCATCGACCTTCCCCCTCGGCTTCCCCGGGCCAACATTTTTTAAGTGGAGGCACTCTATGGACGCCCTTTTTCGTTCGCGCATAATTTTTGTCGCGGTGTTGTGTTCTCTTTGTTTTGCGGCGGGTTGTAGCCGAGCGAAGCATCCAGCCGCTCCCACCGCTGCGCAAAATCAGGCACCGCAGAATTCCACTTCTCCGCCCCCACCACCACCTCCTCCGCCTCAAGCGGCAGAGGAAGAACATCCTCAGCCTAAGCCTGATTCCGCCGCGGCCGCTAAGCCGGACCAAACCACGGCACCTGTTCGTGGAAGTCATACCACGACCAGCGGGCACAACACAGCTCCCGGATCGGCGCAAACAGGAGGTTCCGCAAATCCCGTGCCCGCGCTTGAAACGCACTCGGACCTGGAACCAGAAATCCGCACGGCTGCACAAAAGGCCGAAGTGGAAGCCTACCAGCAAGAACTTGTCGCTGAGCAATTACGGCGGCAAGCTGAATGGAGTCGTCAAACCGAGCAGGCCTACCATCCTCATGACTCGTTTGCTCAAAGAGCTGCTGCTGCTGCGAATGCGCAGGACAGTAACTACGCGAGGGTCCGAGTCTTCTACGCGACCGACCGCATGCCCACCGGAGATGCGACTCCTGCGAACTATTTTGGAGGTGAGCGCCAGCTCGACGAGTCGCTGCATCTTGGCATGGTTGACGTCAGTATTCCGCGCGAGCATCGCATGGGAAACATCGAGCGGCCGAGTATCTGGAAACTCGAATTCCGGCCCGATCCGGAGAAACATGTCGTGCTGCTGAGCGTGCAGCCCACAACCGAGCAAATGTTTTACTGGCAACTGGCTGCGCAGGTACAGTCGTCGGTGAATAGAGACGCGTTTGTGTTCGTCCACGGCTTTGATAACACGTTCGAGCAGGCGGCGCTGCGGACGGCACAGCTTTCTTACGACCTTGGATTTCACGGCGCGGCGATCATGTATTCGTGGCCTTCGAAGGGAAAGCTGCAGGAATATTCTGCCGATGAAGCAACGATCGATTGGGCGACTCCACACCTTGAGCGATTTTTGGAGACCCTGGCGGCGCAATCGCACGCCACCACTATTCACCTGATCGCGCACAGCATGGGGAACCGCGCATTGACGCGGGCTCTATCTGCAATCGCAGCGAAACATGCCGGTGTTCCGCCCATGTTCCGGCACGTTTTTCTCGCGGCTCCCGATATCGATGTTGGAGTGTTTCGGCAACTGGCTGCGACCTTCCCGTCGGCGGCGAGCGACGTGACGCTGTATGCATCGTCGAAGGACGAGGCGATCATGATTTCGGAGAAGCTTCATCAGTTTGATCGAGTAGGTGATTCCAAACATATTTGTGTTGTCCCGAAAATCGACACCATCGATGCCACCGCCGTCGACACGGGATTAATCGGGCACGCATATTTCGGCGACAAACGTTCCATCTTGACCGACATGTTCGAAATCATGCAGACCGGTTCGCCCCCAGAGAAGCGCTTCGGAATGCACGCTGCGACCTTGCAGCAGATGACTTACTGGGTTCTAAATCCGTGAGAATAGTTTGGCAAGGCTCGTGTAGGGCACGGGTTGTGTAGGGCAGGGTTGTGGAAGGGCACAGCTTCAGCCATGCCGAACAAGCAACAAACTCGACAGCTTTGCATGCTGAAAAACTCCGATTTTGACTCCACTGATCGTGTGGTGACGGGGCTATGCCCCGTCCGGGAGCACCAACACCCTCTAAGCCCTCCCACAAGCCTCAGCCGCTTCGTGGAAGGGCACGGCTTCAGCCGCTGAGGTAACTAGCACAAAAGCGGTCTAGGCAGATCCATGAGAAGACCAAAACGGGGATAAGAGTTAATCGCGAACGCCTACCGCCCTCGAAGCTGAGAGATCATCGCCACCACTCTCCATCCCACAATCAAAATAACGAAAAGGTAGCTCCAGATCGCACGCTTTGCCTGACGATGGGCGTTCGGGCTTCGCCAGAAGTATGCGATCCTCCAGCCCAGGACACACACCAGGGCGGCGGCGATTGTGAATACGGTTGGAGCCGATTTTGACCAGAGCATTACCAGAAAGCCCCCTGCACCTGCGGCCATCAGAAAATTTACCCGCAGTTCGCGATTGTCGGCACGGTCTGTCACCGGCGCCAGCTGCGACACCATCTGCCAAACCTCGTCGAAATGCTCAATTCCCGGCGGGATATAGATCACATGAAGCGGATTGGCTCCAATCAGGCGCAGACTTTCGCCTTGGCGGCGCTCGATGCTTCTGACTTCTGAGAACGACAGGCGCACGTCGGGAGTATCGGCTACCTGCCGCAAAAGATAGTCAGGACCGATTTCAAGCGTGTAACTGCTCCAAAAAGAAGTGACACGCTTGCGTACGCGTCGCGGGACCGCAAAAAATACGTAAGTTAGGTAGAGTGCGATGATCACCAAGACAACGAGCGTCGTGTCGACGTTGGCTTGGCGCCGAAATCCCATGAAAGTAGAGGCGAGAATGAACGCTGTGAAAATCGCAACGTATGGAATCAACTGGCGATTGCGAACACGCCGTTCAGCAGCAGGAAGGCGCTCCGGAAGAAGGCGGTAGCGGCGGATGGCTGGGATGGTGGTCGTCGCCATGGTCGGAAATTGTACATTTATTTTATTGCCTAGCTGGCCACACCTGAGAATTCCATCTCATCGACACTTCCATTGTTATCCACCTTCGTACACTCCACGAAAGAGGTATGTACGAAATTGGCCCTTTAGAATGGGCATGTAGTCGCAACTCGCTGATTCTAAGGATATAGAAATAGGGGGAGCGATTAATATGAACCCCCGCCGGGTGTCCAAAGCTCAATCCTCTTTAGCAACGCCATCGTCTTCCCATTGCTGTCCGCAAGAATCACAAACCCATTTGAATTTTTGGGAAGAGTCATTGGCTGTAACTATTGGCGTTGAGGTTCCGCCCTCGAAGATGACCTCCGAGGAGTGGCATCGGGGGCACCGGACCATAACTTCGTCCATCTCTTCTTCAGTTTGCTTCGGAGTCGGATCGTCCTGAGGCTCGTAGTGCCGCATTGCCGGTCCAACCCACGGCAAGCCTACCTGCATGATCTCGACGCCAACTCCATTCGAGAAGTTCGAAGTCACCTCATCCACTCCCGTGGCCTTCTCTGGTCCCATGAAAAATGGAATTCCCAGCCGATCGAGAATTGTCTGGACCTTGAGCGCGTCGCGCACGCTCCAGACCGTGCAAAGCTCAACCAGCTTACGGTCCTCGTCATACGGCGAATCGGCGCCTGCAAGGTAACTCGCCGAATCGCGAAGTTTGGGGGACTCATGCTCGAAGAAAGCCGGCGGCGGGTTAATGGGCGATGGAGCCGATGACTTCTTGCTCTCGACTTTGATTCCGCGTCGCTGCAACTCGCTCGCCAGAGCCTGTTGCGCCGGCGAGGTCAATTCGGAAATCTCGGGAACGAGCACCAGCAGTTCTTCATCGCTCATCTGGCGATAACGCTCGGCGATGCGCAGTAATTCTCCTGCTGGGTCGGGAGTGTCCATACTAGGTGGCAGAATTTGAAATGGCGCGGACAGAATCATCCGCGCCACAGAGTTTACCGTTAATTTGCTACTTCTTCTTATTTTTTCAAAGACGCTTGGTAGCGCTTGTTGATTTCGTCCCAGTTGATCACGTTCCACCAGGCCTGCAGATATTCCGGACGGCGGTTGTTGTATTTGAGATAGTACGCATGCTCCCAAACATCGTTGCCGAAAATGGGATGCAGGCCTTGCGTAATCGGATTGTCCTGGTTCGGAGTGCTGACGATTTTGACTTCGCCTTTTCCGTCTCCAGCAAGCCAAACCCATCCGCTGCCGAATTGGCCAACACCAGCGGCGTTGAATTTTTCCTGGAAAGCTTTGAAGTCGCCGAACGTCTTCTTGATCACGTCGGCAATCGGACCAGTTGGATCGCCTCCGCCCTTGGGCTTCATGATCTGCCAGAACATGGTGTGGTTAACATGGCCTCCCGCGTTGTTGCGGACAGCGCCTCGAATGTCTTCCGGAATCGCGTTCAGATCGCGGATCAGGTCTTCTGGCGTTTTCTTGTACAGGTCGGGATGCTTGTCGAGAGCCGTGTTCAGATTCTTTACGTAAGCGGCGTGATGCATGTCGTGATGCAGATGCATCGTCTTCTCATCGATGGTCGGGTCGAGCGCCGTGTAGTCGTACGGCAGCGGGGGTAGTTCGTGCGCCATTTTCACTTCCTCCAAAATTTGGGCCATTTTCTTTTCCTCCAAAACCTTAAAGATGACAGGGTGCAGAGGAAAGATTCATGCGGAGCGGGTCTGGTTGTCTTCGCGGCCCCATATATTTGTAACATTTCAGAGCAGTTTAGCGCCCGATTCAGAGCCCGGTCAGCGGCATCGGCCGGATTCCTTCGCGCCACCATCGCCAGCACGGCTCGTCCCATCGTGACCTATATAATTTGTAGTGCGAGTACAACTTCCTGGAGGCTCATTGAAGGTTTTATTGCTGGAGAACATTAGCGGTGTCGCGGCTTCTCAGTTTCAGGAAGCGGGCTTTACTGTCGAGTCGCTTAAGGGTGCTCTCGAGGAACGCGAACTGATTGAGAAGGTGCGCGGGACTTCGATTCTGGGCGTCCGCTCGAAGACTCACATTACTGCCGCCGTTTTAGACGCTGCTCCGGAGCTGGTATCGGTGGGTGCGTTTTGCATCGGCGTCGACAAGATCGACCGCGCAGCATCGAGCGAGCGTGGGATTGCAGTGTTTAACGATCCGCACTCGAACAGCCGGTCCGTGGCTGAGTTGGCCATGGGAGAGATCATCCTGCTGATGCGGCGGACGTTTGAGTCCAGCACGCAACTGCATGGCGGAATCTGGAACAAATCTTCGGCGGGGTCGCATGAAGTGCGCGGGCTCACTCTCGGCATCGTCGGCTATGGAAAGATCGGATCGCAAATTTCTGATTTGGCCGAAGCTTTGGGAATGCGGGTTGTGTTTTATGACGTGTCTCATGTTCTGGCTCGCGGAAATGCGCGGCCCGTCAGCTTTCACGAATTGCTGGCGACTGCTGACGTAATCACCCTGCATGTCGACGGGAAAACGCAGAATCAGGATTTGTTTGGCGAAGAAGAATTCGCCGCCATGAGAGACGGCGCTTGCCTGATTAATTTGAGCCGCGGGTTTGTGGTCGATCACGAGGCTCTGGCTCGGCATTTGAAGAGTGGCCGGCTTTCAGGAGCGGCGGTCGATGTCTTCCCTACGGAGCCCGAAACAGGCGGAGCCTTTTCCAGTCCGCTACGTGGACTGCCGAACGTGATTTTGACTCCTCATGTTGGCGGCAGTACGGAGGAAGCGCAGCAGAATATTGGCCAATTTGTTTCGGCTCGGATGATCGATTATTTTGCTAGCGGAAATTCTTTGCTCAGCGTCAATCTGCCGCAGTGTCATCTCGATTATGATTCCGGGTCGCATCGGCTGATGCATATGCACCACAATGTGCCGGGAATGTTGCGCGCGATCAATGACATCCTGGCGGACCGTGGAATTAATATTGAGAGACAGGTGCTGGATACCCGCGGACCGATTGGATACGCAATTTACGATATCAATCAGGATTGTAATGCGGAGTTGCTGGCCAAGCTCCGCGCCATTCCGAATACGATTCGGGTGCGAGTGCCGGGAATTGCCCGAAATTGACCAGCCCAAACGATTTTGACCGATTGGGGAAATGCCGATACCTTTGCCCACAATTGTAAATAGACCGCTGGTGCAGACGCCCGTTTCCGTGCCCGGACCCTGCTGGCGTTTTGTAGAAAACCAATGATTCAATCCAATATTTAGGGAGTTCATGATGATGGCAGTATTTCCGCGCCTTCGCGCGCTCATGGTGTGTGTTTCGTTTCTAGCTTTTGGTGGCCTTGCCATTAGCGGTGCTCAGGTCGCGGTGACCACATGGCACTACGACAACATGAGGTCGGGGGCAAATACGAACGAGACGATTCTGACTCCGCAAAACGTCAATTACAAAGAATTTGGCAAGCTTTTCACACAGCCAGTCGATGGCCAGTTAATCGGACAGACACTCTATCTGCCGTCTGTCACGATCCCGAAAAAGGGTACGCACAACGTGGTCTACGTCGCCACCATGAATGACAGTGTGTATGCCTTTGACGCAGACAACGCTACAGGCAAAAACGCGACTCCGCTGTGGCAAGTCACTCTTTTGCCGAAAGGCGCGACTCCGGTTCCGGTAGCGCTGCAGAAGTGCGGAGGCGTTTCGCGCTGGACGGAAGTAGGAGTTCTTTCCACTCCAGTCATCGATCCTGTGGCTGGGACGCTCTATGTGGTAGCCAAGAGCTATGAGAATTCGACCTTTGTGCATCGCATCCACGCGCTGGATGTAACCACCGGCCAGGAGAGAACGGGAAGTCCCGCAGTGATTTCGGCAAGTTACGTCTCCAACGGTGTGACCAACACGTTCATCGATGCGATGGAGGTCAACCGTCCAGCGTTACTGCTGAATAACGGCAGCTTGTTTATCGCGTTTGGATCGAACGGTTGCCGCAACGGCAAGGAGCAGGGCTGGGTCCTCGCCTACGATGCTGCAACGCTGCAACCACAAGGGGCATTTGACGATGAACCCTCGGACTCCGCAGCCGCCATCTGGATGCGTGGCGGAGGACTTTCGGCCGATAGCGAGGGCGCTGTGTACGGGGCGACCGCTGATGGAGACTTCGCATCTGGCACAAATTTTGGACAGTCTGTGTTGAAGCTGTCGCTGGCCAGCGGCCAACTGGATCTGGCCGACTGGTTTACTCCCTACAACGAGCTCTACCTGGACCAGCACGATCAGGACATGAGCGAACCGGTGATAGTGCTACCTGATCAGCCCGGCAAGTATCCGCATGAAGCGGTGGTTATCGGAAAAGAGGGTACGATTTTCATTCTGAACCGGGACAACATGGGCCATTTCTGCGCCAGTTGCACCAAGAAGGATACGCAGATCGTGCAAGAATTGCCGTCATTCGCTCCTTACGGCGGAGCACTGGTTTTCTGGAACAACATGATCTACACATCCGCCACCGGGGCAACGCTCAAAGCCGTACCGCTGACGAATGGGCTGCTGGCCAAAGCGCCGACGGCGCAATCGACGAAGGTGGATAGTGGACATTCCCCCGTCATCTCAGCCAACGGCACTGCCTCGGGCATTCTGTGGCAGCTCACCGGAGGATCCTTGGCAGCGTTCGACGCGATGACCTTGAAGAGACTGTACCTGAGTAGCCAGGCGCCCAATAACCGCGACAAGGTTCCAGACCTGCCCCACTTTGCGAATGAGATTGTGGCAAACGGCAAAGTGTATATCGGCACCGAAGACAGCCTCGCCGTGTACGGATTACTGCCGTAGTTATTTCGCCGCGGCGCGTTTAAGGCGGTCTTGAATGCCTTCCCACTCAGGCGTGGTGGGCGGAATGTCTACGGCAATCCAGTCGTAGTTTCCGTCATCCGCCTGGTGGAGAACCTCATACAACTTCGCTGCATAGCCGGCTGCCGATAGCGGCATCTGGTGGATCGTGGCATTGCTGCCGCGTGGCGGGTTCCGGTATTGCAGATAAATCCCTTTTCCGTCATCGGGCAATCTTCCCTTGCTCACCAAATACAAAATAGTGCTGGGACTGTAATGACGCGGGTGCATGCCGGGCGAAGGATGAGATCCCTCCTGAACTTCCGTCGCTGACTCAAGGTCGTCCACTTCGCCGATGACGGCTTCCAACTCTGTACGCGAGATTCCTCCTGGACGCAACAGGATGGGTCGCGGTCCGGCTAGCGATAATACGGTGGACTCGATGCCGACTTCGCAGGGGCCTCCGTCGAGTATGAAATCTACGTCGTTACCCAGGCTGCGGCGGACGTGTTCAGCGGTGGTCGGTGAAAGTTCGGTAAAGCGGTTGGCGCTCGGTGCGGCCAGAGGAACTGCAGCAGCCTCGATGAGAGCCCGCGCAATGGGGTGATCTGGCATGCGCAGGCCGACCGTCGGGAGATTCGCTGTGACGATTCCAGGGATTGTCCGCTTTGATTTCGCCTCGCTTCGCTCGGCAGTCGGTAGTACCAACGTCAGCGGACCGGGCCAGAATCGTTTGGTAAGGCGATCGGCCAATTCTGGCCATCTGTCTACCAGATCTTGCGCCATTTCTATCGAGGCTACGTGAACGATGAGCGGACTGGTGGCGGGACGTCGTTTCACCGCATAGATGCGGGCTACAGCGTCGGGATCAAGGGCGTTCGCTCCCAAGCCGTAAACGGTTTCGGTCGGAAAAGCCACTAAACGCCCGGCGCGCAGAAGACTCGCCGCGTGGGCGATTTCGCTCGGATCTCCGGTGCGGGACATAGCTGAATTGTAGATTGCAGGAGTGGGTTTGCGGCGCACGGCACGGGCGGAAGGATGTATCGGCGGGAATCTCATCGAGCGAAGAGGAGAAATTCCCGCCCTTAATTGTGAGCCGTTATCAGACGCCTACTTCTTTTTGTCGTCTTTCTTGGTGTCTGGTTCGTCAACCATCAAGTTGTTGGTGACCGAGAAAACTCCAGAAACGCCGTTCGCCTGTATACCCGCCACTTGCTTATCCATTTGGCGGGCCACGGCGCCCTCGAGCGTGACGTTGCCATTCTTCACGATGATGTGAATTGGCGGGACGGCGCGCAACTGGTACTGGCTAAGCACGCTGTTGCTGTAAATAGCGCGATAGACAGCGCGGCGAATGCGATCATCGTTGATGGAGGTCGGCAGGACCTCGATGTTGTTGACGACCTTCGTCACTCCTTCGATGCGTTTCACCGCATTTTCGGCGTCGGACTTCAGAACTGGACGCGCAACCTGCCCGAGCAGAGTCACGGTTCCATCGGCATCGACCTTATAGGAAAGATTGTCGAACACACCGTAATAGGGCAGCATGACGAGTTCATGGCGAACCTCTTTGTAGAGGCGAGCCATGGTCTTCTGATCGACTGCGCCAGCTGGCTGGTTGTCCTGGGTGGTGGCACTGGCGAGCGCCGCCATCGAGAAAATCATGGAAGAGAAAATTACCGGGATTGCAAAAACAGCAATTCGCTTATTCATTATCTTCAACCTCACGCAAGATCTCTTACCGCATAGTAAGAGCCCGCAAGAACTCTCCGCGCTTTAAGACGCTGAAAAGGAACGGACAGTTGCTTTTTTTGCACCGGGGCCAGTGCTCTGACAGATTATTCCAATTTCGCCGATTGTCAATATTTCGATTCCTTAAGCAACTGGATGAGGCGCTGGTCCGCTGACGGTACGTGGGCGCCCATACATTGCAGACCTGCGAGAAACGAGACGCCTGCGACACGGCCGCGCCCACCAGCGCCGGCGTCACCGCGGTGCCGGTGTTGGAAGTGGCGGCCGAAGCGGTGACGGTGGGATACACGTAGAAACAGTCGAAGGCTGATTGTGACACCGGTGCGGCAGGGAACACCGTCTTCGCCCCGTTGGACGCAACCGAATTGGCGCCGCGGGATAGATTCCAAAATGAGTCGCAAGCTACTCCCTT
>Ga0209006_10005806_pt1 | contig 11214 bp, 11 predicted proteins | sample JacPin_JW_Ref_O2_FD_188567 | JGI IMG/M metagenome (GOLD analysis project Ga0209006, IMG submission 188567) | Forest soil microbial communities from Algoma, Ontario, Canada - Jack Pine, Ontario site 1_JW_Ref_O2 (SPAdes) (version 2) | ecosystem: Environmental > Terrestrial > Soil > Boreal... | reverse complement strand
TTCAGGTAGGCCGGCGAGGCCACCAGCATGCGCTCCAGCGTTTCAAGCTTGCGCGCCCCGAATCCCGAATCGTTCAGTTCGCCAAGACGAATGGCGACATCGGCGCCTTCCGCCACCAGATCCTGCCGCGCGTCGGAAACCGTCATCTCGACCTGCAACAGCGGATGCGCTGCAAGAAATTTCGGCAGTCGCGGAATGATCGCGCGGGTGCCATAGAGCACGGGCAGCGCGAGGCGGATGATGCCGCGTAAGGAATCGACGCCGCGCGCGGCATCTTCGGCATCCTCGATCTCGGCGAGAATTTCGCGGGCGCGATCGAGAAACAATGCGCCGGCATCGGTGACCGTGATCTTGCGTGTCGTGCGCAGCAAAAGCGTTACGCCAAGCCGGGCTTCCAATTCGCCGATAATGCGCGAGACCGATGGTTGCGAGAGGCCGAGTTCGCGGGCCGCGCGCGAAAAGCTGCCGCTTTCCGCCGCCCGCACGAAAACCGCCAATTCCTGCAACCGGTCGCTCATTTGAAATCCAAATAAATGATGTCCATATTTAGCGTATACCCATCTCAAACCAAATGAGCCAGATAAAGCGGGCCGACTAACCACGGAGACTTCCATGGCCCTGCAAGACCTCCGCGACGCCCTCAAAGCCGATTTCGAATCCGGCCGCTTTGCACTCAGGGCCAGCCAGGTGGCCTGATCTTCTGACGACCGGCGCGATCCGCTGGTCGTTCCTCCCACCACAACTCCCATTGCAAATTTTTCAAACCGGCGGCGTCGCCGAATGGCTTCGCGCGCCTTCAACGAAAGGACTGTCTCATGTCTAAATTAACTGGAAAAGTTGCCGTCATCACCGGCGGATCGAGCGGTATCGGCCTCGCCGCCGCGAAGAAGTTTGTCGAGGAGGGGGCCCATGTGTTCGTCACAGGGCGCCGCCAGAGCGAACTCGACAAAGCGAAAGCCGAGATCGGCCGCAACGTCACAACCGTGCAAGGTGATGTCGCCAATCTCGATGATCTCGATCGGCTCTATCGCACGGTGAAAGACCAAAAGGGCGCCCTCGATATCGTCGTCGCCAGTGCCGGCTATGTCGAGCGCGTCCTCACCGAGAACGCGACGCCGGCACATTTCGACAGGACCTTCGGCATCAACGCCCGCGGCGTCTATTTCACCGTGCAGAAGGCGCTGCCGTTGCTGCGCAAAGGTGGTTCCGTGGTGCTGGTATCATCCGGCCTGCATCTGAAGGGGTTGCCCGAGCACGGCACCTATGCGGCTACCAAAGCGGCCGTGCGTTCCTTCGCGCGCACCTTCGCGATGGAATTGAAGGATCGCGGAATCCGCGTCAACACGCTGTCGCCGGGCGCGATCGACACGCCGATCATCGACGGCCAGTTCAAGACCAAGGAAGAGGCCGACGGCGCGCGCGCCTTCTTCTCGACCATCACCCCGCTCGGCCGCATCGGGCGCCCCGAGGAGATGGCGTCGGCGATCCTGTTCCTGGCATCCGACGACAGCAGCTACAGCACCGGTATCGATCTCGTCACCGACGGTGGCATCACGCAGGTCTGAATACGCGCATGAAATGGAGACGGCGGCATTACCGCGGTTCCCGCGCGTCGCCTGTTCGAGGCGGTGCGCGGAGACCGGTTCGAACACTTGGCCTACCTCTGCCAGTCTATTCTGCAGGGCTTGTTCTCAAGCTTACCCTTGCACTCGCGGCCCGTCGGCGGCACATTTGAGGCGCGGCACGCATGGGCCGCCAAACAAAAACGATATCCAGGGAACGCCGAATGGCCGCCACGCGGATCGACTGCGATATCCATCCCGCCGTGGGCGGGACCCGCACCACGTTATTGCCCTATCTCGACGATCACTGGAAAGAGCAGGTGGTGAGCCGGGCGATCGACGGCCTCGATCTCACCAGCTATCCACCCAATATGCCGCTGTCTGGCCGCGCCGACTGGCGGCCTGCCCACGGCAAGCCCGGCAGCGATCTGGCGATGCTCCAGCGCGGGGCGTTCGACCAGTTGGGCGCCAGCCATGCGATCTGCAACGTGCTCTATGGCGCACAGGCCGTGTACGATCCCTATATGGCGGCGGCGTTCTGCAAGGCGATCAACGACTGGATCGCGGCCGAATGGCTGGCGAGCGATTCTCGCCTGCGCGCCTCGATCGTGGTGCCGATGCAGGCGCCGGATCTCGCGATCGAGGAAATCGAACGCCGCGCCGGCGATCACAGGTTCGTTTCGGTATTGGTGCTGGCGCAGGGTGAAACTCTGTTGGGACGGCGGCATTATTGGCCGGTCTATCAGGCCGCCGAGCGCCATAAACTGCCGATCGCGATCCATGCCGGCAGTCAATATCGCACGGCGCCGAGTTCGATCGGCTGGCCGTCCTATCGCTACGAATATTATCTCGCCGAAGCGCAGGCGTTTCAGGCCCAGGTGCTCAGCCTGATTTACGAGGGCGTGTTCGGGAAATTTCCCGGCCTCAAGGTGGTGCTGATGGAATCCGGCGTGAGCTGGCTGCCGGCCTTCATGTGGCGCGCCAACAAGACCTGGCGTGGTGTGCGCGTCGAAGTGCCCTGGGTCGATCGCGAACCGGCGGCGATCATGCGCGACCACATCCGATTCACGACGCAGCCCTTCGACAGTCCGCCCGACGCGGCCGGCGTGGCCGAGATCATCGACATGATCGGTTCAGACAAGATGTTCCTGTTTTCTTCAGACTATCCGCACTGGCAGTTCGACGGCGATGACGCGATACCGCCGCATCTGCCGGCCAGCCTGGTGTCGCGTATGTGTGCTGACAATCCGCTTGAAACCTTTCCGCGGCTGAGCCTCGCCGCCTGAACCAAACCTAACGCAGGAGGATCGCATGAGCGACGTCATCGACCGCCCCATGCTGGAGCAGGAAGCGACCGCGAAAAGCCGGCTTCGGATCATCGACTGCGACATCCATCCGAGCCTGCATGCGCGCTCCGATCTTAACCCGTTTCTCGCCAAACGCTGGCAGGATCACCTCAAGACCTACGGCGATCACCTGCGAACGCCCTATATCGGCACCACGCCCTATCCGCGCTCCTCGCCGCTGATCGCGCGCCGCGATGCCTGGCCGCCGACCGGTGGCCCGCCGGGATCCGATCTCGCCTTCATGCGCCAGCAGCATCTCGATCCGTTCGATGTCGAGTTCGGCATGCTTCAGGTGCTCGATATGTTCATCTTCTCGCAGCAAAATCTCGAATTCGGCGCCGCGATCCAGCGTGCCGTCAACGAATGGCAACTGGCGCATTGGACCAGCCGGGAGCCCCGGCTGAAGGCCGCGATCCTGGTCGGGCAGGACGACACGCAAGCCGCGGTCGCCGAAATCGAGCGCTGCGCCAAAATCGGCCAATATGTGCAGATCAACGTCTCGCCGCGCGCCAACGAGCCGCTCGGCCGCCGCCGCTATTGGCCGATCTATGCCCTGGCCGAAGAACTGGGCTTGCCGCTCGGCATTCATGTCGGCGGCTATGGCGGTCACGCGCCGACCGGCGGCGGCTGGCCGTCCTATTATGCCGAAGAGCATCAGTCGAATGCGCATTCGATGGCGGCAACGCTCACCAGCCTGGTGATCGAAGGCGTGCCCGAGCGTTTTCCGCGCCTCAAGATCGTGTTCATCGAAGGCGGATTTGGCTGGATTTCATCGACAATGTGGCGAATGGATCAGCATTTCGAACGGTTCCGCGATGAAGTTCCGCATCTCAAACGACGCCCGTCCGAATATGTGCGCGAGCACTTCTGGTTTACCACCCAGCCGATCGACGAGCCCGACGAGGCGCGGCACCTGCGGTCCCTGATTGAATGGGTTGGGGTCGATCGCCTGCTGTTCTCGTCGGATTATCCGCATTGGGATTTCGACGATCCGCGTTTCGCCTTCAAGACGCCGCTGACGGAAGTGGAACGGGCGAAGATCTTCAACGGCAACGCCCGCGCGCTGTACAAGCTTTGATGTCATGACCCGGCACATTGTCGCCCGTACCAATGATATTCCCTCCGGCGGCAACAAGGTGGTTAGCATCGAGGGCCGCGATATCGTCGTGTTCCACGCCAATGGCGAGTTCTTTGCGCTGCTCAATCGCTGCCCACATGCCGGGGCGCCGCTCGACAAGGCCGCCTGCGTCGCGCGGCTGGCGTCGCCGGAACCGGGCGTCTACCAGCGGTCGCGGGTCGGCGAACTGCTTAGATGTGCCTGGCACGGGTGGGAATTCGACATGCGCAACGGGCAATCCTGGTTCGATCCCAAGCGCGTCAAGGTGCGGACCTATCCGGTCGTGATCGAGGACGGCGAGACCCTGGCTAAAGGCCCATATGTGGCCGAAACCTTCCCGGTGCATATCGAGGACAGCTACGTCATCGTCGAGACGTGATTTTATCGCCCAGTATGCGCAAACCGAACTCGACATATGCAAGCTCGGTAAATAGGCACCTGCTCGTTGCAAAATGAAATCGGCCTTGTTCGCAAGGCGCGAGGCGCGTGTTATAACGCCACTTCGGGTGCGTTCTTGAGGGCAGGTGCGGGCGAATGTCGAAGCAGTCGATGCGTGAAGAGGCCGAGCGCCTGATCCGTGAAACCATGGAACGCAAAAACATTGTCATCAAGCAGGGCAATACCCGGATCGAGGCGGTGTGCGGCAAATGCGGCGCGCCAAACCGCATCTCGGCCGAAAAAGGCGCCACGCGGGTAAAATTCGCCTGCAAGCAATGCGGACACAAGCAGGAGACGCTGTGAGGTTTCCGGCGTTCCGGATAGCGCTCGGCAACCCGAGTCTTTTGTTTTTGACGCGTTTTCTTCACGCGAACCGGTTTCCACTTCGCTCGAAAGCGCTTTAGTCCGGCGCCGATCGGGCGGCTGCGGCAGGCACGTGCTTGCCGGTCCGGATGCGCTCCGCCATCGAGCTCAGGCCCATGATGATGAGCGGGAGCACCAGCGCCACATAGGCATTGTCGATGCCGAACGGGTTGCCCATCATGAACCACGCGATGGTGGCGACCAGCGAGCCCAGGATGCTGAACAGGGCCCCGGTTTTGGTGCCGAACCACGGCGCGTAGAACACGAGCAGCACCAGCACGGAAAGCGATGCCCTGATCGCCTTGGCCAGGAACGTCATCTGGAGAATGTTCGGCGTGTAGATCGCCAGCACGATCGGAAGCAGACCGACGATGATCGTGGTGATGCGAATGAAATTCAGCGATCGGCTCTCGTTGCCGTCCTCGGTCACGAACCTTGTATAGAAATCCTTGTAGAGCAGCGTCGCGGTCGCAACGCTGATCGCGGCGATGGTGCCGAACAGCGACGCCGCCAGTCCCGCCGCGACCACGCCCGCCGTCGCGCCATCCATATCCGCGATCAAGGCGGAGAACGCGTTGATGGATTTGATGTTGGGAAATAGCGCGAGGGAACACATGCCGATCAACGCGGTCGCGATGCCGAACGGCACCAATAGCAGCGCGGTGTACAGGCTCGCGGCTTTTGCCTTCTGCCGGGTTTCAACTGTGTTGATGGCTTGAATGACGTATTGCGTGGAGAAAGTGGCGCCCATGCCGGCGATGAACCAGGCCAAAATTTGGCTCCAGCCGACATAGGTCCAGGAAAACATATCGCCGGGAAGACGAGCCTGTAACTCCCCAAACCCGCCGACCTTTGCGAGCCCGAAATACAAGGCGACGCCAATGCCGATGTACTTCATCAGCGAATGGATGACGTTGGTGTAAACCACGGACTTCATGCCGCCCATGAAGACATAGAGAACGGCGACGATGCCGCAGATGACAGTGGCAAGCGTGCGATCCACCGCGAGCAGCGCACTCAATATCGCGCCGCCGCCCGCATACAGCGCCACTGCGACGATCTGCAAGGCGAAGATCATCACCAGCGACGTCGCGATCTTGGTCCGCGGTCCGTAAACCTCGGCGAACACGGCGGAGATCGTGTTGTGCCCCGACGCCTTGTATTTCCCGGCCAGGAAATAAGCATAGAACAGGAAGCCGGCGCCGAGCGCGATGATGTTCCACGAGGCGGAGATGCCGAACCTGTACGCTTCCTGGGCCGTCCCGACGCTCGCCGAAGTCCCGATGAATTCGGACATCAGCATCAGGCCGACCAGGACGGCGGGAATGCCGGAATGGCCGCTGGTGCCCGACGTGAAGGTCGTCGTCGTGGTAACGGAGCGTTGGATGAAAGTCGTGAGCAGGCCAAGGCTGACCATGTATCCAAGGACGATAGCCAAAGCCAGATAGTTCGCGTGCATTCCTCGGTCCCTTCCAGGCCGTAACCCTGATCATTGGAGAGATCGACAAGCGAGGAACCTCGCAGGTCACAAGGGGAGCTTGCCTGCTTTGGTCGAAAAGGCAACCGACCTCAAATCCCGTAAAACAAACGCCGCAGCCTGCATCGGACGCGCATTCGCGCGACCCGTTGGCGATGCTGCTACTGCCGTGTTCGAACGCCCTTGAAGATCAGGGCCTGCGCTCTGCCCCGATCCAACCAAGCATCTTTCGAGGCCGTGTTATCTATCGATTTTTTCGATTGGAAAGACGAAAACAATGAATTGGATTGGTAAGTGGGAGGCTCTTACGTTGCTGACATCATCCAGGATTTGGATGAGCCATACCAAGAGTCGTCATCACAACAGGAATGTGAGGAATCCAATGATCAAGATGAAAGCATTAGGTGCTGCGATAATTCTTTCCGCCGCCATTGCCACGCCGGTGTTTGCTCGAGACGCGGGCGCGGTCGGACCGGGAAACCGCTACGGTTTGGAGTCACAGATGGTAACTTACAATCGGTCGGGAGCGCCGTTCTACGCACGTCCTCTGACGAATGAGGAGCGCCGGAACATCGAGGATTTTGGTTTCAGTGGACGCGACCCATCGAGAGTGGGCGGCGAAGACGCATGGCTCCACCCCGGGGGCTAATGTCTTGATGGCTGCTTCCAGGTTCATCTCGGAAGCAGCCACATCCACTCATTGTCCGGGAAGCAGCGGATTGGCGAGACAGGTAGATGCAAGCTCAAAGAAACGACCGGCGCGGTAACTTGCCTCCCGCGATAGTGGCCGCACTTATCGCGGTCGTGGGTCAAACTGTCGTCCTCTTCAACGATTTCGGCGCGGGAAATAATTCGCAGAATAGCGCCAGCGCGAGGATGATCACGGCCGCGGCGCTGTCCAGGGCTGGCGCCATTGAGATTTTGCCAAAACCGGTCGCCGGTCGGGCGCGGAGCGTGGACGTCTTCGAATGACCGCGGACAACAAAAAAGGCCGGCTCAAGGAGCCGGCCTTTGTGATTTGTTCCGAATTCCTCGGTACTTGATTTCCTCAGTACTTGGCGACCACAGGGCCACCCCAACGATAGTTCAGGCGGACCAGACCCATATCGACATCCTGGCGAGTGCGGATGGTCCCGGCGAAGCCGCCGGCTGGGTCCGTCAGCGTGACGTTGCTGTCATTCAGGAAGATGTGGTTGTACTCGACGCCAACCGACCAGTTCGGCGCGAAACCGACTTCGAGGCCGACGCCGACCGTCTCACCCCAGCGCGTTTCACGGCCGGACCCGATCGTGAGCGCGTCGTACTTGTCGCCCACGACCGCCGCGCCGCCCTTCACATAACCGAGGACGTTGTTCCAGGCATAGCCGACCTGCCCGGTGATGAGCCCAAACGAGTCGATGCGGGTCCGGTCAGTCGCGCCACCAAACGGATTGGCACCAATTGGGCCGACGTTGCTGCCGGAGAAATCAGCCCAGTTACCCTGGCCTTCGATTCCGAACACCCAGTTGGCCGTTTGCCAGCGATAACCGATCTGGCCGCCGACGGTCCCCCCAGTCGAATTATGACACCCTTCTGGAATTACACCGGCGAACAACAGATCCCAGCAGGTATGAGCCGAGCCGCCACCGCCGTTGATACCGATGTAAAAGCCGCTCCAGTCGTAGATCGGCGCCAGCACCGGCGCCTTGGTGTACGTCCGCGCGGGCAGATCGGCCGCGCTGGCTGGCGCGGAAAGTCCCAATGTCACGGCGCCGACTGCAACAAGTAAAAGTTTCTTCATTTGGCTCTCCTGGGCCGCCTCGCGCCTTGAAAGGGTTTGGAGCGTCGGCGGGGGTCTGTCCGAATCCTTAAAGGCAACCTGTAGCTGAATCGTAGCTGTACGCCTGTAGCGCCACGGCCACAGTACCGGCTGAAGTTCGAGAGGCGATTCTGAAATTGCCTTAAGAACCCTCTTCCGCCCCATGCCCCGGGTTGTGGCCCCAAGGCTTATTATTTGGAAGGCTTGTTATTGGAAGGCTTGTTATTTGAAGACTTCGCAGACCGTCTGATGGTCCTGCCGGATCGTCCCGGCATTGCGCGTCGAGACCGCGCTCCACCACGCCTCCAACGCCTGGCGATTGCAGCGGAGTTTGACGCTCATGCCGTCGGCGAACCTGATCCAGTCCGCGAACCGGTGACTAGGCACCGCGATTACCACCGGAATGTCGGCGCTCAAGGCCCGTTCGACCAGGTAGGAAAGGCCTTTGCCCTCACGCTCCTGCCGTCCGAACCGGTTGACGATCACGAGATCGGCGCCCTGATCAATGGCACTGGCGATCTGCGCGCCCGCATCCAGCAACTGGCCGACATCCAGCCGGCAGCCGGTCGAACAGGTCCCGAGATTCTGGAATAGCGGCAATTCCTCGCCGCTATGGACCAGCACGGCAGATAGTTGCGGCGCGTCGACGCAGTGATGGCCGAGTTGAACAAGGCCCACCGCGCGATAACCGTCGGCCTTCAGGTCGGAGGCGAACTCGCGCAATATCCGGTCGGGGTCCTGACCGCGTTCGTAGACCAGGGCGGCGAGGTCGCATTGAGAGTCGAACATGAGGATTTTCCTCTTATCTCTGTTTTTTTGACCCACGCTTCGAAAGACGGATCGCGGCGGCGGTGCCGCCGCGATCGTTGATGTCGATCAGCTACGGGCTTCGTTGATGATCTGGAGTTGGGTGAACTCGGCCAGTCCTTCCTCGGCGAACTCGGTGCCGATACCGGACTGCTTGGCGCCGCCGAACGGAATATGCGGTGCCATATCCAGGTGCTTGTTGATCCACACCGTACCGGCCTCGATCTGGCTCGCGACCTTGTGGGCGCGGGCCGTATCCGACGACCAGACCGAAGCGCCGAGGCCGTAAGTGGTGGCGTTGGCGCGGCGGATCACGTCGTCATTGTCGGAATATTTGATCACCGGCAGCACCGGCCCGAACTGCTCCTCGTCGACCAGCTTGGAGCCTTCCTTGATGTCGCGCACGATGGTCGGCTCGATGAAATAGCCCGGCCGATCCATGGCCGCGCCACCGGCAATGATGTTGCCGTTCTTGCGGGCGTCCTCGAGGAAGCCCTTGACCTTTTCGTACTGCATCTTGTTTTGCAGCGGCCCAAGCTTGGTGCCCTGCTTCGATCCGTCGTCCACCACCGTGCTCTTGGCGATAGCCACGAGTTCGTTGCAGATTTCATCATAGACGGACTCATGCACATAAAGCCGCTTGATGGCGAGGCAGACCTGGCCCGAGTTCTGGAATGCGCCCTCGAAGATGCCGGGAGCGACCTTCTTCGGATCGACGTCGTCGAGCACGATGCTGGCATCATTGCCGCCGAGCTCCAGCGTGATCCGCTTCAGGGTCGCTGCGGCGCTCGCCATCACCTTCTGCCCGGTCGCGGTCGAGCCGGTGAACGATATCTTGCGGATGTCCGGATGCTTGGTCATGGCATCGCCGAGATCATTGGCATCGGCAATGACGTTCAGTACGCCGTGGGGCAGCACATCCTTGACCAGTTCGGCGAATTTCAGCGTCGACAGCGGTGTGGTCGGCGCCGGTTTCACGATGATGGTATTGCCGGCCAGCAGCGCCGACGGAAGTTTGAAGCTGAGGATCAGCAGCGGATAATTCCACGGGATGATGGCGCCGATCACGCCGAGCGGACGGCGATGCGCCTCGACACGGCGGTCGCCGGAGTCCTCGATCACCCGCATCGGCAGGTCGAGCGAACTCAGGTAACGGAAGAAGCCGGCCATGCCCATGACTTCGCCGGTGGCGTCGGCCAGCGGCTTGCCCTGTTCGCTGGTAAGGAGGCGCGCCAACTCGTTGGTATTGGCTTCGATGACTTCGGCCATCTTCGTGACCAGCCTGCGGCGCTCGGTGATCGGCGTTGCTGCCCATGCCGGAAAAGCAGCCTTGGCGGCCGCGACAGCTTCGTCGAGCTGATTTTTGGAAGCGCGCGGGCACTGCGCCAGCACTTCTTCGGTAGCGGGATTAAGGACGGGCATTGTGAGATCGCCGGGAACCATCTTCCCGTTGATGAGAAGGTTGAAATCACTCATTGGCTTGCTCTCCCTGTGGAACGGACCTCTTGGGAGGTCTCGTTGTATCTGATGATATATCACGATTTCAGCCGGCGGACCACAGCAGCTTCGCGCCCCAGCGGGTCAAAACCGGGCTGGACGGCATCGGCGTCATCGATGTATTTTAATGGATATAACGTTGACCAGCCGGAGCCTGATGATGGAAATCGAAACCCAGTCGCTGACGAGTTGCGAAGTCGCAGCCGACGGCGCCATTTCGCTCGGCTTTGTCGATTCAACCGGGAATCCCGCGACCATCAAGCTGTCCCTGAATCAGGTCGGCGCGCTCGCCATGACACTGCCGGGCTTGATCGACAAGGCGCTGCAAATACGCTTTGGTGACCAAAGCCTGCGCTATGCCTACCCGCTGGCGTCCTGGGCCATCGAGGCATCGTCCGATCCCAGCCAGGGCATGGTCACGCTGCGAACCGTCGATGGATTCAGCGTCTGCTTTTCGATCCCGCGCCAGCAGCAGAACGAACTCGGCGAAGCGCTGGTGGCGCAGCCTGCGGCGATGCCGGCGATGCGGGCGCATTAGCCGGTTGCGAAGCGGTAATTGCGAACACGCGATTACAATCGGCGACTATTCGTCGTCATCCACCATCGCGCCGCCGCTGCCTTGGTAGGGAATGAGATGGGTGACCCGGCGGCCGTCGGGAAATTCGATGGTGCGCAGGGTCATCAGCGCAAGCGCCGGTTTTCCGGAATGGCTGTTATGGCCGAGCTTGATGCGCGGAGTCCTTGAGGTCTTTGCACCGGTGTTGGCGGCAACGGAAGCTGCCGGTCTGGATGGTGAAATCGTTGCTGCC